>ERZ1740058.1626-NODE-1626-length-9954-cov-4.780483_pt1 | contig 9954 bp, 8 predicted proteins | sample MGYA00581745_ERZ1740058 | MGnify/ENA primary metagenome ERZ1740058 (study PRJEB43018, sample SAMN04849742) | marine metagenome | isolation source: floating plastic debris | place: Pacific Ocean | collected 2008-08-30 | study: EMG produced TPA metagenomics assembly... | reverse complement strand
TGAAAAATGAGCCCACGGCTCCAGCCGCAGTTGTGCCCCTCGTGGGTCCGGTGCCAGAGCATCTGCCAGAGCATCCAACGTGGCGGCGACAATCATCTTTACCGCTTTATTCTCAGTCTGCTGCTGATTTCTCTTCTAACTTATCGGATTTATGTGTCGATAATTGGCCTCTCGATGCGATGCCAGAAAACGGCTTAGAGACACTTTATCAAGGTGTTTTAAAACTGACTCAAACCGGTCAAAAATGGTCCGGAGAACTGCACTTTAGCGATGATCGCAAACTCAAGCTAGTCACTCTATGTCCCCGCGTTGATGCCCTTTGCCGACAACTAAAAACGACGGTATTCCTAACTGGCATGCCGGGTGTATTCGAGTCCTGAATATAATTTCCGTTTCTCCACAAAAAACCTTATATTTACGCATGTAATTCTTCCTGAAGACCCTGAGGCACCTCTGAAACATGGAACAGAAGCCACAGAGGGGTCTCCAAGATAATGAAATTTCCGATTAAATGGTCGCCACATTGCCTGGCCGCATTGACCTTAAGCTGTGTTGGTATGGCGGTTCTACCATCAGATTCTAGTTTTTACAAGGCTGATACTGACCCCCAAACACCGTCCAGTCATCGGGGCAGTGGGCGGGTCATCACTCAGGTGCCCTCACAGTTTATCCCGAATGCGGTGGATGACACTGATCAGGCATCACAACGTCTGTTCCTAGAGAGTGAGTCGCTACAGGTTCATCGCGGTAGTGGTCGGGGACCGATGATGGGGCAACCCGACCTGACTGCCTATCGCGGCAGTGGCCGAGTTACGCCTAGCCTGGTGTCTTGGCAAGAGTGGGCCTAATCGCGACGAGTGATGGGTGTTCACTCCGCCGCTTGCCTCCGGTAAACGCGATGCAGTGTCCGTTTGAGCCTAATTTGGGGATGGCTTCTAAAGGCCACCGTTGCCTCTAGAAAGTTTCACATCCAGGCGCACTGCCATCGTTGAACGGCCATCTCGCTCATCAAGTTGAACGAAGTTAGGCCACGCAGCGCCTCTGGCCATTCGCCTGTTGACAGAGGACAGCATGAGGAAAAGGTGCATATGTCGGTCACCACTTGTTACAGACGTTGAGGATAGAGCCCTCTAAGGAACAGAAAGCGATGTCGAACGGTCTTGGCAGCGCTTGCCCTTAGGAGAGTTAACAGCATAAGTTAGGGAGTCACTGAGTGGCTGCTGCCTGCTGAATTCTATTCAAAGTCTGTGTCATCTCAACCACCTCGTCTCTGCCAGCAGACGGGTGTAGTCCGTTTCTGTTCTTTGAATCGATTGTCAGTGTTGGGTTTCGAGTTATGTTTAATGAGTGTGAGTCTGTTACCAACGACATGGATTTAGTTCGTCAGCTTGGCCCGAGTGCGATTGACCAAATTTTATTGTATTTAGCGTTTAGCGCGATGCGAACTGGTGGCCATCGACATGGGGCTTTTTTAGATGCGGCGGCAACGGCAGCTAAGTGTGCCATTTATATGACTTACCTTGAGCAGGGCGAAAACCTGCGAATGACCGGGCACTTACATCACATCGAACCCAAACGGGTGAAAGCCATCGTGGGTGAATTGCAAGAAGCCTTAACCGAAGGCCGCTTGCTCAAGATGTTGGGTTCTCAAGAACCGCGCTACTTGATTCAGTTTCCCTATGTTTGGTTAGAAAGGTATGCCTGGCAACCAGGTAGTTTTCGGATTCCGAGTACTAGTTTGACGTCTGACGAAAAACGTTTCCTTGAGCGCAAACTCCCAGAAGAGATTCCTGATGCTCAGCTGATAAATTCTTTTCAGTTGATGGAGCTCATTGAATTTTTGCATGAGCGCTCCCAAGAAGACTTTCCCCTTGATCGTCGTAGCCCACTGAGTGAAGCCTTGGCTGAGCACATTCGCCGTCGCCTCATGTATTCCGGCACGGTGAGCCGTATCGACTCACCGTGGGGCATGTCATTTTATGCTCTGATGCGCCCCTCTTACTCCCCAGCGGATCAGGAAGAGCGGACTTTTATCATGCTGGAAGATACGGCTCGCTATTTTCGCATGATGCGAGAGTGGGCCGAGCGCGAAAGCGACACTGTCCGGATCTTAGAAGAACTCGACATTCCGCCTGAACAGCTCACAGAGGCGATCGCAGAACTCGATGACAAAATTCGGGCTTGGGCCGACAAATACCATCAAGCAGGGGGCCGTCCCAAGGTGTTACAGATGGCCGACGGACATCAAGAAACAGTAATTGAAGCCGCTTCTGATTAGTCTTCGGTGGCAGCAGTCGCCCTCTCGTTTCAGTTTTTAGCTTTCCTGGCACCGCTGCTCCCCCGCGCTAGAGAACAGTAGGCAAATTTATGTCGCACGACATTATTGCCACTGGTTCGTGGTGTCAAATACAGCAAAATTCAAAATTCAAAATTCAAAGTTCACAAGTAAAATCACTGCAGGCTAAAGCCTCTGGCTTTTCCAGGCATTTGAACCTAACCGCGGATTGCGATAACCAGGGCGGAGCTTGGCCGGAGTTTGGGCGATCGCAGCTGAAAGGTATGCCAGACGATTGTTTGTCTCCGAGGGCAAAGGTTAGCCTGACAAAGGCTACTTTTAGGAGACCTGAACCGCATGCTCATCGCGCAAATCTCTGACCTGCATGTGCAACCAGCAGGCGAGCAAGCCTACGGCATTGTCGATACCAATCAATAATTAAAGGCAGCGGTGCAGCAGTTGAATCGCCTTGATCCGCAGCCCGATATCGTCGTCGCAACGGGTGACCTCGTAGACGAGCGCACCGAAACTGAGTACCGCATGCTCAAAGAACTGCTTGCACCGCTGCGAGCACCGTTGTATTTCGTCATGGGCAACCATGATAATCGCACGGCCTTTCGCCAGGTCTTTCCAGAATTGTCCTACTTGCCGACCAGCGGCTTCGTTCACTATGTGCTGGATAAGTTTCCTTTGCGAGTCATCGTGCTCGATACCTTGGTCGATGGTGAAGGCTATGGCAATCTGGACGCCGAGCGTCTGGCTTGGCTAGAGGCTCGGCTCGCTGAAGCACCGACTAAACCCACTATCGTCTTCATGCATCATCCCCCTTTTAAAGGCATTAATATACTTGGCTAACCAAAATGAGGAAAGTTTGGTATAATAATGATATGCCAACCGACATTATGGTGCGCCAAAAAATGAGCAATCAAAAAGGTCTTCCTCAAACGCTTCAAGAGGCGATCAAGTATTTCTCGGATGAGCAACAGTGCATTGATTCGTAACTGATATGCGCTGGCCTGACGGTGTTAAATGTGCCCATTGTGGACACGACCGTGTAAGCTGGCTTTCTAATCAAAAATGTTGGAAATGCAAGAATAAAGAGTGCTGCAAACAGTTTTCTGTGAAGACTGGAATCATTATGGAAGATAGCCCTCTGAAGCTTGAGAAGTGGCTTGCGGCTATCTGGATGATCGTTAATTGCAAGAACGGTATTAGCTCTTATGAGATTCATAGAGAGCTAGGAGTAACACAGAAAACGGGCTGGTTTTTGTTGCAAAGAATTCGCTTAGCGATGCAGCATGGTTCTCTGGAAAAGTTCTCTGATGAAGTAGAAGTAGACGAGACTTATGTAGGTCAAAAAGCCCGCAATATGCACGCCTCAAAGAAAGCTAAAAAGATCAAAGGGACGGGCACTTTAGGAAAAATCATCGTCATGGGGGCATTGCAACGCGGCCCAAAGGGGGAAAGCAAGGTACAAGCAAAGGTCATCAAAGCGACCGATCGCCAAACCCTGAAAGATGAAGTCGAAGCTAAAGTCGAAAAGGGTTCTACTCTTTACACGGACGGACACAGCGGCTATGACTTGCTAGATGCTGAATATGGGCGATTAGTCATTGACCACTCTGTCTAGTACGTTGACGGCAAGATCAGCACCAATGGCATTGAAAACTTCTGGACGCTGCTCAAGCGCTGCCTGAAAGGTACTTATGTGAGTGTTGAACCGTTCCACTTGCACCGCTACTTGGATGAGCAAGCCTATCGCTTTAACAACCGCAAAGACAGCAACTTAGATCGCTTTGTAGGCGTCGTCCGTGGCGTTGAAGGCAAGCGGATCACCTACAAGCAACTGACGGGCCACGTGGACTAATCCTTATCCTCTGAGGGCTCTGGTGGCTTGCTGGAGTCCTTGGGGACATCCTTGGTTTGCATCTGCTCTTTAACCACCTTGGCGGGCACGGAGAATATCTGACGCGCTGCGGTCTCAAAGCGTTGGTATTCAGGTGATTTTTCGCTTTCTTCAGGCATATTTCAATGTCGGCGATAAATGTTTATCTAACTCCCTGTGAGTATGGAAGCGATTTAATGTAGTTTTCCATGAATTCCCAGTCTGGCTCATCTGAAGATGTAACGGGCAACTTTATTAGCGACTGCTTCATGCGCTCAAGATGCCATTTTCGCCCGTAATTGAATCGATATCTCTCATTCTTTATGAGCGTAACAATAAATAGAGCAATTTCTGAATTCAGCTCGAATCTTGGATATAGAACGTTCACATCATCTGTAGCAAAAAAATCCACAGGCTGATAAAAAGCGTATGCGACTCCACCTTGTGAATTGTAGTTGACAGTGATGGTATTTCCTCTGTGATTAGGTTTTTCGCCAATGAATGATGCGTAACCATTGCTGTGACTGAGTGGCCTAATAAGTGGGGTAGAACCCGGCTTTGTTTGTGAATTTACAATTCGCTTCCCTTTCTTGATTTCAAATAGCTTTTCAAGCCTAAAGTGCTTCCAACTTGAAGTTTGCAATTCAGGAATATCTACACTTACTCTATTTTTTTTGATCTTCTTATTGTAATTTCCAATATCTGTAGAAATAACCCATCCTGGAATTTCAGATCTAGCAGGGATACGCAAGTGCTTCAAAAATTTGTTGGCTTGGCGACCGTAATTGAATCTACAAGCATTTGCTCGAAGGCACATACAGTAAAACAGCTTTTCCTGAACCGTAAAATCTTCTTTTGGTGATAAATAGTAAATATCTCGACCGCTATAATATGGAGCAGGCTGTAGAAAACTCTCCATTACCGATCCGCCGCAAGCAACGCTAATAGTCCCTGCGGGAATAGGTTCAAGTTCATCTAAAATTTCAACGCGCGCAGAAACGCCATTATTACGCGCAGTGCGAGACACGAAATTGATGCCTGTCGTGTCCTTTGACAAAGCATTTAGCGCAAGATTTACACCATAGCTAACATTAAATAAGTCTGAGACGGTAACAAGTTTCATTATGCCTCGTTTCCAAGCATGAATAGCGCATAATTTTTGACGGTGGACTCAAAAAGGCTTTGGTTTATTCGAGAGTAGTCGGTTTCCATGTACGCTTCTGCACACCATTCTTCGTTAGCCTCCACTCTTGCAGATACACTTAATCCAGGCACCGAATCCTTGTTGAAAAATCCAGATAACCATTTTCTTTTTGTGTCTTCCCACGTTTGCTCTACATCCATCCTACCTTTATGTTTTATTTTTTTGAACCCGTCATCTTTCCAATAAGCAAACCAAGTTTTATGGTGAGGGTTTGAGTCATGAGGAATTTTTGCCTTGAAAACCATTATGCAAGGAACGCAGCCTACAGGGTGAAATAAATCATTTGGCATTGACATTACCGCTATTAGCGTATGCTTTTTAAGCAAAATATCCTTCATCGGGTGCGCCTGTATTGCGCAAGACATGGGCACAATAGCAATCCCTGTCCCTCCATCAATTAAACATTCAAGCATTTGGTCAATAAAGTTTAACTCATGTAAGCCTTCCCCTTTTTGTGCATAAGGTGGATTTATCATTCCTACTGAAGGTCTATGCTTTTTTACTTTTGAAACTATCTTTTTATCAAAGCAGGATCCTTGATAAAGGTTGGCTTTGCCATCTCCCCTGAGAATCATATTAGAAGCTGCAAGAGCAAACATCTTAGGCTGATTTTCAATGCCAACTAATCCAATTTTTTTTATTCTTTCTTCATCTTCATTGGTATTAGCTTTCTTACACATATCCATCATGGAAGATATTAAGAAACTCCCAGTTCCGGCGCACGTGTCTAAGACAACACTAGATGTATTTAAGTTTGCTATCTCCACAAATAATTCAGCTACATGCCGAGGAGTTAGTACAATGCCAAGAGAGGCATCACCTCCAGCATATCTTAAGAATTCAGCGTAAAATTGACCAATAACATCAAAGTCATTATGAATACTTACAAATGGATAAACTAATCGATCGATGTCAGAGATGATTTCTTGCAAAGTGCTTTTGGAGCGACCTTTAATCACTTGCGAAAGTGAAGTGTGGGCGGTGATAAAACTATATGGTTGTATTACATGTTCTTTTTTCGTTTGGGGCATTTTGGCCCGATTTATTTGCTGTTTAATTGCATCAAATAAGAATTGCGGTAAATCTTCAGCATTTGCATCTGTGTAACCAGAGCGGAAGTGCCCAGCTCTTAGTGCAATTAAAATGCCACTGACTAATAGAGGCTTTTGTGCTTCACTTAATTTGGCGTAATCTCTAATGTAGTTATGAAGATCACGAGAATAAGCCATGAGTTCTTCATACTGCACTCTCTCGACATCTTTGTCATATTGAGCCGCAGATACGAGCCTCTCAAAAGGCAGGAACCTTTCTATTTTTTCCTCACCTTTTCTTGAAAGATTTTTGGCCTTATGTGCTTTTTTGGGATGTACAAAGGTTGATATTTTCAGGTTATTTACATCTTGTCCGCTAACGGCAACCGCAATAACATTAAACTCTGCTGCCAGATGGGCAGCGTAGTGCAGCACCCCATCCACAGCAAAATCTTTTATCTGGCCCCTGTTAGGGCTTTCGTGCTTTTGAGCATCAGCTTTGCACTCAATAACTACGAGAAATCCGTGACTATGCTCTGATGAAATCAAGAATTCTGGCTTACCCATCCCAGAGCCGCCAGTCTTGCTGGCATTACGGAGGCACTTCGTCACAAGAGGGTTTTCACTTTTTTGCTCTTCTACATATATGCCGCTCTCTTCATCGTAGTAACCGAGATCTCTCAGCTTGGATCTGACTAACTCCTCTGTTATACGTTCATTCATCAGCTCTGTGGGCCAAAAAATTAGCTGACTAAGTATACTGGTGTCCTGAGAAGCTAGAGTATCCATAAATCAGAAAAATTTTAAAAATTTCATTGTATCAGCAAATCAAGAGTAGAACGCATGAAATAGCTGATTTCTAATATCTTTGGTTAGCCAAGTATATTAATGCCCTTTTAAAACGGGGCTCTACGGCATGGATCAGTTACGCTGCCGCGGCAATGAGTCACTGGGTAAACTGCTCGTCCAATATTCCAACATTCAACGAATTGCCTGCGGTCATTTGCATCGCTCAATTCAGACGCGATGGGCGAATACATTATGTACGGTGGCCCCCAGCACCGCTCATCAAGTCGCGCTCAAATTCAACGCTGACCAGCCTGCCGCATTTGTGATGGAACCGCCGGGATTTCACCTGCACTTGTGGCATCAAACCACGGGTCTCGTCACTCATACGGCTTTTATTGGCGACTTTGCGGCCTACTCGTATCGAACCCAGGAAGCGATCGCCCTGTACTCGTGATGGCAAGTGCAGGGGTGGGCAAACCATTCATCATCAGCCACTGGTGGTGTGGCGACTCAGCTAGCCAGGTTGCTTAAGGCTGTCCCCGTGACGCGGCAGAGTTGCCATTCGGGCTTGATTTCCGCGCCCATGCGCTCATAAAACGCCATCGCGGGGCGATTCCAATCCAGCACGTGCCATTCCAAGCGGCCGCACTCGCGTTCTACGGCCAATTGGCCCACCGCCTGCAAGAGGGCTTTACCGATACCTTGCCCGCGATAGTTGGGCAGCACAAAGAGATCCTCCAGATAGATTCCCGGCTGCATGAGAAAGGTCGAGTAGTTATGAAAGAACAGGGCAAAGCCAACGGACTGGTCATTGACCCGAGCTAGGAGCGCTTCGGCATAGGGGCGATCGCCAAACAAATGCTGCGCTAAATTTTCGGTTTGGCCAGTCACCTCATGAGACAATTTTTCATACTCGGCCAGGGCGTGGATTAATCGACAAATCGCCGGAATATCCTCAGGTTGGGCTGGCCCAATCGTCAGGTTCGGTACAGAGATAGCGTCAGACATGATCGTTAGCAACAGCGTTCGTAACGGCAGCGTTAAGCTTACTTTAGAAAGTTGCCACGATGGGCAGTCTGATGATGAGGCGGCGGCCCATCCGTTGATGGGTAGCGATCGCTCAGGTGGCGGCAATTCCCTGTCCCCTTGAGCGCTGCATCGGGCGCGATTATGAGCAATGCTTTTAGTAATTTAGGCTGGCGTTTACACGCTGAGCGCGAAAGCACAGAGCTACCATATATATTGTTGTAGGTAAGAAATGCTGCCCGGGGCAGTTTCTGAGGGTAATTACTAGAGACAGCCCCATGGTGGCCCAGCGAAAGTTGCACGGTTATCTGTTGCCTGTCATACAGCACAGCCGGCCCAGACACCGCAGGCTGAACGTACACCAAGGCAGTTTAGGACACGGGACAAACGAGGAGACACCAGGCGAATGAGTAAAGTTGTTGGGATTGACCTTGGGACAACCAACTCCGTGGTCTCTGTCATGGAAGGTGGCAAGCCCGTGGTCATTGCCAATGCCGAAGGCATGCGGACGACACCCTCGGTCGTTGCCTTTAGTAAAGAGGGGGAACGCCTGGTTGGGCAGATGGCGCGCCGGCAAGCGGTGCTCAATCCCCAAAATACGTTCTATGGTGTCAAGCGCTACATGGGTCGCAAGTATGGTGAACTGAACGCCGATTCCAAGCGCGTACCTTACACCATTCGCCGCGGTGACAACAATGAAGTGCGCATTCCTTGCCCCCGATTAGAGCGAGAGTTTGCCCCAGAAGAAGTCTCCGCCATGATCTTGCGGAAGCTCGCAGAAGAAGCCAGCCGCTATTTGGGACAACCGGTCACTGGGGCCGTCATTACTGTGCCCGCTTACTTTAATGATGCGCAACGGCAAGCTACTCGCAACGCCGGACGCATTGCCGGCCTAGAAGTTAAGCGGATTCTCAACGAGCCCACCGCTGCCGCCCTCGCCTACGGTCTTGATCAGCAATACAGTCAAACCGTGTTGGTCTTTGACTTGGGCGGCGGCACCTTTGATGTTTCCATTTTGGATGTGGGCGATGGCGTGTTTGAAGTGCGCTCAACGGCTGGAGATACGCAACTCGGGGGCACCAACTTTGACAAGAAGATCGTGGACTGGCTCGCCGACGAATTTTTAGAAAAAGAAGGCGTGGACTTGCGGCGCGATCGCCAATCTTTGCAACGACTCACAGAAGCCGCAGAAAAAGCCAAAATCGAGCTGTCTGGCGTCAACGTTTCTGAAATCAATTTGCCCTTTATTACCGCAACGGCAGAGGGGCCCAAACACTTAGAGACTTCTCTTTCGCGTTCCCAGTTTGAAGGATTGTGTGGCGACTTGATGAGTCGCTTGCGGGGGCCCTTGAAACAAGCCCTCTCCGACGCCGGACTGACCCCAGACCAAATTGATGAGGTCGTGCTCGTCGGCGGGGGCAGTCGCATGCCCATGGTGCATGATTTGGTGCAGTCCCTGATTCGTCGTCCGCCCAATCAGAATGTCAATCCGGATGAAGTTGTGGCCGTTGGTGCAGCAATTCAAGCAGGCATTCTCACCCAAGAGGTGCAAGATATTTTGCTGCTGGATGTAACGCCTCTATCCCTCGGGCTGGAAACCATCGGTGGCGTTATGAAAAAAGTGATTCCGCGGAATACCACCATCCCGGTGCGGCGATCGGATATCTTCTCCACGTCGGAAAATAACCAGACCATGGTAGAAGTGCATGTGCTGCAGGGTGAGCGAGAAATGGCCGCCGATAAT
>ERZ1740058.1625-NODE-1625-length-9956-cov-4.903545_pt1 | contig 9956 bp, 8 predicted proteins | sample MGYA00581745_ERZ1740058 | MGnify/ENA primary metagenome ERZ1740058 (study PRJEB43018, sample SAMN04849742) | marine metagenome | isolation source: floating plastic debris | place: Pacific Ocean | collected 2008-08-30 | study: EMG produced TPA metagenomics assembly... | reverse complement strand
TAGAAAAAAATAAAACCTTAAAGGGCGTAAAGAAGGAGATACCAGGCAAAGACTCGAAGGGTAAATTGAGCTTTATTACCGAAAGCTTTGAATCGACTCAGGGTTGGATGGACAAGCTGGTCAGTGATAAAGGCATTACCCAAAGTGGACTCGTCGATCAGCTCGCCAGCTTTATGGAAGGGTCTAAGAGCAAACTCGATTATTTGGGCGCATTTTTGGATGTCTCGGTGAATTACTACGAGCATACGGGTGTGCAAACCCTGGCCCGTCGCCTCATCGAACGAGCCGTCGCCGAACTTTAGGGAGTTGCTTCGAAATAGCGTTCCTAATGTTTGGGGTTTGGCAGTGCCAAACCCTGACAGAAACGTTTATGTCCTAGGGAGGTTATTTAAGCGCTGAGTCCCTAGTTAGGCTGAAGTGGCTTTTGAGAAGCCCTTCTTGGCCGAAATTACTTTTTAGGAATCCAAAACAAAAGGGGTGCGATCGCTCACACTCCCTTTCGGTAAATTCATCAGCCCAGTTGACTAGCGATCAACTGACCCCATGATGATGTCAATGCTGCCGAGAATCGCCATAATGTCAGCAAGCTTCATGCCGCGCAACAAATGCGGCAAGATTTGCAGATTATTAAAATCGGCCGCGCGAATCTTAAAGCGCCAGGGGAAAACATTATCATCACCCATGATGAACACCCCTAACTCACCTTTGCCACTTTCGAGGCGCACATAGTGCTCACCCTCAGGAATCTTAAACGTGGGGGGAATCTTTTTGCCCGCAAACTGATAGTCAAAGTCATTCCACTCTGACTTGGGGCCTTCTGACATGCGCTTGGCTTCCAGATTTTCGTAGGGGCCACCTGGTAATTGCGCACAAGCCTGACGAATGATTTTAATCGACTCTCGCATCTCGGCAATGCGTATAACATAGCGAGCCATGCAGTCGCCTTCGGTGGCGTATTGCACATCCCAATCTAACTCGTCGTAGACTTCGTAGTGGTCGACCTTGCGTAAATCCCACTTGACGCCAGAACCCCGCAACATGGGGCCAGACAACCCCCACGCGATCGCATCATCTCGGGAGATGACGCCAATGCCCTCAATCCGACGGCGAAAGATCGGATTATTCGTGATGAGTTTCTCGTACTCATCCACCTTGGGCAAGAAGTAATCACAGAAATCGAGGCACTTGTCGATCCAACCGTAGGGCAAATCGGCAGCGACTCCGCCAATGCGGAAGTAGTTGTTGTTGACCATGCGCTGACCCGTCGCTGACTCCCACAGGTCATAAATCAGTTCCCGCTCGCGGAAAATGTAGAAAAACGGAGTTTGAGCGCCCACATCAGCCAAAAACGGCCCTAGCCAAAGCAGGTGGTTGGCAACTCGGTTCAGCTCCAGCATAATGACGCGAATGTAGCTGGCGCGTTTAGGCACATCAATATCTGCCAGCTTTTCCGGCGCGTTGACAGTAATCGCCTCGTTAAACATGCCCGCCGCATAATCCCAACGGCTCACATAGGGCACAAACTGTACATTAGTACGACTTTCGGCAATTTTTTCCATGCCGCGATGCAGATAACCAATCACCGGTTCGCAATCAACGACATCTTCGCCGTCCAGCGTCACAATGAGGCGCAATACCCCGTGCATAGAGGGATGGTGCGGCCCCATGTTGATGACCATGGGTTCGGTTTTGGTTTCAATGCGTGTCATGGATTCGCCTGGGAGGATATCAATAGAGAGCGCGATTGCCCCGAAGGAAGCGGTTACAACAGTGTCAACTTTGAGCGCAGTGGCCCAGTATCTATCAAATGTTGCCCTTTATTAATATAAGAGGTCTGACCCCAGATTTTCTATGCATTTCCATACCATAAGCTTTGGCATGAGATTGGCGTTGCCTATGGGGTAAACCAATGTGAGGAAAGTTGAGCCTGTTTATGACTGAGGAAATCAGGACGTTTCAGCATGTGCCGGTGCTGCCAGAGGCCGTGTTGCTCGGGTTGAATATGGCTAATACCAGCGGTTCACAGCGGTTTTTGGATGCCACAGTCGGCGGCGGCGGGCACAGCGCTCTGATCCTCCGAAGTCATGCGCAGGTACAACTCGTAGCCTTGGATCAAGATACGATCGCCCTGCAGGCTGCTCAGCAGCGATTGGCCGAGTTTAGCGATCGCGTCACTCTGCACCATATCAACTTTGGCGAGTTTAGCCCTGACGAACCGCCATTTGCGGGCATTCTTGCCGATATTGGGGTGAGTTCAGCCCAACTCGACACCCCCGAACGAGGCTTTAGCTTTCGCCAAACGGCTCCGCTCGATATGCGGATGAATCAACACCAGGCCCTTAGCGCGGCTGACATCGTTAATCATTGGGATGAAGTTGAATTAGCTAATTTGATCTACGAATACGGTGAAGAGCGCCTGTCCCGTCGGATTGCGCGCAAAATTGTCGAGCAGCGCCCCTTCCAAACGACTACCGAGTTGGCTGCAGCGATCGCTCAGTGTGTGCCTAAAAAATATCGTTATGGCCGCATTCATCCCGCTACACGTACGTTCCAAGCCTTACGCATCGCCGTCAATGCTGAATTGGCAGTCCTGAAAACTTTTCTCGCGAGAGCGCCGGATTGGTTACTCCCAGGGGGGCGGTTGGTAATGATCAGCTTTCACAGCTTAGAAGATCGCATTGTCAAACATGCCTTTCGTCAAGACGAGCGGCTCAAGATCGTGACAAAAAAGCCTGTGATCGCTACTGAGAGCGAAGTCCAGGCAAATCCACGAGCGCGATCGGCCAAGCTCAGGGTAGCGGAAAAAGTGTCGCCACCTTGAGGCCAGCCCCCCAGCTTAAAGTTGAACTAGAATAACGATTGATTTACCCGATTAATTTACCCGATTAATTGGGCAAACTAGGGGCGTGCGTTTTGCCGCATCGGCTCTTCTACTGGGACTTTGCCAATGACCTGGGAAGACAATGAAACTCTCAAACTCATGGTGGTCGACGATGAGCCAGACAACCTGGACTTGTTGTACCGTGCTTTTCGGCGTGACTTCAAAGTATATAGAGCCGAGAATGGGTTTAAGGCCTTAGAGGTTTTAGAAACGGCTGGCGAAATGGCCGTGATTATTTCTGACCAGCGCATGCCCCGCATGAATGGGACAGAGTTTTTAAGCCGTACGGTGGAGCAGTATCCAGACACGATTCGCATTGTGCTGACGGGCTACACCGATGTGAAAGACTTGGTGGAGGCCATCAACTCCGGCAAGGTGTTTAAATACATCACCAAGCCGTGGAATCCCCAGGAGTTGAAATCGGTCGTTAAGCAGGCCGCTGAAACCTTTCGTGTCGTCAAACAGCGTACGCAGGCACTGACCCAAGCCTTGGCTCGCGAATCCTTTTTTAACGATGTGATGAGCGTCATTCGCGAATCGCTGGATTATCCCAGCATGCTACAGACCATCGTGACGACCCTGGGTAACACTTTTGACGCCACCTATGCCGTGCTCTATGCCGTTGAAGGCAGTGCACACCAAGACGAGTAAAATCAGGTGCCAAGTTTTGACCTGCAGTCGTCAGTCACTGTGGTGGACGATGGTTTTAAGCATCATAGTTTGGCGGTGAGTGAAACGGTGCTGCACACCGGCGAGGCCAAAATTGACACGGTCGACCTTAGCACGGCTGTCACTTCACTGTCGGTCCCCTTGCGATATCAACAAGCCACGTTAGCGATCGTGACCCTGTATCACGAGGCTGATGGTGGCGACTGGGCCGAAAAGACATCGCAGTTGCTCAATAGCGTGGCTGAACAGATTGCCTTGGCCATTTCGCAGGCCAAGCTCTATCAGCGCATTCAAAAGCAAACCCAGCAAATGCGATCGGAATTAGAGGTCGCCAGGCAGATTCAGACAAATCTCCTGCGGCAGAGCGTTCCCGAGCTTGATAATGTGCGCATCCAAGCTCGTTGTCTACCCGCAAGAGAAGTGGGGGGCGACTTTTACGAAATTTTTCTGCACCCTCAGGGGCACAGCTGGCTGGCCGGTGGTGATGTATCTGGTAAGGGAGTGCCAGCGGCACTGTTCATGGCGAGTGCGATTTCTGTACTGCGACGAGAGCTATCTCAAGATCGCTCGCCCACCCCTGACAAGGTCATGCAAAACCTTAATCGCAGCCTGTGGGATGACTTAGTTAACAGCAACTGTTTTATTACGCTCGCATTGGTCTGCTATGACCCCAGTACCCACCAGCTTTGGTATGCCAATGCCGGACACATCTATCCCATGGTTTGGTCAGAGACCCTGATCGATGATTCTGCGGCTGAGCCACTGTATCTCAAGACTCGCGGGGTGCCACTCGGCATCTTGCCCGAGTGGCAGGCACCGGCTGGCACTTTGACGTTATCGCCGGGTCATACGTTACTCCTCACTAGTGATGGTTTGACTGAGGCCAGTGTGGCTGATGTCACCCAGGACGGCGTCGTTGGCATGCTGAAGCAAACGGGCCTTTGGGCGCTCTTGCAGCAACATCCGCGATCGCTAGATTTAGATAAATTATTGAGCATTATTCAGTCAGGCAGTGCCGAGCAGGAAGACGACCAGACAGCGCTACTGCTGGAGGTGACGGCATGATGCAGACCGAACTCCAAATCCCCAGTGATCTGAAATTTCTAACGGTGATTGAGGAGTGGCTGTTAGGTACCTTGCGCGTCGAGTTAGGAGACTGGAATGAGTGGCCTACGTGGGAAAATCGTCTCCGACTGGTGATTGTAGAAGCCTACTCCAATGTTGTGCGTCATGCTCACCAGGATATTCCTCAGGTGCCGGTGGTGTTTAAGATTAAGCTCCAGGCTGATTTGCTACAAATTGAGGTGTGGGATCAAGGCAAAGGATTTGATCTAAGCACCTACTTGCCACCCACACCTAATCGGCACCAAGAAGGCGGCTATGGTTGGATGATTCTCAATCGCCTGATGGATAAGGTCGAGTATCAGGTCAAAGTTCCGGAAAGAGGAAATTGTCTGAGGCTGCAGGCCCATTTACCCGTCGTTCAACCGGCTGCGCCGTTGTCAACTTCTCATACTCAGGGTCAGTGAACTTAAAGATCCTTGGGGCTCAAGCTTGCTAAGTAATCCCACCGTATCTGGCTTTGAAGGACTGTTGGGTAGATTGCTCGGTCAACCAAGCCCACATTTGATCACCTAAGGAAAAGTGCCACCATTCGTTAGGGTGCTGTTGGAAGCCCGCAATAGTCGCCACTTGCCGCAATATACAACGATGATGGTGTACTTGCTGACTGCTCGCGTCAGTCTTATCTCGAAAGTGATTGGGATGCGATCGCGCTGACACTTCATCAATGGGCGAACCCATATTTACAGGCCGATTTAGGCCATTCACCAACGTAATATCAACTGCCGCCCCAGTGCTATGAGGCGGCGGCGTTTTGGGGTCAGCGCTGGGCAAGGCCCAAAATTGATGCACTGTTGTCATGAGCGCTTGCTTTTCTACTGCTGAGGCTTGGGTCCAATCGAGCCCCTGTTGTTGGGCCAAGGTCTGGGCCGTATAATCCACCATAAATTGCTGCACGGCTAGCGGGCGATAAGCATCGAAAATTTGGATGCGCCAGTTGGGATGGGTTGATTGTAAGTGTTGCTGGGCTTGCTGCAGCGCTGTCACTACCGACTGCCGTAACCAATAAGGGGAGCGATCGCCGTAGGGAGCGCCCAACGCCTCATAGGGATGAGGTGTCACCACCGCAAACTCTCCTAACGGCAGCGGGACAAGCGGTTCGCCACAGTCATCAATGGGAACACGCTGATACGGCTTCATAGAACCAAACTTAGGCTGTCAGAATATCGCACTCTACGTTAACCCGCTAATCCAGTGTCTACACAGCCAACTGGCTAAAGACCTAACTGGCTAAACATCCAGCGTAGTTGCAGCAACACCCGCCAACGTCGGTGATTGAGTATCACCCCCAGGGTATGAAAAAATCTATGAGCAACTTTTACAGCATGCGAGAACGGATCAAGGTTGCCGGCAACAAGGCCAGCTTTTGCAGTTTTGGCACAAATGCCCGCTGATTGAATACGTCGTAATCGTTTTGCTCAATCACATCCAAAATTTTGCTATAGAGCACCTGAGCCGCCCAGACTGGCCAGCGGGCATCCGGACTCAACTTACTGATCCCCTTTTCGGCTTGCTGGTAAAACTTGCGCGCTCGCTGAATCTCAAACTGCATGAATGCCCGCCAGCGATCGTCAATCACCCCGTTCATCAAGTCATCTTCGGTGTAATTAAATAAAGCCAGATCTGCTAGCGGTAAATAGATGCGGCCCCGGCGGGCATCTTCGCCCACGTCGCGCAAAATATTGGTCAATTGGTTGGCAACCCCAAGCGCTACCGCCTCTTTAGTCGGGTTCGGCAAAGGGCCATAACGCCGCCAAGGAGCCGTACTCTGATTTGGGTCAATGCCCATCACGGTCGTCGACATCAACCCAACGGTACCCGCCACCCGATAGCAGTAAAGCTCTAGCTCCTCAAAAGTGCTGTAGCGCGCCTTGTCAAGATCCATTCGTTGCCCGTCAATCATATCTTTGAAGGGTTGAATATCTAGCGGAAATCGTTTCAGCGTATCCACCAAAGCAACATCAGTATCTTCTACAGGATGACCCTGAAAAATCGATTGAAGCTGCTTTTCCCAACGATCAAGGGTTTCCATCGTGGTAAACGCTGCCTGAGGGCCATCGACCAACTCGTCGGTGCGACGACACCAGACATAAATTGCCCAAATCGCCCGCCGTTTGGCGGGAGTCATCAGCAAGGTGCCAAGATAGAACGTTTTGGAATATTCCGCTGTAATCTGGCGGCAAACCTCATAGGCATCCTCCTTGGGAACCAATTCTTTAGACCGCAGCGAGTGAGACAATTGCAGCATTAATCTTGTTAGCTGGAAACTCGGAACTTTTCAGACTACAGCGCGTAAACCCGCTGACGACGGACTGACTTCCTTTCACAGAATACGGGAAATTCAGCTCGATTTGACCGACAATCGCCGGATTTGGCTAGGCCACAGAAGCGGGCTGACGATCGCGGTCCGTATCAGACACCGTTGATGATGACTGCTGACTCACCGCCTGCGCCGCTAGCTTACCAGAAAGCACTGCCCCCTCCATGCTGCCAAGGTAGCGCTGCATGGTGTAGCTGCCCGCCAAAAAGAAATTAGTAATAGGAGTGGCTTGGTCTGGTCGACAAGCTTGGGTGCCAGGGGCGGCCGTATAGACCGAGCGCGGTGTCTTGACAATTTGATATTTCAACAGTTGAGCCGGATCATCGCCGGTTAAATGTTGAGGATAAAGCTTCTCTAGCTCTGCCATGGTGGCAGCAAGGATATCTTCCTCGGAGCGGTCGATCCAGTCTTTGGCTGGGGCCAGCACGAGCTCCAGCATAGATTTGTCAGGATCAGCATATTCGTGGCAAGTGTTGCTCATGTCGGCATAGACACTTAGCAACTCTGACCGCGAAAAGAGTAGTTGATCAATATCGGTCATTTTGCGATCAAACCAAAGGTGAATGTTGATCACGGGGACCCCTACCAACTCCTGCATTTTTTGGAAGAAGCTAATGCCTTTCCAGGGCTCCGGCATGAGAGCTTTAATCACATCGACCGAGGTCGCACACACATACGCATCAGCGGTAATCAGTTCATCCTCAGCGCCATCAAGTCCGCGGACTAAATAGCCCTTCACCGTACTGTCCTCGTTTAGCAAAATCTGCCGCAGGGGTTTGCTCATCAGCACCTCGCCACCCTGCTCAGTGACATAGTCAACGATGGGTTGACACAGACGCTCCGGGGGAGCACCGTCTAAAAAAGCCACTTTGGAACCGTACCGCTCTTGCAAAAACCGATTGAGTGCCGTGAGGGGCACGGTTGCTGACACATCTTCGGGATTAATAAACGTCAGAGCTTTGGAGGCGGCGATAAAAATGTCAGAATTGACGCGATCGTCGACGCCTTGCCGTCGAAGCCACTCCAGCAGGCTGTATTGGTCCATCTTTTCGACATACTTTTGGCCCCGCACGATCGCCGGCAACAAGCCAATAGCAAAGCGAATTTTTTGCTCCCAAGTCAACATGTCGTTGTTGCGCAAAATCGACATGATGACGTTGATGGGCGCGGGAATGTCGGGCACATCAAAGCGAGACAGGACACCGGGCTTCTCCGGCTGGTTAAAGATCAGGGTGTGCTCTTTCCATTGCAATCGCTCAGAAATGCCCAATTCTTCCATCAACTGCAGCATGTTGGGATAAGCCCCAAAGAAGACGTGTAACCCAGTCTCATACCAGTCGCCATCCTGATCTTGCCAAGCGGCCACCAGCCCACCCAGCACATCACGGCTCTCCAGCACAATGGGCGTGTGTCCGGCGTCAACTAAATACTTGGCACAGGCGAGTCCAGCTAACCCGCCGCCCGCGATCGCAACTCGCAAGAATGGCTATTCCCCTTGCAAATGAACATGTTTGCTATATCTTCTCTTGATTATTATATGTTTCATTTCGTAACAAACTAGCAAATCTCTGAGAATCTCATTTTGACGGGTAGAAATAAACGCGACTTGATTCCTCTCTAAAAGTGACAAAGGGTAGTTTCTGACGAATAAACCTTTTAGAATGATGAACTCAGCGATTTGCTTAGTCAACGCAACGAACTAGCCCTCGCGTAATATTTCCTAGTCAGCAGCCATGACTATGGACTAGTGGTTAGTGGGAATGGCTGGTTGTGTCAACAAGCAACTGGGCGACTACGCGATCAGTGAGCAAACACAACGTATCAGATTCAGTTATTTGGGGTTGAAAGCTGTGACGCAATCAATTTTAGAAATTTTGCAGAGTGGTGATCCGCTGGTGGCGGAGATGGTGGCGCATGAGCTGCAGCGTCAGCGCCAGCACTTGGAACTTATTGCGAGTGAGAACTTTGCGTCGCCAGCGGTCATGGCGGCTCAAGGTTCGGTGCTGACGAATAAATATGCCGAAGGATTGCCCAGCAAGCGTTATTACGGCGGCTGCGAGTTTATTGATCAAGTTGAAAGTTTGGCAATTGCACGCATTAAAGAACTGTTCGGAGCCGCCCATGCGAATGTGCAGCCGCACTCGGGGGCCCAGGCCAACTTTGCCGTCTTTTTAGCGTTGTTGCAGCCTGGTGACACCATTTTGGGCATGGATCTCTCCCATGGGGGACACCTGACTCACGGTTCACCGGTCAACGTATCTGGTAAGTGGTTTAACGTTGTCCAGTATGGCGTTAACCAAGAGACCGAAACGTTGGACTTTGACCAGATTCGGCAGTTGGTGCTGGAACATAAGCCCAAGATGATTATTTGTGGCTATTCGGCTTATCCCCGAACGATTCCCTTTGAAAAGTTTCGGGCGATCGCAGACGAAGTGGGCGCTTACCTGCTTGCCGACATTGCTCATATCGCTGGACTGGTGGCCGCAGGCGTGCATCCCAACCCGGTACCCCACTGTGATGTCGTCACGACGACGACGCACAAAACCCTGCGAGGCCCTCGCGGCGGCTTGATCCTGACCCGCGACGCCGATCTGGGCAAAAAATTTGATAAAGCCGTTTTTCCAGGCACGCAAGGGGGGCCATTAGAGCACGTCATCGCGGCTAAAGCGGTCGCCTTTGGCGAAGCGTTACAGCCTGAATTTAAGAGCTATTCTCAACAGGTGATTACGAATGCGCAAGCGATGGGCTATCAACTCCAAGCACGAGGGCTCAAGCTGGTCTCGGGTGGCACGGATAACCACTTGGTCTTAGTCGATTTACGTTCCGTGAACTTGACGGGTAAACAAGCAGACAAGCTGGTGAGTGAAGTCAATATCACGGCCAACAAAAATACCGTCCCCTTTGACCCCGAATCTCCTTTTGTAACCAGTGGTTTACGCTTGGGGTCACCCGCCATGACCACTC
>ERZ1740058.1624-NODE-1624-length-9970-cov-17.547050_pt1 | contig 9970 bp, 7 predicted proteins | sample MGYA00581745_ERZ1740058 | MGnify/ENA primary metagenome ERZ1740058 (study PRJEB43018, sample SAMN04849742) | marine metagenome | isolation source: floating plastic debris | place: Pacific Ocean | collected 2008-08-30 | study: EMG produced TPA metagenomics assembly... | reverse complement strand
CCACCGTCATCGGTGACGTCGAACTGTCAGAGGGCTGCAGCATCTGGTATGGCGCAGTGCTGCGGGGCGATGTCGAGAAGATTCAGGTGGGGGCCTACAGCAATGTGCAAGATGGGGCCGTGCTGCACGGTGATCCGGGGCAACCAACGGTGCTGGCCGATTACGTAACGGTGGGCCATCGGGCCGTCATTCACAGTGCTGACATTGGGGCGGGCTGCCTGATTGGCATTGGTGCGATTGTGCTGAATGGGGTGCAGGTAGGCGCTGGCAGCATCGTGGGGGCAGGGGCGGTGGTGACCAAAGACGTACCACCGCGATCGCTCGTGGTTGGGTTGCCGGGCAAGGTCATGCGGCCGCTGGCTGATGAGGAAGTGGCAGAGCTGATCGACCATGCGGAGAAGTATCATCAGCTGGCACTGGTGCACGCGGGTACCGGCAAAAACCTCGGATTCAAATAATTTCTTGTCTTATTAAAGAAATGTGAAATAGGATGTGGGAAGATTATGAGAAAATTGTGACAGGCTATTAAGTCATCTTTTAACAAGGAGGTTTAGTGATGGATTGGAGAATTGTAGTGGTGTTGGCACCGATCGCTCTCGCCGGTAGTTGGGCTGTCTTCAATATTGGTAAAGCTGCTTTGGGGCAACTCCAGACTTTCATCGATAACAGAGAAGCTTAGTTGTTGGCTGGCGATCGCTGAATTTCAGACAGTCGCTAAAACTGGAGCCGGTAGACCCAAGCATCAACCTGTGGTCTATCGGCTTTGTTGCAGAGCTTCATGATGCATCTGACCAGCCTGATGGCCGATTTTGTGGGACAGCGCTACGACGATGTGCCTGAATTGGCTGCTGCTTCCAGGTCAAGCGATCGCAGCTCAGGCATGAGTTGAGCAAAGGCGACGCCCCGATGACTCAGCCGATCCTTCTCTTCACGGGCCATCTCGGCAAAGGTTTTACCCATAGCGGGCACGTAAAAAACTGGGTCGTAGCCAAAGCCGCCCCCGCCACTGGGCTGCAGTGCAATCTCCCCCAGACAAATCCCTTCCGTTTGCAGCGCAATGGTGCCATCCGGGCGAGCGAGGGCGATCGCGCAGACAAATTGAGCCGCTCGGTTTGAGGTCGTTCCCAACTCGCGCAGCAGTCGCTCAATGCGGGCAGCATCACTAGGGCCATAGCGAGCCGAATACAGGCCCGGCGCGCCATCCAGAGCATCGACCATCAGCCCCGAGTCATCAGCGATCGCCCACTGTCCCAGTGCTTTTGCGACTTCGGAGGCCTTGAGCCGGGCGTTTTCTAAAAACGTGGTGCCGGTCTCTTCGACATCGATTTCTGGCGGTTTGAGGGCCAGTTGCCAGCCGAGATCGGTCAGATAGCCTTGCATTTCCCCGAGTTTGCCAGGATTGCCCGTGGCCACAATGACGGTCGGCATAGGTGATTTCCTTTCTAGATTAGGGAGCTGCTGGAAAATAGTGTATCGATTGCCGGGGGTCGGCACTGCCAAATCCTTACAGAAAGCCTGTTAGCAGCGTTGGGCTAATGGTCGCCCCCATCATAGATCCACATGGGAGCCGTGCTGCCCGCTTGGGTAAAGCCGCACTTTTCGTAAAAGGCGATCGCCGCCGCATCGGCCACCAGCATCTGCATGTGCAACCCGTCATAGCGTTGCTTCAACCGTTCAAGTATTCGTTGACCAATGCCCTGACCTTGATAGGCGGGCAACACCAACAGATGTGGATAGTAGACCACCAAAAACCCGTCCGACAAGGCGTTGCCGATACCCACGAGCTGTTCGCCCTCCCAAGCGGAGACTAATCCGCGGGAGTTAAGCAAGGCTTGGTGCAGCGCCTCAGGCTTTTGGGCCGCCGACCAATGATTCGCTTCGTAGAGAGGGAGAATTTGGGCGATTTCCAGGTCACGCCGTTCCGAAAGGGTGATCATAGTGCGGGTGACTGGCCGACGACCTGATAGTGAACGACCTGCGGTTCGAAGGTCAGCAAAAAGTCTTGATCTTCAAGATAGTACTTAGACACCTCGGCATCCGGGCCGGCGAAGCGATGGATAGCCTCCCAACTCTCCCAAAAGGTGAGCGTGATGAAATGGGTGATGTCGCCCTCTGTGCGTTCGAGAATGTGAACACTGATATTGCCGGGAATGGACTGGTAATCAGGTATTGCCCGAGTGTTGAGAAAGGTGCGATATGCCTCAGCTTTTGCCGTCGGTACGGTGCCGTACCACATCCTAGAAATCATGGTGAAGGCCCTGAATGAGTCGGAGTATTGCCCGAGCATAGGATTTTTTCACCATAGTGAAAAATTTGCTTCCAAGAGCGGTCGATCGCGGTCAAAATTTTCGCCAAATTTCAGTCCCCGTTCTCAGAACCTGATAGCTTGGGGAGTGCAGAACGGATGAGGCGATCGCTTGGCGCAGCGCTCTAAATATTGGCAACTGGCCCCCTATGTGCGGGAGCAGCAGCGCACCATTGTTTACGCGCTGCTCTGTACCCTGGTCTTCACTGCGTTTTGGCCCATTTTGGCCTGGCTGTCGGGGCTGATGCTGGCGCTTTTGGTGCAAGGTGAAGTGCTCGCCTTAGCACGACTAGCTGCCATTACCATCGCGGGCTTTGTGATTCACAAGCTGGGGCAATATGGGCAAGATTCCCTCATGTCAAAAGCGGCGCTAGAAGTGGCGCTGAAGCTGCGGGTCAATACCTACGCCCACCTGCAGCGGCTCAGCCTCGCCTATTTTGCTAAAGCTCAAACCGGCGACCTCACCTATCGCCTCACCGAAGATATCGATCGCATTGGCGAAGTCGTCAAAAAGCTGTTTCAAGACTTCATCCCTAGTGTTTTGCAGCTAGTAGTGGTGCTCACCTACATGGTGTATCTAAACTGGCAGCTCACCCTGACGATGCTGATCATCGTGCCCGCCTTTGCGCTGCTGGTGGGTTGGTTTGGCGATCGCATGTTGGAATATTCGCGCACTAGCCAAAACCTCGTCTCCGATCTGTCGTCCCAGCTCACAGAAGTGTTTGGCGGCATTCGCCTGATTCGCGCCTTTGCCGCTGAGGACTATGCCGTTGAGCGCTTTCGAGCCGAATCGCAGCGCCATTACGACGCCAAATATCGGGCCGCTTGGCTGTTGGCGGTGCAATATCCCGTCATTGGGCTGCTGTATGCAGGCATTATTCTCGTGTTGTTTTTGGTCGGCAGTTGGCAAATTTCGCAGGGCAATCTGACCGGGGCTGCCTTTGCCAGCTACGTCACGGCTGGATTGCTGCTAATCGATCCGATTACCCACACGACGGAAAACTACAACCTGTTTAAGGAAGCGGAAGCCTCGGTCGATCGCGTTTTTGAGCTGTCGGCGATCTCGCCGGGGGTCGAAGAAAGTCCCCAGGCTCAGGTCTTACCGGCGGTTAACGGCAAGGTGGAATATCGTCACGTCACCTTTAGCTACCAGGCCGATGAACCTGTTTTGCAGGGCATCACTCTGCTGGCCCAGCCGGGTGAAAAAATTGCCTTAGTCGGTTCCTCCGGCGCGGGCAAAACTACCCTGGTAAACCTGCTACCGCGCTTTTATGATCCGCAAGCGGGACAGATTTTGATCGACGGCACCGATATCGCCACCGTCACGTTGAAGAGTCTGCGACGACAGATCGGTATCGTGCCCCAGGAAACGGTCCTCTTTTCCGGCACGATCGCGGAAAACATCGCCTTTGGCCAAACCGACTTTGATTTAGCCGCCGTCGAAGCCGCCGCCAAAGCTGCCAATGCCCACGACTTCATCAGCCAATTTTCCCAAGGTTATTACGCCTGGGTCGGTGAACGGGGCGTTAATCTATCCGGGGGGCAGCGCCAGCGCATCGCGATCGCCCGCGCAGTGCTGCTCAATCCCCGTGTGTTGATTCTCGATGAAGCCACCTCAGCCCTCGATTCTGAATCGGAAAATCTGGTGCAAGAAGCGCTGGAACGACTCATGGGCGATCGCACGGCGTTTATCATTGCCCACCGGCTGGCTACCGTCCGCAATGCCGATCGCATTTTGGTGATTGAGCAGGGGCAAGTGGTTGAATCGGGTACCCATGAGGAGTTGTTGAGCCGGGGCGATCGCTATGCTTACCTCTATGCCCAACAGTTTCAGCCTTAGATGAGCGGGCGATCGCTAGCACCTGTTCTGGGTGGCGGGATTACACCGGTAATCCCAGTTCTGCAAAGAGCGCTACAGGTCGGAGATCCCCCGCTGCCGCTGCCCTCTTGTCGAAGGGGGCTACACAATTTTTTGATGTGTCGTCCCAATTCAGCGAATTGATATGGCAAGCCGCAGCTTGATCAGGTCGCCCCCAATGCTTGAAACCAATATCCCAAGAGGGTTTCAATTCCGTATTCCGACTTCTTCATGCCGTAGGGCCTTGCCCTTCTCGCAGGGTATTCGGCTATATAACCCGTAAACACTATCGCGACACATGCCGACTCTTCACCCTTTACCCGCTACCCTCCACTCTCCCCTTAGGTGACAAAATCCGGCAAAAAGCGAGCCGTTTTCATAAACGCTTCGGCCTCGGCAGCGGCTAGGGGCGGGGCAATCAGATAGCCCTGAATGGCCCCACAGCCCAAGTGGGTCAACCATTGCTGCTGTGAGCGCGTTTCGACGCCCTCGGCCACCACTGACATCTCAAAGGCATTGGCAATTTGAATGATGGCCGCGACCAGACTGGTATCACTGGCCTGCTCCAGACTGTCAACAAATGACTTGTCAATTTTGAGGGTATTAATCGGAAACCGCTTGAGATAGCTCAGAGAGGAATAGCCTGTGCCAAAGTCATCCAAACTGATTTCGATTTGGCGGTCTTGCAATTTGGAGAGGGTTGATAACACCGCTTCCACATCTTCGAGTAAGACGCTTTCAGTGACTTCAAGCTTGAGATTATGAGCTGCTAGTTGAGTCTGCATCAAGGTCTGATCTAGCTTTTCAAAAAACTGCGCATCTTGAAACAGCCGAGACGTGATATTGACGCTCATTTTTAGCGATTTGGCGGCGGCCAGCGTGGTGCACCAGGTCTGCATCTGACTACAGGCTGCATGCAAAACCCATTCGCTGAGGGGAATGATCAGTCCCGTTTCCTCAGCCAGGGGGATAAAGTCATTGGGCAGAATCACCGGGCCGTTGGGCGGGTACCACCGCACGAGCGCCTCAAACCCAATGAGCTGTTGGGCGGGCAGACTGATGATGGGTTGATAGTGCAGCTTAAATTCTTGATTGACCAGTGCTTGCCGGAGATTCGTTTCGAGTTCTAGGAGTTTGACGGCACTCTGATGCATGGCTGGGTCAAAGACAGCATACCCTGATTGACCTTGCGCTTTGGCTCGATACATCGCGTTGTCAGCATCGCGCAAGATATCTTGGCCGCTGGTGTAGCCCAGATTGCTCAGGGCAATGCCAATGCTGGCAGCGGTAAAGACGGTGTGTCCCATGACCGTAATGGGCCGCTTGAGATCCCGTTGAATGCGCTCAACCACTTGAATCGCTTCTTTGGGGCTAGCAATCTGTTCGAGTAAAATCACAAACTCATCGCCCCCGAGTCGAGCGACGGTATCCAGACTTCTGACATGACCTACCAAGAGTTGAGCCACCTGCTTAAGGAGCTGATCACCGACCTGATGTCCCAAACTGTCATTCACCACTTTGAAGCGGTTTAAGTCGATGAATAAAATGGCAAATAGGTGATCAGGCTGCCGTTTTAGCCGCTGAATCGCATGATCTAGCCGTTCAACGAGCAGGGTGCGATTAGGCAACCCGGTCAGCGTATCGTGCAGAGCTCGATAGCGTAATTTTTCTTCCGCGATTTTGCGATCGGTGATATCGGCAAAGGTCACCACGACCTGGTGCAGCTGACCCGACGCGTTAAACGTGGGGAAGGCGTTGATCAACACCCAGGTCGAGTCTGCCGAGGGGGCCGACTGGAGACCCACGACACAGTTATAAAGTGGCTTTTGATGGGCCAGTACCTGGTTGACGGGATATTCTTCGAGGACTAAGGGGATGCCAAACTCGTCCACTAACTGCCCCTGAAAGTCTGCAGATTTTAGGCCCAGTAAGTCGTGGGCTGGCGTCTCTAGCAGTTGGCAAGCAGCTGGGTTGCACATCACAATGGCGCTCTGGCGATCGTGCACAACGACCCCGGCATGCAGGTGATCGACGAGGGAGCGATAATTCGTTTCGCTGTCGTGTAATTGCTTGAGGGTCTGTTCCAGCGATTGGGTTCTTTCTTGCAGCGAATGATTGGTACTGGCTAAGGCCTGGGTGCGCTCTAGCACGCGCTGTTCGAGCGTTGTCAGCGTCTGGCGTAATTGAGTCACCATGTGATTAAAGGTGTCAGCCACGACGGCAAACTCATTATTGCCGGGGAGATGTAGCGAGCAGTTGAGATCACCGCGACCAATTTGTTCGGCGGCCCGATGCAGGGCGGTAATTGGCACCAGCAGGCGCTGCCCCAGCCAGAGAATCGCCCAAACGGTGAGCGCTAGCGCGATTAATGCCGTGGCTAACAGCGCCGCGCGGCTCTGATTAGCCGCTTGGGCTAACTCTGATCGAGCGGCCTCAGTGCGCGTGCGACTGGTGTCGCCAATAGTTTGAATAATGGCGTCAATTTCTTGGTTGATGCTGTCAGCCACGATGGTGTTAACCTGCACCTGCTGCTCTAACAGCAAAACGGCATTGAGGTTAGCCAGATAGTCTTGCGTTAGCGCTTGAGCACTACTCTGATCGAAGGCGAGGTCGGTGGTTTCTAACAGATAGGTGAGGCGATCTAAATTAGCCCGCACTTCGGTGAGGTATTGCTGATTTTGGGTATTGAAGTAGGCCTGCTCATTCGCTGCAATCATCCAGAGGGTGAGCTGAATTTGGGTGTTTTCGTCGCCCGCCACCGTTTGCTCGATCGCCTTCATCAGAGGCTGTATGCCGTTATATAAAGGCGTCTCATCGGCGGCGGCCTGAATGCGGGTGGTCGTGGCTTGCAAAGCCGCCTCATAGTTGAGAAATAAGGACTCTAATAGTTCTAGCTCTTGGGAAAGTTCCGAATTCGGCTGTTCAATTTGCTGCAGATCGGCGAGATTTTGGTAGGCGGCGGCGAGGTGAGCTTGATTAGCCGGTACAAACTCATCCGTCGAGTTGGGCATAGTTTTCCAATGGTGCAGGTAGTTCTCTTCGGCCTGTCGAGCCCGCAGAAAATTACTTTGCAGCTCGAGGCTGAGTTCTCGAACCCGCGCCGACTGCTGCAGAATGGCGCGACTGCTGTCGCTGAGATGCTCTAAGCTGCGGTAGCCGATCGCGGTGCTGACAAAGCCCAGCAACAAAATTGTGCCAAAGCCCAGCCTGATTTGACCTCTAATGGTGGCGGGTAGCTGTAGCCAGGGGTGCATTATGCCGCTTCCTGCATGATTTGGATGACGTGACGTTGGAGCTCAGCCGCCGCCATCGGGGCTGATGTCCCGTCGTAAATTTGCTGAATCGCCGTGGCGATCGCGATCGCCACCTGATTCCATTGCGGATGCAGCACGACGGTGGGACGAGAGGTTTGCATCGCCGTTTGCACCGCTAGCGCATAGTCAATATTCATCGCCTCGGTATAGGCCGACGGGGTGAGCCAAGATGAAAATCGCGGCGCTCCCCCGGTGGTTACAGAGATTTGCGGCTCCATTTTTTGACTGGTGGCCCATTGTATGAATAGCCAGGCGGCTTCTGGTTGCGGCGACTGTTGGGCAATGCCTAACCCCCATAACCAGTGCCCTGTTAGACTGGCCGCCTGCGATCGCGGCAACACCGTATACCCGACCTGACCCGCGATGGCACTGTATTCATAGCTGGGGCCAAAAAGACTGGCGTCAATATAAAACGCCGCTTGGCCGGATTGGAAAAGCTGCGTCGCTTGGGGCCAATCAATTTCTTTAATGTTAGGAGGGCCCGCCTGCATCAGCTGGGCATAGGCCGCTAAGCCTTCCACCACCCGCGCATCAGTAAATCGCGGTTGCTGCCAGTCGCCGTCAAACCACAGGTTATGGGGTAACGGCGTGGGCTCTGGCCCCCAACTGTTCAGCACTAGACCCGTGACTGTATCAATAATGGCGTCTGACTTGACTCCCCGCATCACCGCCCCAAAAAAATCGCCATTCCCAATCTGATTGATTTTACGCGCCGCCTCAATGAGTTCCGGCAGGGTGCGGGGCACTTGGCCCTCTAGGTACTGGTTCACCAGTTGTTTGTTATAGAACAAAATGTAGGCTTCAAACGTGGCCGGCATCCCAAACAATTGTTGGTCTAGTTGCTCAGGGGGATACATCGCCGCTAAGCGAAAGCCTTCGGGAAAATCAAATAAATTGTAGCTAGATTCCGTGAGTTGGCTGTTATTAATAAAGGGCGTCAACGGCTGCAGTAAATTGTCTTGCCACAGGCGATAGGCGGTTGAATCCATCGGCAGAAAAAACACGTCTGCAGGGACGGGGCTTTGCCGCAGCATGGTTTCCATAAACTCAAAATAGTCGGGCTCCGGCACAATCTCCAGCTTGATGCGAATTCCGGTGAGCGCCTCAAAGTCGGCCAGGTAGGGTTTCACCCCCGCTGTCCACGGATGGTCATTCAGCAACACCGCCAGTTCTTGGCAGCGCCAGCGCTGCCATTGAAATTCAGTGTCTAATTCACCCCCATTTCTCGTGAGTTCGGTGTGCTCACTCGCGGGACGGCAAGCCGCTAAAAGTGTAGAGAGTGTAGCCAGTTGAACAAAATGACGGCGAGAATAGTGAGTCAAGAACTTGGCTGGAGTGATGGACATCTTGCCCCAATAGAATGGGCTAATTTAACCCTTCTAAACCACGTCCAAGTTGAAAACTGGAGTTTCGCGGGGTCGGGAAAACCTCACCTCACCTCTCCTTCAGAAGGAGAGGAACCAGAGTCTTTTTAAGCCTCTCCTTAGCAAGGAGAGGTGCCGCAGGCGGTGAGGTGAGGACAGATGTCAAAACTCCACTTCTGAATCTGGATGAGGTTTAAAAGAGTATTCGATTTTCTAAGAATGCCTCAGACGGCATCGATCAGCCAACTGTTGAGTCCCTATTTTGAGGACTGGAATCGAGATGTTGGCAGAGTCTGCTCGCTGGGTGGATCTTGACTGACAGGTTTTTGCCCCTCTGGCAGACGTCTTGCCGTTTACACACATCTCACGAACTTGCTTGAAATACTGCATGGCCCCCCTTGTCTCTCGAGCCCCTGCAATGAAGCCAGAAAACCGTACCGCTCTCAAAACCCATGTGCGTGAGATCGCCAAAATTTTGCACCAAGATGCGAAAGAGCAAAGAGATGCCCATGGCCAGCCTAGGTGAGATTGAGCAAACGGTCACATCGGTCGAGCCCAAGCCCAGCAGCTGAAAGTGAAACCCAGAATTCAGCAAAGCCCCATGACCGAACTGTGTTGTCTGCGCCTGGCAGCAACGACCTCCTTGGGTCAGGCCAGTGAAGACATTGAACTGATGGGCGGTATCCGAGTCAGCCCCAGCACCATCGATCGCAACTTGACGCTCAACTCGATTTTGCTGATAGCGGCGGTTGCGATTGGTCGTCACTAAGAGTAATCCAAAATAAAAATATCCCACCTGAAGAACCCGGTTTCTGGGAAACGTTATTGCTTGGAATACTCTAAAAGCTCAGCACAGGATAAAAACTTTCGCAGATTGAGAAGTTGAGGGTTTATCAAAGTTTGGTCGGGCCTTTCTTGTGTTGGGCAGTGGCTTGGCCAATTAAGGCGTAGGAGCCTTGATCCAGCCACTAGCCTTGGCCTCAGCTTCGGTACAAAACCACCGTTCTCCCTTAACCGGATCAATCTGAGTATTGGTGTAATCTTCCATTCCAGGCAGGTGATAATACTTGCGCCGATGCGTGTCAGGTTAAGACGTTGCATCAGTAGTCAAGGGGTCGAAAAAAGGATA
>ERZ1740058.1623-NODE-1623-length-9971-cov-6.241327_pt1 | contig 9971 bp, 6 predicted proteins | sample MGYA00581745_ERZ1740058 | MGnify/ENA primary metagenome ERZ1740058 (study PRJEB43018, sample SAMN04849742) | marine metagenome | isolation source: floating plastic debris | place: Pacific Ocean | collected 2008-08-30 | study: EMG produced TPA metagenomics assembly... | reverse complement strand
TCGCAGTACTCTGAGTTGCGACCTTAATTGCTCTAACTCAGCACTGGCTTTCTCTATTTTTCGTTCTACATCGGCTATCAACTTATTCGCCTGATTAGTCGTTTAGAGGATGATATTGAAATGTTATTCTTCCACACTGCAATATCATCCTCTAAACGACTAATCTGCCGCCGGACATTTCCTTCTTTTTGGTTTAGACGCCTTCCGGCTCCTGGACCGCTTTTCATTGACCCAAGCTCAATACTCACCTGTACTTCTTGCTTTTGAGATTCATCCAACTCTTCAGCATTAGCTAAAAACTTGCTGACCGCGGCTTGATAGCGTTCGCTAATACTTTTTATTGCTCCACGAGGGACAAATCCAGTATTGCTATACTGCTGGGTAAGGTCAGTGAATGCTTCCAGGTCGCTCGATTTTTCCTGAGCCAGTTGCTCAATCTTTTCACAAATCTCTTCTCGATTTTTCAGGTTTTTTTGGTACTCAACTTCCGTCTCCTGACTATTATTTCTTCTTCTCTCGAAGAACTCGTCGCAAGCCGCTTTAAAGCGCTGGTAAACGGTTTCTCTAAATTTTTCGGGCACCGGGCCAATGTCCTTCCATTCCCGTTGCAGCCGCTTTAATTCATTAGAGGTAGTTTTCCAATCGTCACTATCTTTCAGGCTTTCGGCTTTTTCTACCAACTCTTCTTTTTTCTTGAGATTTTCCTCACGTAAGGCATCCAGACGTTTAAAGAACTCTCCTTTATGAGCAAAAAACTCTTTAAAACTAGACCAGAACTTACGATTAACCTCTTTGGCCTGGTTACGGGGCATGCTACCGGCTGCATCCCACTGCTTTTGAAGCTGCTGTATCTCTTTTGTTTTCTTATTCCATTCCTTAATACTATCGCTTTCAAAGCTGGCGAATTCCTTCACCTGTTCTACTAGCTTCTGCTTTTCTACCAAGTTTTCTTTCAACTGCTCCTTAAAAGCCTCAACATCAGCCCGTCGGCGATCGTGTATTTTATCTGATGCCGCCTTGAAACGTTGCCAAAGCGCTTCTTGTTCATCGCGAGGCACCGGCCCAATATGTTTGTATTCTTCGTGCAGTTCGTCGAGCTCTTGAGTAGCCTTCTTAATATCCGGTTCATCTACTAGTTGCTCGGCTCGCTCAGCCAGGGTAGTTTTAGACTCCAGGTTTTTCTTTCGGTCAAGCTCCTTGAGTTCAAAGTAGATGCTACGATTATCGTAAAACCGATCTAGCAGGGCATGATAATTAGCCCAAAGAGTACGGTTATGAGAGGAAGGCACTTCTCCTACCGATTTCCACTCCTCTTGGATTTCTTTTAGCTTAGAAATACTTACTTGGGTTTCTTCGCTATCAACAAAGTCTCGAAGCTTGTTTAGTATCTCTTCCTTCAATTTCAGGTTCTGCTGACGATTCTTTTCCCGTTCAGCTCGCTGCTGGGTACGCCGTTCTCGAATTTTATCGTAGGCAGCGTAGAATAGAGTATAGTATTCATCCGGGCGATATTCAAACCCATCTTTTTCACCCCCTTCACTGATAAACTGCTCCAGTGCCTTCTGACGTTCAACTTCCTCCAGCTCGTCAAAATGCACTTTTATTTCCCGAATCTGATCGGTAATAGATCGTACATCGTCGCCTTTCGCTATCTTCTCCATCTCTCGAGCTAATTCTTCCCGACTGAACTGGCTGTAATCAGGAGCTTCCGCTTCAGAACTTTCATCAGTGTCTTCATCCGCTTCATCAGTATCTCCCTCATCCGGTTGTGCCACGGATTCAGTTCCAGCAGACTGACCATCAGTAGGGGTAGCACCTTGATTTTGAGCCGTTTCTGAGGTGTCAATTAGAGTTTCCTTAGAACTATTGCTCTCATCAGATTCCGTGGCAACTACCGTAGCTTCAGATGTTTCAGGTTCTGACTTAGAAATTTCTTCTAAAGAAGCTGATTCTTCCTGTTCGGTTTCCGCTAGGGAAATTTGATCATTAGCTTCCTCTTTCTCTGGCTCAGGATTGGCAGCGTTTTCTATAGAAGATTCAACTTCTACGGTAGATTCTTCCTCAGACTCAGCTAATGTTTCTGTCGGTTCAGCGGACGGTGCACTATCAGAAGTAATTACATCATTTGTTTCAGAAGAACTATTAGTTTCTGGGGTAGTTTCTTTCTTATCAGCAGAAGAGTCTTTCACGACAGATGCAGTGTTTGACATTTCAAGACTCGATGAAGTTCGTTCTTCAGCACTTACATCATCGGGTTGTACAGGATCTTCTACCGTATTTTCAGTAAACTCTTCAACATCTGCTTTCTTCCCTATATCTGCCTGATCATCGGCGGTGATTTCTACAGACTCACTAATTGCTTTATCGGCATCAGTACTTTGCAGGGGTTGTTTTTCTGGTTGATTTTCGGGGGCATCGGCCATAGTGCAAACAATCTAATTCTCAACTACGCTATTTCTTTCCTATAAAATATAAAAATAGGAGCAAATGTTTTAATTCAGACGAGGATCAATTGGGTAATTGGAGAACATACGATATTTTCCTCCCATACTACGTAATACTTCCTGCCAAAGGTTGTCAATGGGAATATCAAATATTTGTTCCGGTGAAGCCTGTTTGTAGACTATCCAGGTTTCTTCGGATAGCTCAGATTCTAGCTGTCCTGGTCCCCACCCTGAGTAACCTACAAAGAACTTTATGTCGGAAGTGGTTAATTGACGAGTGTTAATCAAGGTAAGCAGTTCGTCAAAATCGCCTCCCCAATATACCCCGTTGTTTATAGGCTCGGAATCGGCCACTGGGGGTTGTATTCGGTGCAGGAAATGCAGCGTATTGTTTTGAACTGGTCCACCCAGATGTAGGGTTTCCTGAAAATTCTGTAACTCTTCTAAAGCATCAGACAATTCCAACTCGGCTAACTTATTTAACACAAACCCAAACGAGCCCTCCTCATTATGTTCACAGATTAAAATTACCGAACGCTCGAAGTTGGGATCAGCCAGAAAAGGTTCGGATAAAAGCAGATCTCCTCGTGCCGGAATGATCACATCTTTACTCATAAAAAGCCCGTAGTTTACTGTCTTCTAAACTAGCAATCACTAGTTCTTTATCTGAATTAACGAATTTAGTAAAAGTTTTGTACAGCCCTACCATATATTTAAAAAGTAGGCTAAGCTGACTCTCTATGTATAAATAGATTTGAGTATACTCTAGTATTAACCTATAAGTATTCTCAGAAAAAGTTTCCGAATTATCTACCGATAACTTACTTCAGTCGGTTGACCCAGCTCACAAAAAAGGAACACTATTTGATCGTTGATTTTTTTCAATTGACTTGCCGACGGCGTGTGGTTAATCAAAACAGAACCATCGGCCTACATGCCAATAGTTAGTTGATAAAAGCTACTGGCTTGGGTGGGTGAAAGACCTCCTCAAAGCAACAAATTTGATAAAACAGGTTATCATTATGAAGCATAAACCCTACGCGATTCTTTTAGCCGTATTAATGGGCGGGCTTGGTATTCACCGTTTCTATGTTGGACAGAAGAAAAAAGGCTGGTGGTATCTGGCATTTAGTTGGACGCTGGTACCAACCATCATTAGCTGGTTCGATGCTATTCTATTTAATTCAATGGACTACGCTGAATTTAATCGTCGCTATAACCTCGGCCACGAACTCTCAAAAAAGTTTTCAGATGACGAGGTATTGTTAGCAGCAAGTTTTGAAAATGAGCGTGAGCAGAAATTATTGCAGGAAGTTGAACAGTTGGCAACCAAAGAGAAAGTGCAGGAGTATCTGGAAAACGCTAAGCAACGCGGCGATTATTTACCGCGCCTGGTATATGCGCGCGCCAATGCCATTTTGCAAGATCAGCCCTGGATAATGAACAATTAGCTTGACTTTGAGTAAAAAAATAAGTAACAAGCAGTGACAAATTCATAGACTAAGTTACTAAGAGGTGTTGAAGTCCAATTTATACGGATTAGCTACTCTGCCGCCATCTATTATTATTTATACTGTAGTATCGTAGCTGTTTGAATTTTACGATCTTTTGCTCAGTTTGCCATTTACGAAACAAGCCGCAATCCGACGAAAGAACCGCAAACTTACGATGTACTTTTGTTTCAGAAACTGACTTGAAATGCTTAGTAACCTCTACCTAGATTGGCACTCAATTAAGCATTGAAAAATTAACCAGTTATGCCAACAGTAAGTGTAAGTGTAGACCATTTTGTACAAAAGAAATTCGAGAAGCTCCTGAATGACTTTGGCTATGAGTATAGCAAAGAAACCGACGAAGACGAGGTATCTTTTGTACTAACCTCCGAAGAGGAATTAGACCTGGTAGAAATTAGCCTGCTCAATGAATGTGCCCGACAAATTCAGAAACTAGAAAACCTAGATATGGAGCACTACCGCACGCTATCTAATAACTCTAACTCTCCGCTGTTAGACCTAAGCAGTGTAAATAACCGCAACTAAAAAAGCCCCTGCTTAGCAGAGGCTTTGAAATCAAAATCTATTCATTACTCATCCCAAGTGTTTCCACATTGGGTTCCCAACCAGGTTCATACTCCCGACTCCACATCTTAGACGCTTCATCATCGTCCTTAATATGCCCGTTCTGTGGATCAAGTTGCAACATTCTTCCAGTTTCTTGAGCTATGTTAGCCAAATGACACATCAGTACACTTTTATGACCTTCTTCAATCGGCGAATGTTGTTTAGCACCGTCTACTACTGCATCGCGGAAGTTCATAATGTGTAAATTGGTCATGCTATCTCCCCCTCGGGTATCCATAGAAGCGGCTTTCGTACTAGCTTTTCCTTCTTTTACCAATTGATCCTTCATATCGTAAACCTCGTATCCATCTCGGTCCAGAATCACCGTTCCCTCGGTACCATAAATTGCCGATCCTCTTCCACGCCCCTTCACTTTATTAGGATTACAGCTACGACCTTCCCAGGTAATGGATTTGTCTCCGTCGAAATCGTACGTAACAATCTGGGTATCGTAAAACTCCCAGTCGTCGTCGTAGTGGTAGCGGCCGCCTTGAGAACCTACCCGGATGGGATAATCTACGCCTAATGCCCAGCGACAAACGTCAATTTCGTGGGTACCATTGTTCAAGGCTTCGCCAGTACCCCAGTTCCAGAACCAGTGCCAGTTGTAATGGATCAGATTATCCTGATAAGGTCGTCGGGGTGCTGGTCCCTGCCAAAGTTCATAATCTAAATATTCGGGAACCGGAGCGGATTTACCTACCCCGATAGAGCCGCGACCATTGGCATACCAGGCTTTGGCAAAGTACGGCCGGCCAATAATTCCGTCGTGGATCTCTTTAATAATTTCAATTGATTCGGGAGCTGAGCGTTGCTGATTACCCATTTGTATTACTTTATCGTAGCGTTTCTGGGCTTCCACCAGTAACTCACCTTCTCGGGGGTTGTGACCACAGGGCTTTTCTACGTACACATGCTTACCTGCTTCCAGTGCCATTAGGGTAGCAGGGGTATGCCAGTGATCAGGCGCAGCGATCACCAACGCATCGACGTCATCATCTTCCAACACCTTACGAATATCGGCTTCGCCCTTCGGTTGCTTCTTCTGCATTTCAGATTCCTTCACTCCAGCCAGAGTCTTATCCAGTACATTCTGATCAACATCGCAGATGTAGGCCAGATGCATACCATCAATTTTTAGAATTTCTCGGAGCAAAGCGGTTCCTCGCCCATTTACTCCCATTACAGCTACATTAAGTTGATTGCTAGGTGCATTTTTGCCAAAAACAGGTACCGCACTGCTCAGAAAAGTAATTCCCAGGCCAGCGGCTCCCGAAGTTTTCATAAAGCTTCTTCGGTTCAGGTGCTTCGTCATTAGTTCAATAGATTGGTAACAAGTAATATTTACTCGTAAGATACAAAAATTAGCGTATACTTAGTTAATTGCACCTTTTGTGTTTTTTTTGCTTCCGCTGGTCGTAGAGAAAATAATTACTCTGCGAGTTGCGATCATTACTTTTTTTCTAACACCTTAAATCAGAATACCGATCAATGATCATATTTACCTTACCTATTATTGCTGCACTTACCGGGTGGATTACCAATTATATTGCGATTAAGATGCTGTTTCATCCTCGGGAAAAAGTGAAAGTGCTATTCTTTGAGCTCCAGGGTATCTTTCCTAAGCGGCAGAAAAAGCTGGCGGAAAAGCTGGGAAAAGTTGTAGCGGATGAACTTTTTTCCATGGATGATGTACGAACTGCTATTACCGATCCGGCGAACATGGACGAAGTGCATCAGGTGATTGATCAGAAACTGGATGAATTTCTAGAAGAACGTATGATGGAAAGTATGCCTATGCTCTACGTGTTTATGAGCGACGAGATGCGGGTAAAAATTAAAGCTACACTACAGAAGGAACTGCAAGCGATGCTACCCGAACTGATAAGCTCATTTGCCGACCGAATTGAACGGGAAGTGGACGTTGAAAAAACCGTGTACGAGAAAGTAGTAAATTTCTCTACCGATAAGCTGGAAGAAATTCTATACTCTATCATGCGTAAAGAATTTAAGTTCATTGAAATTCTCGGGGGTATACTAGGCTTCATCATCGGACTCATCCAAATTGCGTTATTACAATTACAATAACCGATAGTAGATGTAACTCAAGTCACTTTTTCAAATGATAGCTGGGATACATCCACCAAATACCCCTGAACTTTGTTGTAATTCTCTTTTAAAAAATCCTGAACTTTACCTAACGATAGCTTTTTTTCTTCCTGATCGTACTGGGTAAAGAAGTTTATTACTGTAACTCGATTCTTCTCAAACAATACTCGGTCTACCGTATAGTTGCCCCCCCCTTTCTTACTAAATAGGGTTCGTTGAATAAATAAATTCTCCACTGGTTGGTACCATTGGCTGGTGGTAGGTTCGTTTAGAAAGTGATTGAGTTTTTCCCAAAGCTGTTTTTGCTCCCAACCCGTTAATCCTCGTTCGAAAGCTAGCCGTTCTATTTCGGCTTCCAGGTTATCAATCTCCCGCAATTGGATCAAAACCTGCTGAAGCAGGGCAACCTGGCTAACTTTACCCAGGCTAGGGTCAGCCTGGAAAAAGCCTCGAGATAGTGGACAAACGCTTAACCGGTTTCGCCAACGGACAGAAGCATATTCCGGAAGGGCAAGGGAATTCTCATGGTATACTTCATCCGATTTTCGGTTGGGAAAAGCACCTGCTTCGTACACTTGCCCCATCTCGTCCCATCCGGCTAAAGGGTTAGATTCATCAAGCGACAGGTCAGGCAATACCGAGCGAAGTAGGTTAGCTACTCCCTTTAGTTGAAAATCACCCTTCTTAGTGGCAATCGGGTGGGCAAACGCGTAAAATCCTTCTTCAGCTCGGGTGAAAGCTACGTATAAGAGGTTTAGATGATCTATATGCACCCGAATCTTTTCTTCGTAGTATTCCTTGCTAAACAAGGTTTCTGTAAGCTGAGATGAATACTTAAGCGGGAGTAGCCCCATACCCGCCAGAGAAGAGTCCTCCGAGTTGGCCCACAGCACGTTAGTTTTGAAGGGGTAATGATCCAGTGCCCAGTCGCAAAAAGGAATGATCACAATCTTAAACTGTAGGCCCTTGGCCTTATGGATCGTCATCACCCGCATCGCATTTACTTCCTCGGAAAGCTGTACCGAGCTGTTTTGCCCCTGCTCCTCCCACCAATCTAAAAAAGTGTGCAAATCACCTCGCTCCGTTAGAGAGTACTGTAGCACCACATCCTGGAAAGCCTGGATATAGGCATTTTCCTCGTATGCTCCCAAATCAAAAATCTGAACCAGGTTTTCTATCAGTTCATAAATGGGTAACTTATTGAGATATGAAGAATATTTTTGGAAGTCGGCGGGTAATTGCTGAAAGAAATCTTCAGTTGAGTCGTCTGACTTTGGTGCAAAAATCCGGTGTAGCTCATGAGATTCCAGGTTTTGTCCAGAAAGCTTTCGGTACTTATAAACAATGCTGTTCTTAATAATAGCATCCTCCGGATTATCCAGAAACCGCATTACGTCTACCAGAAGATTTACGCAAGTTGAAGATTGTAGAAACAACGACTCAGACGAGATTACTTCGTAGTAGCAGTTAGCTTGGGCCTTATCTTCATTTTTGTACCGCATAAACGTATCCACCACCGCCTGTCCGTCTCGGCGATCACGCACCAGAAATGCTATATCGTTGGCCAAATAACCTTCCGCCTGAAGAGATTCTACCAATCTAGGAAGCTGCTGTTGCACGTAACTTCGCCAATCAATCTGATTGCCCTCTTCATCCAGGCAGTAGTCTTCGTCCAGCATCTCAATGCGGATATGTCCGTGCCATTCGGTATGGTGATCGTAGGTATCGGGTAGCTTTTGGGAAACATCTTCGTAAGCACGGGTTAGCACCGAAGTTTGGGCTAATAAACGCTCCCGCAAAGTATCATCTGATAGTTTTTCGATCTCCTTCGTCAAATACTGATACAGTACTAAAGGAGCTGTTTCAAACAGCGCATTGTTGAAGGCAATAATATTGCGCAGACTGCGGTAATTATAATCCAGATTTTTTACCTGGGTACGCCAATCCTGAACATCTTGTTGGATGGTCTCTAGCAGCAATTGCCAGTCGCCCCCCCGCCAGCGGTAGATAGATTGCTTCACATCACCCACTACTAAATTCGGATAACCTGCATCCAGGCTGTTTTCTACTAAAGGGCGGAAATTCATCCACTGCAAACCTGATGTATCCTGAAACTCATCAATCAGAAAGTGCTGGTAATAGCTTCCGATTTTTTCGTAGATGAATGGGGTGTCGTCTTTACCGATAATATCCTGCAAAAACACTGGCGCATCGGAAATAAGCATCAGATCATTCTCCCGTTTGTAGCTATCAATCTGTTCTCGCAGATGATGCAAAATGCCGTAAGCGTACATAAAGCGCTGCAAGTGAACTACCGAATGATAAAGCGGGCCGTATTCCTGATAAGCATCCAGTGCCTGTTCTAGATGGGTATGAAGCTTAGCTGCTACTGTAAGCAGTCGTTCTCGCTGCGGGTTTTTCTTGCTTACCCAGCCTTCAATATTTTCTATTCCGGCTAACACTCTGGTCGTAGGCGCGTAGCTACTACCCTCTGCAATTTTACTAAAGTAGCCTACTACCCCACTCCGGCCGTAGGCGAAGTCTTCCACCGTGGCTCCCTCCTGCCCTAGCACTTCCAAACTTGTCTTACCCATATCAGCCATATGTTGCTCAAAGGCCGTTTGCAATTCGCGGAGCCTTTTGAGAAGCTGAGCGGTAGACTGCTGGGTTACGGCTACATTAGTCAATGTATTTCGTTTCTCCCAGTAACTCTCTTTGAATAGCTCTCGAGCCAGTTCTTTAATCTCCCGACGAAAATCCCAACTGTTACCAGCTTCTACTTTTTCTTCGGCGAATCGGGTTAGCCACCATCGGAGAGAGCGATATTCGGGTTCACTAATGATTAGCAACAGCTCGTCAATAACTGCATCCAGCACTTTATCAATATCCAACTCAATTCTAAACCCAGCCTGTAGTCCCATCTCTCTGGCAAACCCTCGAACCACTTTCTGAAAAAAGGCGTCAATGGTCATCACGGAAAAGTAGGAATAACCGTGGAGCAAATGCTGCAAGACAGTCTCGGCCTCGAGCGTCAGTTCCAACTCAGCCATATTCAGAGATTCGGCTAATGCTCGTCGTAACGGACTGTCTTTGGCTTTAGCAATTTCGTACAAATACTGAATTATTCGCCCCTTCATTTCCTGGGTAGCCTTATTAGTAAAGGTTACAGCCAGGATACTACGGTAAGCCAGCGGTTGCTTCAGCGCTAGCTTCAGATATTCTAAAGCCAGCGTATAGGTTTTCCCCGAACCAGCCGAAGAGCGATAAATGACAAAGGGTTTTTCCACGCCAAAAGATA
>ERZ1740058.1622-NODE-1622-length-9971-cov-16.581585_pt1 | contig 9971 bp, 12 predicted proteins | sample MGYA00581745_ERZ1740058 | MGnify/ENA primary metagenome ERZ1740058 (study PRJEB43018, sample SAMN04849742) | marine metagenome | isolation source: floating plastic debris | place: Pacific Ocean | collected 2008-08-30 | study: EMG produced TPA metagenomics... | reverse complement strand
TGCTGGGCTTGGCCAGTTGCACCGTGACCTATGTCGTGTCCACCGTTCTCGGTCTTGGGGTGCTCTCCAGTCTCATGATTTTGCTGCTGGAAAAGCTCGCCCTACGGGCACTGGTGTTGGTGTTTTGCTTGGGCGCGATCGCAGTCATTACCGAATCGCTGCGATCGTAAACCCCCATCGCCTCGCGATTATTCACTATGCCCTCTAGGTCTGAATATCAATGCTTTACTTATCTCGCGACTTCCCAAACCTGCTTACTCCCAGTCCACTTCGTTGGCAAGGCTACCAACCCCAACCGCAGCGAGAAGAGGTTGCCCCCGATGCCGACCACCAATCAGTCTCAGCAACTTTGTGGCATCTCGAATTGCTGATGCGTCCCGCCTAACTCTGGAGATGAGTGATGTATATCCTTGAACAGATTCCAGTTGAATTCTTTGAGCAGACTATGTCGGGCATTGTCGAACGCGATATTACGGCGCATCTGCCGGGCCGGGTCAAAGTGATGGGCGTCAGCTGGAAAGCCAGCCTCTATGATCTCGACGGAAGCTACATCCTCTCGCCAGACACGCCGGTTACCGTCTTGGGACGTCGCGGCAATACATTGCTGGTGCTGCCCGCTGCCACCTCAGACCAGTAAACGCACCGAATAAAGGTGCGTCATGCTCAGCTGACGTCACCCTACTGCGATGGGGAACTTAGATTGGTAAGAAAACGGGGCTGGCGCGATTCGAACGCGCGACCTACCACTTAGGAGGCGGTTGCTCTATCCAGCTGAGCTACAGCCCCAGGCACACCTACTATATTTTGCCAGGTGAAATGGCCGCTGCCACAAACTATAGAGAATTATGTGTGGGTATTTTAGAGCGCGTCATCAGCTAGTTGCCCAACTCTGGCGGAACAGGCATTATCGCGCCCACTCCACAAACCAAGCTACGGGGAGCATGACGAGAAAGAGATTGTATGGCCGACTCGCGATCGCCCCTAGTAGGCGGGTTTGGGCGAACCGCGATAAATGCGTTCCGACTGTTCGCGAGAGAGGCGATCGGTGCCGGGCAGATGCTTGGGAGACGCCGCGAAATGAGTCTGAGGACTCACCACACCATCGATTTTGCTGTGGGGGGGAACGAAGGCATGCTGCTCAGCATCGTAGGCCAAGACCCGGCCCGTATCGATCTCGTAAATCCAAGCGTGAATCGAGAGATCGCCGCGAAACAGCTTTGAGCGAATCACCGGATAGGTGCGCAGATTTTCGATTTGGGTCAACACGTTTTCAGCGACCAGCACATCGAGCATGTCTGACTTGTTGAGATGCGCATAGTTGTCTTGCACTAATCGGCGAGTCGCTTCTGTGTGACGCAACCAGCTATACACGAGCGGCATTTTTTCTTCGAGGTCACCAATCTGCAGCAGCCCCTTCATCGCGCCGCATTTACTGTGACCACAGATAATTACCTGCTTGATGCCGAGCGCTTCCACGGCGTATTCGATCGTGGCGCCCTCGCCGCCATTGGTTGCCTCATAGGGGGGAATGATGTTGCCCGCGTTGCGAATGACGAAGAGATCGCCAATGTCAGACTGGGTGATGATGGAAGGATCAACCCGCGAGTCAGAACAGCCGACGAACAAGACTCGGGGGTGCTGGCCGTGGCTCAACTCTTCCATCAAGGCGCGATTAGAAGGCACATAGCTGCTTTGAAATTCTCGGATGCCCTCAATCAGCTTTTTCATGATTTCTGTTCCTATCAGCCAGAATCTGCAGGGATGTCTGCAGTGTATCTATCGTTATCCCATATCTTGTGGGCGATCGCGGCAAAGGTTTGCTTATCTCAGCAATTCTTCTGGCTTGTGGAAGGGATGGGGAGTAGAGAGTGGAGGGTGGAGAGTGGTAGGGCAATAGGCAGGAGGGGCGAGGCATTCTTGCCAGGGCTTTTAGTATTGCCAAAACGTGATTGCGAGAATGCCTCGCCCGTACGAGGTGCGTCTATGGGACGCAGGAAGGGAATTGGTTGCGGGTGTCGAGCATTTTGAGTTGGTGGTAGAGCATCTCAATTTTGGGGGTGGCGATCGCGGCTTGTTGGGCAGCCCGCAGGGGATTACCGACGATCGCTTCCACTTCCAACGGTCGGCCTTCATCGAAATCAATTTTCATGCTGGTGCGATAGGGCTTCATTTGAGCGGTGTGGGCCAGCATGGTGGCGATCAGCTCGGGTGAGAGGGTGCGGTCGAGCTGCGGGGTAGCGATCTGCACACAGCCTTGAGCGGCGACGACGACTTCTTGCATCAGGTCAGCGGCGAGTTGGCGAGCATGGGAGTCGGCCATCATCTCATCCGTAGTGGCGTTGAGAATCACCGACAAACTGTTGAAGGGCACATTCCACACAAGTTTGCGCCAGCGGGCCAGGTAGAGATCGGCGGTGACCTCCACCGCGATGCCCGCCTGCTCAAAATCTTGGGCGATCGCCTGCAGTTCGGCGGATATGGCTACTGGCTGCTGGGCGCTGTCGTAGATTCCTAGCAAGATGCTGCCGTAGTCTAAATGGTGAATGTGGCCGGGGCCAAGTTTGTTGGAGCAGATAAAGCATAGACCGCCCACCAGCGTCTGTTGGGGGGAGATCGCGGCAATGTCGGCTTCAATGTCGAGCCCGTTTTGCAGAGTCAGAATAATGGTGTGGGGGCCGAGCAGCGGCGGCAAGAGCTGGGGCAACAACCCGACGTTTTGGGTGGTTTTAAGAGCGATGATGACTACATCGGCAACGGGCATATCAGCTGCGTGGCGATAGGCCTGCACCTTTGGCAGCACAAAGTCACCCACTACCGAATCGACTTTTAGTCCGTGCTGCTTCACCCAGTCATAGTCGCGATGCAGCAAATAGTGGACGTCTTGCCCTGATCTCTGCAGGCAAGCGCCATAGTAGCCGCCAATCGCGCCGGTGCCGAGAATGGCGTAGGTTCTGGGGTGAAGCGTCGGAGCCGTCATGACATTCATCAAGGCAGGGGAGTAACCGTCAGTAATGGGGAAGGGCGATCGCGCATTGTCGGGATTGACCCAAATGCTACCAGGCGGCGATCGTACCGTCTGCATGCACCCTTTGGCAGTGGATGTCATCGGGACTTTCCCAACTGGTAATGCCCTCGGGCCATTCCCGCTAAAATTGAGATCAGGTTCCCCAGTGCGCGAGGTTGGTACCGATGAGTCAGGCCGTTTCTACTCAATCTAGCTATTTAACCTTTGAGGCGTATCTGGCCCACGACGATGAACCGGATCGGCGCTACGAATTGGTAAATGGAGTGCTGGTTGAGATGCCACCAGAGTCTGAAGACAACAACGACATCGCGAGAAAGCTCCTGTTTGAATTTGCTAAACATTTCCCTGCCCGGCTTTTAGCCCACAAAGATACCGAAGTTGAAGTGATGGGAATGCGGGCCACCTGCCGGATTCCTGATTTGCTGGTGCATACTGCAGAGTCAAAAGCCGCGCTGTCGGGCACTGCACGCGCCACGATTACGCGGGACATGCCACCGCCCGCGATCGCGGTAGAGGTGGTGAGTCCGGGGCAGGCCAATCGCGATCGCGACTATCGCTACAAACATACGGAATACGCGGCGCGCGGCATCGTCGAATATTGGATTGTTGATCCGGAAACCCGACAGATCACCCTGTGTCAATGGGTCAATGGCCAGTATGAAGACACCGTTTTTCAAGGTGCGGAGCCAATTCAATCCACCCTTGTTCCCGACTTTGCCCTGACGGCGGCGGCGGTTTTTGAGTGAGGATTAACGATCTGAGTTGGGTCTAAGCCTGGAATGACGACTCAAAATTGCAGTCGAGTAAAATCGAGAGATAGAGCTATAGAGGCACTTTTCAATGAACCCAGAAAAGCCGCTCACCGCCATGCTTGTACCGTTTTATTTGGGAGAGCATACAGATTTAGAGGGGCGCAAGATTCAGGAAATGTGGGCCTGGGATTTTGAGGCATTGGAATGTGCCCATGATTATATTCAGTGGCTGTTTCCGATCGCTGAGAAAAGTACGTTTAATCCGCATGCGCCAGTCGTCGATGAGGCCGTGATCGAAGCCTTTCAAAGTAATCCACGCCTGCAGCAAAACTTGCGGCGATCGCTGTCCGTGATGCTGCGGTTTTATGGCTTGCAATGCGATCTAAACGAAACCGGAAAAGTTGTTGTCGACAAGCGAGACGACTATCCGATCCAGAAACGTGAATGGGTCTGCCTGTTGGATCACAACTATCTGCGGATCACTCGAATATTGAAGTGCTTAACACTATTCGGCTTGAACCATGAAGCACAGGCGTTTTATGACTGTTTGCGACAAATCTATCGAGAGGATCGCGATCAGATTGGCCGTGAAACGTTTCAGTATTGGACTGACGCCGTTAAGGCTTGTTCGGCCGTGTGACCAGTTCACCAGCAATATGGCAAGCCGCAGTTTTCTCAAGTCACTCCCAACAACTGAAATCACCATCTGATCGGTCTTTAAACTCCGTCTGTCGTAGGGCCTCACACTTCCCGAAAGGTATTCTGCTATGGAAGAGTTACCCCGATGATCTTTGGTCTAGCTTCACGGCATTTTTTTCGGCTTGCTGTCACCGTTTTCGGGGCCAGTGGGCGTATTCATCAGGTCGATCAGGCCCTCAGAGAGAAACTTGGGATCCATAAAGAGGACTTTGGAATTCTCACTTTCACTCAGCTTCTGGTTTGCTTCGACGTACTGCTGAGCAATCAGAAAGTTGAGAATTTCGCGGGCATCAGAGCGACCTTTGAGCGCTTCTGATAAAAGCTGAATCGACTGCACCGTACCCTGGGCGCGTTTGACGGAGGCTTGCTGGTCACCTTCGGCTTCTGACACGGTGGCGCGGCGTTTCAGTTCGGCGGCCTGCTGCTGCTGCATCGATTCCAAAACGGCGGTGGGTGGGTTGATGCTTTGCACTTCGACCCGAGTGACTTTGACGCCCCAGGGTTCCGTGGCTTCATCAAGCTGGTCGAGCAGTGCCTTGTTGAGTTCATCGCGCGACGCAAAGGTGCTCTCAAAGGGCATTTTGCCGATTTCGGAGCGCAGGGTGGTGACCACTAACTCGCGAATTGCTCCTTTAATATCTTCGATTTCGTAGTAGGTGCGTTCAAGGTCGAGAATCTTCCAATAAACGACGGCATCGACATCCAGGGAGACGTTGTCGCGGGTAATGGCCGATTGGGGCGGCACGTCTAACAAGCGCTCGCGAATACTCTCTTCCCACACGATGGTGTCTAAAAATGGCACGATGAAGTTCATGCCGGGCCTGAGTTTGCGGTTATAGCGCCCCAACCGCTCGACCAGAGCCTGGTTGCCCTGATTCACAATTCGCACTGACCCCACCGTGTAACCAATCACCACCAGGGCCAGAATGACAAAAACTTCCATGAAGCGCACGCTCCTTGAGAGGCGTACAAATTTACCGTAAGTCTAATCCTTTTAGGGCTGAGTGGACTGCGAAGTTGGCAGCGGCATCACAATCAGGGTGTTGCCTTCACGCGCCACGACGACTACCAGGTGGTCAGGGGCGATCGCGGCATCACTAATTTGACAACGCGCTTGCCAGAGCGTGCCCTCATACTGCACGCGCCCCGTCGTGCCGGGGGCAATGGCGTCACAAGCGCGCCCGTAATGGGCCGGTTCTAAATCGGGTGACTCGCGCGGCAAAAAGCCTCGAATGAGCCCAATCAGTAGGGCGGCGGCAATGCCATAGACCAGCAGCTGACTCGGAAACAGCGGCACGTTGATTGCGACCAAGGCGGTGATAATGCCTGCAAACCCCAAGGCCACCAACGTCGGTTCAGGAATCAGCAAATGACTGCCCAAGAGCAGCAAGCCCACGAGTAGCCAAGGCGTTGGCCCAAGGGCCATCGTCAAAAGATTCGGTAGATTCATGCGTTTATCCCGGTTGAGCGGTGGGCAACTCCGCTGGTTGCACCGGCTGCTCATGCGATTGACTACAGCGAGAAGCGGGAGCATTCCTCACTGAGAGCGTCACAATTAATGACACGCTCGCTCGTTGACTGCGCCCCTAAAACAATGTTTCCAGAAGATTTTCTATAACTACTGCAGCGGTTACCACCCAATCGCAGAGTTGAATTCGGCATAGTTGAAAATGGATAGGTCATGTATGGCCTATCCATTTTCACTGGTTTGCTTGTCGCGATCGCCCAACTTGCTCTCTGTTGTTAAGCATGGGGCGTGATCACGGCTTTGAGGATTGTCGAGAGTGAGAGGGTAATCACCCAGAATGAGATGACTCACCCTCGAATTCTGTACTAACCGCCGCTCCTGCTGCCCTTTAACTAATTGACAGCCTGTGACCCTGCAGCACACACTGCGGCAAACTGGTCGCCCGACTGAACCAGTTCTGGAGTCGCAGGGGGAGTTTGCCCAGGGGCATCACCGACGCACATCTTTGTTTGCATCGTGATATTGCCACTTTGGGCCTCTTGAATGAGATAAACCGCCCCCGTAAAGCTGCGCTGTTCAGGGGCCTTGGCGGTTGCCGTCATGACTGCGACTTGAGGGTTTTGCAGATCGACGGCATAGACATAGTTGTCAGTCTCTGGGGAAATACCCACTTGCAATGCCTGCACATTGTCAGCGAACTGCTCCTCTTCCAAAAAATAAACCTGCTGGCTTCTCATGATTGATCCCAGAGAGCTGGCCGCTTCTGCGTCGCGAGCTTCAACCATCTGTTGCTCAAAAGATTCGCCCCCGATATCCGTGACGCCACTGCAACCGCCCACGGCGAGTAGGATACCTAAGCCCAAATAACCGGCCCAATTCTTTGCGAACTTTACAGCCTGACTCATTACAAAAATCTCCTATAACAGAATCGGTTATTCATTGTCATCAGCAACGTCACAGAAGCGTACTTCCTGAAAACCGGCACCTACTTTGACAAAAACGTCTTCCTTATCCAGCTATAACCAGGTGAAGTCGTTGACCTAGTATTCCCTTGATAAGTTGGCTATCAGTCGTTTCTATCAACATCAATAAAATGGTTTCGGTAGAATAAACGCCGACTCAGATAACCAGAACGTGCGCGATCGCCCTTTGCGGAATGAGGCGGTTCACCGTTGAATTTGATACTGACCGCCACTGCCGTTTTTCGGTGAATACGGGTCGGTCAGCCCCTGATTGCCCCACCTGGAGAATCTGCATGAGTCCTGCCCCCAAAGTCGTTGCCAGTGCGATCGAAAAACGTGAGGCGATCGCGGCCCTTAATCGCTTTCGCGATGCTGAACAACCCGGCGTTTGGCCCCACCTCGACAAAGCCCAAATCGTCACCGAAATGCGGACGCGGTTGCACAATCCCTTCAAGGTTAACCAAGGTCAACAGCCCTTTTGCGGCCCGGCCTCTGTCCTCTTTGAGCTGATTCGCAAATTCCCGCTGAAGTATGTCAATCTATGCCAGGCCCTTTACGAAACCGGCGGCTTTCAGGCCAAGAGTCAGCGGATTCAAACCTCTGAAGCGCTGCGTCACGCCAGCCAAGGCGAATTGCGGATGGGGCCAGCTGATTGGATGGTGCTCGCCACCCTGCGAGAATCGGAAAATTTCCTGTTCCCGGTTGAACCCAACGCGCCTGAAATGATACGTAACCTGGCGGGCATGACAAAATTTTGGGAAATGAAAGGCTGGGTGCGCGAAATTTTAGACTACCCTCGGGTCGAATACTTTCACACCTACATTTTGCGCGATTTGAGCGCCCTCAAAAAAGCCGCTGCCGTGTTAGATCAGGGCGGCGTTGCCCTCGGGTTGATCACTGCTGAGAGCCTGTTGGGCGAAAATAAACCCCGCATCACCGTGCCCAACCACTGGGTTGCCTTGGTGGGAGACATCAACATTCAAAAGGGCACCTTCGGTAAACATGACAGCGGTCAGGTCAGCTTCGACGTGTTTACCTGGGCTAAGCGCGTCACCATTGAAGCAAACGAAGGCGTGTTTGAAGACGCGTTTTGGGGCGTCGTACTGGGCTATGACCAGTGATGTTGTCAGGGTGAGGCGATTAAGAGCGATCGCGATGCGGGCACGGAAAAAATTGGCCTTGTTGATGTTCAGCTGGTTTTGTCGGCGTTGTCCCTGTGATTTGGCGTTGTTGACTGGCCATGCGATCGCCCGCTTCCGAGCACCCTCATCATGTCAGTGATTTTATTTGAGACCGAACGGATGATCTGTCGTCAGTTATCAGCTACCGACACGGACGAGATATACGGCGTCTATAGCGACGCCGATGCCATGCGCTGGGTCGATGACGGACAGCCGATTGCCAGGGACGCGTGTTCAAAATGGGTAGAGGTGACGCTGAGAAATTATGCATCGCGCGGCTATGGAATGTCAGTATTGGTTAGTCGCTAGACTCAAACTGTCGTTGGCTTTTGTGGCCTCGTGCATCCAGACGGTCAGCCCGAAGCTGAAATCAAATACGCGCTCTATCGTCAGTTTTGGGGCATGGGACTCGCTACTGAGGCAGTGATGGCAATGCTTGACTATGGCCGACGTGAGCTCCAGCTACATAAGATCATTGCCACAGTCGCCCCTGAAAATGTTGCGTCACGTCGGGTTCTGTTGAAAGCCGGAATGCAAACAGTGGCCGATCGCCACAATCCCGATGGCTCATTGACCAGCATGTTTCAGTGGCCGTTGAGTCAACCGGCGGGCGATCGCTCCTAGTCGATTGGCGAGACTGCTTTGCTCACATTGATTGCGAGGTATGCAATATGAGAACGCTGACCTATTACGTGGCTTGCAGCGTCGATGGCTTTATTGCTCACACTGACGGTTCCCACGGGGGCTTTTCTCAATCGGGAGAATATTTGGCCGATTTGTTTGCGCAGTTTCCCGAAACTGTCCCCTCCCACCTGCGCAGTGCCATGGGCATTGAGGCTGAAAATCAATGGTTTGATGTGGTGCTCATGGGGCGCAAAACCTACGACATCGGTTTGAAAGAGGGCTTCACCAATCCTTACGCTCATATGAAGCAGTATCTGTTTTCGCGCAGTTTACCGGCTAGCCCCGATACCAATGTTGAACTGGTTTCGGAAGATGCCGTTGAGGTGGTCAAAAACTTAAAAAACGAATCAGGCAAGGGGATTTGGCTGTGTGGTGGGGCGAATTTGGCCACTACGCTGTTTGCTCATAACCTGGTTGATCAACTCATCCTCAAGATGAATCCCTTTTTGATGGGCTCCGGCATCCCGTTGTTTTCTGGGGTGGTGCCGCAAACGGCTTTGGCATTGACCGATAGCAAGATTTATCCCAATGGAGTCTTGCGGCTCGACTACCAGGTGAGATGACGGCTTTCCGGGGAGGAAGCTTTGGGCTTTGCTTCCCTAAAAGTATGAATCGGTTGTCGTACTCAATGCGGCATGGTCCCTAAATACTCCAATTCTGGGGGATTTCAAGCATCGGCCCCCTCATTTGGGGCTAGGTAGACGAAATCATCCTGCTATTCAGCAAAGTCCAAATCCTGAGGTTTATCCTCATTCCCGCAAACATCGCGCCCCATGTCGACTCTCCCCCTTTGACCCGACATCCTCTACCCGCCACCAGCCCCATTTGTCGCTTTAGCAAAGAGATACGGTATGAGGACTCCCCGAAAAGGCATCCGCCTAACTTTTACTGCATCTGCCAGCCAGACCGGATTCGGGAGGCATCACGGTGAGGATCACAGGAGAGTCCCTTCTTACATGGGTGATATGAGCGCTAAATTCCGTCGTCAAAAACGTAGTCTGTGGGCCTTTCTGCTGTTGCTCTCAGTGGGATTCGTCACCTGCGTCTGGCAAGCGCCAGTGGTGTATGACCACGAGATCGCCCCCGATGAGATTCGCGGCGTGTGGATGACTAATTACGGCACGACCTTGATGTATCACAGCACCCGCTTGGATGAGGTTGTCGCCAATTTAGCCCAGCATCATCTCAATACCCTCTACC
>ERZ1740058.1621-NODE-1621-length-9974-cov-8.751487_pt1 | contig 9974 bp, 11 predicted proteins | sample MGYA00581745_ERZ1740058 | MGnify/ENA primary metagenome ERZ1740058 (study PRJEB43018, sample SAMN04849742) | marine metagenome | isolation source: floating plastic debris | place: Pacific Ocean | collected 2008-08-30 | study: EMG produced TPA metagenomics assembly... | reverse complement strand
TGCTCAGGTCGATTCCTCATGATCTAACTGAGTTTAACGGCTATATCTTCTGATATAGCTCATAACAGCCTAGCTGATCCCCGGATGATATGAGCGCAACAACGCTCATACACGCCTATGCGTAGAAGCCGCGCAAATTTTGGCAGATACGGCGATCGCGCACTCGGCATCAAGGTGGAAGAAGCATTTGACGCGTCACACAGGCAGGCTGAAGCAACCGAACAATCTAGTTATATTAACTTTACCGCCCACTTTCTACAGCATCAGTGAAGGCACTAAACCTCTGATAGCTCTAAAACCTCAATGCTGTATTGCTCCGCAATAGCCGATTGTTTTACATCAGCCGATAACAGCGGTAATGCCTGCTGCTGTGCCAGTGCGATATACAGGCAATCTTGTAACGGGTGCTGATACTTTACAGCAAGGCTAAACGCTTGATGTTCAATAGCGTCATCATGCACTAGCTTAACCAGACCTTTGTTTAACCGGGCGTGCCACAACGCATTGAGCCTATCAGCAGAGCCAGCTTCAAGATCGTAAAACCGCACGGCCTTAGCTATAGCAGAGGACACTTCCATACGAATTAAAGCTGGTGCACTGAATACCAGTCCCCTCTTCAACAAGGCATCTGCCTGTAAACTATCCTCCTCTTTCAGAAACCATTCGGAAGCAATACTGGCATCAATAATCATGCCAATTAAGCATCCCGATCTTCACGTATTAGAGTCGCCCCTGAACCAGCTGGTAGGCGTGGATGCTTTGCCCAAGCTTCCTCTCTAGCAGCCACGATCATGTCATGAGACTCAAGCATCACGGCTTTAGCATCTTCAGTCAATAGCTGCCTGATATACGGTTCCAGCGTTTTAAAGCCTGCTGTTCGTGCCCGACTTTGCAATCGCACGATGACTGCATCATCCAGATTTCGAACGCTTAAGTTAGCCATATCTCACAAACTATCAAATTGATTTCAAAAGTCAATTTGAAAATGCTGTCATTTCGTAGAGATACCAGGACGAAGGAGACGTTTTTCTTTAATTTGAAAATGACTAAGAAAATATGAGGCAGACAGACAGAAAAACACTTTTTTCATACGAATGAGGTCGTTTATCATCACACAAGATTTGAAATTTTGCGCTTATAAAATCATCATTAGAGCATTATTTGAAACGAAGCTCTAAATTTTCCCACAGAGTCTCTATATTGAGGTTTACCGTACAATCTATGTAAATTAGAAATCCACCCATCTGACGGCTCACCTCGCCAGAATAAGCCCTATATTTAATAGTTAATATTCTATTAATATCTACATTCAGCTGAAATCTTTGCTTTACCAGTTGATTATCGAAATCTGTCTCTCTTCCACATGTTGTTGTTTACAACAACAAACATAAACATAAGTACTTTTAGGGGATATTCTAAATAGTTGATTTCCTTATGTAAATCCCGCCAAAAGGTATACGAGTTCGGGGGAAAAGTATACGGATTCGGGGAGGTGCTTTATAAGCTATTGAAAATAAGAAAATAATTTTTTCAAAGGTATACGAGTTCGGGGCGAAAGGTATACGAGTTCGGGGAAGAGAAAATTACTATTATCAAATCTGGAAAGGTAACATTTTTTTGGTTGTAAGCAGCGACCTTATTCGGTACTCAATTTGTCTATCTATGGATGACAGCAACCTGCAACGTTACCTCAACAAACCAACGGCAGCAATTCATATTCCAAATAGCTTCACTGCGACCGAACGCAAGCTAGTCAATATCTGTTTATTTGAGGGTCTAAAAGACAACTTTGGCAGCGAAGTCTATCTTGTTGATGTCAAACGCACATTAGAATTTCTAGGGTGTGACAGAACTAAAAATACACATTGGCTAAAGAATCAGCTTTTCAGCGCACTACTTAGCAAGATCATCAGATGGAACGTTCTCAAAGCAGATAAGACGCTTCAAGAGTGGTCTTGTACTTTTTTGAGCGGCTATGTCCATGAACCTGAAGATGGCACATTGGGTTTTTCGTTCAATCCGTTGGCTGTAAAGCAATTTCAGCAACGGCAGCTCTATTCTCGATTGCTTTTACAGATGCAGGTACCCTTTAAAAGTGGACACGCATTAGCTCTTTACGAGTATCTCAATGATGCAATGCAACGCCACAAGGGTGATGAACTAACCACAGGGTTACGGTTGAATGATCTGAGACTATTACTAGGCGTAAGTGATACACAATATCTAGAATTCAAACATTTAAATCAACGTGCTATCAAGCCAGCTTTTGAAGAAATTAATAAACATACTGATATTGAGGTGACCCGTAAACTCATTAGAGAGAACCGCAACGTTGCCGGCTTACAGATAGTCGTGAAGAGAAAACAAAATTTCCAGCCTACTCTCGATCTTAAGCTCACGCCTGGCCAATTGAGTGAGAAACCGGTATCAGATGAAGCTAAGCTGCTGATTGACTACGGTGTGACTAGCAATAAAGCCGTAAAAATGGCTGAGCTATACGAAACAGACAAAATTGTGCGTAATGTTCATTACACAATAAATAGAGCAGAAAAATCTACTATCAAAAACTTCCCTTCCTACTTGGTTAAAGCGATTACTGACGACTATGCAAAGTGTGAAAGCGGTCAGAATGAAATTGATATCAAGGAAGAATGGTCAAAATACAGGTTCCTAAAAGCCGAAGAGTATTTTAATAAAATGAAAAATACGGAGCAAGAATTACTGCGTTCAGAGTATATTCAAACAATCAAAAATAATAAACCGTCTTCATTGGTCCGCCAAAAATTTGAGCACGACGGTGGTTGGAACAGTCGGTTTATAGAAAACGATTTCCGAAATAAAGTATTAATTACATTGTTAAAGAAGCCAGAAGAACTTTGTATAGAAACGTTTCAAGAGTTCTGGCCGCAACACCAACTCAAGATAATGCTGGAAGATAAGCAAAAAACTGTTAGAAGTAATCAAAAAAGTAACGGCTGCGTATCAGTTTCGGCAAGATGAAACGTCACTCAGCCACTTACAGCCTAAATATTGGAATCTAAAACTGTGATTATTACCATAGCGGGATATAAGGGTGGCATTGGAAAGACGACAACTGCCGTTCATTTAGCAGCTGTCATGAATAAGAATGCAACTACTCTGTTGATTGATGCTGATGAAAATCGCTCAGCAGTGTCTTGGGCACGTCAAAAAAAGCTTCCATTCAACGTAGCAACTGAAAGCACTGCACCAATGGCTTTCACCAAAATAAGGCCTGAACATACGGTTATAGATACAAAGGCTAGACCTTCCGCCGAGGATTTAGAGGAAATATCAGAAGCATGCGATTTAATAATTTTGCCTACTACGACTCGGCCTATGGATTTTGAAGCGCTGATTAAAACCGTTGAAAAGATAAAGGCAATTGATATGCCTTATAAAGTTCTTCTGAACATGGTGCCTCCTAACTCTACCCGGAAGTCAAGCGACATAACAGAGGTTTTAGAGGGAGCAAATATACCAGTTTTCAAAACAATAGTTTATCGCTACAGCTTTATCGAGCAGTTGCCACTGGATGGCATTTTGGCTTCACAAGCCAAGGACGATAACGCGCAAAAGGTTTGGAAGCAATATCGCAGTATTGGAAAGGAAATCTTCGGATGAGTACAAAATCGAAACTAGCCGGAATGATGAATGCAGCTAAGTCTGCTTCTAAAGAAAACTCTGACAACTTGGGTTCAAGGGGCGGTCAAATACATAGGATACGGAACATTGAGGTTTCAAAAATTTATGCAAATCCTGAACAGCACCGTAAGTACTTCGACCCTGACGCACAGCAGAAACTTAAGAACGCTATTGAGAAAAATGGATTCAAAGGGGCAATCCTTTTAAGGCCGCTACCCGAAAATTTAAGCGATCAAGCTAATAAGGAACATGAGTACGAGCTTGTTTACGGCGAATCTAGGCTTCGTGCTGTTATAGCCTTAAGTTGGGATATCATCCCTGCGACAATTGAAGACCTTTCAGATGAAGAAGTCCATCGCATTCGTTTAGACGAAAATCTCGTAAGGAAGGATCTAAATCCAATAGAAGAAATGGAAGGTCTGCTGGAAGTTGCTGCTGACGAGCTAAAAGTATCAAAACAGCAAGTGCTTTCTCTATTAGACGAAGTTGATAACGCCTTAAAACGCAACAAGAAGGTGACGGGTGATATCGCCCGTCAATCGAAACAGTTCACATCTGTATTGGATTACTACAACAAGGGTTCGCTAAGCGGCTTTCGTACCAAGTATAGGAAGATACAGAGGCTGCCAGATGATATAAAAAAAGCTGTCACTGAATCTTTAGATTGGTCTAAAGCCGTCGAGATAGCGCCTATAAAAGATCCAAACGAGCGGTCAAAAGTATTAAGTTGGGCAATTGCAAACAACCCTTCTATTGTACAAATTCGTCAAAAGCGTAAAGAAATAAAAGCGAAAGCGGCAAACGGGAACCATCAAGGTACTGGAACCGAAGTAAAGGAACGGCTCTATAAATCATTGAAACGTGTGAAAAACTCTGATGTTTGGGAAAATCCTGAAAAGGTACAAAAGCTGAAAAAATTGACAGCAGAGTTTGAATCTATCTTCGGTATCAAGTCGTAACTATTATGTTCCGATACCGAAAACAATAGTTATTTCAGCATTGGGCGACGTCCAATTGCCTGTAGTCGCTACCTGATTTCAATGTTATCGATTCAACCGTTCTAGCCGCCGCTGCTGCATTGACTCCTGCACCTCTTCCGTACGGCGTTTTTGGTCAGCTTCCACAGCCGATGCACCACCTAAACCAGGCGCATCCAGGACACCGGTATAGGGGTCAATATAAGCCCGCGATCGAGCATCAATAATTTGCTCCGTAGTCGGCGTAGGGGAGGGTAGGTGCCGCACAAAATCAGCCCCGGCTTGCGGCGACTGATTCCACAAATCCAGCGCAGACGACAGCGCATCTTTTGATAACGGCTGCCCAAACTTCTCTACAGCCTGCGCCTGAATATCCTTCTCAGCTGCTCGCAGTCGAGTCAGCTGTCGCCGGTCAGCATCTTCAGGCGAATCCGCTCCATGCTGATAAGAAAACGTCCCTAAGTTATCAGCCCCATTACCAGGATCTGTATGGCCGTAGTAATGGTGGTTAGGCGCACAGTCACTATCCCGTGTCCCTTCAGCAGCGCCAATACTACAGGTAAGCTCACGATCACTTAGAGAGGGTTTAGCCGGTTTACCTGTAAGGAACGGCTCAATCTCTTCTTTGGTTGGTTCAAGCTTATCTTCACGTCTAACATCCAGATGCGCACCGGTACCGGTGCCACTGCTGCCGGTGCGGGCAAAGGTAGCACCCTGATTGAAAGTGCCGCTGGCGCAACTCGATAGGTGAAGTAGCTTAAGCTGGTTGCCATCTTGCATGGTGACAGTAGCCACTTCGCCACCACCGTCTGCATCCCACCAGCACATAACTTTAACTGGCTCCGGTGCTAGCAACTTGGTGCCAACAGGAGTGGCAAGGTCAACACCGTAATGCGGTTCTATAACGCCTCTTACAGGATGAACACGCTGTAGGTCGTATGTACTACTAACTTGATAACCTGCAACTGTGTCACCTTCTTGCAGGTAAGTAATTTCGTTTGTTTGTAAGGTAGCTCGTGGCCTGTAGTAATTAATCAGGCGGTCGGCTGCGGCATTGCCTGCCGGCCAAAGAATAAGCGCCAGCGGCAACAGCCGGTAGAAGTTGATATGGATATCGGTATCAATTTTCAGGCGCATTGGTAGCGACCTTCCACAGTGCTAGAACTTCGGCAGCAACAGCCTGACCGCTGACTTCGGTAACGCCCAGGTGAAAAACCAAATAACCGGGGGCGCATAGGTCAGAAACCAGTGCCGCCCAAATCAACCAGGTAAGCGGGGTAACGCGTCGCAGGAAGCGTTTAGCGGCGTAGCATCGACCGCGCATGTAGCGGGGAAGGGCACCCATCATGGCTGTCACCTCCTGCTAGATGCGGTAGTTCGCACCACGACGAACGCCTTGCTCTTCCGCCTGATTCATTAGCTCTTCCCGGAACGCTTTTGCTTCACGGACACGGGCGTCTAAAATCGCTTGCTGGTTTTGCAAATCAGGAATACGCCGTTTCAGAGAGGCTTTGTTGTCGTCGGCCATCACATTGATTAGCTCGTCGCCAAAGCACAGCAACGTTGCAAAAAAGAACGCCGTTAAGTTGGCAATCCATCCCCATTCGGGAACGCCGGGAACGGCAAAGGCGATCGCACCCAGACCGCGCCCGTCAACGCCAATCATATTGGTGCCGACATTGAGGGCATAGACGGCAACCACAATCACGACAAGAAAACCCCAACGACACCACTCACTAGCAGTAATAGTGCCATCTCTGTCCTTATCAGGAGTTAGGAAGCCACCAATACGGCGGTTAAAGATAGCTGTGTTCACCTGCCACTGTGTGGCAGCAATCAACAATGTCAGCCCTAGCGCCATTTGGGGCGAACTACCAAATGTATTGAGCACATCGAAACTAAACCAGCTATCCAGCGCCAGTATCACGATGGACACCGCATAGCACAGCCGGTGCAAACGTAACTGTCGCTTGGCAGCATCCAGGCTTTTGGTAACCCGGTCATAGTCATTGAGTAGATAGTTGACGCGATCGTCGGCTGTCGTATTGTCTTGCCGGGAGTGTCGCGTCTGGTGATCTTGTTTGATTCTCATGGCAATTCCAAAAAAGGGGTAGTACGGGGGGGGAAGGCGAGTAAAAAACGAGTAATTGAGGAGAGACACAAGGCCCCTATGGCGGGGTGCCACCGTGGCGGCCACGACTGACCACAAAGGCTGAAATCCGCGCCACGCCTAGCGCCACAGCTGCCATGGAGTTTTTTAGCTGTGGTCGCCTGTGGTCAGTCGTGGCCAAGTCGTGGTCATTTTGTGGTCAACGGTGGCGGCTTTATTCGAGAACAAAAAATGTGTGCTGGGTGGTCTGCGACAGCCAGCCTTTCATGACGGCTTTATCGCAAAGGCTGAGGTACTGGGTTTCTGAACGCTCCACCTTTTCCCGGAAAATGCGAGCGTTTTTGTACATCTGCAAGGTGATGGTTTCGCCTACTTTTTTATCCAACCACTGGCGGAACAGCTGTAGCTCCTCTGATAACGGCACAGGGGTAGGCAGCGTTGCCGGTTTACGGGCGATGTCGGCATCAGCCGTGGCAACGGCGGCCTCAACTAGGGCTGTCGTACCCAGAGGGCGCCACTTGTTGTTGATAAAAGCAATGCGGGATGCATCTGAATCTTCGGGCGGCGGCGATAAAACGCGAGGATAGTTTTGGTTGACCTGGCTATACAGCTCCCAGCTGAAAGTCAGTTCCTGGCCTTTCCAGTGCGCCGTGTGGCCCGGTGCTATACCCACTAGGCAAACGGACAGCTTTTTAACGGCTTTGCCGAAGTCCTCCATGGTGCCGGCCACGATTTCAGAGGCAATGGTGTAAATAGCCTTATCGCGCTGCATCCCGCTGGAAGAGAAGCCGGTAATTTTAGTCGCCAGGCTTTTGATTAACGGCTCTAGTAGCGCTATATGTTCGCTGTAGCTGGCGGTCATCGGTGCCCATTCATCGACGATCAGTATGGATGGGGAACGATCATTCATAAAGGCATCAACCAGCGCTGTAGCGCGTTTTATAAGCTGCTCAGCCTCAACAGGGTCGGTTATATAGGTTAGGTCACCGTGGACGGCGCTACACCCCTGCCAATAGAAGCTATCAGCCGGACCAAAACTGTTGAGGTTGAGCGAATAAACATTGATGCCTTGCTTTGCCAGCTTCTGCATGGCGCTGGCCACTAAATTTGTTTTTCCCGTACGCTGGAAGCCGTAAAACGCCCTGGATAGAAAAGGTGACTTTAGAAGCACCTCCAGCGCCGTTTGTTGTTGCATCGCCGCCGCCTGCGACGTTTGCAAATTCTCTCTACTGATGCGATCGGGTAGGTCGCTAGCAGTGGGTAGCGTAGGGGCATTTAGTACGCGACGTTTGGGCTGCTGCGCATCCGCAGCAGCTGGTGCAGAAGATGAGCCGGAAGGTAGGGCAGGGGATAGCGCAGGTACCGTAACGGTTTCGCCCATCAGCCGTTGCATCCAGGGTTTGCTTTCAAAGCGTTCCAGCAGCCAAACGCCGCCAGCTAATAGCAGCGCCAAAAAGACAACCGCACCCGCACCGGCATCCTGACTGCTGTTTGCATCAGGCGCATTCTTCAAACGCTCAACGTTGCGGTCTAGGGGCGACATATCATCAGAGGCTTCCATGCCGGTAGCATCCCCAACGGCTTGCCACGGCACCACTTCACCGTCGATAACGCAAAAACCTAGTGCGTCTAGCTGCGTGAGGGCTTTGCTGATTTCCATGCCGGTGGGTAGGCCGTACCAGCTTTGGTGCTGGCCGCCGATCACCGGCCCCCAGCCGGTAAAGGACGGATTGGTTGCACTTAACTGTGGGATGAGTTGCAGACAGCTGGGGCGGTAAGGATACTTGCCTTCCAGTGTGGCAGGGGGCTGTTGTTGTTTTACAGGGATTGACTGTGCTTTTGCCGATTGGCTAGACAGGATAATGGCCAAAGCCATGGAAAGGGAACAAGTTAGCAAGCATATAGGGTGTTTCATGGCGTAAACAGGAGACGGCTCCTGATATAGGTGCAAATTCTTAAAGCGGGTCATGACGGCTGTTTTGTGCACCAGTCATCTTGTCAGTAAGCGTCTCAGAGGCTTCCGTTGATGGAGTTGTTACGGTCGCATCAGCAGTTACCGTGCTTACGGTGCTGCAATCCGAGTCATGGTCTGGTAGGGCGTAATCCCAATCATCGGTATTTAAACGACGGGTGATGTCGGCTTCACTCAAGTTGGCAGGAAGCGCCCATGGTTGGCCTTTAACAATGACAGCTTGTGTTTGTTGCATGGTTGTCTTTTCTCCTGTTTTAGCTCTGTGTAGCTGGTTATGCTTCGGGTTCGGGCAAATGATGAACAGGCAGCCCCTGTTGGTTTACGCGAAAAATCGCTTCTTCGTGGTTGCATTCATCAACGAGCAACGAAAGCTGAAAAATGGCATCAGCAGTGGCAAAGCGTTCTGAGGCAAAGCCATCTTCTGAACAAAAGTCTTCGCAATCGGTTCCGATCACCCCTTCCCAGTGCCAACGGCCATCATCGGCTTGTTCAAGCGTAAAATCGCCGTCCAGCTCAAAAGGGCAGATGGCTGGCAGCGGAATAAGATAGTTTGGCACTTGGGTTTTGAAACAAGTATTGACACCATCTTCCTGTGACAGGTTCAGCGTTTCAAGTTGCCGCTGAGCGCTGCTACAAGCGTCTTCGTAGGTCAATGCGCCTTCATCGCTTTCCCATTGGGCAAAGGCTCCCAAACCCTCCCAGTGCCACGGATAAGGGCCATTGCCTAGTTTTCTGACGCTAAAATCGCGCCCTTCGGTTAGGTCAGATTGAAAGTTGTCATCTATCGGTGGATGCTGTTGCATATTGAATTTTTGAAGTGAATTGTTGAGGGAACACTGGCCTTCTGTCAGAAAGGCAATCAATTGCTGTTGTTCAATTAACAGGCGCTTAAAGCGTTGTAGCGCCTGACTTTGTGGATGGTGCATCGCTCAGAGTAGCAGGGCTAAAAGTGAGTCAATAGCGTTGTTATAAGCGTCATCCTCAAGCTCAAATACAGTATCTGAGCAGTAGCGATCAAAAACGCCCAGGCCGCTCCAAGACCAGCCCGAGCCATCTAGATAAAGCTCAAAGTGCTTGTCTTTCGTAAGGGAAATCGTTTGTAAGGCCATAGCTAGAGCTTTTTGTTGCTTTGACAAGATATTGAGGCAGGGGATACCATGACCGGCTAAACGCCGGTTTAGGTGCGACAACAGTTGTCGCCTATGTATAGAATCGGAACAATTTTGTCCTTTAAGGCTATATGCATTGATAT
>ERZ1740058.1620-NODE-1620-length-9992-cov-14.140083_pt1 | contig 9992 bp, 9 predicted proteins | sample MGYA00581745_ERZ1740058 | MGnify/ENA primary metagenome ERZ1740058 (study PRJEB43018, sample SAMN04849742) | marine metagenome | isolation source: floating plastic debris | place: Pacific Ocean | collected 2008-08-30 | study: EMG produced TPA metagenomics assembly... | reverse complement strand
GCCCCCGCCGTAAAGTCCACTCGTGGACAACAGCAACCAGCCGAGGGGCACCAGCACACTAACGCTGCTCTCTCCGGCCCAGAGGTTGGCTAACACCATGCCGCTGCCAGCTGCCGCATAACCTACCAAGATATCGGCCCAGGCAGTCAGAATATTCGCCGGTCGCATCAGTTGTAAATAGGCCCAGACCGGCTGCGATCTCACCCCTAGCGCTTCCACAGACTCCTCCTTGTACGAAATAGTTGTGCGTTTTGAATAGCGCGAATCCAGTGCCCTAGCGAATCACCATGGATTCTTGAGCCGGGTCATACACCGTCGGCGTTTGGCCCCGGAGGACAGAATTGCCGTCGTAGTGCTGCCGCTGGTCAATAGCGGGGGGGTTGAGCCAGTCGTCTGCCTGCATTTCGCCGCTCTGGCCATAGGCCTTGAGCGCATTGCCGTAGCACACGGCAGTCACTTGGTCTGCCGGGATGTCGCTTTGCAACATGAGCTGAGCCGTTTTGGGCACGGCCAGCGGATCGCTGAGACCCCAGTCGGCAGCACTGTCAATAATCAGGCGATCGCTGCCGTATTGCTTCACGACCTCGACCATGCGCTCGTTGCCCATCTTGGTGTTGGGATAGATCGAGAAAGCACACCAAAAACCGCGATCGACGACTTCGGCAACAGTTTCCTCGTTGGCGTGGTCAATCACGACCTGTTGCGGATCAAGGCCATGCTCCAGGCAAATGTCCATGCTGCGACTGGTGCCTTCCTTTTTATTGCGGTGAGGCGTGTGCACAAGCACGAGCTTGTCGAGCTCCTTGGCCAAGTCCAGCTGCAGCCGGAAAAACTTTTCTTCAGCGGCAGTCATATCGTCGAAGCCAACTTCTCCGATCGCCACGACCCCTTCCTTGCAGGCATACAGCGGCAGCAGTTCCATCACCTGATCGGCGAGCACTTCGTTGTTTGCTTCCTTGGGATTAATGGAAACGGTGCAGTAGTGGCGGATGCCAAATTGTCCTGCCCGAAAGCGCTCCCACCCAATCAAACTATTGAAATAGTCCTGAAAGGAGCCAACATTGGTGCGGGGTTGCCCCAACCAAAAGGCGGGTTCGACGACGGCCACCACTCCGTACTCTTTCATCACGAGATAGTCGTAGGTGGTGCGGGAGGTCATATGGACGTGCGGGTCGATGACCATCATGTTGTTAGGCTGCATGGTGTTCTCAGGTAGATATTGGTCAGAAGCCAGGAAAAAATTAAGCGCTCAAGGCGGCGGGCAAGACTCAAGAGCGGCGGTAATTTAGGGATGAGTGATACTCAAACGCTCCCAGGTCAGTTGGCCGCTAGCAACTTGTTGCTGCAGCGTCGGCACCCGTTCTAATAGGGCGCGGGCTGCGGTCGAGGGCGCACTGGCGCAGGCTAACGCTGCTGCTTGCTGCTCGTGGGGCACGTCACTGCTGAGGGCACGCTCTAAATCAACCACCAAGGAGCCTGTCGCAAATAAGCCGAGAGACCTCCACAGCTGCGGATTCACGGACCGGCCAGCGGCCCATCGTTCATGGGCATAATCAGATAGCATTTGCGCCAGCTTGGCGTTGGCGCGCGCCTCTAGCCCCTGAATTTGACTCAGACGGCTGTCAACAAACAGCGCTTTGAGCACCATCTGATTCCAGGCTGCTTCGTCAAAGAAATCGGCAGGATAGGGATTGTTCAGAGCGATCGCGTTGAAAGCGGCAGTCACGTTGGTTCGCAATCCGTCAATTGCGTGGGGCCGCAATCGCTCGGGATAGGCCAGCAGCGGCAAGCTCTGATATAGGGCGACTTGCTCGGCAACATCAGCGGCTGAGAGTAATTTCTCAATAGCGGCCACGTAGCGATCGCTATCCTCGTCAGGAAAATTGAGTAGCAGTAAAGTTCTGACGGCTTGGTCGGTACTCCAATCGCCGGGCATCCATCCTGCCCGCAACGTTTGGGCCATCTGTAATTGCGGTTCAGTTAAAGCTAAATCAACCTTCCCAACCCGTCGGGATGCAGCACTAAATCGAGTAAACAGAAATCGCTCTGAAGCCGCTTCAGAAAGTTGCTGACAACTTTGATTAAGCCAATCTAGAGCTGATGGAGAAAGGCGCTGCAATAGCCACGTCTGTAATGCCTGAATAATCTGCTGGCCAGAATAAGATATGTCAGATGCTGTCGATAAATGCTGAGTACTAGCAACCATGATTTCTAGATATATATTTAGCTATTTTCAGGCAGTGACAATCACCAGCCATCAGCCTTAAAATCTTTAATCAAATGCTGTTCCACTCAAACCAATAAATGTTTGCAAGAACAGGAAATCGAATCAAAAGGCCCTGACGCTATAAAAGCGAGCCTTCGCCGACTTCTGTTGATTGTGGTCGCCGTTGCTATGAGGTTTCAAGAGGTACGTCCCAGCCTTCACCAAAACTTTAATCAATTTCTCCTAGAAACTACGCAATTTGAAGATACTGTTTTGTCTGCTTTATCAGTTCAATATAAAAGCTACGTGGATCTCCTCGTTATTTGCCCTTGACCCTCTTCAGTACTCTTCGGCTCATTGCTCTGCGCGGCACGGAAATGATGTCTGTGTGCAGGTGACGCTGGTGCTACTGATTGGCCTCTCTGCTAAAAACGCCCTTGTGATTGTCGAAGTTGAAAATCAATCACGAGAGGCTGGACGCACCATTTTGCCAGACACTCAAACAGCGGCAGAAGAACAACTTTGCTCCATTTTGATGACGGAGCACTATCAACTTAAATGTCGTTATGAACTCTGTCAGAGTTGGCCGGGGTAAGTCGATGAGTGTGAGCTACAAATAGTCAGTAGTAAAGCGCTGTGTAACTCAAGGGCTTTATTTTTACCAGGAGCAATTAAATGCTCGAATTACAGCCAACCGTACGATTGAACTGGGCGTCACACGGCTTCATGTTGCTGCAGAGCGGGGCACCCGCGTTGACGTCTGGTTGCCAATTCGGTGGTGAGAGTAGGCCACATAGAGCCTTTATTGCCCAGCAATAACCCCTGCAAACTCATATCAAGTCCAGAGACTGAGCCTCAACCAGAAGCCAGGGAGGGAACTTGTGCTCAATCATGAGTTGCACATCGCGCTAGTCAGCTCTCTCATTAATGCCACGACAATACATCCGATATTACCCATCGGATAATGCGTGCCCTATCACCGTACGCCAACTTTAAAGCGCTTAATCTTCAAGGGGCCGCGGCGTTTTCTAAGAAATCAACAAAGGCGGCACCCAGAGTCGAACTGGGGAGTGAGGTCGGTTAATCGAACCACTTCTGGCCGGTCTAAAATGGCGATCGCCATATCTAAGTTTCCATCAATCAAGATTGTCACAATTCTTCGGGACGACAGACTCTAGCTGGGAGCCTAGGGCTGTAGAGGCGGAACTCAGATAAGTACTCTTCGAGTTCCACGAGTCTAGACAAATTGAGGCGGTAATAAATCCAGCGACCTTCCTGATGCGATCTCACCAAGCCTGCTTTTTTGAGGGTTTTCAGGTGGAAGGAAAGTTTTGACTGCGCGACATCAAGGCGATCGCACAAGTCGCACACACACATTTCCTGCTCTTTTAGCAACTCAATGACCTCAACGCGGATTGGCTCCGATAAGGCTTTAAAGATGGTGATCACGTCTACTGAAACGTTTTGCAGGACTTGTGCCATCAATATAGTTTGAAGTGAAGTTCTCCTGAAGTTTAACAGAAGCACTTGATAGACGCCTCAGATGACATGGGCAACGCTTTACGGACGAATGAACTTGCGCAAATCAGCGGCGCATTGAGCGAACTCCACCACTACGGTGCTACTGCTTAATCTCTCGACTGCTGAAATGCTCTAGCTTTAGCCTTTCAGTCAATCGGAGCGACAGGATGTGAACCTGCGACCCTCACTACTCCAAGATTGAGGCTATGGCGAGACCGACATCAAACGTATGGAAGGGCACGACTGCCGCCTGTGAAGCGTTAGGCGTTTCTCGTTGGACACCGGCGGAGCTGCGAAAGTCGGGCCAGCTCAAAAAGGGCTATCACTAGCGGGGCAAGAATCCCAACAGTGCTCGACTCACCTATCTATGGCAGTGCAATCGCATCCAGAAACTACAAGGTGAGGTTTTAGAGGGTGATCACCCCTTGGCCTAAATCTGGCCCAAACACCCCAACTGTCACACATCTACAATCCGCATTCTCTCGTCACGACCACCACGCTAAAACCCCTGTTTCCGCGTGAGTAGTTGCCCCCACTGCAAACAAGCTAGGGAGAAAAACCCAATGACCAACAAGATTTCAATCTCAATCGAGCTAGCGCAGAACGCAGACCCAGAGAAAATCGGTCAGGCGATCGCCCTGCTCATCTCTCAAATGGAGAACCCCACAGCGGCGGCTGAAGAGCTGAAAGCCAAGTTCCGCGAGCAACTCAAGGCGCTGCAAAATCCGAAGTCTGAAGAAGAGTAATTGCGGGGGGTGCAAACATTCAATGTCAAACTAAGGGGAGCTTTGATGGAAACTTAACAGAACAGTTCGCTATCGAGCATAGGCAGCATATGAATGCCCTGAGCACTCATTATCCGCTTGCAGTAGCGATGTAATAGAAGCTTTAAGAACGAACACGGAGACGAGGTGCTACGCGAGTTTTAATCCTCATCTGGTTGTAAATGTTCACTTCGGTATTAGAGTGACTCAACGACACAACAAGAGCATATCGTTGCATATCAACCTCCTCAGGCTTTGCCCATTTTCGATTGCAGCAAACGACCAAGTACAGTGGCTTGTCATCAAAAGCCGCTGCAGATTTTGTTTTAAAAAACCCTTTTTGAAGAGTTCCTTTTTTTAGTTGTGACACCCCCGGCCAAAGCTTTAAGCGCACCTTAGTTCCATACTCTTTTTTGAGTTCTTCAAGGCTAATTTCCGTATAGTTCTCAGGAGAATCACTATCGCTAGCTTTGATGAAAGCGTTGAAAACGGCTTCTGGATTGATTTTCTTGAACAGATGGAATTCCATCGTCACCCCTAAATACGAATCTCCCCGAGTCGGTCGTGTAGGCGGATCGAATGCAAGAGCTACAGATAAAATTCGAGTTCCTGAAGTAGTGAGAAATTCTTCCGGCAAGGAAGGAATCTCATACATGTGAAATTTTCCAACTTGAATCTGCACATTATCCTCTAAGAGAACAACCCGATTCTCTGCTGAATATTGTGCCCTTTCAAAGTTGGGTTGCCCATAGCCATAAATTCTGAGTCGTTTATTTTCGGCTTCAGCTCTGTCGCCTTGAAGCGCTTGTGGAATTTCTTTTGGATGAGTAGCAGAGTTAGCAATCAAAGCTCTAATCAAATTGGATGAAGCGCCAGGATATTGAGTAAACAAGCGAGCAGCTATATTCGCTACTTTTGGAGCTGCAAAGCTAGTACCGCAGAATGCTCGGAACAACGATGGGCCAAAATCTTTAGCAAGAGTTAAAACTGCTACTCCAGGTTCATTAGGAAGTATTCGGCTTCTCCTTAACACAAAATCGCCGCCGAACTCGCACAAATCTGGCTTGATCATCCTATCGACTCCGAAGCCAGTGCGAGTAAATGGAGAAGGATAGCCAACCACTTTCGCAATCGAAGTTTCTGCAGCGTCATTGGGGTATTGAGAACTTCCTAAACCTTCAGATAAAGAGCCAACTGTTAGTGGAATCGCTGCTGTTGCAGGTTCAATGATTTGGGCTTCTTCACTAAGTAAGTAGTGAGGATAATCCTGCAGAATTTGCTCATTCGAGTCAGCCACATAGCAAAAATTGCCTGCAGAAATAACGAAAACCAGATTCTTATGCTGATATTCGTAGGCTAGTTCATCGAAGAAGGCAGCCAAAGGAAACTGCTTTTGACCTTCTCGGAAGAGAAGTCTATCGTCTCCTAAAGAGAAATTAATTACTTTACAGTTGGAATATTCATTGATGAAATATTCAATTGCTCTTTTCAGTTGCGTTTCAATCAATACATCAGGATCATACCGATTGTTCTCATCTGTAACACGTGCAGAAAACAACCAAGTATCCGGTTGAAAACTTCCTTCCCTGATGCACGTACTCACACAGCCATAGATAGCAAGCCCTGCAACTCCAGTGCCATGACCTGGAGTACCTGTATCTCCGTCTTCCGGGCCACCTCGAACTAATGAAAGATCTCTGTCAGGAAAGACTGCTGCTTCTCCTAACGCTGCTCCAATAAATGGGTGCCCACCTTGTACCCCAGAATCAATTACTAGAACACCACAGTTTGCTTCAGGTGGAGATACAACTTCAGGAAAATCATCAAGCGTTACCCTATACCTTTGAGACACTTCAAAGCTGGGTTGGGGGCGACGATCAATCTCCTTAACAGCATCGTCCTCTAAAAGAAGTTCCAGAATTTCGCGCGTAACTTTGACTCTTGCAAAGCACAAGTATTCACTGACATAGCGATCACTTACTCGCATCGGCGATGAGTCAACGATCCCCTTTAAAAATGCATCCAGATCCTCTAATTTTTGGCGCATTTCAGACATATCGCCTGTGTGCCATAATTCTAGATCTAGGGCAGCTAGCTCATCTTCCTGCAATGGCTCCAATTCTAATAATCGTCCTAAACGATCACTAGGCTCCAAAGCGACCAAGTCTTCAATATCATCTAACTCACCATATTCATATCCCGAATCAGAACGATAGGTGCCTAAACGCTGCTGAAACTTAGTCAGTTCTTCATCATCTGAAAAAACTATAATTGCTTGTTTTTGGCTAGGTTCTTGCGCTAACAAGGTGAAATCCATTGCGCTAAGGTTGTCTTCTGACAGATAGCCTTTTTGACGCAACTTCAGCTTAAATATGAGCTTTGGGTTAATCCGAAATGGAGAAGTCTTTCTGCGAGATCGCTGGACTAGCCTTCCAGCTTGCTCCTGCAGCTTTCGACCATGACTACCCCGATTGCTACGAGAACTCCTAGCCCCAAATCCAGGATTACTCCGTCGGGGAAGTGCAAAATCAGTTTTTCTTGGAAGTTCTAGATGCTCAAACTCACTCACGGTTCCATGGTTCTTTGATTTTTCTTGAGTCTTCTATTATACGCATCCTTTCTAAGTAGCGTAACAATGCCTTACTCAAGGATTTATCTGTTAAATACTTTTCACCTTGCAGCAGAGTAGATTTGATGGCATCCGTACAAATACGCTCAATATCGGCTCCTGTTGCGCTCTCTAATTCAATTGCGTATCTCTTCAAGTCAATCTTGTCACAACGAATACTTGAAAGGTAGCGCTTTAATAGGTCACATCTTAGGTCTAGAGAAGGCTTGTCGAAGGTTAACACTTCATCAAACCTTCTCCAGATTGCTTCATCTAGCAAAAATTCGTGGTTAGTTGCTGCGATGAATAAGCTATTACTTGTGGATAAATCAATCATCTGCAACAGGCTATTTACCAGGCGTTTAACTTCGCCGTGTTCGTTAGCGACGCTTCTGTCCCTAGCGATTGCATCGAACTCATCAAATAATACAACCCACTCGTTTTGTTCCACATAATCAAAAATGCGCTTTAGATTAGTTGCTGTCTCACCTAAGAACGAGGAAAATACAGCAGTTAAATCTACGTATAAAAGTGGCAGTCCTAATACTCCAGCTAGCACCTTTGCGGTCAATGTCTTACCACAGCCTGGGGGGCCACAGAATAAAAGCTTGGATGTAGGAGTAAGGCCGTGTGAGCGCAAGATGTCTTGTTTACGATTTTCCAAGGCAGTGTTGTGTAAAACATCCATAGCGCTCGCCTTCAAGATCAATGCTTCCCAGGTCAAGTCATAGTGCTGAACATGAGCAAGGGGGAAGCCTGTCTCTCTATCCTTAGGAATAGTCGATAGGCACCTTTTGGTTAGGCTAGAATCAGAGGCTAAAGGTTTGCCATTACCGTTATGAAGGATCCTCTCCAGGTCTTTGGCTAACAGCCGATGGTTTTTGCTTCTCTCCTCTTCGATAAGTTCCATGGCCGCAGCGTAAAATCCCTCACGCTCATCGCGTGAAAAGCTACGAAAGAGTTTTCTAAGGGTTTCTCCTCTAGCCATTAGTTCTCAACCACAGCGCCTGTCGTGGAAACCTCTGAGACTTTAAAAGATCAGACAAAACTAACATGCTTATCAATAACAAATTGGTTCGCGAGATCTTTTGCAACGAATACTTAATGCAATTTCAGTAGATCTCGCACTTTCTTCTCTACATTCTCTAACAATTAAAGAATAAAGGTTCTCATTTTTCAGGGCATTGAGGGCGATCGCTCCCATTTACCCCCCGCTGATAGATGGCCCAATACACACCTTCATCAATCCACCGTCTGTAGGTGCGACAGTGAACATCTGGCGAATGGCCCATCATTTTGGCCCCAAACTCTGGCGAGTAGCCAAACTCAAAGCACCGGCGAGCGTAGCAGTGGCGCAGATCGTACGCATCAAATGGCACAATTCGCGAGAAAAACTTCGCAGTCTTAGTTCCTAGCTGGCCGTTCGTGTAATTGGGAATGTTTTCCAGCGGGGGCCATGTTCGTTTGTCCAGCTCCCATCGTTCCGCCCACTCAGGAAACAGCGGCCACACAAACCGCGCCCCCGTCTTAGTGTCTGGTGGGATTCGCACCGTGGGCCAGTCGGCAAGGTCAGCTTTATAAACCTCATGGCCCCGCAGGCCGTAGGCGGCTAACATGCCAAACACCCATCGCCAGCCCGGATCTCTAATTTGCGATCGGACCTTAGCGATCGCTCGGTCATTCGGTAAGTTGCGCGGGTCAACCTCACTCGCGCTGTAGTTTCCCTTGAGCCCCTTCAGCCCGTCAACTGGCACTCCCGCAAAGTCTGCCAGTTGGCGAAAGGCATTGTACGCTCTCAACTGCGCTCGACTATTCGGACGCTCCTGTTTAACAGTCTCAAGCGTCTGCTTCAACAGAGCTGCTGTCAGAGGGGCATTCTGGGGCAGTTTGTTAAATGGCTGCTGGTAATCTACCCGCCACGTCAGCGCCGCCCCTTCAAATTGCGTACAAAACCGTTTCGTCCAATCTTCAACGGTCTCAGGTACTTCGCCTCTATAAGCCTTCCAATTGAAGGTGCCGAGTTCGATCGCAGACCCTACTTCTTTCGCTTTCACTTCTGCCAAAGTCAGCCCTCTGGGATTAGCGGGTAATCCTAAGGCTATCCGCTGCTGATAAGGATTTACCTTTGGGCTACCTGGTGCAGGTGGGAAAGTCCCCCGCAGATACAGCTTGCCGCCCAACTTTTGCAGCCTCAGTAGATCACAAAGGCTGAAGAAAACGGGATAGGTTCCAGGCAGAATTCAGAATATTGCCATGCGCCTATCCCCTGCTTCATTATCCGCCGAGCCCGCCCTGACCGATCAGCAAACCTTGACCGCTGCGGTCGACACCCTGAGGGCACATCTCGACTGGGAGACCCACGGTGCGGTGAGCTGTACCACCCTGTTCGAGGTCCTCATCTGGGCCGCGAGCCGCGGCGACAGCCTGGAACACGCGAGTGAAATGCTGGAGGATGTGCCGAGTGGCAATGGCATTCGCTATCACCTCAGCAAGCTTGAGGATATGTCGCAGCTGGAAGCCCAACTCAACCAAACACTGCAGGCCAAGCTTCCCAGTCAGATTGTCAATCGGCGTCAACGTCTGGCGATTGACTTGCACCTGATTCCTGACTACGGCAAGGCGAGCGATGTCGAAGGACGTTACCTCTCTCGCTCCGCGGCCAAGTCTGGCACCACTCGGTTCTTTGCCTATGCCAGTGTGTACGTGATTAGAGCCCAGCAGCGGGTGACGCTGGCGGTGCATGCCGTTCCCCAGGGCGAAACCCGAGTGGCCACGCTCACCTACCGGCTGTCCGCAATCGAGCCCTTACGAGTGAACGTCCAGCGGCTCTATCTCGACCGGGAATATAACAGTGTTAAGGTGCTTCGAAGGCTCCAATCTTAGAAACTTCACT
>ERZ1740058.1619-NODE-1619-length-9995-cov-4.755734_pt1 | contig 9995 bp, 8 predicted proteins | sample MGYA00581745_ERZ1740058 | MGnify/ENA primary metagenome ERZ1740058 (study PRJEB43018, sample SAMN04849742) | marine metagenome | isolation source: floating plastic debris | place: Pacific Ocean | collected 2008-08-30 | study: EMG produced TPA metagenomics assembly... | reverse complement strand
TTCCTTTTCACCTCTGGTAATAAGGAGAGGCGGAGGCGATCGCTGCTCAACTGTTTCACGATTAGTTCTGGCTCGCCCGCCACAATATCGATACGCACATCGGGCATCTCGGCCAAAAACACGAGGGGATGACCCACCAACGCAGTGAGGCCCCCTTCTCCAAAGCTGTAGGATGGCGACCCATAGTAATAATATTGAGACTGCTCAACTTCCAGATTGGCGACAATTTGGCGATCGTGGTCGGTCATATAGTTGGGCATGTCGCGGGGCGACGTAAACCGCTTGAGAGAAATTTGTTTGCCCTTTGTCCAACCGCCTTTAGTGCTGAGTTTTTGTTCTACGGGGATGAGGTTCCAGTAGTCCATGGAGCTAAACTGCAGTCGCCACGCTAGGCGCAAGATCGGCTTCGCGGCCGGATGGTGGGGAGCAGTCGCCTGAGTGAGTTGGCCGAGCGCCTTTAATGACAACTCCCAAGGCTCTTGAATTTTGACGAGATCCAGCAGTGGATGGCTGCCACATTCTTCTCGCAGGGCATCGGCAATTTCGCCGTAGACGTCGTATTCTTCGACCCCGGTTCCCAGGTGAGCGAGTAAGGTGGCAAATTCCATCGCGAACCAGCCATAGTCAAGTTGTGAGGCCTCTCGATAGAGGCGGGTGAGGTACTGGGGTAACCAACCGCGAAAGTTGCCCGTGTGCAGCCAATAGATGCTGTAGGCTTCTAGCAGGGACGATATGCTGGGCGCATCCAGAAAGTAATCTTCACCGTGCCGTAGCCGCTCTGGCACTTTGCTGATCATACCCCCCTGGACTTGGATCACCTTTTCTAGCAGCATCATGCTGTCGTGCAGCCAGTGACTCTTATACTGCTGCACAATTTGACAGTAGGCGGCAGCCTGCTCATAATCTTCGGGCTGACCGCGTTTGAGTAAGGCGAGAAAAAACACGGCCGTGGCTGGAGAGTCCAACCAACTCGCCTGAGCCCCCTTGGACTTACCGGTCTGTTTAAGACTGGCGCGAAAGTGGGCGACCGCGTCCTCTGTTTGGCCGATGAGGAAAGCGATCGCCCCCTGCATGGCTAAGTACTTCCCCGGCTGCTCGCCCACAGGCGTAGCCGACAACACGCCACTGGCTTCGCGCAAATGGCCTCGCAACCAGAGCTGCTCTACATAGACCAGGGTCGTCTCTGGGTCTAGTTGTTCGTCTTGGTACAGTTCCTCAACTGTCTCAAAAGCGGTGTTTGCTGCCGTACCCGCCCGCGCTGCCTCGGCCAGGGTTAGGCGTAGACCATATTGGCGAAACGGTAACGAGAGGGTCTCAAACCAAGCGGCATCAAACGGATTGTTGATGACCTGTTCCAACACCATGGGAAAAGACTGGGTGCGTTGCCAATAGGCCTGATCTGCATCCTGCAGCAGTTCATCAATTTCGTCGGTATCTTCCCGGTAAATGGCGATGCGCAGTTCTCGCAGCCATGCCGTTTCCTGCACAAAGGTGCGAGGACCATGGGTGGCGTATCGTCGTTTTAGCGGAGATTGCTGATGAACGGCTTTCACAATGGGCTCAAAAGTGCCCAGGGCGATCGCATCGCGCACCACAATATCCACCAGTAGTTCGGGGCAGCAGGGGCCAAGCCCTTGCGCCTGCGTCAGCGTTCCCTGCTGAATCGCTTTAGTCACTTGAGCGCTGAACTGCGAAACATTTAACGGTTTAATGCGCTGACTACCCGCCCAAGGCGGGATGGCCATATCCCAACATCTACCCGCATTGACGCGACTGACGGGCTCGTAAAAGATGGCAAATACCTGCACGATCGTGCGTTGCACTTCGGTCAGTCGCTGGTACGCTGCTTGCAAATTTTGTCGTTGGACAGAAGGATCAGCCGCCATCTGTTTCATGATGCATCCGTCAGCAATTGTCTGAAGTCGGTAAAGGTCTTAAATATCTAGCCGGAATTGCGGCTATCTTACATCGCTTTGATGGCTCGATGCTGTTGCTCTAGTACGGCTATTCGAGAATGCGTTAGCAGCGACGCTTCATACTCGTTTTTCAGGATAAGCTGCAGATTGGCATGAAGCGCTACAAGCGGGCAGCGGGGTGGATGTACGGCAGTGGGCAGAACCCCCTTTGGGAAGGGCAAAACCCGACAAAATTCAGAAATGAACCTTGAGCCGAATAAGGGTTGCAGCTACTTGAGATTGACCGAACTAACTGCGGGGTGCCATCGCTGGATTTTGGGGCCTCACCAATGTTGGCTGGACTGCTCTAGAATGCGACTGTCGACAGCTTTTAATCGAGCTTTTCACCGCTTAGCAGAAAGATGGGATTGATCGCCTTAAACACCTGCTGATTGCCCCGCGTTTCTAGCCGATTGATTGCGGGTTGGACAATTTCGACATTGCGAATACAGAGTTTGGCAAAGGTTTCAGAAATCCCGTAAAGGGTTTCTAGGGTGCCAGTCGTCACGACCAGACGCCCGCCGCCAGGTAAATGGTGCCAAGCAGCTTCCACCACCTCTTTCATGGATTTACCCCCCTCGATAATGACGCAATCGGGATGTGGAGGTAGCGTGGACAAACAATCGGGGGCCACCCCTTCGACCACGTCGACATTAGCGAGTTGAAAGCGATCGCAGTTCAACCGAATTAGGTTCGCCACTTCGGGATCGCGCTCCACTGCCACCACTTGGCCTTGGGGACACAGCAACGCCGCCTCCACAACCACGGTGCCTGTACCAGCCCCTAAGTCCCAGAGTCGAGCTTGCGGCTTGAGGCGCAGCGCCCCGATAATCAAGAGGCGCACATCTCGCTTACTGATCGGGCTGCCGGGCAGTTGCTCAAACAAATGGTCGGGAATGCCAGGGGTGGAATAAGGCCAGAGAGGAGCCATAATGCGATCGCATAACAGAGGAAACGGTCAGTGGCCACTTAGAAGGTAGTGGCTGGATGTTATTAGCGTATCAAGCAAGATTAATTTCTTCCGGCGCAGTCTTTGAGGGGCAAAATGCGGTTGATAATTTCGTAGACCATGCGGTTGTTACACCAAGCATCCTGAGGGTTGATCTGACGTTTGCTCACCCGAAAAAATTGGTTCTCTACTCCTCAATTTCCCCGCGATCGCGGGCCTGCAGCTCAATCGCATTTACCCGTATCCCAAAAGTTTTCAGATTAGCTACCCAGTGCTGACCCAAACGACCCAGGCCCCACCCCAGAATCTGATCTAGAGGGGAGCGCAGCAGGGGGAAGTCTGAGGTCATACCGCCGCTCATTTGGGTTGACAGTGAACCCTGCAAAAGGACAACTTAACAGGGCATGCTTGAATTGTAGATAGAACGTTTATCGCTGCACCCGCAAAGCATATATCACCATGAAAGCGCAGGTTATCCGAGGTTATTTTGCTGCCCTGATCGACCCGACGATGACCGGAACGGCCATTCGAGTGGCGATCGTCATGGGGACCTTATTGTTCACTATTAATCACGGCATCGCGTTGACTCAAGGCAAAATGACCCGCACCCGCTGGCTTTCGGCGGTCTTGACGTATTGCGTGCCCTACGCGGTCAATATCCACGGCCAGTACATGATGAAGGGACGCCGCTTGGTGGAATAGAAGCGCCTGAATTTAAGCTGGGAACTCTTGGCTAGGGTTGAATTTCAACTTCCTAATGGCATCTTCCTAATGGCATCTTTCCGCTTGGTGTTGATACTCGAATACAGTCATCAATACTCGTTCGTTTCGTTCGGTTGCGCTCACAACATTGGCAGTCTTGAGAGATGGACTTCGCGGCTATGGCATGACTGCAAGGTTGGCTCAGGGACAAGAGGAAAATTTAGCGTCATCATGGGGATAGAGGGTTGGGAGTGGGGATGGGGCGTCAACGGTCAAAATCAGATTTACCCACAAAGGTCTGTCCGGTCTGTCAGCGGCCTTTTACCTGGCGTAAAAAGTGGGCCGATTGTTGGGATGATGTGAAATATTGCTCAGAACGGTGTCGGCGACGGCGATCGCAAGTTTCAGGCTAAGCCGTATTTGGGTTCCTCACAGGCAGCAGTTTGGCTGTTCCACGAATCGCGAGATGCTGGTCAATCTGTAAAGGCTTGGCTGCGGTTTGTTAACGTCTCAGTCTTGAGTAATTTTGAGAGCAGCACCGACTGGCCTTCCGGGGTCTGACTGTAGGTAAATCCGTAGGGCACAGTGGAGGTCAGCTTTGTCAGCAGTGACTGCCACACGTAAGGACTGCCGTACACAACTAGCCCCGCCAGACAATTGTGGGCACTGAGGTGCGTAAAGCATTGCAAGGCCAAATCGCATAAGCCAGCCAGACCTCGAAACGGGTTGACGCGACTAAAAATCTGTAGCAGCGTTGGCCGAGTCGTCTCCAGTTCTGCCAGAGATAGGGGACATGATCGTCCATCCACTATCCGCGTTTGATAACCCTGGGCCGCAGGTAGCGCGATCGCCGCTGTCTGGGGACTCAGCCAATCTGTACTCAGGACATCATCAACCACCACCAGAGATTCTCCCCAACCATCCGGACTGGCTGCGACTTGTCCCCTGATGGTGGTCGTGGCTTCGAGCATCCGATGCAGGGTGGTGCGGGCGTCGGCCGTTGCTAACCGATCTAACTGCACTGGGGGCTGGGGAATATGTTCCCAGGCGTGGCAGGTTTCAGGCGGGATGGTCAAGCTGCGGCTGACTTTTTGCTTGGCCCGCCACACCCGTTCTAAAGACGCCGCGATGCGCTCGGGTGTAAGTCGTCGGGTACGAACGGCTTCGGCCACTGCTTGAATGGTGCCCTCCGGGTCGGCGGGCATCAATAGTACGTCAGCGCCTGCCTCTATCGCTAACACGGCGGCTTCGTAGGGGCCATAGCGGTTGGCGATCGCCCCCATGATCAAGGCATCGGTGACCACTAATCCCTGAAAGCCCAGATCGCGCCGCAGCAGCCCGGTCAAAATATGGGGCGAGAGCGTTGCGGGCAGTTGGTCATCATAGGCCGGCACTTGCAGATGCGCCGTCATCACCGTGTCCACCTGTTGCGCGATCGCCGCGCGAAAGGGCACTAGCTCAATCTCTTCAAGGCGAGCGCAATCGTGGGGAATGGTGGGTAAGTGCAGGTGAGAATCAACCGCTGTGTCGCCATGTCCGGGAAAGTGCTTTGCCGTCGTGAGCACGGGAAATGCCTGCGTGCCCTCAATAAAGGCCCGACTCAACTGGCTGACCTGGCTCGGCATCGAGCCAAATGCCCGCACGTTAATGACCGGATTATCAGCATTATTATTGACGTCGACAACGGGTGCCAGTAGCCAATTTAGCCCGATCGCGAGCGCTTCTTGGGCCGTAATCGCGCCCATTTGACGGGCATATTCACAGGCTTGGCCCAGATCATGCTGCACGATTGCCGACAGCGCCATGGGGGGTGGAAAATGGATAGCCCCAGCAAAGCGTTGGCCAACACCTTCTTCAATATCAGCAGCCAGCAATAGGGGAATCTCGGCCCATGACTGGAGCTGTTGCGATCGCACCCCGACTTCAACGGCGCTGCCTCCCAGCAAAATCACGCCGCCGATACCCAACGCTTCTACACAATGCTGAAGGGTCGCTTGATCTAACTCCCATTGAGGGTAACGGCGCTGATGATCAAATACATAGCCAGACGCTCGGACCACAATTAACTGAGCAATCTGCGCTGCTAAAGACAGTGACTCAGGGTCTGGTAAACCAAGGGCCGTCACTCAACTTCCTCAGTGGCCGCCGGGACATCAAACTCGCCTTCAAAGGCGGTCTCATCCTTCTCCGCAGCGGCGGGTTGGGCATCCCGTTCTGTGCTCAGTTGCTGAATCAGGGACAACACCCGGGTGCCCCGTTCGACCCCAAGATCCTCGCGAAATAGCACCTCTGGGGTTCGCCGCAGACGAATACGCTGCCCCAACTCACGACGAACAAATTTTGTCGCAGCGTGCAGACCGGCCATCGTTTCGGCGCGCGCTTCCTCAGTGCCATAAATGCTCACAAACACCTTGGCATGTTGTAAGTCGCCCGAGACTTCAACATCTGTGACGCTCACCATCCCGGCACCGACGCGATCGTCTTTAATTTCGGACATCAGCATTTGACTGACCTCCCGCTTAATCAGGGAAGCCACTCGGGCAACTCGGCGATCATTGGCCATGACAATCCTCTCTCAAAATTAATTGACCGGCTAGACATCAGTCGCCAGTCAGCGATGCGGTCACAAGACCCATAGGAAACCCCAGAGGCCCGCCTGTAACGACTAGGCGGCTGACAACCCCAGCATGGCCTTAAGGGTAAACGTGAGGAAAATAAAACTTGAAATGACGAGCCCTATTAAGGCGACTGCCGTCGTCGGACGCTTGAGCAATGGCATTAGCGGCTCAAGCGCATTGAATAAGATCCCCAACGAAAAAGAAATCAAATATTTTGGGTATCGTGAAACATTTTGAAAAAACTCTTGCATAATTCAACCCAGCGCGACTGTGTAACCTTAAGCGGCGCGATAGCTGGTGCGATACAACTTAACTTTTATCCTATCGCAGTTCAGGAGTGAATCATTGATCCAACAGATGACCTACGATAACTATAATGAGTGCAAATGTATTAAGAGGCGTGCGACGCGGTTTGCAAGGTTGGAAATAGTTTGTTCCCTGGTTGTCGCGATCGCCCCCTGTAGAGTTTCATGACAGCAGCGCTTCCAACTCAGTGTCATCCTCGCCCCTTTCTCAAATGGGCCGGAGGATAAGGGCGTTTACTAGAGCAGTATCGTCGGTATTTTCCCGCTCAGTTTCGTTATTACTATGAGCCTTTTTTGGGTGGTGGGGCGACTTTTTTCTACCTTTATCAGTTCTGCGATCAGTCCGTCTTAGCAGATTTGAATGGGGAGCTAGTGAATGTTTACCGCTGCGTCAAACAAGACGTTGAGACGCTGATTGGTTTGCTGCGGTGGCATCAGACTCATCATTGCCATGATTATTATTACGACATGCGGGCGCAAAACCAGTTGCGATCGCCGATTGAGCGAGCCGCTCGACTCATCTATCTCAACAAAACCTGCTTCAACGGCCTTTATCGCGAAAATTCCAAAGGCCATTTCAATGTGCCAATGGGGCGCTACAAAAATCCTAAAGTTTGTGATGCTGACACCCTGCGACAGGCCTCTAAGGCGCTTCAGCAAACCAATATCCTTTGTGCAGAGTTCAACCAGGTATTAGACCAAGCCTGCACTACTCAGGACTTCGTTTATTTTGACCCGCCTTACCATCCAATTAGTGCCACCAGCAGCTTTACCGGCTACAACCGCTATGGTTTTCGAAGTCAAGATCAAGAACGGCTCCAGCAAACGTTTTCCGCATTAGCCCGACGTGGTGTCAAGGTGATGTTGTCAAATTCAGACTGCGAGTTTATCCGAGATCTATACCAAGACTTTCATATTTCTGAGATTCAGGCGTCACGGGCCATCAACTCCAATGCTCGGCGACGAGGCAAAATTACCGAGTTGGTCATTACTTCGTACCCTGTGGGGCCGCCTTGACCGCGCTGACAGTTGGCAATTTGGTGAGCCCCATCCAGACTGTGATAACGCTGGTGTGACCCGCCTTTCATTGCTGTAGAATGGCTTTTCCCCGAAGGGAATTTCGGAGAGCTGTGCCTTACTTGCAGACTATTCTGCATGCCGCTCTTTGCTATAGCAGCATAGATAACGGTGCCATTTTCGTTCGGCAGGCCTGGGGCGGCTTTACTCTTTAGAGGCTGTACATCCGGTTTTCCCAGCCTGAGCCCTTCAGGTGTTCTGAAGGCTGCTGTTCTGAAGACTCGTCAACTGCATAGCGGCGAGTCCACTGGTTGGGCAATACTGGATCACCCGCTTTCCATGCTGGCCCAGATCGCTCACAGAGAGTTGTAAAAGCGGTTGAATCTTGCTTCAGCTCTTGCAACTTGTTTAGGGCCGCGACCCAGTCTAGGTTAGGTTCCTGAAACACGGTACTCAAAGCCTGCAGAACGGCGTCAGAATCTTTGAGATGCTCAAGTTTGAGCGTGCCGCGATGCTCTAAAGGGTCAGGTCGAGTCACGAGCAGCGCGTCTTTCACGACCTGTTTGATAGTGTCCTTGAGTTCTGCCTGTGCAAACTTGATTTGATACTGCCACCCTCGTCGACTCGACGCATACAACGTGGGCAGTCGATTTAGGGCATAGGGGATGATCTCTGACAATCGCCGCGATTGCCGAAACCAGATCGGTAGATCTTTTAGTTGTCCCCAAGTTTCCTGAACCACCAAACTTTCCATGACGTTCACATAGGCCTGGTCTTCAGTCGTGCACAACGTTTTCCCCATGGTCATCATCACCCTGCAGTAGACATCTGAGTTAAACGGTGACCCATCTTTGGGCTCACCACTCGGTATCTAGATTGCTCTCTGGATGACTGTGATCAACGCTCAAGGGGGGTGATTCATCAAATACTTACCGTTATTTATGGTTGATATGGCATTGCTTTAAAGTTCCTTAGCCAGCAGGCCAGAATGACCACCACTGAGAAACAAGGCAGCTCAATTATTGACGCTTGGCGAGACGACGTTGCCACACCATCGCTCCCACTCCCAGGGTAGTGGCTGAAATCACGGCGATGCCTTGTCGCAAATGAGCAAGCTGATGGAATTCCGTATCGCCAGCGTCACTAATGTTTTGATAATCGATGCCCAGTTCATTCACCGGTACGACGCGGATATCGGCGTGGCCATCCTTTGCAAATTCGATGCGCCAGTTGCCAGTGAGATCTGGGTCAGGTTGGAAGGTGTAGTAACCGGCTGCGTCGGTGCTGGCTTCGGCCCACGGAGTCTCGCGATCGCCAGGCGCATACACAATCACGGTGGCATCCGCCATCGGTGCCCCAGTGCTAAAGCTTGCGGTGAAGTCAAGCTGCAGTTCCTCGGCAAATAAATCGACGAAGTAATCAGTTTGAACCGCGTGCCCCCAAGCGACCGAGGCCCCGCCAAACACCATCGAGCTGCTCAATAACAGCCCGAATGCTAGTGATTTCATACGATAGGATTCCTGGATGACGACGCGCCAATGTAGACCATTCTCGTTCCCGGCAGATTTTAGCAAGTTTCTGCAAACATGGATTTTTTGACGGTGGATGACGGTGTCTGGTTTCCGCAAGGTTAGCCCATCCTGTTAGGATCAAAGCGGCTAAAGCTGTCTGCAATGCCGAGATCGTCAAGTTGAACTTATGCAAATCTATTTGGATTACAGCGCTACTACACCAACGCGGCCAGAAGCGATCGCGGCCGTGCAGGCTGTGATGTCTGAGCAGTGGGGGAATCCATCGAGCTTGCATACATGGGGTAACCGCTCAGCTACCGTGTTGGAACTGGCGCGGTCACAGGTCGCAGACCTGATCAAAGCCTCGATCGATAGCGTCGTGTTTACCGCTGGTGGCACTGAGGCAGACAATTTGGCCATGATGGGGATAGCGCGCCGCTATGCCACCCCTCAGCATCTCATTGTGTCGAGTGTTGAACATTCGGCAATTGCTGAGCCCGCCCGCTGGTTAGAGTCCCAAGGTTGGGCAGTGACATGGCTGCCCGTTGACCGTACTGGGCGCGTTAACCCCACGGATTTGGAGCGGGCTATCCAGCCTCACACGGTACTGATCTCAATCATTTATGGACAAAGCGAAGTTGGTACTCTGCAACCGATTGAGCAACTGGGGGCGATCGCCCGCGCCCGCGGAGTTCTTTTCCACACCGACGCGGTGCAGGTGGCAGGCCGGTTACCGTTAAATATGCAAACCTTGCCAGTTGATTTGCTGTCACTGTCGAGTCACAAGTTGTATGGTCCTCAAGGGGCGGGCGCGCTGTACGTTCGTCCAGGAGTGGATCTACTGCCGCTACTCGGCGGTGGGGGGCATGAGCGGGGCTACCGCGCGGGCACTCAAGCGGTGGCCAACCTGGCCGGATTTGGTGTGGCGGCTGAATTGG
>ERZ1740058.1618-NODE-1618-length-10029-cov-12.186385_pt1 | contig 10029 bp, 9 predicted proteins | sample MGYA00581745_ERZ1740058 | MGnify/ENA primary metagenome ERZ1740058 (study PRJEB43018, sample SAMN04849742) | marine metagenome | isolation source: floating plastic debris | place: Pacific Ocean | collected 2008-08-30 | study: EMG produced TPA metagenomics... | reverse complement strand
GACACACTAAACAGGTCATACTTTTCTCTGTCCTTTACATTAGTGGACTACCCAAAATATATCCATTATGCAATCCGTGCAAAAGCCTTGATGCTGAAGGGCTTCCCCAAGGAGAGCGTTCTGTGAAACGTTCTCCTATCCTCTCAAGAGGCCAGGCATCGTCGCTGCAGAAGTGATCGGGTCAAACGCTTAAGAACAAGCTATCGAAATATAGCGCTGGTCACTTTGCTGAGGACACCTAGGAGCACTCTGAATCCTGAGCGCATCAGCAAAGTGGCTTCGCAGTCTTGTCCTAGCTGGACTAGCGACTGCTATCAATGCCCCACTATTGGGACGGGTTTTGTGAACGGCAGCTGGATTGTCCTTCGAGACATTAGGCTAAACCCACACGTACCCGTACCGGGAATAGATTTTTCTTGGAACACTCTTAAGACAAAACGCTAGTCTCCTCGTTGCCGAGAACTGCTTCAGACCTAAGCTTTTACAGCTTATATTCCAGTCCAGCCCAGAGCGCCGTACACAATCGCCTAAGAAGACGCAGCGGATGCATCCGGCGTTGTCACTTCCGTCGCGACTGCTTCGACCTCATCTGCGACCGGATTCTCCTCAGTCGTCTCGACTTCGCCCTCTGGCTCAGGCAGGGCTTTGGGTTCAGGGCGCTCAATCTCCGCCTTCATCGGCGCGTTCATAGATTTTTTGAGATCCTCTGCCTCTTTTTTAAACTCTGTCTCAAACTCTTGCTGAGCCTTTTTGAAGCTGCCCAGGGCTTGAGCTAAACTGCGACCCATCTCAGGCAGCTTTTTAGGGCCAAACACTAGCAAGGCAACGACCAATATCAAGGCCATCTCGGGGAGCCCGATCCCAAAAACGTTCATATCGTCCTCCTAAAGGCTGACAGTTACGCTCGCACCCACCTGATCGCGGCAATGCATGAGTCGATAACTGTCGAACTATGTGCCAAAAACAAGAAGGGTAGAAGCGTTGGTTCTTCTACCCTTCTGTCAGTCAATCGAAGCAGCAGCTGAACTTAGATGCCCAGACTGCGCCAGTCAACATCGACGTTCTGCAAAATGAGTGAAGAGTTGTAGAGCTGAAGAATAATCAACAGAAATACGAAGAACAGTCCCATGAAGACACCCATGACAGGAGTCGTACCCCAGCCGGGTGATACTTTGCCGTATTCAGAGTTGAGGGGTTTTAGCAGATTGCTCAGCCGCGTTTGTTGTGCCATCAGTATCCTGAACCTATACGCCACTTTATATTCCGTAATATTATAAGATATAAGGTGTTTTATAAGAAACCATATCCTATGCAGCCTGCAACAGTTCTTATCATTTCCGTGGCTGCGGTGGTCGTTGCTTTTACGGCCTTCGCTGTCTATACCGCCTTTGGCCCGCCTGCTAAGCAGTTGGCGGATCCCTTTGATGAGCACGAAGACTAGACGCTCACGAGCAGTCTTGTCTTTCAACGGCTTAACGACTTCAATCAGCTTTGTAGGTGACTAGGGAATATGGCTAGTAGAGCCATGTTGCGTCTAAAGCTTGGCCAGGATGATGTTTGAATAGCATCTTGGACTGTTTTTTACTGAGAAATCACGAGTTTACCCTTGTACCTGAGGCGGTGCAGGGGTTTATTTGTAGCTGCGTTGGGTTGGTGGCGCATTGTCGAACTGCAGATCTTCTCGATGTAAGGTTGCCGGACGATCGCGACCCTGATATTCCCACGCGGCGACGTAGGCGAATTGATCGTCATCGCGTTGAGCCTCACCGTCTGGGGTTTGGTGTTCTTCGCGGAAGTGGCCCCCGCAAGATTCTTCGCGATGCAGGGCATCTTGAGCCATGAGTTCGGCCAGTTCTAAAAAGTCGGCGACGCGACCGGCAAATTCAAGATTTTTGTTGAGTGTATCCGCCTCACCAGGTAGTTTAAGATTTTGCCAAAATTCGTTGCGCAGTTCACGAATGCGGGCGATCGCCTGCTTCAATCCACTGCGATCGCGGCTCATGCCGACATGATCCCAAACGAGGCGACCTAACTCTCGATGAAAAGTCATTACGGTTTTGTCGCCCTGAATGTTGAGGAGCTGGGTCAATCGTGTTTGAGCTCCGTGCTCGGCTGCTTGAAAGGCCTCGTCGTCAGTCGTCACAGCTGATAGGGGGACAGTGGCAAGATAGGCTCCTAGCGTTTGCGGAATCACAAAGTAGCCATCGGCTAACCCCTGCATCAGGGCACTCGCGCCGAGTCGGTTGGCCCCGTGGTCGGAAAAATTCGCTTCGCCCAACACAAATAAGCCCGGAATCGTGCTCATCAGGTGATAGTCAACCCAGAGCCCGCCCATCGTGTAGTGTACGGCAGGGTAAATTCGCATCGGCACCTGATAGGGGTTCTCGCCGGTGATGCGTTGGTACATGTCAAACAGGTTGCCGTATTTCGCCGCGATCGCTGCCTGCCCTTGAGTTTGAATCGCATCTTGAAAGTCGAGATAAACAGCCAGCCCCGTTTCGCCGACGCCGCGTCCCTCATCGGTCATGGTTTTAGCATTGCGGGAGGCGACATCTCGGGGCACGAGGTTGCCAAAGGCCGGATAGCGACGTTCGAGATAGTAGTCGCGATCGCCTTCCGGGATTTCGTGGGGCGATCGGGAATCTCCCGGCGTTTTGGGCACCCAGACCCGACCGTCATTACGCAGCCCTTCGCTCATTAGCGTCAATTTGGACTGATAGTCGCCCGATATGGGAATACAGGTCGGGTGAATTTGGGTATAGCAAGGATTGGCAAAATACGCTCCCCGTTTATGGCAGCGCCACGCCGCTGACACGTTGGAATTTTGGGCATTAGTAGAGAGGTAATAGACATTGCTGTACCCGCCAGTACACAACAGCACAGCATCGCCGACATGGCGCTCTATCTGACCTGTGACCAAATTGCGCGTGATAATGCCTCGCGCTTGTCCGTCAACGACGACCAGATCCAGCATTTCTCGACGGGCAAAGATCTGCACTTGCTGCGCCTGCACCTGCCGCATCATGGCGCTATAGGCTCCTAGCAAAAGCTGTTGTCCCGTTTGCCCTCGCGCATAAAACGTTCGCGAGACCAAAGTGCCGCCAAACGATCGGTTGGCGAGCAGCCCCCCATATTCCCGCGCAAAGGGCACCCCTTGGGAGACACACTGGTCAATAATCTGGTTGCTAATCTCGGCTAAGCGATGAACGTTGGCTTCTCGGGAGCGATAGTCGCCACCTTTGAGCGTGTCGTAAAACAATCGCCAAACGCTGTCGCCATCATTTGGATAGTTTTTAGTGGCGTTGATGCCGCCCTGAGCCGCGATACTGTGGGCGCGGCGCGGCGAATCTTGAATACAAAAGCTTTTAACCTGATAGCCCAGCTCAGCCAGTGTCGCTGCTGCTGCTGCCCCAGCCAACCCTGTCCCCACAATCAGCACGGTGTGTTTGCGTTTGTTGTTAGGACTAACCAGCGCGCAGTTTTCTCTAAAGTGAGTCCATTTGTCACCAAGCGCCCCCGAGGGCGTACGAGAATCAAGCATGGGCAAGGGGATAGTGGGAAAACCAAGAAAACTGAGTCCTGTCCAGAAAACGCCAAGGCGTTCACACCTCGACGTTTTCGACCAGTTTGATCGATAAAGATTGCTGGAGTAGGTAGAGCTAGAAAACCCACAAGTAACCGAAAACGGAGAGGGAGGGATTCGAACCCTCGGAACCTTGCGGCTCATCCGATTTCAAGTCGGACGCATTCGACCACTCTGCCACCTCTCCAGGCTTAGATATTGTAAATCATCTGCTCACAATGGAGCATCCCAGCCTAAGAGGCATTCTAGGAGCTGGCTTGTCTGCTGAGGGAGCAAACTGGCGATGTTGACTTAGCTTTGAAATCCTTCGGTTCAAGCCCGCAAACGTGGATGTAACGCTTATGAGATACCGGCAAACATCTCCGCAAAGGGTTTGGGGGTGACATTTTCTTGAGCGACAATTTCGACAATTTTGTTTTTGGCGGCAGGATCAGTGAGGGCGGCGACGCAGGTTTCCGCCACCTTTAATCGCGGCACGTTGCCCTCAAACAACGTATCCGCAGGTGCCATCATCAGGGCGCGATCGTCAGTGTCATCACTTTTGAGCCCACCCGGTCGCACGATTGTGTAAGGTAAACCGCTGGCAATTAGGTAATCTTCAGCCTGTTTTTTCCACCACAAAATGAGCCAAAACAGATTCAGCGGATGTAAAAAGCGGGAAACACAGAGAGAAGACACGATGACAAAGTGCTCGATGTTATGGGCTTTGGCCACATTAACGAGGTTCTTAGTGCCTTCATAATCCACTTGATAGGGCCCGGTGGGGTCGAGGCTCGGGCGAGCTCCGGTGGCACATAGCAGGACTGTGCAGTCAGAGATCGCAGCTTCGATGCTAGTCAGGTTTTGGACGTCACCTGTGACAAATTCAACCGTGTTAGGCAAAATCTCCTTGGCGATTGCTAGGTCACGCACCATCACCCGGACGGGAATCCCCTTCCCGACTAGCACGCGCACAATGCGACGTCCCGTTTCGCCTGTTGCACCCACTACCAATGCTTTCATCATGCTTCCCCTCAGAGTACGGTGGCAAAATCTATCGTTGCTATCGTTATTATTGAAAAAGTAGCTCTGCGTTGGCTTCAAACCGTAGCGATAGCTTCAACATTGAGAACGATCCTATTCATAAGCTAACCGTACTGCAGTAGGCTTGCGGAGAAAAGGCGTTAACTCATGCGGAAAGGTGATTTTTGTCCGTGTATTTTCGACTAGGTAGGTCAAGTTCACCTGAGTTAAACTTTTGTGAGTTAATCGCGATCGCCATTTTTGACCCCTCTGATTCAGCTGGTGTTAATGGCGTATCCGCTAAAATGGCATTTGGGTTATAACCAAAGCTATAGCAAACGACCGCACCCTGCCTTTTGGCATTTGCTCATAGGAACGAGTGGCTCAGCGCATCCATGCAAACACCTTTTACTAATCATCGAGCTGGTGACCTGTCTGACCCGGTCTTTGGGACGGTCTCTAATCTGGTAGAAACCATCGACGGCAACTCGGAGCCAGCTCAGACCGAAACGTCTCGTGGCACTCCTTTTCTTTTCAAAGGCGGCTACGTCGGGCGCATGGACATGGCGGCCGATCGCCTGACAGTGTCTCAGTATTTAGACGACCATCACGCCTGGTTTTTGCGCTGCGCTCACCCCATGACCGCAACGCCGCTGGGCGACAACGGGTATGACCTCACGGTGGGCCATTTTGGGGCATTGGGTTACGACGTCGAGCCCAAAATTGGCTTGCATTTGCTACCACAAGATCATGGGGTCTATCGGATTGAGACCATCCCGATTCCGGGCTATGTAGCACCGGGCTATGAAGTTGACTTCAAGGCTGCTCTTGAGCTCAAAGAGACGTTGAGCGAGTCAGGGCTCTTAATTACTCAGGTGGACTGGGATCTAGACCTCAAGGTGTGGGTCAGCTTTCCTCGCTTTATTCAGGCGCTGCCCAAGCGAATCGTGCAGAAGACCGGGGATCATCTACTCGGGCAGATCGTTCGTCAGGCGTCTAAGCTCTTGACGCTCAAAGTACAAGAAGACTTTCACAAAACGCTGGATTTACCGTTTCCTGAAAGCTATCGCAAACGCAATCATCATTTTTTCGATCGCTTCTCGAAAGCCGCTGAGCCTCACGAGTAGTTGACGGACAGCTCACAATCACTAGCTGCGCTGGACTCACACCAAAAGTGTGTGTTTATGGTGACAACTGGCTCTCTATTCATGGGGCTGTTGACTTGTGGCGGGTGCAGTGCCGGGGTGCGATATCACTCTTCTAAACTGGCGGTAACATCGATGGCAGTCGTTCAGCCAGACAAAATTTAGACTTCTTTGAGTGAGACAAGTTTTGTGCGGGCGGCAGGCCTGCCGTGATGTGGGTCGTGGGCATCGCATGGGCGCAGGCCATCGGTCATCGTGGTGTGTGTCCTATCCCTGCAAGGTTCTAGCCTGCATTAAGCTTGTGAACCGTCGGTAGGGACTGGCTCGATTGTGACAGTGGTAGGAACAGTGGGCATCGTTTGCTTTCGTCGTGGTGTGGGTATTCTGAAAGCGAGCTTTTAAGAGCATATTGATTGTTGGGTGGCACATGTCACTGGGCAGTGCACTGCAATAATTTTGGGAGATTTTAAACATGACTGTGGCATCTCATTCGCGTAAAGTTAACAAGGCCAAGATGCTGGTTGTTGATGACGAGCCTGACAATCTCGACCTGCTTTATCGCACGTTTCGGCGCGACTTCACGGTGTTGAGAGCTGAGAGCGGTCAACAAGCTCTTGAGATCTTGTCTGAGCATGGCGAAGTTGCGGTCATCATCTCTGACCAGCGCATGCCAGAGATGAAGGGGACTGAGTTTTTGAGCAAAACCGTACCTGAGTTTCCTGACACGGTGCGCATCATTTTGACTGGTTTTACCGATGTGGAAGATTTGGTCGATGCGATCAATGCTGGTCAGGTCTACCGCTACATCACGAAGCCCTGGGATCCGGATGAATTGAAGCATGTGGTGGATCAGGCCGCCCATACCTATGATTTGTTGAAGCAGCGTGGCGAAGCCATTGATCTGCTGGAAAATCAGCACTGGGTCGTGATGCGAATGGCGGAAATTGCCCAATCTGCAGGTGATGTGACGGTAGCCTTGCCTGATATCGCCATAGCGGCCCAACGCGTGATTGGGGCTCAGGGCGTCGCTGTGCATTTAATTGATCAAGATGCCCTGGCAGACCATGTGGGGATTGCCGGTAGTGCGAGCAGTGATTTGATTAAGCAAGATCCCCTGGTGGGTGAGGCGATCGCCAGCCGTGATCTCAAATACTGTACCGATGGCACGAAGGTCTCTGATGGGTCTACTAAAGCTGCTTATGAGGCCGCCGGAATGGGGGCACACTGTGTCGCTCCCGTCCTGTTTCGAGGCGCGGTGGTGGCAATTGTCTCTTTGCAGTGGACGACTCCCCAGGTATTTTCTGAGCGTAGCCAAAACTTCATTCAAATGACGGCTCAACAGGTAGCCTTGACGCTGGCCTGTCTGTAAATAACGGTTCGAGTCTGTCGTAGTCTGAATATGACCCCGACGACGCATACACCTGTGACTCAAACACCGTCTCCCTCTGCTGATGATATTCAGGTCTTGTTTGACCGCATTGCGCCGGTCTATGACGACTTTAATCAGCAGCTGAGCTTCGGTCTACATCAGGTTTGGAAGCAAATGGCCGTTGATTGGAGTCAGGCGACGGCGGGGCAAGTCGGGCTTGACGTCTGCTGTGGCAGCGGTGATTTGGCGCTGCTGCTGGCCCGCCGTCTGGGCAAAGCTGGCCAGGTATATGGCTTGGACTTCGCTTCGGCGCAGTTGGCGATCGCCCAGCACAAAGCGGCTCAGCGGGTCGGATTGGCATCCCTAAGTTGGATCGAAGGGGATGCGCTGCAGTTGCCTTTCGACCACAACCAGTTTGACGTGGTCACAATGGCCTACGGTTTGCGCAACCTCACCGATATTCCTCAAGGCCTGAGTGAGCTGCAACGCGTGCTCAAACCGGGTGGTCGGGCGGCAGTGCTTGACTTTCACCGGCCGTCGTCAACATGGCTGCGGCAATTTCAACAATGGTATTTGGATAATGTAGTGGTTACCGCCGCTCAGCGGTTCGACCTGACTGACGAATACGCTTACATCAGCCCCAGTCTTGACCGGTTTCCGACGGGGCAAGCGCAGCTGCAGCTGGCCCAGACGGCCGGATTTGCTGACGCCACGTTTTATCCCGTTGCGGCAGGACTGATGGGCATCCTCGTGATGACCAAGTAGTGCCGGGTGGGGTTTACACGCCTTACTGGGCGCGCGATGCAACGGTGGGTTTGTTATGATGACTCGGCACGCTGGTATCGGTGCGATCGCCCCCGGTTTCTTAAATGGTCTGGTCTGACATTTGGCTACTGCTAGCCCCGCCCCTAGTCGGCGGTGTGATTGGGTATTTCACCAATGACCTGGCTATCAAGATGCTGTTTCGGCCCTATCGGCCCTACTACTTGTTTAAGCGGCGGTTGCCGTTGACGCCAGGGTTGATTCCCAGTAATCAGGCTCGCTTGGCCCACCGAGTCGCCGACACAATTATGGGGTCGCTGCTCACCCCGACCGAACTCGAAAATCTGGCGCGCCGCCTGTTACAAACCGAGCGCACTCAGCAGGCGATTCGCTGGCTGTTAGAACTGACGCTTGATCAGATCCAGTCTCGCAACCAAGCTCGAACTGCCGAAATTGTTGGCAAGGTTTTGCAGGATGTATTTGGCGCTTCTCTACCTCGCTTGCTCAAGGTTTGGGCTCGGCGCGAAGATTTTTTAGAGGCGCAGATTGATCAGATTTTTGACCAGGTGCTGCTGGAATTTCAGCTATCGCCCGATCAGGCCCAGCAGCTGTCGAGCTGGCTGCTGATTTCGGTACTGCCGCCGGATCGCATTCGACGGACGCTCGTTGATTTTTTGACCGATCGCAACATTCAGGTGATCGACGAAATCTTCCGGTCTAAAACCAGTGGTACCTACTGGGTCGTGGCCAATCTGTTTGGCGTGCGCAACGCTCTGACTCGATTGCGCACCTTTTGTCTGGATGAGCGGGAGACCACGAATCTACGCATCGCGGAGTTAGTGGAAGCGCTGAATCTGAATGCGCGATGCCAAGAGATGCTGCAGCAACTGACCCTGCAGCGTCTGCCGGTGTCTACCGTGCGCGAACTGCGCACCACGATTCGAGAAGCCGTGCGGGGCTATATCAAAACCTTGGGGCCAGAGCTACTAAAAGGGCTCAGTGCCACGATCAACTGGCAAATGCTGGCGACACAATTGCTCAACCGGTTGCGCAACTCCAGCGTGATCAACGATTCCCTCGACCCGGTGAGTGAAGAGTTAGCGCTGATTTTAGAGCGCTACCTCGAAAAAGATATGGAAAACTTGGTGGCGCAGGTGATTCCAATTCTGGATATTGACCAGGTGATTATTGAACGGGTCAGTGCAACCAATCCTGAAGAGTTAGAAACGGCGGTGCAGGGCATTGTGCGCAACGAGCTGCAGGCGATCGTGAATCTCGGCGGTGCCCTCGGATTTTTGATTGGGGGAATGCAGGCGGTCTTTTACTACCTGCGGTAGCGGTGGCTGACATCACCCGTCGGCGATCGCCACTCCGCCTATCAGCACCTACATGAGGAGGAGGAAGATTACCGTCCTGTCTGACGTTCAACAGAGCGGTTCCGGATCGCGCCCGATTGCTTGTTTAATTAAGGAAGAGATTTGATTAACGACTGCTGACATGGCTAAACATACCCAAGCCCACTTGTCGCGCACGGTGCCCAAAAATCAGTCTGAATTTTTTAAGCAGCGCACCCGTGATTCGATGACTTATTACATGGGGGCCAAGCTGATCGAGGTAGGTGTCAATCCCAAAAAAACGATTTATCGTTGGAAATCGGAAATTCAAGGTGACCAGGAAGTGATTACGGTCAGTGCTTACTGGGGCGAAACGCGCGAGAAGATTGAAGCCGAAGAAGCCTGAGGTAGTTAATGCCCTTTCTCGATTTCGAAACTCTACATGACAGATGACTGAGAAACGCTGGGGAGCCGAGAGGGCCAGGGGCAAAGATTGACAGCCTGGCTTGGCCAGGCTTGGCTAGCATCGGCAAGGATAGCCTTCCAGACCTGTGCAAAGTGCCCATATTGCTCGTCTAAATTCGTATGCTGTCCTCCTCCCAATCTATTGGGCAGTGACTGGGACGTTAGCCTGCAGATGGGCCAGTATCAGTTGGAAAACATCGACAGCAGTAATCGACTCCTGCGGTATCAAGTCAGGTTGGTGGGTGATGAAGACAGGACAGTCACCGGGCTGCTGTGTGAGGTGACCATGCGAGCCTTTAACCAGGGTGGCATCGAGGGGGATCACGTCCATCAGGTAGCGGAAGCCGAGTTGCTTCTTGAGGAGTTTGG
>ERZ1740058.1617-NODE-1617-length-10048-cov-8.678475_pt1 | contig 10048 bp, 4 predicted proteins | sample MGYA00581745_ERZ1740058 | MGnify/ENA primary metagenome ERZ1740058 (study PRJEB43018, sample SAMN04849742) | marine metagenome | isolation source: floating plastic debris | place: Pacific Ocean | collected 2008-08-30 | study: EMG produced TPA metagenomics... | reverse complement strand
CCTGCCGACGCGAAACTCATATACCTTTGTGCTGAGTTTTCTGGGCGTGACCTAGCAGACGGGCCCGTTGGGCAGTCACAGCCCAAGGCGGCGAGGACGTCGCTGATATGTCACCATTTTACTGTAAGGGTTTAAGAGCTTCCTGCTAACTCCTGAGCGAACCGCGCGATGGTCTTTTGGTAGACGCTCGCTTTGTTCCACTTCTTGATCACCCGAAAGTTGGCAGTGCCTGGACCCCAAGGCTGGCCACGACGCCACCCATTTTTAGCGAACCAATTGGCGGTGCTGGCGAGGACGTCAGGCACAGAGCGCACCAGGTCTGCCCTGCCGTTGCGGTCATAGTCCACCGCGGCGTCGAGGTAGCGCTGCGCCAAGAATTGGGTCTGACCGATCTCGCCGGCCCAGGCGCCCACCATGTCGCTTTCGCGCATAAGACCGCGGTCGATGATTTTGAGGGCTGCGATCAGCTCGCGGGTGAAAAAGCGGGAGCGGCGGCAGTCATAGGCGAGCGTTGCGAGCGACTGGACGATAGGTAGATTGCCCAGGTAGCGCCCGTACGCGCTCTCAAGGCCCCACACTGAGACGAGCACGGGACCAGGCACACCGTAGCGGCGCTCCAGCTGGGCAAACAGCGTGCGCTTGTTGCGCAGATGCTGGCGGCCGAGCTTGAGTGAGTAGGCGCCGACGCGCTTGGCATAAAATGTCTCAAACGGCAGCTTAAAGGAGCCTTGATCGCGGTCGAGCCGGATCACGCGGCGCGAGTAGGTGACCGGCCCCAACACCCGTTCGGCTGTGGCGCGGGACACCCCTTTGCGCGACACCTCGTTGATGAAGGCCGCTTTCCATTTGTCGAAGCCGGCGCTGGTGTTACCGCACGGCGCCGCGAGCGCGGGAACCGCAAACAACAGGCATGCAAGAACGGCGATGGTACGAACCATGGCGGGGCGCTCCTATGGGGTTTGTATCGACCGAGGCAGGCGGATCTTCACCATGGCGCTAGCTTATCAGATTTGGGACGTTTTCACCGATACGCCGCTCAGCGGTAATCCCCTAGCGATCGTTCGGGACACGGTCGGGTTGTCGCTCGAGAAAATGCAGGCGATTGCGGCCGAGTTTAACTTGTCTGAGACCGTGTTTGTCGGAGAACCGTCGGAGGGGGCGGACGCGAGCTTGCGCATCTTCACCCCACGCAAAGAGCTTCCGTTTGCGGGCCATCCCACTGTGGGGACGTCGGTCGCGCTGGGCGGTGACGGTGGTAAGCTGACGTTGTCGGTCCCTGCTGGATTGGTGCATGCCAGGGTGGATGGGGACCGCGCCGCGCTGGATGCGCCCATCGTCCCTTCGATCCTGCCGGGCGCGCCTGGGGTGGAAGCCGCCGGGCCACTGGGCCTAAAGCCCGAGGATATTGGCTTCGACGGCATTGCGGTGCCTGTAGTCGCAACGAGCGGGCCATCTTTCACGGTTGTGCCCGTGAAGAGCGTCGCCGCGCTGTCATCCATCAAGGTCAATGAGGCGGCTTTGGCTGAGGTCTTTGGCGACACCCATAGCGAAGTGTTTGCCGTCACTCCCGTTGAGGGCGGGTACCGGGCGCGTATGTTTGCGCCGTTGTTTGGCATCGCAGAGGACCCCGCGACTGGTGCGGCGTCGGTCGCGTTTGCGGCGGTGGTGGCGCCTAGCGATGGGCTTCAGGAGCGGCGCTTCACCATCCACCAAGGAGTTGAGATGGGACGCCCGTCGCAAATTGAGATCGCCTATGAGATCGATGCCGGAGTGCTGAGCAGGGTGGAGCTATCCGGCTCCGCTGTGTGTATCGCGCGCGGTGAGCTGCTGCTTTAAACAAAGAAGCCGGGCGAACCCGGCTTCTTTGTTGCTTGTTTGGAGGCTGGCTTAGCGGAAGCCTGTCCCGATGGTTGACCGGTTGGGGGCCGGGATTCTGCGCTCAAGCCCGATGCCCAGCGCCCGGAAGCTGTCCGTGGTTGGGCTCGACTGGTGAACCGCGCGGAAGAGGCGATCAGCGGAGCGGCGGTCGCCGGCGTTGAGGTAGGCAAAGCCCTGCAACAACATCAGGTCCTTCTGGAGCGGAGCAATCTTGCTGCGCTGGTTGAGGTAGAGCAGCGCTTCGGTGTACCGCCCGTCCCGGTTCGCGGCGATGGCGCGCTGGGTCAGGATGCCAGTTTGCAGCTCCGTGCGACGTGCTCGGGACAACGGCGCCCGTGTTGCCTCAATGGCCGCCTCGTCGGTGAGGTTTGCCGCAATGTTGGCGAGGGTGGCGCCGTAGACCGCGTCGCCCAGCGCATTGGTACCGAGACGGGCGCGGACCCTTGCCAGCTGGAAGGCCTGGGCAGCTTCAAATGGGCGGTCGAGCTCAAGCAAGCAGAAACCGCGCGCTGTGGCGTCTTCCGCCGACAGCGTGCCGCGACGCAGGCCGGCATCGGTGAGCGCGATACAGCGGCCGAAATTGCGGCCGGCGAGTGCCTGTTGTGCGGCGCTGCCGCCAGCGGTGGAGCCACCGCCTCCCGACCGCGTCGCGCTGCTCGGCCGGTTGGCGATAGCGCGCAATTCGTCATCCACTGTGGTGGTCTTGATCGTACCGGAGCGCACCCGCCGCGTGACCGTGCTGCCGCCGGCCGGTAGGGCACGGTTGCCACCGGTGACAACCGTTGTGCGCCGTTCCACAGGCCGGACGGAGCGCATGCCTTGGAGGCGTTGCTCGCGGCGGCGGACAGTGGTTTGGCCGCGCGTGTCGCGGAAGCGGGGCTCGCTGCCGAGGGCCCGTTGGCGAATGGTCGACTCTCCGCCGAGTTCGCCGTTTGAGCTCGGCACGGCCGGCGCCACGGCCTCGACCGGTCCAGTCGGCGTTGGTACCACGACGCTGGTAGCTTGGCCGACCGGCGACCCGCTGGGGGAGGGGGGAACTGGCGCTGCAGGGACGATCGTGGTGGTTTGGACCGGCACGAGCAGGCCGCGTTGACGTTCGACAGGGTCAGGCCGAATGACGATGGAACGGCGCGGAATGTCGGGACGCGCCATGTCGTCGGGCCGGGCTGATAGCGCGCGAACATGGATCGGTGCGGCCGCCATGGAACCGGCCTCGGTGAAGATCACCTGCTGGTCTTCAAAGCGCAGGATCTCTTGCTGCTGGCGGATCAAATCGCGTAGACGGCGCCGCTCTTCCGGGTCGCAGATCACGGTGTCGACGCCCACTTCATCAGTGGTATCGTCTGCAGCGCCGGTGACGGGGTCAGCCGGATCGAGATCCTCGCCCGTCCGCAGCGCGTTCACGGAGCGATAAAGCGGTCCCCACTCATCGACGATGTCGTTGAACCCGGCTTCATCGCCAAGGCGCAGCCGTGTGAGGGCGAGCCCGTAGATGGATGCCTCGGTGGGTACCCAGTTCGCTGAGGAGATGAACCACTCTTCAGCGATGATGAACTGACAGGTGTTGAATGCGTACCAGCCCAGCGCCTGAGCGCCGTTGGCGTCCCGCTGCTCGATGACGACGGGTACGTAACGGTCGACCGATGCCTGTTCGACGTCGTCGATGCTGGTTTGGCCAAACTCGTCAGCGGTGAGGATGGTGGCCATGGCGTCGAGGTAGGCTTCCATCAGCTCAGGCGTTTGCTCACGCCATTGGAACGCCACCTCGCGTGCCAGAAATTCGTCTTCGCGATCGCCAGTGGCGCGCAGCGCGATGATGTAGCCTTCTGCCGCATCGGCACCAAGGCCATTGTCGAGGGCAAAACGGAACCACTGGGCTGCCTGAGCTGGGAGGCCTTGGCGGAAAAGAAAGAAGCCCAACAGCATCGCATCATCGAGGTTCTCGCCGGTGCGTGCGAAGTTGGCCAGCGTCTCCAACCACTCCGGCGGCACTTGGACGCCCTCTTGCTCGCCGCCCCTGGCGACTGCGCCGCGAATGATGTCGAGCTGAGCTTCGCTAAAATCATTACCGCCTTCGTCGTTCGCGCCGAGCGCGAACAGCTGAGTAACGAATGATGGATCAAGTTGTTCGGCGGCCTTTTGAAGACTGGCGGCCCGCACCCCTTGGTCGTCACAGGTGTTGACCACGTAGGTGTAGGCGTCGAAGGCGCGCTGCGGTCGACCCGTGTTGGCGAATGCGTCGGCCACAGCCCAGATCGAGTTAACGTCCTCGCAGGTCAGGATCGCTTCGTTGGCGCCGGCGATGCGCAGAACTTCGTTGTAGTTGCGTGCCTCGCTCGCCGCGAGCAACTGGCCTCGAACATCAGCCAGATCGAGGAGAGCCGTCAGTCGTTCTGGCGGGTTCCAGTTCGGGTCGCGTTCGCGCCGCTCGGCGATCCGGCGGCGTGCCTCATTGTACTGCTGGTTGCCGACCAGTTCCCAGATTTCCTGGAGGTCGGTGTCTTCGCCTTGGGGATCGAGAAGGTCGCGCGGCGGCTGCCAATTGGGATAGAGCGCGCGCAGGCGGCGCAGCTCCGCCTCTAGCCGGTCGACATCGCCCTCGCGGGCGAAGTAGCGCAACGCGGCGCGGTCCGCTTCTGAAGGTGTCGCCGTGTCGCCTGGAAGGACGCTCGCGCGGGGCACCTCCTGCGCATCGGCTCGGCCGAGCAATTGGCCGGTGAGCGAAGTCCACGGCCCAATGTCCAGCACGAAGCCGATCATGAGCGCAGCAGTGGTTCCAAGAAGCAGAGGCCGCAGTGGAATGTGAACGCGCTTGCCGAACCGACTGCTGAGGGTCTTTGCACCTGACGCCAGCTTCTTGGCGTTGCCCTCAAGCGTCTGCGGTTCTTTCGGCCGCAGCGAATTGGGCGGCTTGAGCTTGAAGGTTTCCAAGGTGTGTTTAGCCATTCGATCCTCGCACGCCTGCGGTGGCGCGCGCACTCGCTTCACATAGCCAGTGCGCTTGCAACTCTGCGACGGTAACCACAATGAACGGCTTTGGTTAACGAAACATTGTCAGCCGTGAATTGCTGCGGTCCGTCACATAAATACTTACTAAAGCATAAAGCTGATGAGGGCTAAGGTGGTCAAGCGAGCAAAACCCGCCCAGACGGCGGGCCGAAAGTGGGCAATCTCACAACTGCGTGTGGGCTAATCTCTATAATTCGCATCACTGCAGGCGTTGTGGCCGCAGTGTTGAAAAAGAAACAGGGCGGCAATCTGCCGCCCTGTTTCGACATTTTTCGGTCAAAGATCTTACCGGTTTCGATCGTCGTTATTGGAACGCCCGAGCGGACCAATAACAAAGAAGGTTACGAAGCCGAGGAAGACTGCCGCCGCGACCAAAGACAGGGCATAAACACCGTTGTTGATGGAGAACCAATTTGCGGCGATTAAGCGCAGGTTGCTGAACGAGAGCGGCAGGGTCGCAAGGTAGCTCGTCCGCTGGGGAGCGATGGTCTGGATTTCGTTGGTCTCCAGCGAGTATGCGGTCAAACGACCCCCGATGCGGTTCCAAAGCTCGGGTGCACTCATCGCTGCCACCGACGTGGATAGAAGCGCGGGGGACGGCGCTGTCACCAGCGTCCAAGCCGTGCTTGAACTGCCCGGCGCGGGGGCTTGTGCGAGCACCACAGTAGCGCTTTCAGCCACCAGTGGCTGGGCGAACTCATCATTCGCGTCACGGCTTGCAGCAAAGTTGAACGTGAACGCTTCGCGGAGCGAGCGCAGTGAGTTTGAAATGAAGCGGCTAATGCCGGTTTCTTCGTTCATCTCATCGAACCAACGCTGCTGGCTGCGCTGAGTTTCAGCCCGCGAATCGGCGGTGAAATCAATGGATCGGTCAGCGTTTGCTCCATCGCGTGCCAGATCAAGCTCCTCTTGGCGCAGCTGCTGGCGCAGACGACGCAACACGTCATCGTAGCGTTGCAGGCCCTCCGGTTCAGTGCTCGCTACGCCAGCCACGCTTCCGGGGAGCAGCCAGGTGGACGGGATCGCACTGTCCACGCCCGTGGTTTCCAAGACCATGTTCGATGCTTGCTCGAACGGGGCGACCACGATCACGCCATCGTCTGGGAACGCGGAAGCATCCTCGACCACGTTGGTGACTAGAGGGGCGCCGCGGCTGACGGCAACCCGGGCCAGCAGCGTGCCTGCGGCACCGATGGTGTCGGGGGAGGTGCCGCCAACGCGCACACGGACCGGACGATCCGAATTGCCGTAGGGGAAGCCGTTCGTCGCGAACGAGGCAAGGTTTGGAACTTGTCCGACGCGCGCAAAGTCGGGGAAGACCAATCGCGTTGAGGAGAAGAGGGCGAAGCGATCTCGCGGCGGAACGGTCCCGCCTGGGAGGCACTCCCTGTCTTCTCTGGTTTCCAAATCAGCAACGATCTCCACTGAGTTCAGCCCGGGGCGGAATTGTTCCATCACCAAGACGATGGGGAAGTCTTCCAGAATTTGGCCGTCGGAGGAGGTGAAGCTGATTGCGGTTGACAGAATGCCGTTGACGAACACGCTGAGACGGCTGCCTGGCTCCACAGCGGACGAGTATGCGGCGTCCAAAAGGAGCGTGGCTTCGCCATAAGCGGCTGCAAAGAAGTCCGGCGGGAGGGCGACTTGGAAACCGGCGCTGAAGCGGCGACCCGAGAAGTTAATGGTGTCGACACCAGCCTGTCGCAGTGTGATCGAGCGACCGCCATCAACCCGGACCGCCTCCGGCACCAACCACGGTGGCATCGCCGCCACGGACGGCACGCGTTCGCCGGGTGCTAAGGGCATATCAAAGCGCGACAGGGCAGCATCGACGGCGCGGGGGTTCGGGCCGGTGATGAAAACGGTTGCGCCAAGGTCGGGCGGATCAACCAAGGACACGGCCGGTCCGGACGCACCATCCCGTGGCGCGCGGTCCGACACGCGGGCGACCTGATCGTAGGTGCCGATGACAAGGTTGAGCACGCCTGGCGCGGGATCTGGGCTAGCAGCCCCTGACACGACCTCTACCAGCGGCTGCACAAAGCGGCCGCGCAATGCGGCGGCTTGGACGGCGCGCAGCATGCGGTCAACGTTCGTTGGGTTGGCGGGGTCGGCCTGGATGACACGAATACGGGTCGCGCCGTTCGTTCCAACGCCAACAGCTGGCAGGTCGTTGAGACCTGCGAGTGGCACTCGTCCACCGCCGAATGTGATGCCCGTTAAGCGGGTATCGATGCGGGTCCAAAGCTCATAGGTGGCGTCCAGCGAACAATCGATCCTGTGCCGCATATCGGCTTCGAGGCGAATTGCGTTGGCACCTGGCCGCATGAGGGCCGAATCCACCGGCAGCGCAATGACCTTCGTCCGGTCCGGGCTGTCGATCGCTGTTTGCGCCACCTGCCGGCCGTTCAGGAAGACGCGAAGACGGGAGGCTTCCGGTAGCACGAGCACGGAGTTGGTGAACGCGATGGACAATGTGCCGCCGCGTGCGGCTTCGGCGGCGCCCAAGAACACTTGGAACGACTCAGTTGCCAACTCACCGTCCATCCGAAGCGTCCGAAACGGAACGATGGGCCGGTCAACAATGCTCGTCACAAACTCCTGGTCGTTCTCAACTGCGACACGCAGTTCGCGAACGTCGCTGTCGGGGCGTCGTAGCAGGCCGTTGAGTGCCTCCACCTGCTGGGGACTCACAGCATCAAAGCCCAACACCTCGGCAGTGCTTCGGCTTGTGGAGAGCGGCGAGGTGGTCGTCGACGGCCGGTTCAGGATCTCCTGGTCCTCCGGCAACTCGATACGAATGGCCACGCCGTCATTGTTGACGTCGAATGGGGCCGGGCCGGTGGTGGTGGTGGTGCGCCCGCCACCTGTGGGCGAATTCAGCTGAGTTTGCGGGTTTTCCGGGGAGAGGCCCGCCGCTGCACGCTCCGCCTCCAGGCGTTGTGCGGAGGGAGAGGCCCTGGTTGGAATGTTTCCAGTCGCCTGGCCGGTATCGGTTCGGATTGTAAACGGGCTCTGTGCCGAGGCTGGACCGGCCGCTGGCCATGCCATGCCGGCCGCGAGCGCCGCTACGGCGGCGCATTTCAACACAGAGTTGAGGGAACTAGACGGGCGCATAGGCATCCTCAACGATCCGGCTGTGGAGTGATGGACGAAGAACGGACTGGCTGTTGGATCGCGCTGGCCGTGGCACCCGAAGCGCCTAAGCCAGGCCGGTCCGCGCCGATAAAGGCTGGCCTGCTGCTGACAGTGCCGCTCTGCGCCCCTGTCGACTGCGTGGATGCGTCGCGCCGGTCGCCTGTACCCGTGAAGAGGTAGGACAGCCCCCGCACCGTTTGGAAGACGGCCAGTGAGAAGAACTCGATCACCCCGCGGATCACGCCAATGTTGGAGCGGCGTGAGCTTTGGAAATTCACCCACTCGTCGGAGTTGGCAAAGACCAGGTCGGCCACGAGTTCGTACTGGCGTGGGTCCACCACCGCGAACTCTGAGCCGAGCGCGACGCCGCCCTCATCGCGCACCACTGAGCGCACTGTGAGTGGCAGTTCGTTCGACGACAGTGGCGCAAGCGGCTGGAAGCGCATGATGATCTGCTCGCCAGGCTTGATCTGCCGCAGCACATTCGCCGGCACCAGAACGCGGGCTCCGGTGATGGACACGTCGTCGATTTTCGCGGGGATGACACGGTCGCCGTAGATGATTTCCGCTGGCCGGTCGATGGCGACGCGCTGTGACGAGCGAAGCTGCCTTCGTTCCGACACGACGCCGAGCGCGGCTCCGATCAGCAGAAGGTTAAACAGGTTCCAGCCGCCCACGACGAGCGCCACGTCAGCTGCAAACGGCTGTGCGACAATCCTCCAGATGGTCGCCACAAGGCCTGCCACCAGGATCGCGAAAATGATGTAGAACGGGCCGCCCAGCTCAGAGATCCGCGAGGTGCGGTTCATCTCACCCTTTGTGGTCACCCTGAATTGCGGTCGCCTGGGCGATAAGAACACAGAGCCCAGCGCTCGCAAGAGGTACACCGATTGGATCGTCTCGTAGAGCTCTGAGATGAACGGCCATCGCACGTTACTCCAGAGGTAGTTCTGCATGATAATGTTCACGATGATGTAGGTGATCGTGTACGCAGCGAACTCGGCGCCGGACGCATCGAAGATCGAAGAGCCGAAGAACAGGTAGAAGAGCGGCGCGAACAGGAAGGTCAACCGGGCAAAGGGGAACAGCCAGTACACCATCGACGACAGGTATGAGACGCGCTGCGCCAGGCTGAGGCCGCTTTGGAGAAGCGGGTTTTTCAGGAGCAGGATCTGGGTCATGCCCTGGCACCAGCGAGAGCGCTGGCCGATGAAGTTGGCGAACGTTTCCGGCTGCAGACCGGCAATCATCGGACGGTCAACGTAAGCTGACGTCCATCCAGAGCGGTGAAGGTCGAGCGATGTTTCGCAGTCTTCGGTGACGGAGGTGCCAGAAAAGCCGCCGGACTCTTCCAAAGCGCTGCGGCGCAGCACGGCGGCTGAGCCGCAGAAGAAGGTCGCGTTCCACTTGTCGAGGCCCTTCTGAATGGTGCCGTAGAACATTTCGTTCTCTGACGGCATCCGGTTCCAAGTCTCGAGGTTGTGCTCCAGCGGGTCTGGGTTGATGAAGAAGTGCGGCGTTTGCACCATGAAAAGCCGCGGCTCATCGGCAAAATATCCGACGGTCTCGTTCAGGAAGTCTCGCGTCGGCGCGTGGTCGGCGTCGAACACGGCGACGAATTCGCCGCTGGTGTGGGCGAGGCCGTTGTTCAGGTTGCCCGCCTTGGCGTTAATGTTGGCCGAGCGGGTCAGGTAGTTGACGTTGAGGTCGCGAGCGAGCTGTTGGAGCTCCCGCCGTCTTTCTTGCGCTGCAGCCGATCGCCTCGGATCTGTCGATTCGATCCGCTCATCCGTGCCGCCATCGTCAAGCAGGTAAACGTTTAGCCGATCAGCCGGGTAATCCATCTGCTTGGCGGCCGACAGCGTCGTTGAGAGTAGCTGCGCGCTTTCGTTGATCGTCGGGACAAACACATCGACCGTGGGGCGGGGGGAGTCGCTTTTGAGCGTACGCGCCGGGCGGTCGAGGGGATCGCTCACCACGAAGAGCGACAAGAACAGCATGACCACCGAATACATTTCGGCGA
>ERZ1740058.1616-NODE-1616-length-10051-cov-17.170068_pt1 | contig 10051 bp, 9 predicted proteins | sample MGYA00581745_ERZ1740058 | MGnify/ENA primary metagenome ERZ1740058 (study PRJEB43018, sample SAMN04849742) | marine metagenome | isolation source: floating plastic debris | place: Pacific Ocean | collected 2008-08-30 | study: EMG produced TPA metagenomics... | reverse complement strand
GACACTTCCTGGGACCGCTTGACTTCTCGCCTCAGACACTAACTTGTCACCCATCCCTATCACCCGCAATGGAACCGGACCGTCTCCCGCCACCGGCAACTGGTCGAGACCGTCATTGGCCACTTGTGTCACTGGTTTGACATTGAGCACATTCGAGCCCGCGACCTCTGGCATTTGACCAGCCGAGTGGCACGCAAAGTGCTCGCTCATACTGTGATGAGTTATCTGAATCATCTCAAAGGCAGGCCTTATCTGAGATTTGAGGATCTAGTTAAGGCTTGAATTGGAAATCGCTTAATTGCACATCACGTAAGTAGGTTCTGAGGAAGAATGCTGAACTGTATCGGCGCTTAGCATAATGCGTTTTCTGACGTTGATTGAGACGTTAGAGTTACATCGTAGAGTGATTGAGCAATCCGGTGGAGTGTTGGGTATCCGAGATGTAGGCTTGTTGGAGTCAGCGATCGCCTAGCCCCGAATGACATTTGCCGAAAAAGATCTGTACCCAAGTTTGCTTGAAAAAGCGGCAGCACTAGGGTTTTCTATCATGAACCATCCGTTTATTGATGGAAACAAACGCACAGGTCACGCTGCAATGGAGATCATGCTGGTGCTGAATGGCATGGAAATTAACGCCTCTGCTCTCTGAAGTGACGATATAGGATAGAAAATGCCAATACCATCATTGCCCATTTTGCAGATGAAGAGATCGTCTCGAGAACCATTATCAGGACGCATTCCAGACTTGCAAATCCATCAATGCGTTTAGGGCGGGCATCTTGCCCGCGATCAGAGCTAGAAATACAAAATTGGGATGCACTCTATTATCAACAACGATGAAGTTCGAACCTATTGATTCTTCTCACCTAAAAGGCTGCTCCAATTTATTTGTTGAAGTCTTCAATGGCTCACCTTGGAATGAAAGCTGGAGCTTTGAAACAGCCTCAAAAAGACTGGAAGATTGCTACGCCACGCCAGGTTTCTACGGCATCGCCGCGATTGAGGAGAGCAAAGTCTCTGGTTTCGCTTTCGGCTTTGCAGAAGTCTCGTATGAAGGTCAGCACTTTTACTTGAAAGAAATGTGTGTGCAGGCCAACCAGCAGAGAAGTGGCATTGGCACGAAAATTGTTGACGCGCTTTATCGCGATCTTGCCGACAAAGACATCATCATGATTTATCTCCTAACCATGCGAGATAGTTCAGCCGCAGACTTCTACCAAAAATGCGGGTTTTCCTATAGCTCTAAGATGAGTATGATGCTGAGAAATACAGGATAGTGAGTGTGTTGCTTGACTGGAAAAAGCCCTGTTCTATATAGCTCTAGAAGAAAGAATTACAGAACATAATAGCAACTGGAAAGCAGTATCAATGTGGTTCTGCCTTCATCATTTTTCTACCCGGCATAGAAATCGGCGTTGGGCAGTTCACCTTGCAAGAGCTTTGGATTTACCTGCTGGAGGGATTGGTAAAACACCTCCAGCTCTGGCTGCGCTTCAGCGGCGGTGAAGTGTTCAAAAAGGTTGGTTTTGAGAGACTGCTCGATGATGGGGGCGGGGGTATCCATATATTTTGCGCCCAGTTCAGCGGCAGCGGTGGGATTCTGCTGAATCCAGTCGAGGGAGTTGCGCAGTTCCGTTTGAATCAGTTCCACCACGTCGGGATGGTCGTTCACCAGGCTGTTGAGCACGGAGACGCCAGCTTGGGGAAAGCGGGCCTCCTGCCCGGTCGCGTCACCCCAGGCTGTTTTGAAATCCAGACTGTAGGCGAGGGGTGAGCCCTGCTCTTGGGATTTTGTGACGACGTTGCTGGCGTGGGGTTCGGCAAACACACCGGCGTCAGCTGCCCCCGTCAGCAGCAGTTGGGCGGTGCTCTGAAAATCTTGAGTGGACTGGATGGTGACGTCTTGGTCGGGCTGCAGGCCGGACTGCGTGGCGAGGAAGCGGAAGATCATTTCCGGCATGCTGCCTTTGAAGGGAATCAGCACCGTCTTGCCGCGCAGGTCTGACCAACTCGCGATCGCTCCTTCTGCTGATAACACATAAATATTGCCCCAAATCATCACGTTCAGCAGCTTCAGCGGCACCTCTTGTTGGTAGAGTCCTGCCGCGAGCAGAGTAGGGTTAGCGGTGATCTGTCCCTGTTCGGAGGTCAGCAGCGCCTTTATCTGCTCGTGGTTGCGGACGGTGAAAAATTCGATATCCGCGATCGCTTCTGGCAGGCTGCTCATTTCCATCAGGTAGGCCAGGGGAATGGTCAGCAAAATCGGCGAGCCGCCAATGCCTAGGGACGGCAGCGTACTGCCCACGATCGAGGTGGCCTGACCACAGCCCGCGGCGATGGAGAGACCCAAGCTCGCGGTCATGAATTGCAAAAACTGACGACGGTGAAAAGTCATGGGGTGAGGCTCCGAGAAGTTTCTAGAGGGGGATTGAGGTTAAAGCTGGCAGCGATTTCGGGTCGGGTTTGCAGGTCGGATAGGGTGCGGTAAACGTAGGCGGGGTCGCGCTGGTGGGGTGGGCGATCGCTGTGCCAGCAGGAGACGATGCGGGCGGGACAGGGCGACAGCACCAGGAGGCGATCGCCCATCACTACCGCTTCCGCCAGATCATGAGTCACCAAAATCGCCGTGGTCTGGTGCTGCTGCACCCAAGTCATCACGAGCTGCTGCAACTGCTGGCGGGTGCCCATATCCACCGAACTGAAGGGTTCATCGAGCAAGAGCAGTTGGGGCTGAATGGCAAAAGCGCGGGCTAAATTCACCCGCTGTTTCATCCCACCGCTGAGTTGAGGTGGATAGAGATGTCCCGCCGCTCCTAACCCGACGGACTCGGCCAGACTGCGGGCTCGCTGCAAGCGCGATCGCTGTGCCATGCCCTGAGCTTTTAACCCCAGAGCGATGTTCTGCAGCACGGTGTACCAGGGAAACAGGCGCGGTTCTTGAAAGACGTAGGCGATGGGAGGCACCAATTGTTCAACAGTGCCCGATGTCGGAGACAGCAAACCCGCCAATAGATTGAGTAGGGTGGTTTTGCCGCAGCCCGACGGCCCCATAAGGGCCACAATTTCACCGGGAGTCGCCGCCAGAGAGATATCTTCCAACACTCGCCGCGATCCGTAGTGGTGATGAACTTGGTGCAGCAGTGGCTCCATCGCGACTATTCTCCCTGACCACTAGATGCCACAGTCTGCCAAGGCAACAGCCGCCGCTGGAGAGTACGCAGCAGAGTATCGGAGGTGAGCACCAAGGCGATCGCCACCCCAATCCAGGCCATGACTTCGGCGGTATCTAGGTTGGCGCGGGCGGTATTTAGCTCTGCCCCAATACCGTCCGGCGTGGTGAGGACTTCCGCCATGATTGCCACCCGCCAAGCTAAGCCCAATCCGGCGACGAGCACCGGCAGCAGTCGCGACATCACCTGGGGCCAATCCAGAGATTGAAAGCGGGCAGTCCCTTCTAGGCGGTAGACGTGGGCCACGGCCACCAAATCGGGATCGAGACCCTTGACGGCCTCTGCCACCCCCGCAAACACTAGCGGCCCGGCGGTGACAGCGACGGTAAAAATCGAGTTGGCATGGCCTAGGCCAAACCACACCATTGTTAGCACCAGCCAGGCAATGGGCGGCGTACCCAACAGCGCAACTGAGATGGGTGCAAGGGCCGGTTGTACCCACGGCTGACGTCCAGCAAGGAGCCCTAACAAACCGCCGATCGCCAGTGCCAAGCCAAAGCCCGTCACAACATGGAAGGTCGTCGCCGCGATCGCTCCCCACAACCGCGTTTCACCCAAGAGCGATCTCAACGCGCCTAACACCGCTCCCGGAGCAGGCAAAATGACCGGGGTATAGCGCTGCGCACCCCACTGCCAGAGTCCCAGCAGCAATGCCAGCATCCCTAACGTCAATAGCGCGGAGCGGAGGCGCGATCGTCCAGCTAGGACGTTAGACCGAGTTGCCGATGCCGTTTTAGCGATCGTCTGACGAGCAATCATCGGCATCCTAAAACTCAAAGACAGTGCGGAAACTGCCGACCCAAATCGTGTCGTTAGCGCTGTTGTTTTCCGGATTAATCAGCACAAAAAAGCCGGGAATTAGCGAGATGTTTTGGTTCACCCGATAGCGGTAAAACGCCTCTAGGTGCCAGGTCGAGTCATCTTCATCGACACCGCCATCATTGCTCAACACGCGCGGCGGATTGCCCACCACCAAGCCACCCAAATTGCCCTGACCGCCTAAGTTCGGCAGTCCCAGCGTCACAGCCCAGTTCAGCAGCGTGGCAGCGTCTCCCTCATTCACTACCCCTCGGTCAGATTCCGCTGTGGCCAAGCTCAACCCCGCCCAACCCGATAGGTTGGCACTGCCCAACTTTAGGGTGGACTGCAGACCAAAGTGATCCGCTGAGGTCGCCACGTTGCCGCCAAAGGGCGCGTTCGCCAGCCGACTGCCCGTCCCCGCCGACACGGCCACGTTCCCCGACGGATAGTAAGAGCGGGCATACACCAGGCCGAGCCCCCAGGTCTCAGTGGGGCGATAGTCGAGCTGGGCCAGCGCCGTATAGCCACTGCCAAACAACCCGCCGTCATTCGGATTGTTGGAGCCAGGTGCCCGCGACAGATAGCCGGCGGAAAAGGCCAGATTAGGAGCAATGTCGTATACTCCCGTGATGCCCGTGCCCAAAGCCCCCTGGTAGTAAATGGGGTTGAAGCGGCCAAACCGCGACACCACCCCAGAAATAGGACTGGCGAAGCCGGGGTTAAACGTGCTGGAAACATTGGCCTGGTAAGCGCCCCGTGTCGCATCAATGTGCAGGGAGAGGCGATCGCCGACAGGAAAGCGATAGAAAAACTTGCCAATGTCCAAATCGTTATTGTTGTCGCGATCGAACGCCAGCCGGGTCATGTTGGTGCCTGTGACCGGGGCATTGAATCGATTGGGGTCGAGGGCGTCGAGTCGAATTCGGAGTAAGTCGCGCCCCGTAAAGCTGGTATTGAAATTCAGCCGGGCGCGACTGCCAAAGTCCAGTTGCTCGGGTAAATCATCGCCGCTGCCGTTGGCCTTGTCGCCGCCGACTAACTGCTCTAGCGAGAACACCACCTCTCCCCGCAGTCGTGTGGTGGTGGAAAAAGTGTTCTCCCTTAGGGATTCAGCTTCTGTTTCCAGGACGTCAACACGATTCGCAACCCGATCTAATTCTTCTCGAAACTCGGCCTGAAGTCGCTGTATCGGCACACAGTTGATAGCATTGATCTCAAAGGGATTCCCGGCACATGAGAGCTCATAGACCTCCGCTATTACAACCGACAGACATTTGTGTAAACCGGCGGCAAATTCATCGCGGGTGAGGGCGCGATCGCCCCCAAAAGTCTGATCAGGATAACCCTCCAGACAGGCATAATCCTCTACCAAACTTTGCACAGCCCTGTAGGCCCAGTGGTCAGAAGAGACGTCAGAGAGTTCCTCGACGGTGGTTACATTGGCGATCGCCTCAGCCCTCATCGCCTCGGGAGTCGCCGCTGATGTCTCCATCGCCTGCGGTGCCAATGCTTCATCTAATGTGGGCGAAATGGGAGCGGCCCAGTCTGCTGCAGCGCCATCGGCAGAGATAGCGGCAACTTGATCGCGGGTGGGCGCGATCGCCTCAAGCGAGGGCCTAAAGGCCTCCGCTACCTCGATATTTTCCACCACCTTGGTGTCTAAAGCCGCCACTGACGAACTGGCCGCATTGAGTTTAACCGCGTCAACTTTTGCCTCCGCAGCTATGAGACGTTCCTGCACACTCAACCCCAGAGCGACGCCGAGCGTGACGCCCAAGAGATTTCCATACTTCATCCGTTTTCTCAAAGAGAACACCTGTGGCCCGAGGGCACAACTCACAGCAATTGATTCAGGGCCACAATCTCAAGGGGTTTCCACCACTGAGCCTGAATTCCTCAATCGGCGAGTGCAACCAATCCGCTCAAGCACTGGTTAGGAGTGTAGAGCTTATATTCAAAAATCTCTAGTAGGTGGAGATTCGTTTTGGATCTGCTGTTGCCAGGGTTTTATCAATGGTTCGATCAGGCATTCCGGTTGAATGGAGCCGCGATCGCATTACCTGCCGACTGAAGCGCTCAACGGTATTGCCAGATCGTGATTGAGGACTTTGTTCAATGGGGTCAAGGGCTTTGCTTGGGGCGAGCTGTCAAATCTTTATCCTTGCAGGGTAAGCAGCCCCGAGCTGGTTGAGTCAATGCGGGCATGGTGATGCTAATTTCTCAAGGTTTCGGGGGTTGATTGATGGCGCGCCGTCACAGTCTTCATACCCATTCTTCTGAAAAGTACTACGGAGAAATAGGGTGATGGATGGAAAGGGAATGGGTAGATGAACACATCTGTAGTTGACACCCAGAAAATCAGTATTAATCGTGTTCTTTGGGGAATGTTATTGCCTGGCTAACGAATACCCAGAGAGAACGCCTAGAATCAAATGAGGGAATGCAGGGGCGTCTATATAAACTCTACGGCTCGTGAGTCGCTTCACGAGAACTTTCTGTTGTGAGATTGATCAACTATGACCGCTTCGAAAACTGCCTCGTCGATGTATCCCCGTGCTGCGTCACCAGGGTTAGAAATTGAACGGGCTTTTAGACAGGTCATTGCCGAAGCATCCCTCAGTAATGAGCGCAAAATCGCGTATGCCCGCCTTGGCATGCTGGGGATTGCCAGCATTCTTGACGTTTTAGTGTTTTTCTTTCCCAAAACCCTGATCAATGTCGATTCAGTGTCGCCGACCATCGCGATTTTTTCTCTGATTGTCTGTTGCATATCTGCCGGTTTTTTGATTGTGCTGCGACGGCCCAATGCTTGGCAAAATTTGCTGACTTTACAAGTAATTATTCCAGTATTCGATGGTATTTTGATTGCCCTATTTATCACGAATATTTGGCAAGTACTCGCGCCAACGAAACCTGAAATCATTACCAACATTGCGGCATTTTGTTGTTTTTTAGCTGTGTCAGGCGGCATTCGTGTGAAGTCGCGATCGTCTATTCTCAGTACGAGTTTGGCGCTCGGTAATTTTGTTTACGCGGCGATTTTATTTCAGCTCGACGTCGCGGTTAGCTTGTTTGCCCTATTCACTATTCTGGGCACTGGCTTTTTAGGGATGCTAACGGCGAGTATTGTGCGCCGTCAGGGCAAAAACGAAGCGGGTCGGCTGCTAATGCAGCAGTTTTTACCGGAGAGCGTCGTTGAGACGGCCTTCGAAAGCCCGAATCGCTTGCTGGAAGAAGCCCAGGAATGTGACGTCACCATTATGGTGACAGACCTGCGAGGCTTTACCCGCTATTCAGAAAGTATGAGTCCTCTGGAGGTGCTAAATGCTTTGAACACCATCCAGAGCTTTTTGGCCGAAATCGTGGAACAGCATGGTGGCTGGGTCGATAAGTTTATGGGAGATGGCATGTTAGCTGTTTTTGGTGCGCCTAGACATCTCAACCATCATGCTGAGCAGGCATTGCAGGCAGCTCAACAGATTCTGCTCAAAGGCAAAACTCAATGCCCTTTGCCGATCGGCATTGGTTTGCATTCTGGCCCGATTGTGGCGGGCTGCTTGGGGGCCACTGGCCATCTAGAATTCACGGTGATTGGTGACACAGTAAATGTCGCTTCGCGAATTGAGTCCCTCACCAAAGATTGGTCGACGCCACTCTTAATGAGTGGTTCGACGGCTCATCAACTGCGATCGCAACCCGCGCTCACATCCTTGGGTTCGGTTCCCATTCGGGGGCGCGAGCAGGGCATCAAGATTTTCACCTTGCCTGAGTTTGGCAACCCGGAAAAAAGCATGAGTCCGGGGGCGGTGTAAACCAAAACGAGAGCCTATTGTCCCAGAAAATCTCTGGCCTGGAGGAGTGAGATCGCTTGACGGCACTGCTGGGTGAACTTGTCCAAATCAATTGCTGCGCCGCTTCCCCATCGTTGCAAAGTCATTAGAGAAGGCCGCGATCAGGGGATATCTGGGAGCGTTCGTCAATGGTGTGAGCGATCGCCTCAGCTCTCCTCCATTAAAATGTTTGCGCATGTGCCTCCAGCGTTATTTCTGCTCTGACTGGCTGGAATTTAGATGGCTAGTTTATTGGATCTCATTCAAAGGACGATCAACACGCCTTTTTTTCGAGTGGGGAATGCTGAACTGACGCTCAGTGCGATCGCTCAGTTTCTCCTCGCGGTCTTGCTCGCGATCGTCTTTGCCCTAATCTTTAAGCGAGTTTTGTCTGGTCTGATTTTGAGCCGTCTCGGTTTCAAACAGGGCATTCGAGAATCCATCGCCACGATTACCAGCTATAGCTTGGGCGCGATTTTTTGCCTGATCCTCTTGCAAACCTTAGGCATTAACTTTGCCTCGATCGCCGTTTTAGCGGGCAGCTTGGGCATTGGTATCGGCTTCGGCTTTCAAGATCTCATGCGCAACTTTATCAGCGGGATTGCGCTGCTCGTTGAGCAAAAGCTAAAAGTCGGCGATTTTATCGAATGGGAAGGATTTACCGGGTACATTACCGAAATTTCTTTGCGATCGACCGTTATTCGCACCATTACTCAACGCCATATCGTCGTTCCCAATAGCGCGTTAGCGGGTCATAAAGTTATCAACTGGACCTACAACGACCCCAAGGGATGGGTGCCCATTTATGTCAGCGTTTCCCATGAGAGCGACTCAGTTTTAGTCATCGAAGCCCTCTTAGATTCAGCCTCTCTAGAAGAAAGCATTTCCTACGAATATCCGCCGGAGGTTTATCTAATTGGCTTTGGTGAATATTCCTTAGACTTTGTGCTGTGGGTATGGATTCATCGAGTAGATCTAAAACATAAAACTGAGAGTTCGCTGCGATTTATTATTGACCTAAATCTGCGCCAGCGTCAGATTCGCCTAGCTTCTCCACGCTACGATTTGTGGCATCGCAATCCCAATATCGTGGTGCAGTCCTCCGTCGAGGCCTATCAAGAATATACCGATCTACAGGCGGTGGCTCCGTCCTTTAACGAAGCGCTGCCGAAGCCCGTTGCCGTACGTAATCTGCTCAAAAGCATTCCCTATTTCAGCCAATGTAGCGCTGTTGAACTGCGAAAACTCGTTGAGATTGGCTATCGTCGTCGATTAGAGTCGAACGAGATTTTGTTCAAAATTGGTGATCCCGGCGATGCTTTTTATATCATTTTGTCAGGGGCCGTCAGCTATCAATTAGACGGTTATGATCAGCCGACAGTATTAACGTCAGGTCAGTTTGTAGGCGAGTTTTCGCTGATGCTAGGGGTGCCGAGAACGGTGACCATCAGAGCGATCGAAGAAACCACGGTGTTTGCCATCAGCCCCCAAGGCTTCAAGCAGATTTTGCAAAGTCAGCCTCATCTCTATGATCTCATCGTCAAACAAATGAGCCGCCACGAAGCAGAACTCACTCAGCAAAAGCGTCGCCTCCGAGAGCTGGGCCTGATTACCAGTGACTACGACAAAAATCCAGTCGCTTGGGTACAAAAGCAATTAGAGAAATTGTTTTCTTCCTGACATCACTCAGGTTCTGTGAACCGGTTTTCTCTGATGAGTCAGAGCAAGATAACACCATCATAGTGAGGTCTACTTTGAATATCAACAACGGATGCTTTGAGTCAAGATAATCTGCTCTGCCCCGCTGATGCAGAGCTCGGCTGTATTAGAAAGAACTGATATCTTCAATTTCAAGACGTTCCTTGATCGAGTTCCCTCCCCCTGCAAGTTTGTCTAAAAACAGTGACATATTCTGGATAGCGCTCAGAATGTCCTCACTCCGTTTTAGCTGTTGTCCCTTGCCCATCTCTATGTAGAAATTCAACAATCTATCGAACCAAACTCTAGCCTCTGGATTTTGTAGTAGCTGGCAAAACTCACGATAGGTCATCAGCCTTGCTTCGCTGGCAAGATAGATGTCATTGCCAATACTGGGTTGCAGTAAATAATAAACCCCGTATCCTTGCCGAAAACACCGGCTAAGCATAGTCACTTGACTAATGAGTTCTGTGTCATCTTTTGGACTGAGCT
>ERZ1740058.1615-NODE-1615-length-10055-cov-10.342600_pt1 | contig 10055 bp, 12 predicted proteins | sample MGYA00581745_ERZ1740058 | MGnify/ENA primary metagenome ERZ1740058 (study PRJEB43018, sample SAMN04849742) | marine metagenome | isolation source: floating plastic debris | place: Pacific Ocean | collected 2008-08-30 | study: EMG produced TPA metagenomics... | reverse complement strand
TCGCTGAGCCGCAGCCGCAGCTGCTGCGTTTCACCCGGTTCAATGGTCAAGTGGTAATGGGCGGCAGCCTTTGTGCCGATCGCCTCAGGATTGACGGCTGCAGTATCACCGGCGATGACGTAGCGGTGGAAGGCATCCTTAACATAGGGCGTGGTGTTGTCTGCACCGAAGAGCGCCTGATTGTTCGTCTCATTTTCGGTAAAGAGGATCGGGCTGTCGTCGTCACCGTTGACGTGTTGGCAATAAAGATAGTGCGGGCCAAAATCAGGATGGCTCGCGGCCAGAGTGCTGAAATCGGCTTGCTGATCGGCCAGTTTGATTTGGGGTTTTGGGCTGTTTTCTGTCCAGCTCCAGGTATTGCGAAACCACAGGGTCGGTAGCACTGTCAGTGGTTTCGCTACCGGGCCACGGTTGACAACTGTGATTTGGATCAAAATGTCGTCAGGGGCCGCCTTGGCATATTCCACCAAGACGTCAAAGTAGCGATCGCCCTCAAACACCCCCGTGTCCAGCAGTTCGTACTCTGGCTCCTCGCGATTCCGCGCCTGATTTGTTTGCACCAAGTCAGCGTAGGGATAGGCGGCTTGGGGATACTTGTACAGCCCTTTGAGATAGGAGTGGGTGGGCGTGCTGTCGAGATAAAAGTAGTATTCTTTAACGTCTTCAGCGTGGTTGCCTTGGTTACCCGTGAGGCCAAAGTAGCGCTCCTTAAGCACCGGATCTTCCCCATTCCACAGCGCGATCGCAAAGCAGAGGCGTTGCTGCTCATCCGAGATACCCAAGATGCCGTCTTCGCCCCATCGATAGGCCCGCTGGTGTGACTGTTCGTGAGAAAAGTAATCCCACGCTGAGCCAGTGGCGCTATAGTCTTCGCGAACGGTGCCCCACTGGCGATCGCTGAGATAAGGCCCCCACTTTTTCCAGGGCACACCTTGACTGTGGGTTGCTTGGAGTCTTTGTTGCTCAGCCGTCATCGGTGTGTTCTCCCTCCGCGATCGATTGGGTTCTTCGGTAATCGGAACCTCAACCGTTTCTTCAAGGATAGAAAATCACCGACCTTTCAACCGCTGACAAAAGGTAGATAAAGACACTCGTGCTGGTTTAGCTCAAACCGGTTGTCATTAAGCGACTTGGCAAACTTCGAGGAAAGAACAATGCAGAATGTGCCAGGCTATTGTCCAAACCGGGATCTTTCGGGAAGATGAGGGACAACGCCACAGAGCAACCTGAAAAATCACCCCCTCTCCTTAATAATTTCGTCCCGCAATAGAGCGCTGAACGTTATGCCAACCTTGGAGATGAAAATGGTCTGCTAGACCAGGCACTGATTCAACTATTATTTTGCCATTTTGCCAGCGGCCTCTTAACGCACAAAACGTATCCATGACTGTCTCGGCGAGACCGATTAATTCAGAACTTCCGCTGCTGGAGACCAAGCTCTACCGCCCCGACTGGTCTGCTGACCGGGTCTCGCGCCCGAGGCTGATTGATCGCATCCATCCGCAGCGCAAATTAACGCTGGTCTCAGCCCCAGCAGGATTTGGTAAAACGACGTTGCTAGCAGAATGGATAGCAGCCGTACACACGCGACCCGTGGCCTGGGTTTCCCTCGATCAAAGCGACAATGATCCGGCGGTTTTCTGGAGCTACCTGATCACCGCTCTGCAGAAAATTCAACCTGAACTGGGGGAGCGATCGCTGGCGTTACTGCAATCATCGCAACCACCGCCCATTGAGTCAGTCTTGATGACGTTGCTGAATGAACTGACAGCCGTTGAAGCAGATGTTGTCCTGATTTTGGATGATTACCATGCGATCGTGACCCCAGCGATTCATGACGGGATGGGCTTTTTGCTCCGCCATTTGCCACCCCAGATGCATTTAATCCTCGCCAGCCGGGCTGACCCGCCCTTATCCTTGGCACGGCTGAGGTCTCACGGAGAGTTGACCGAGCTGAGGGTGAGCGACCTGCGGTTTACGCCGGATGAAGCGGCAGCTTTCCTCAACCAGGTGATGGGATTAGAAATCTCGGCAGCGGATGTGGCTGCTTTGGAGCAGCGAACCGAAGGCTGGATTGCCGGACTGCAACTGGCGGCGCTCTCTCTGCAAGGGCGTGAGAATGCGACTGATTTTGTGGCGGCGTTTTCGGGAGATGATCGCTACATTGTGGATTATTTGCTGGAAGAGGTCCTACAGCGGCAAAGCGATCGCGTCCGTCGCTTTCTGTTGCAAACCGCCCTTTTAGACCGTTTAAGTGGTTCTCTTTGTGATGCAGTCACCAGCCAAAACAACGGTCAGAGCATGTTAGAAACACTGGAGCGGGGCAATCTGTTCATTATGCCGCTAGACAACAAGCGGCAATGGTACCGCTATCACCATTTGTTTGCTGACGTACTTCAGGCCCATGCCCTGATGGAGCGGCCAGAACAGACGCGCCTACACGAACGGGCGAGTGAATGGTACGAGCAAAATGGTCTGTTTGCTGATGCGATTCGCCATGCCCTGGCCGCTAAAGACTTTGAACATGCGGCAGGTCTGATTGAACAGGTATGGCCGGCGATGCGTAACCGTCAGCAGGAGAAGACGGTGCTGAGTTGGCTGAAGGTGCTGCCTGACTCGCTCATTTGCGTCCGCCCCGTTCTCAGTGTGGCTAATGCGATCTCACTCCTAAATACCGGACAAACAGACGCGGTCGAAGACCACTTACAAGACGCTGAACAAGCGTTAGCGCAGGCCGAAGGTGTTGTTACTGACCAAGACGCGTATCGGTCTCTGCCAGCCGCTATTGCCAATACCCGTGCCTTTCACGCCCAGGCGCTAGGCGACTTTACTGGAGCCATCACCCATGCTGAGCAGGCTTTAGCCCTGTTACCCGCCGAGGACGATAACGAGCGAGGTGTAACCGCCGCCTTCCTGGGTTTGGCCTACTGGACCAGTGGCGATGTCGCCGCAGCGTATCAATCCTTCGCTGAGGGGTTGAAGCTGTTTCAAAAGATGGGCAATATTCGGATTGCCATCTGCGCCACCTCAGTGCTTGCTCAAATGGGGTTAGCTCAGGGGCAGCTGCAAGCTACCATTACAGCCTGTCGTCAAGCCCTACAGCTGGCAGAGCAACAGCCGGAACCGATTTTGCAGGGGACGAGAGATCTCTATCTGGTACTAAGTGAGCTTCACTACGAACAGGGGCATTTGGACACTGCCCATCAGCTGCTGCAAAAGGCTGAGAAGCTGTGGGAACAGGGTTCGACAGTGGGGTTCGACTATTTCCCGTGGCTTGTGAAGGCACAGTTGACAGCGGCTGAGGGGGATTTAGACGAAGCCCTAGAGCAGCTTCAGGAGGCGGCGCAGCTTTATCGGCGATCGCCCGTGCCAAATGTGCGTCCCATTGAGGCTCTTCAGGTGCAGTGGTGGTTGCGGCAAGGCCGGTTAACGAAAGCGCTGAACTGGGTCAAGGAAAGCGGTTTGTCCGTAGACGATGCGCCAGACTACCTGCATGAATATGAACACCTGACCTTGGCTAGAGTCTTACTGGATCAGTACCGGCGTGACGGTGTTGACGACGTCGTTGATCAGGTCGTTGGCCTCTTGTCTCGACTGCTGAGCGCCGCAGAAAGCCAGAACCGTACTGCCAGTATGATCAAAATTCTGGTGGTTCTGGCCCTGACCTATGAGGCTCAGGGAGATTCACCTGCCGCCCTCTCATCCCTAAAGCGTGCTTTGACCCTAGCCGAACCGGAGGGTCACGTTCGTGTTTTTGCAGACTGCGGCCCTCCCATGACAAAACTGTTGCAAACCGCCCAGACTCGCAACATCACCCCCACTTACACCCACCTACTCCTAACCGCTACCGAAACCTGGGGACAACAGCCCGAAGCACCCGCCTCACTTCCACAGGTCGCTGAGCGTAGCCGAAGTGCCCCGGCTCCCCCATCCCTCATCGAACCGCTCAGCCAACGGGAATTAGAAGTACTGCGGTTACTCAATACCGAACTGTCTGGCCCCGAAATTGCCCGTGAGCTGGTTGTGGCCTTGAGTACTGTACGCACCCACACCAAGCGGATTTACAGCAAACTCAATGTCACCAACCGTCGGGCTGCGGTGAAACGAGCGGCAGAGTTAGACCTGATTTAGCGGCTCATCCCCACAAGACTCGTCCATCAATCCCCACATCCGCTGGTATTTTCGAGTTTTTAACGTCGGTTGTGATTGGAGCAGGCGATCGCCCAAACGCACTTTGATAATCCTCAGCATTGGGGGGTGATTACACTGAACACGTCTACCTAATCAACCAAGGGGAGTTATGCGGAATCATTCTCTCTAATTATTAGAGCGCAGAGGAGAAAATATGATTGACCTGAATCCAAAGACGGTAGTACAAGCATTCGTTGACGCATTTAACTCTGCGGATGTAGAAGCCCTGGCATCCCTGTACGCTGAGGATGCCGTCAACCATCAGGTTGCGGAAGCACCCGTAAATGGGCGTAGCGCCATCCGAGACATGTTCGCGAAAGAATTTGCTGCAGCTCAAATGACCTGTATCCCCGAAAATCTATTCGAGGATGGCGAATGGGCGATTCTTGAATGGCGCGATCCCTTGGGCTTGCGAGGATGCGGATTTTTCCACATTGTTGACGGCAAAATCAGTTTTCAGAGAGGGTATTGGGACAAACTTAGTTTCCTGAGGCAACACGGACTTCCGTTGCCGACGAAGTAGAGCTCTAACAATGTAATGGAACTGGCTTGCCTATTGGTAAGCAGCTCATTGCCGCCGCTAGAAAGTGGAATTTTCTACTGGGTACGATAGGCTTTCGGTGTGATGCCGGTCAGTTGCCGAAACCTTCGCCCTAAATGGCTGTGGCTATTAAAACCGAACTCTAGGGCGGCTGCGATTGGAGCATCAAAGGTTTGAAAAACTGGGACAAGCTTGATGAGATCGCTAAGCAGAAGAACCCACCTCATCCAAGCGTACAGTCCGTGCAAATGTGCTAAGTGCCGCTTTACGATAGTGAGAGGAGATATGCCATGCAAATTACCATTAACCTCCCATCAGACTTAGAACAAGACTTGATTCGTCAGGCTTCCCAGTCCAACATTCCGCTGCAAACCTTGATTTTGCAAGCCCTACGCCAGGTGACTCAACCCACTGCTGCCGCAACATCACAGTGGTCAGACATCGTCTTATCTTACGAAGGCAACCCCAATTTCCCCGCCTTTGCATCCTACCGCGATGAACTCCTGCCACCCTGTGAACCGGAGCTGTTTTGATGCGCTATCTCCTCGATGCCTGCGTCATTAGCGATTTCATCGGAGGCGAAGCCGGAACGACCGCTAGACTCAAGCAAACATCGCCTGTTGACGTTGCCATCTCAGCCATCACTGTCATGGAACTACGCTACGGCTTAGCACTTAATCCGCAACGGGCTCAGAAAATTGAACCCGCGATTGCCAGCATTTTGTCTTCTGTAAACATCCTGCCTTTTATCAATGCCGAAGCCGCGCAGGCTGCTCAAATCCGAGCTGTGCTTAAATCTCAAGGACAACCCATCGGCGCTTACGATGTCTTGATTGCGGCTACTGCCCTGCAACATAGTTTGATTATGGCTACAGCAAACCAGCGAGAGTTCGAGCGGGTTTCTAATCTACAGGTCGAGAATTGGCGGCAAAGCTAAATAGGAAGCAGGTGCAGGTAATCGCAGACTAGCTCTGCGTTGTGACGAGGGGGCTAACGCTGCTGGTATTGGTGTCAAAGTTGCTTGGTGAAACTGGCTGATGCCTACCAAATTTTGGCGATCTGCAACTGGAACCCCGGTAGTTCTGGGTCGCCGCTGACCCCATCAGGGTTCTCCAAAATCTTGGGTTCCTGACCGGGACGATAGACATGAACTTGGCATTGTTTGCGATCGATCAGAAATCCCAGCCGCGCTCCATTCGCCATGTATTCTGCCATCTTGGCCTGCAGCCCACTCAAGGTGTCGCTGGATGACTTGAGCTCAACGACAAAATCCGGGCAAATGGGCGCGAAGGACGCCTTTTCGTCCTCTGTTAAGTAGGAAGTTCCAATTAAACGTAAGACACTGTAGGTTGAGGTTGAGGAACGAAACCCAACGCCTGCATGGGTTACGCTATCGCTAACCCATCCTACATTTGAATTGGCCCAGCTACTTAGTGCATTCCAGCGTTCAAGCCGAATCCACGCCGCGTCGGGCGATCGCGTCGCGCCATTGTGTAGTGTAAAGCCAGCGCTGAAGTCAAACCCTAACCCAGTACCATCCTGCTCAGCCCATACGCCAATCTGCACAGCTAAATTGAAGTTGCGGTTTCCCGTGTCTGAAAAGGCAGGTGGCATGATGATCACCTCTCCGTTAGCACTGCGCTCAATCCGCAGCTCACGATTGGCCTGACAAAATTCATAGAACTCTGCGATCGTCATCTCAATCGGCATTGGCAGGTTCACCGTCAGGGGGATGCTCTCCGTCTGAATCAGCAGCGTTGTCATGGGTCACCTTTGGTCGTCTAATCGCCAGGGCTTAGCATCGATCATTACCGTTGATCCTAGTCTTGATCGAGTCAAGTGATACCAAAAAGTCAGCTAACGGCTTGAGGCTTACATGACGCCCTTAGCATCCAGTCATCAACCGCACTCTTCTAGATAGAAGCTGAAGGGCTGCATGTCCTAATATCAATTCTTTCATAGCGGCTCCTCACAGCAATCCCCACAAAACTCACCCCTGAATCCCCACATCTGGGGACTACGCCTCCCCACATCCGTTCGTATTTTTGAGTTGTTAACAACCGTCGTGATTAGAGAAGGCGATTGCAACTCCCATGAATCAACTCCACCGTTCAACCCACGAGCATCCACTTGACCAGTACGAAATCTGCGTCAAGGGACACCTTGATCAGCGGTGGAGCGATTGGTTTGAGGGCTTAAGAATCGCGCTCAAAGACAACGGTGAAACGCTGTTGTCTGGCCCAGTGGTGGATCAAGCGGCGCTCTATGGCGTGCTGATTAAGGTGCGTGACTTGGGGCTGCCGCTGGTCTCAGTCATGCCCACTCAACCTGCACAAACCCAACGTTCAGATATTCAACTAGGAGAGCAACCATGAATTTGCACAGCACAAATTTGCAGAGACAGATACTGACAATCGAGACAAAAGCGCAGCTATCCGCGCTGTGGATGGTGTTCCTATTCAATATTATCTTTCGAGATATTCATGAATTTGTTGAGCCCGGATTCATTGAAGAGGCTCTGACTGGCACCGTCAACGGTAACCCCGTCACAGAACACATGTTGCTGCTGGGTGGAGTGATGATTGCAGTGCCGATTGCGATGGTGCTGTTGTCTCAAGTATTGCCCTACGGTGCCAATCGCTGGACCAACATGATTATCGCAATGCTCTATGGGGTGCTAGTCCCGGCCTTTGGCACCACTGACCTAGACGATACCTTTCATCTGATTATGGAGGTCGCTGCCCTGTCCACCGTGATTGGGGTCGCATGGCGGTGGCGTAATCCGTTGCCCAAACGCCAGGTTGTCGATCAGGTCGTGCAGTATTAAGGGAGACAACTATGAATTTACAAAAGCCCATGTTGGAGATGAAGACGAAGCTATCCACCCTGTGGATCTTTTATCTCTTCAACGTCATCTTTCGAGATCTTCACGAATTTGTTGAACCAGGCTTCATTGAGCAGGTGATGACCGGAACCTTCAACGGCGTTCAAATCACCGAACCGCTCTTGCTGTTTGGGGGGTTTGTGGCCGAGGTGCCGATCGCCATGGTGCTGTTCTCCCGGCTCTTACCCTACAGCGCAAACCGTTGGGCCAACATCATCGCCGCCGCGATCACCCTCGCGTTTGAAATCAACAACGGCACCACCGATTTGGACGATACCTTTCACATGGTTATGGAAATGGCCGCGCTGTCATTCATCCTTGGGTCGGCATGGTGGTGGCGGAACCCGGTTCTCAGGCAACCGGCGATCGCTCAGGAGATGTCGTCATAAAATCTGTTGTTCAGACATTGACCAACCTGATAAGAGAACATCAACATGACTGCGGAACAAAATTATCTGCTGAAAGCATCAGAGATCCATTCAATGGATGCGTTTGAATTTCATCATCCGCTCAATCCCAATTCGGAAATTTATTTACGGTTTCTTGGCCGTGCCGTCGGTCTGAAACGTATCGGTGTGACGATCGCTCGTGTACCTCCGAGTAAAGAATCTTTCATTTACCATGCTCATCAAAATGAAGAAGAATGGGTTTACATCTTGTCGGGTCGAGGGATTGCCGAAATCGGCGATCAGGAATACGAAGTTGAACCAGGAGACTTTATGGGATTTGGGCTGCCTCAACAACCCCATCATCTTCGTAATCCATTCAGTGAAGACCTTGTATATCTGATTGGTGGAGAAGTAGGGCACTTAGATATTGGCGTTTTTCCTCGGCTTGGTAAACGAGTGATTCAAGATAGTGAGTCAGCTTACATATTTGATGAGTCAGCACTTCAACTTTTTTGGAGCAGTGAGCAATCTGCTGAGGATTGATGGCTGCTGGAGCGATCGCTGACTTTATGGCATTTGCATCCAATCCAGCGTACTTGGCTGGTCTAGGTCATCAAATGGCAGCACTCGAAGATTCGCGACAATTGCAAATTGTTGAATCGAAAATAAACCTCACCGACTGCGGCACCTTTCCTTAACAAGGAGAGGTTTGGGAAAATCCCGGTTTTGCTTTTGAAGAAAAGTGCCCCAGGACTCCGGTTCCTCTCCTTTCGTTGGGGCAGCCTGCCCGAAGGGCTTAGGAGAGGTTGATCAAATCGCAAAACTCAAGTTTTCAAATTGGATGGGGTTTAGTCAACTAATGGCCTAATGTGTCTCGCAATGGCGAAGCATGAACGGGCCTCTGATACGAGAGAAAAAAAGTGTTTAGTGAAATCAAGGAGGATGTAATGAACGCTTCAGCTAAATTTTGGAACAAAGTTGCCGACGGGTATGCCAAACAACCGATCGCGGATGAAGCCGCCTACCAAAAGAAACTCCAAATCACGCGGGAGTATTTGCAGCCCAGTATGAACGTGTTGGAGTTTGGTTGCGGTACCGGATCGACGGCCCTTGCTCATGCCCCTTACGTGCACCATATTCAAGCGATCGATTTCTCATCAAACATGATTGCGATCGCTCAATCAAAAGCTGCCGCCCAGAACATTCAAAATGTCACCTTTGAGCAAGCCAGCATTGACGAGCTGAACGTTCCTGACGGTACTTACGATGCGGTATTGGGCTTGAATGTTTTACACCTGCTCGCCAATAAGGAAGCGGCGATCGCTAAGGTTCATAAACTGCTCCAACCGAGCAGCGTTTTCATTACCAGTACTATCTGTCTGGGGGATACGATGGCTTGGTTTAAGCTAATTGCCCCGGTGGGCAAAGCCTTGGGACTGTTCCCATTGGTCAAGGTCTTTACGGTCAAAGACTTAGAGAAAAGTTTGACGGATGCGGGATTTGCGATTGATTACCAGTGGCAAGCAGGCGAGTATAAATCCCCCATTGGCAACGCGAAAATCGTGTTTATCGTGGCGAAGAAGGCTGAGTAGCGTTAAAGGTTGAAGACCGATGAAAAAAGTTGCTGTTTTTGGCAATGCGGGCGGGGGAAAGTCTACCCTCAGCAAACGCCTTGCAGAGATAACGGAACTCCCCTGGGTTCCTCTCGATTCCATCCAGTATCAACCTGGCGGCAGCGAAGTCCCCCACGCCGAGTTCAAAGCGGCCCATGATGCACTACTGCAGCAAGACCAGTGGATCGTGGATGGCTTCGGCTCAATCGATACCTTGTGGTCGCGTTTAGCCGCAGCCGACACGTTGGTTTATCTCGATATGCCCGTGCTGCGGCACTACTGGTGGGTGACGAAGCGATTTTTAACCGGCATGTGGGTATTGCCTGCTGGTTGGCCGGAGGGGAGCTCGTTATTGAAAGGGACGTTGAAGTCCTACCCTACCGTCCGGTTGTGCCATGCCAAACTGACGCCCAAATATCGGGAGTATGTGGCGCAAG
>ERZ1740058.1614-NODE-1614-length-10074-cov-3.712347_pt1 | contig 10074 bp, 5 predicted proteins | sample MGYA00581745_ERZ1740058 | MGnify/ENA primary metagenome ERZ1740058 (study PRJEB43018, sample SAMN04849742) | marine metagenome | isolation source: floating plastic debris | place: Pacific Ocean | collected 2008-08-30 | study: EMG produced TPA metagenomics... | reverse complement strand
TTGCTGCATCTGCCCAGTCAAGCAGTGACGCCCCTGGTCGATACTGAAGGCGATCGCCCCAACAACCGTTTGAATGATCTCAAATGTGATCCCCACGGGCGTCTATTTATGGGATCGATGAACAATGATGAGCAGCCTGAGGCTCGCCTCTGCCGATACGACCCCGACGGGACGCTGACAGTGATAGAAACAAAGCTTTCAATTTCTAACGGGCTCGGCTGGAGCCCCGATCAGCAAACTTTTTATCTGACCGATAGCCCGGCCCAGCTGATTTACGCCTACGACTATGATGGCAACACGGGAGCGATTGCTACCCGCCGCGTATTAATTGCTCTCACCCACGCATCTTTCTTCCCCGACGGCCTCGCCATTGACGCAGACGGCTGCATTTGGTCAGCTATGTGGGACGGCTGGTGCGTTATTCGCTTTGATCCCCAAGGTCAGGAGATGCAGCGGATCGCCATGCCGGTCCAGCGCCCCACCTCCTGCGCTTTTGGCGGTTCAGATCTAAATCAGCTCTGGATTACCAGCGCCTCCATCGGACTTAGCCAAATGGAAATTCAAGCTCAGACCTCGGCTGGAGACTTATTCTGTGTCGATTTAGATATTCGCGGACTGCCCGTCGCAGCATTCAAACTAGAGGCCGTTATCGATTAGAGCAATCCTGGGCGAAGTCTTGTACCAGCCAGACCTCTACTTATGGCGGATATACTCATAGACCCCAATATATTGATCGGCCGAGATTTACCAAGAGTTGTCATAGCCCATGCCCTGGGTTGCCAGTTTTTCGAACTCCTCAGGGTAGTAGCGATACAGCCCAATAGCTCGATCCATGGCCGACTCAATTGCATTAAAGTCGCTTTGGAAAAACACATAGCCGTTGCGCTCAGTGGGGGGATGGTAGCTGTCATAGTCGCGATCGAAGACAGTATTGATTAATCCCCCAACCCCGCGCACAATGGGCACCGCGCCATAGCGTAAACCAATCATCTGGGTCAGTCCGCAAGGCTCATAGTTGCTGGGCACCATTACCATATCTGCAGCGGCATAAATCAGGTGAGCTAACTCCTCGTTAAAGCCCAGCTCCAAATGGCAGTCTGGATTGTTGTTGAGATGATTCTTCTCGTGCCAGAACCAGCGATTGATCCCAGATTCGGTGGCAGATCCTAACAAAATAAACTGCGCGCCGTGCTCCAGCGCATAGTAAGTAGCGTGGTGAACCAAATGAACCCCTTTTTGATCGTCCAAACGACCAATAAAGGCAATTAGCGGCTTATCTTTGTCGTCGCTAAATAACAAACGCTCACGCAGCGCTTTCTTATTTTTCACCTTGTTTTGAAATGCTTCAGCGCTGTAGTGCTCAGAAATAAAGCTATCGGTTTCAGGGTTCCAAGTCGTATAGTCGATGCCGTTAAGAATACCGCCAAACTTATAATTGTGCATTTCTAGGGTGTGTCCTAGGCCGTAGCTTACCCCAGAGTAGCGAGCTTCCCAAGCGTGGTGAGGAGATACAGTATTGACATGATTTGCATAGACAATACCTCCTTTCATAAAGTTGAGGCCAAAAGGGTTGAAATTATCCCGTAGCTTTTCGTACTGAAAATAATAGGGTTCGTTATTTAGTCCCGTAGCCCACAGAATGTCTGCTCCAGCGATTCCCTGATGCTTAAAGTTGTGAATGGTGTAGGCAATCCGCTGACTTTCCATGCCGTGAAAGCGGTACATTTCGTAGAGCATGACGGGGATCAAACCCGTCTGCCAATCATGGCAGTGCATCACATCCGGTCGCTTATTGGCCTTCAGCAAAAACTCCATCGCGGCTTTGCTGAAAAAAGCAAACCGCATCTGATCGTCCACCGCGCCATAGTAATAGCCTCGATCAAAATAGTTCTCGCCAGAGTGGGGCTGAATAAAGAAGCAGAGCTGACCGTGAGCCCCCCCACAAAAGACAGAGCAGTGAATATCGCTGCCTTTCCAGGGCACCCACAGATCCCTATAGGCATCGTGCAGTCCCCAAATGTGGTCGTAGCGCATGCAGTCGTACATCGGCAAGATCAGCTCAACGGTATGGCCCCGCGATTCCACCGCCCGGCTCAGACCATACACCACATCTCCAAGTCCCCCTGCTTTAATAACGGGGGCGCACTCAGAAGCGATTTGCACGATGTACATATGCTCTCCTTCTGTAATAAAACTTTATTTGCGCTCGTTTCCATTCAACCAGGAATCATCCCCGTTGACTATATCAGCGAGTTCATCTGGAGAGTTAGTCAAAGTCAATACAGACGGCTATGCTCTTTACGCCGTACCGAATCTTATGATTCACAGAAGAAAATTTGTAAATCAATGATTAGCTCAGCACAGATTTATAACTTAGGTCGGATGCCGTTCTTAATCAGAAGACTACAGCTACAAGATTGAAATTTAAGCGGCTAATCGAGTTCAGATTGATGACCAAGCCGTATCTGAGTTTTAGGTCTCCAGTTGATTTTTTAAACAGAAGACTCAAGACAGCAAATTTGATTGAGGAACTACTACTAGCTCTTAAAGATTTCGCTATATCAGTTGCGTCGCTGTAGTAAAGATTGGGCCCAACCCAAATGGCAGGGGAGAACTCTGATTCGCTTGTCTACCAATGTTTATAATCAATCTTTGGTGGATTCGCTGATTGAGGCTAATGGTGAGTGTGCAACTGAAGAATGGGCATCGGGCATAGTGGCCAATATGGGCCGCGAGCCTCGAATCTGCGATCGCGCGGGCTGGGAGTAATGCTTTTGCTAGCCTTGCCTAAGACGATTGAGGGTCTCGAAAGGTAGTCTTTCTTCTGTAATGATATATCGGGTTTCGCTGGTGTTCGCCATTTCAAGAACGTTGAGATAGTAGGAAAACTCACCGTCTTTGGAGACAGAAAATACGCGAATCCCGGTATCTCGTGTATTTGATTCTAGGCTGTAGCCTTGTTGTTCTAGCCTAGTGTCCAAGTCTCGGACAACGTTTAGGCTAGTGCCCGGTAGTCGCCAGCAGTTCTCCTGTCCCAAGCAGTTTGAGTCAGCCTCGACACCGTCAAGGTGAGGAAAATTAGCATAGGGTGACGGCGGGTCGGCATCATCATCTTGGCTGGTCCCACCATCGTCATCTGAATCGTCGGGTCTCTGAGATTGATTGGATTCGGATTGGTCAGACTGGGGGTCAGCGGACTGGGGTTCGGCAGAAGGCCGAGGCTGGAGATTATCTAAGGTTGGATCGGGCGGCTCTACCGCTGATTGCGATCGCTCGGGGGAGGTCGTTTCAGACGGTGCATCGTCTGTCTGGGGAGCAGTATCAGACTCATTAGGAAGGGTGACCACAGCAATTTCCGTATCAGAATTTTGCTCTGGTTCGGCGGGGGCCACTGCAAAATCTGACGCAGTATTTACCCTGGGCAGGGGCAGTAAAAATACAGCGCTGTGAAGACTAACAGATATCAGCAGGCAAAGCCCGCCAATCAGGAAACTTGTCTTTGAAACAGCCACCGTCAAGTCTATAGATAATCTAGATAAGAATAATATTCATTAAGGTCTGACAATAGGTTAAAGTAATTGTCACTGTAAATTTTATCTCAGCATTTTTGAATTCAGTGGAGCGAACAAGTAAGAATTAAATTTTTGCTTTTAGCGGATTAGCGCTGCTTCACCCAGAAATAAAATGCTGTACCATTGCCGGCGCAAATTTCAGTTTACACAGCGGCGGTTATTCAAAGTAACAGCGGTTAAGGAGAATAATGCAATGAACATCAACAGACGGCTACTTTTAGGAACGGGAGCAGCAGCGGCAGCAACTGCCTTAGGGCAGCTACGTCCCAAGCGAGCTCAGGCAGAGATCCGCTCTAAGCAAAGCGGTTCTGTGGTCAATCTGTACACGTCTCGACATTACGATACCGATGAAGAGCTATACAACAGCTTTGAGCGTATAACCGGCATCAGTATCAACCGGATCGAGGCCGGCGCTGATGAGCTAATTGAGCGGATTAAAGCTGAAGGTGACAACAGCCCGGCAGACATTTTGATGACCGTCGATGCCGGACGCTTGTGGCGAGCAGATCAGGAAGGTATCTTTACGCCCGTTAGTTCTTCCACGCTAGAAGAGAAAATTCCGTCTTATTTACGTCACCCAGAAGGCCACTGGTTTGGCTTTAGTAAACGGGCGCGAGTGATTATGTACAACAAGGACGTGGTTGACCCTAGTGAACTGTCAACCTACGAGGCTTTGGTCGATTCTCAATGGCAGGGACGTATTTTAATTCGTTCGTCCTCCAATATTTACAACCTGTCTTTGGCCGGATCGTTGATTGAGGCTCACGGCGTCCCTGAAACCGAAGCATGGGCAACAGGCATGGTGGAGAATATGGCCCGCGAGCCCGAAGGCAACGACACTGCGCAAATTCGAGCAGCGGCAGCAGGGTTGGGCGATATTGCGATCGCCAATACTTACTATTTAGCCAGAATAATGAAGTCTGATGCTGAAGAAGATCAAGAAGTTGCCGACAAGATGCGGGTCTTTTTCCCGAACCAGGAGGGACGGGGAACTCACGTCAATATCAGTGGAGCTGGGGTGGTGGCCTCATCACCCAGAAAAGAGGCGGCAATTCAGTTCTTGGAGTACTTGGCTAGCCCCATTGCTCAGGTGTTCTTTGCTCAGGGTAATAATGAATATCCCGTGGTTGAGGGTACTGCATTGGATCCCGTAGTTGCCAGCTTTGGTTCGTTTAAGGAAGACACGGTCAGCGCCTCGGTCTTCGGCGAAAATAACTCGGAAGCGCTGCAAATGTACGATCGTGCGGGTTGGCAGTAATGCCTAACCGCTAGTGCCGAGCCACCCAGTCCCTGAGCTGGGGATTTACCAGCTCAGGGGCTTCGTCTTGGGGGCAATGTCCTACCCCCGGCAGCGGCATAAAAGCTTCTACAGCCTCATACTGCTCAAACTCACGGCCCAGTGCAATAGGCTCCCACGGGTCAGCCTCTCCCCACAGCACCAGCACCGGACAGGTGACCTGGGGCAGCAGATCTTCCGCCAGCGGTCCCTGAGAATAGCCAATAAACGCTAGAAAGACATCGACAGCGCCGTCATCTTTGGCCGGCGCCAGCAGGCTTTGTACCAGCTCATCAGTAACCGCTGCCTCACGGCCATAAGCCTGTTTAAGAATATTGCGAACGGGTTTGGGGCGAGCCAGCCGAGAAAAGAAAAATTGGCCGATCGCTTTATTGGCCAAAACGCGCTGCAATAGCGGCGCGAATATTCGCCGATACCAGGGCATCATGGCCCGTTTACGCTCGTGCAGAAGCCGCAGAGAGCAGTCGAGCATCGCAACGCCCTGCACCCAATCTTGAGCCATCACTGCGGTTTGTAGCACCACAACGCAGCCAATGGAGTTTCCGGCTAGAAAGGCCGGTTCTCCTACGACCTGCTGGCAAAAATCGAGCACCTGCTGGCCCCAGGTTTCAAAGGTATAGCTAAGCGGCTGCCCCGGCGTTGGTTTGGCAGATTGCCCAAAACCCAGCAGATCGATTGCGTAGACTCGGTTAGTTTTTCCCAATTCGGCAATATTTTTACGCCAGTGCTCACTGGAGGCTCCAAAGCCGTGAACCAAGACCAGAGGTGCTCCGACAGCACCGGAGTGTTGATAGCGAATATTAAACCCTTGCCATTGCCAAATATTGGACTGAACGTTTTCAGCCTGGGAAACCATCATATTGACGCCTTGAATACTTTACATAGCTTAACATTTTGTCTTAATGGCATCGTGTTCTGGCCTTTAGATGGCCATAGTAGAAGGATCCAGGAAGACTCAGACTGGCTGAACTCAGGGAAATGGTAGTAGGCTGTGATTTCCGATATCGATCGCCCAGGCTTTGAAGTTACTGATAGCTATCCGGGTCGTTGGCTATTGTCGAGAACCGGGTTAAATAGGGTTGAGTTTCGGTCTTAAGCTGCGGACGGTTCACCTTAATCTATAGCTTTGGTCAGATTGGGCGCTCCACCCAGTGTCGCTGGAGTCGTTGGCGCAGCAGCAATCTGACTCGCAACCTTGTCCTAATTGTCCCTTCGGCTGCTGTAGCTGTTCTAGCAAGGGCTGAATGCTTGAGTTTCGATGCGATCGCGCTCTGATTGAGTTCCTGTATTTGCTTTAGCTATGAGTGTTTTGCGTTTTTTGCCCGCTGCTGCTGTTGGTGCCTCTGGTGTTGCCTCTGGCTTTGGCTTGCTGCCGCCTGCGATGGCTCAGTCTTGCCCCCATGCCACTATTCGGGTTGAATCGACCCAAACGGTCGATCAAGCTGCGCTGTGCAGCGCTGCACAGCCTTGGGCAGCGGAAGGATACGAGGTATTAATCTTTTTAACCGATGTGCAGCCCGCCAGTGAAGACGCCTGGTACAACCTGCTCGACAGTATCGAAGCTGAAGCAGGGCTGCGGGATTTGACCCAGACCGATAGCTTTAACACTGACGCGATTGCCATTGCCGCAACGACGGCACCTGTGTCTAACACCGTAGCTATTACCGACGGTGAGTCTATCTACGAAACTCCTTTGGATATCTTGACTCCGGATACCCAGTTCGAGCGGGTCGAGGGTGCGATCGTTCGTGGATTAGACAACAACAATCCGACCCAGGGCTTTGTCAGCGCCTTAGAGACAGCCTGGACTCTAATTGACGGAGATCTGCCGGCAACGACTCCCCCGACGACCTCCGACAGCGAGCTCGATAGCAGCGCGCTTAATAATCGGGGCGGCGGTTGGCGAGCCTTAGTAGGAGGCGGTCTTATTCTGGTAGGGGGTGGGGCTGGGGTTATCAGCTACCGCCGCAAGCGGCTGCAAAAGCAGCTAGCTAGCCTGCAGGGTAAAGCCGCTAATCTAATGATGATTTGTGAAGATCACCTCTCTGGCAGCCAGCCAGAACTAATGATTCCCTATCAGCGCTTTGCCACCGTAGGCGGCGAGGTGTATCCCGATATGACCCGTCAGATCAAAGCCTGGCTAATCACCTGCCGAAGCGCCTTGGACGAAGCATTTACCCTCTCTGGCACCTTACAAGAAGATAAAAGCCTGTCTTTAGAAAAACAATTAGAAGCCTGGGAAAATCTGTATCTGGTGCTGGTCGGCAGCCGCGATCGCATTTTGAATCGCAGCGAGGCGGAGCTGCAAACCCTACTGAAACCCAGCCTAACCGTAGCAGAAACCCAAATTGCTCAGCCCGAACTCAGTCAAAAGCTAGCCCAGGTCAGCCAAAAATTAGCAGGCAACCCGATTAAAGCCGACTTTAAGCAGATCAAACCCAGCGAGCAGGATATTGAGGGCATTCTGGGCTATCTTGAGCAAATTGAGCGAGTCATTGAGCAGCTCCGTAAATCCCCAGACAAAGCGCGTGAAGCATTGATTCAGCTTAATCAGCAGCGGCAGGCGATCGCCGCCGATTTTCCCGGCGCTGAGTTGAATTTAACCAGCAATCAGGTGCTTACTGAGGCAGACAAGCTTTTGAAGGCCGCGGAAGTGGCGGCGGCTGAAGGAAAGTTTTTAGATACCCTATCCATCGGCGATCGCCTGACGGAGTTTTTCACTACGCTTCAGCAATTTAACCGCGTCTACCAAACCTATCAGCAGCACCAAACTCAAATTCAAACCTGGCACGATACAGGATACCGCCCGCCTCTGCTCCCTGCGGCCCAGCGCCAGACAGTATCCACCATCGATCGCCTAAAAGTGAATTTGGCAGAGGGAAAATATGGCATTGCAGCTGATAATATCCAGCACTTTGAAGTCGCTAGTCAAAACGCCTTTGGTATTGCCGAGCAGTGGCAGCGACGCCATCAGAACAACGCTCAGCGTCTAAAAGAGCTGCGAGAGAGTCAACGGGAACTCCAGCGCCAGCTAGAGCGTACAGTCGCCCCGGCCTGGCAAACCCTGCAAACTTATCCCGACAGCAACTGGCGCGATATTAACCAAGCGCTATCGAACGCCAATACTGATTTAACGGTTGTTGGTAACCACGATTTGGCAAAACTGGCCCAGCTTAATAGTCTCGATCCAGACGCCAGCTTGCTCCCAACGCCCGATCCCTATGTCCAGCCAGATTCTAATCGCCCAATTCCTCAAGACTTTGATGGCTTTGATACAGAGGCCGAAGCCGTCGGTAAAAAGCTCCATAACGTGCAAGGGCATCTAAGCGCCATTACCGATCGCTTATCAGAGATTCAAGCCGCTGAAAAAAGCCTGCCCCAAGATTTTGCTGACACAACCGAGGCGATCGCCCAGGTTGACGCCGCCTGTGCAAAGAAGGTGCTGGGCCTAATCAGAGTGGGCAATCCCGATGCTCGTTTGGAGACAGCTCGCCAACAGCTAACCGACGCCCAAGCCAAATTAAACCAGCGGGAAATCATCGTGGCTCTGGATGGGCGGGATCAGGCGCGGCGATCGCTGCTGCTGGCCTACAGTGATGAACTCCGCAGCCGCAGCGCCAAAGTCTCTAGCGTAGTAGATAACTATAAAGCGCAGGACGCAGGGCGCAGCGATCTCACCAGCGCTAAGCGCAAAATCAAGACGACCCCTGAGATTCAACAGGCTAGCCGCGATCTGCTGTGGCAGATGTATCAACAAACCTGTAAAGCTGAGCAGCTCTTGGTTACCGCCGAGCGCACGGCTAAGCGAGCCATTCGTCACTATCAAAACGCCTCATCTAGCCGTTCGTCTTACCACCATCGCAGCAGCTACAGCTCGTCTGTTGGCTTTGGCAGCCGTTCAAATACGGGCTTCGGCAGCTCTTCCAGTTCGTCTCGGCGCTCTAGCAGCAAATCGCGCAGCTTTAGCTCACGGAAATCCAGCCGCTCGGGTAGCGTTGGCCTTTCTAGAGCCAGCTCATCGTCTCGTTCCAGCAGTTCTCGGCGCTCATCCTCCGCCCGTCGGTCGTCTAGCTCCCGCTCGTCGTCGCGCCGATCATCCTCTAGAGGCTCCTCGCGTCGTCGCTAGCAGCCAGCCGTCAGCAGACCTTGCCATTTGGATAGCAATGACGGATATCCTGACTGGGCAAACCAATCAATGGCTCAACACAATATATCTCTAGTCAGACTGTTCGTTGAACTGGGTATTGCTGGAGCGGTTGATCTATAGCTTTAGTTAGATTACGCGTTCCACCCAGTATCGCTGGAGTTGCTGGCTCAGAAGCGAGCTGACTCGCAGCCTTGTCCTAATCGTTCCTTCGACTGCCACAGCAGCAATCTGACTAATCCGCCTGAACCTTGTTATACCTTTGGGCGGATTGCCAGGATTTCAAGTTTTTCCTCACGACACTGCCATGACCCTCAAACCGCGCCTTGTTTCAGATGCTGAGCAATCCCATCGTCCCCACTCTGCCGATGGAATAGATAAAAAATCAGAAGACGCTTTGCTAGATGCCTATTCCCACGCCGTTACCCATGTGGTTGATCTCATCAGTCCCGCCGTCGTCAATATTGAGGTGCGACGGCTACGACTGCGAGCCGATATGCGCCGTCCGTTAGAGGTTGGCGGTAATGGTTCTGGCTTTTTGTTCACCCCTGACGGCTACATTTTGACCAATAGCCACGTTGTTCACGGAGCAGACATCATTGAAGTAACCCTGGCCGACGGGCAGCAGCACCGCGCAGAACTGGTGGGGGATGATCCAGATACTGACCTGGCGATTATTCGTATCCCAGGTTCTGGCTTTACTCCGGCAGAGCTAGGCAGTTCTAATGCCCTGCGATCGGGACAGTTGGTTATCGCTATCGGCAATCCGCTGGGGTTCCAATGTACGGTGACGGCGGGAGTGGTTAGCGCATTGGGTCGATCGTTTCGCTCCAGAACGGGCCGGCTGATTGACAATGTAATTCAAACCGATGCGGCCCTTAATCCGGGGAACTCTGGCGGTCCTCTGCTCAATTCTCGCGGACAGGTGGTGGGAGTTAATACCGCCGTTATCCAGGCGGCTCAAGGGATCTGCTTGGCTACGCCAATCGATATGGCTAAGCGGATTATCGGCCCGTTAATGCAGGCAGGCAGAGTTCGGCGCGGGCGAAGTGGGGTGGCTG
>ERZ1740058.1613-NODE-1613-length-10081-cov-16.842410_pt1 | contig 10081 bp, 1 predicted proteins | sample MGYA00581745_ERZ1740058 | MGnify/ENA primary metagenome ERZ1740058 (study PRJEB43018, sample SAMN04849742) | marine metagenome | isolation source: floating plastic debris | place: Pacific Ocean | collected 2008-08-30 | study: EMG produced TPA metagenomics... | reverse complement strand
GCGGCATGAATGAAGTGACCTCAATCAACGATCCGACTGCCCATGCTGAGCTGACAGCGATTCGGCAGGCCTGTGAGCATTTAAATCAGTGGAATTTGGCAGGCTGTGAGCTGTATACCAGTTGCGAACCTTGCCCCATGTGTATGGGCGCGATCTATTGGGCGCGATTAGACCGAATCTATTACGGCAACACAAAAGAAGTTGCGGGTCAGTTTGGGTTCAACAGCCAGTATTTCTACGACGAGTTGGCGAAGCCCCGAGAACAGCGTCAGCTATCGATGCATCCCCTGATGGCTACAGAAGCAGTGACCGCCTTTGAAGAGTGGGCTCAGCAAACGGACAAAAAATCCTATTGACGGCAGCGACCGAGCCGCCGCCCCCACATCAAAGCTTTTCGGAGGCCAGTGTGAGCGCTGCCTGAGCGATCGCCCCGGTCTCAAGCTCCGTAGTTTCTGGTAACCGGTTTCCCGGTATCTAGCCTCCTAATCCCCCTCACGAAGCGTGCCCGGAGGGCGTAAATTTTGGGGGACTGTAAGCTCCTGTCTCCCCTCAGAATTGGGGGAGGGGAGGGTCAATGCAGTGTTTGAGCGATTTCACGAGATGGGTATAAGCAGTCGCTCAAGGGCGTGAGTAAACCATTGTTGAGCCAGAGATGTCCTTAATAAGGACGCAGTTGTGAAGCAAACATGAAGATCATCTCCCAAGAGTGGGTGAAGATGACTGCTGAGATCTCCGTAAAACCCATTATGGCGATCGCGACGGGTTCAAGTGCGGACAATCGCGATCGATCTCCGTATCTGTACCCAAGTTTCTAGCGGTAGTGCTGACGCTGACTCAGCGCTCGGCGGCAATACCCCTTTCAAACACTGTTCCAGATGCTGACTTGGGGGCGACTGAGATTCCTGTAGAGCCCCACAGCAGCAAGGGGTTAACAGGGGCGTGCGAAAACTCGCCAATCAACAAACTTAAGCCGCGTGGCAGGCTAGCAGCCTTACTGATGTTTCTACGGAGAACGGGTGAATGGTGCTCAGTTCAAATGCCTAGATCCGGGGGGCATCTGCCAAGACTCACGTGGACGGCACCGTATTTACCGGGGTTTGAACCGGTTTGGCATAGGAAACCACCCACGTTGCGGTGTATCTTTGCCACGTTCAAAGCTCCGTCATTATGCAGTAGATGCTGGTAGGCAATCACAATAACCTTGAAACACAGACGAACAAACTTCATAAACTTGGCCGGAAAATTCATCTGAACTTTACCTTACAGATTCGAACAAGGAGTAAGGCATTCACATCAGATTGGTTCTTCTCGCCGGTTTTGCTGTTTTCTATGGAAGGCAATTTATGCCCATAGAGGAAGTCAACGATTTTATGAAGTCTTGGCTTTTGTTCTTCGCATCTATCGCTGTTGTTTCTCTATAAAGGCGTTATTGAATTTTTGTTCGCAGCTACAGGATTCTCGAAGCAAAATTCAGCTAAAGCGCATAAACTCACAGATTTTCCTTACTTAACTAATCATTGCAAAGCTCTGGGCTGAGGTCAGCTCATCTTTTCTGACGCCTCGCGAGGAGATTCGTTTTTCAGAATCTCTAGCCACGTTTTGAGGGTCGGTGGTTTTTCCATCGCTTCGGTTTTGCGATGGCCTTACTGCGGGCTCTAGCGTTTCAGTGCTTGCAATTAGAGTTTTCAAATTTCTGGAAAAGCTCATTTTCAAAATGGGCGACTTCAGGCTGTCTGGATTTTCTGGTTGCAGAGTTTTCCCTGTTCCTTAAACCCATTTATGTGGCATATGAACATCCCATCAGGCTCATTTATTCCCCGTGAATTGCTCTCAAATCAGCCCACCAGTGATGCTGACACCCATAGTTATCAACTGGAAGGAACGTTTCAGACCGGTTCTAACGGCCTCGAACAATTACCGCCTCCGATGGACGTGGTACTGCCTGCAGAAAACCCTGAGGACTTCTCTTCTCCAACCTTTGACTACAGAGGGTTTGAGGCGGTTTTGTCAGTCGAGTTTGCGACCAACGACAGCTATGAAGAATTCCAGTCTCTACTCGGCAACAGCGCTGAGCTACCGCTGGTCGGCATCATCGATACCGAGTTTGATCTGACGAATGCCGGATTGGCCGATACCTCGTTCTATTTGGGTTACGACTGGGTTGATAACGATCAGAATCCGTTAGCCGAAAATCCCGACATCCCCTCCCACGGGACGCAAGTTTTGCAGGCGATCGCTGGTGATTCAACCGCTGCGGAAACGTCAGAAGTCGCCTCTATTTGGTTGGGTCGAGCGGTCGGTTCTGGCGAGTGGTCAGACTCTCTAGTGGAGTTTGTGGACACCGCCGCCGATTTGGAGAAACCCGCCGCGATCGCTAACCTCAGCTTTGATTTGACGGAGCAGCAAGCCGACGGCACCCTCACCCCGCGCACTGAGCTGACGGCAGACGAGTTAGCGGCCCTCAGCTATGCCCAACAAAATGGCGTGATTGTGGTCGTCGCAGCGGGCAATGACAACGCGCCGCTGTCGGCTCTCGCCAAAGCGGCGGGCCAGTTTGACAACATCGTGACGGTGGGTGCAGCGACTGCGGATGGCCGGGCCGATTATTCCAACTATGGTGATGATCTGACTTTGGTGGCAGACATCGCTGAGGGCGACACCCCGGGCACCTCACTGGCGGCGGCAGAAGTGACGCAAGCGCTGCAGACGGTGTGGCAGCAGTCGCCTGAGCTGAACTATCGCCAGGTGATCGAAAGTCTGACCCAGACCGCGACCGATCTGCAGCAGCCCGGCTGGGATGCCGACACGGGTTACGGCCAACTCAATCTGGAGGAGGCGCTGGAGGTAGCGGCGCAGATGGTGCCGGAGCCCTTGACTCCGACCGTTGCCAGCTCGGTAGAAGCAACATCATCGATCGAGCCACTGACCACGGCGGCATCGGTTGAGCGATCGCTGGCCTTAGAGGTGGCCACTGTGATTCCGGCGAACGGAGCCGACGATATTGATCCGCGTGCGCCGATCCGCATTCAGTTTGCCAATGAAGCGGTGGATGCCAGCACGCTGAATCGTACGACCTTCCAACTGCTGGATGACGATAACCAAGTCGTTAATGCCACGGTGGGCTCTGATTCGACCGGGGGCGTCATCTCGCTCACGCCGCTATCGCCGCTCGATCCGTTCACCGAATACACCGTCGTGATTACGGATGATCTGCAGACCACAGACGGCGATGCGGCCACGCCCTTTAGCGCCACCTTTACCACGGGAGATACCAGTGCTGGTGAGGGCGAAGGACTGCGCTTTGATAGCCAGCAGGTAGTCGCCGGGGAATCCCGCTTTGGCGTTTCTTCGATCGCGATCGGCCCGGATGAGCAGGTTTACGCCTCTGACATTACCGGCAACATCATCCGCTACAACATCGACCCCGCGACTGGGCAAGCCACCGGTACTGATACCGTGTTTGCCCAAGACGGGGCGCAGATCGTCGGTATTGCCTTTGACCCCGATGCTACCGCCACCGACCTCAAGCTGTGGATTACCTACGCTGAGCGAGTTACCGACCCCAACACGGGGGAGCGCGATCTGTTCAGCAGTAAGGTGGCACAGCTGACGATTCCCGCTGGCGGCGGCTCGGCGACCAAGCAAGACTACATTGTGGGCTTGCCCAACACCCAATTTCTGCAGCACCAGGCCAATGGCCTCAACTTTGGCCCGGATGGCAAGCTCTATCAGGCGGTCGGCGGCGTCGCCACGCTGGGCGGTACCCCCAACTGGGAGGCGGATGAGTCGCTGCTCAGCAGCGCCATTATCGTGGCCGACGTCAACAGTCCCGATTTCCCCACCAACCAGACGGGGCAGCCGGTTGATGTGCAGACCGTGGGGTTAGAGAGTGACAACGATCCCAACACCGAGAACTACGATCCCACGGCCAGTGATGCGCCGGTGCAGGTCTTTGCCACTGGGTTCCGCAATTCCTATGACTTAGCCTGGCATTCCAATGGCAACCTGTACGCGGGCATCAATCAAAACTCCCTGGGGGGTTCGACGCGAACGCCTAACGACCCCGACGGCCCGGCGACCGCGATCAATGCCCAACCCGATGAGGTGTTAGCGCTGGTGAGGGAAGGCAATTACTACGGTCATCCCAACCCCAGTCGAGACGAATATGTCCTGAATGGGGGCAACCCGACCAGCGATCGCGACAAATGGGAGGTGTCACAATATCCCGTCGGCGTCGAACCTGAAGAAAACTTTGACCCGACGCTGTTCTACAACACGGGGGCGATCGGGGGCAACAGCCCTAATGGCCTCGCCGAATACACCGCCGAGGGGCCGCTCAATGGCCGTCTGCTGGTGAGCTTCTTTACGAGCTCTCGCACCATTCAAAGTTTTGAATTTGGGTCGGATGGTTTGGTGAGCGCCACGGATGCGCTGCAAGATGCCAACGGCAATCCGCTCCGATTCAAAAGCCCGCTCGATGTGGCTGTGCACCCCAACGGTCGCATTTATGTCGCTGATTTTGGCAATCAGCAGGGCGATCCCAGCGACGGTTCTGTCTGGGTATTGAACCCGATTGAGGCACCGGTGACGCCGCCCCCGACTCCCCCGAGTGACGGCTCGTTCGAGATTGAGGCCGAAGACTTCGACTCATTCGATAACTACCGGGTCGAGAGTCGTCCGGGGTTAGCCTCCGGCGATCAGGTGATCCAAAACAGTGGCAGCGATGGGGCAGTGGGCACTGCGCAGGTCGCTTTCTCCGGCCCCACGGGTCTCTACGATATTGAAGTCGTCACCTTTGATGAGAACGACGGCGAGTCGCCAATGCGGGTGCTGGTTAACGGCGAGCCCATCAGCAACGATGCCGTTTGGGTGATGAACGAACAACTGGGCAGCAACGCGGTGAGCGATGGCAACCGCGTGACTCGCCTAGTGGGCCGCGATGTCAGTCTCACGGCTGACGATGTCATCACGCTAGAAGGGACAAAGGCGGACGGCGAGTTCGCTCGCTTCGACTTGATTCGCTTTATTCCAATGGATACGGTGACGCCGCCGACAACCGAGTCGGGCACGGTGCAATTCACTGACAGCAGCTTTGCGGTGGATGAAGACGGCACGCCCGTCAACGCGGTCACTGTGGAGCGCGTGGGTGGCACTGATGGAGAAGTCTCCGTCACCGTGACGCCAACGGCTGACAGCGCCGATACTCCCGCTGACTTTGACGCCAGCCCGATCACCGTCACCTTTGCCGATGGCGACGACACGCCGCAAACCGTGGCGGTTCCCGTCGTTGACGATGGCACTGTCGAAGCGGATGAAACCGTGCAGCTGACGCTCACCGGTGATGAGGTTGCCGGACAAACCACGGCAACGCTCACCATCTTGGATGATGACGAAGACATCGTTGATCCGCCCGACGGTTCCACGGGTGACCCTTTCGAAATTGAGGCCGAAGACTTCGAGTCCTTGGTTAACTATCAAGTGGAAGATCAGCCCGGCGTAGCCTCCGGCGGTCAGGTACTGCAGAATCTCAGCAATAACGGCACGGTGGCCTCAGCTCAGCTCGCTTTCCCTGGCCCGGTGGGCACCTACGATGTCGAAGTCGTCGTGTTTGACGAAAACGATGGCGCATCGCCAATGCGGGTGTTGTTGAACGGTCAACCCCTCAGCGACGAGGCCGTCTGGACGATGGACGAGTCATTGAGCGGCAGTAGCGTGACGGACGGAAATCGCGTGACTCGGGTCATTGGGCGTGACATTAGCTTGACCTCTACCGATGTGATTACCCTAGAGGGCACGCGAAATGAAGGTGAACTGGCCCGCTTTGACCTGATTCGCTTTACGCCCAAGGGTACTGTCACACCGCCACCGACAACCGAGTCAGGCACGGTGCAATTCACCGACAGCAGCTTTGCCGTGGGTGAAGATGGCACGCCCGTCAACGCGGTGACGGTGGAGCGAGTGGGTGGCACCGATGGAGAAGTGTCCGTCACCGTGACGCCGATCGCCGACAGCGCCGATACTCCCGCTGACTTTGACGCCAGCCCGATTACTGTCACCTTTGCCGACGGCGACGACACGCCGCAAACAGTAGCGATTCCGATCGTTGACGATGGCAATGTGGAAGCGGATGAAACCTTGCAGCTGACGCTCACGGGTGACGATGCCTCGGGACAAACCCAGGCCACGCTGACCATCGTGGACGATGATGATGGTCCGGTTGACCCGCCGAGTGGCCCCAGCGGTGACCCCTTTGAAATTGAGGCTGAAGCCTTCGACTCGTTTGTCAACTACCGCGTTGAGACTGGCCGGAAGGCGGCCTCGGGTGATCAGGTGATCCGAAACAATGGCAGTGATGGCGCAGTGGGCACTGCGCAGCTGGCTTTCCCTGGCCCCACGGGCACCTACGATGTCGAAGTCGTGGTGTTTGACGAGAACGATGGCGAGTCGCAGATGCGGGTGCTGCTGAACGGTGAGCCCCTCAGCGACGAAGCCGTCTGGACGATGGATCAACAGTTGGGTAGCAATGCGACGGCCAGCCGGAACCGCGTCACTCGATTAGTGGGCAGTGGCGTTAGCCTCAGCGCCACCGATGTGATCACGCTAGAAGGGACGAAGGCGGACGGCGAATTTGCCCGCTTTGACCTAATCCGCTTTACTCCGAAAGGGACGGTGACACCGCCGACAACCGAGTCAGGCACGGTGCAGTTCACCGACAGCAGCTTTGCGGTGGATGAAGATGGCACGCCCGTCAACGCAGTGACGGTGGAGCGAGTGGGTGGCACCGATGGAGAAGTCTCCGTCACCGTGACGCCGACCGCTGACAGCGCCGATACTCCGGCTGACTTTGACGCCAGCCCGATTACTGTCACCTTTGCCGATGGCGACGACACGCCGCAAACCGTGGCAGTTCCGATCGTTGACGATGGCAATGTGGAAGCGGATGAAACCGTGCAGCTGACGCTCACGGGCGACGATGCCGCCGGGCAAACTACGGCGACACTCACCATCGTGGACGATGACGCCCCCTTCAACCCACCCGGTGGTCATAGCGGAGACCCCTTCGAAATTGAAGCCGAAGACTTCAAGTCTTTGGTTAACTATCAAGTGGAAGATCAGCCCGGCGTCGCCTCTGGCGGTCAGATCCTGCAGAATCTCAACAACAACGGCACGGTAGCCGCAGCTGAGATGACCTTCCCCGGTCCGGTGGGCACCTACGATGTCGAAGTCGTGGTGTTTGACGAAAACGATGGCGAATCGCCAATGCGGGTGCTACTGAACGGTCAACCGCTCAGCGACGAGGCCGTCTGGACGATGGACGAGTCACTGAGCGGCAGTAGCGTGACGGACGGGAACCGCGTGACTCGGGTGGTCGGTCGTGATATCAGCTTGACGTCTACCGATGTGATTACGCTAGAGGGCACGCGGCATGAAGGCGAACTGGCCCGCTTTGACCTGATTCGCTTCACGCCTAAGGGCACCGTGACGCCGCCTTCAGAGTCGGGGACAGTGCAATTCACCGATAGTAGCTTTGCGGTGGATGAAGACGGCACGCCCGTCAACGCAGTCACTGTGGAGCGAGTGGGTGGCACCGATGGAGAAGTCTCCGTCACCGTGACGCCAACGGCCGACAGCGCCGATACCCCGGCTGACTTTGACGCCAGCCCAATTACCGTTACCTTTGCCGACGGCGACGACACGCCGCAAACGGTGGTGATTCCGGTTGTTGACGATGGCGATGTGGAAGCGGATGAAACCGTGCAGCTGACGCTCACGGGTGACGATGCTGCCGGGCAAACTACGGCAACACTCACCATCGTGGACGATGACGCGGTTGATCCGCCCGGTGGGTCTGACGGTGATCCCTTCGAGATTGAGGCGGAAGACTTCGACTCATTCGATAACTATCGGGTCGAGAATCGTCCGGGGTTAGCCTCCGGCGATCAAGTGATCCAAAACACTGGCAATAACGGCACAGTGGGCACTGCACAGCTCACTTTCTCTGGCCCTGCTGGTCTCTACGATCTCGAAGTTGTCACCTTTGATGAGAACGATGGCGAATCGCCAATGCGGGTGCTGGTTAACGGCGAGCCCATCAGCAACGATGCCGTCTGGGTGATGAACGAACGACTGGGCAGCAACGCGGTGAGCGATGGCAACCGTGTCACTCGCTTAGTGGGCCGCGATGTCAGCCTCACGGCTGACGATGTCATTACGCTAGAAGGCACAAAGGCGGACGGCGAGTTCGCTCGCTTCGACCTGATTCGCTTTATTCCGATGGGTACGGTGACGCCGCCGCCAACCGAGTCGGGCACGGTGCAATTCACCGACAGCAGCTTTGCCGTGGGTGAAGACGGCACACCGGTCAACGCGGTTACCCTGGAACGGGTGGGCGGTACGAACGGCGAAGTGTCCGTCACTGTGACGCCAACCGCTAACAGCGCCGAGACCCCGGCTGACTTTGACGCCAGCCCCATCACCGTCACCTTTGCCGATGGCGACGACACGCCGCAAACGGTGGCGATTCCCGTGGTTGACGACGCGATCGCAGAAGCGGATGAAACCGTTGCGCTCGGACTCAGTGGTGACAGCGATGTGCTTGGAAACCGAACGACCGCGACGCTGACCATTCAAGACAATGACGACGGTGGCGACATTGCTGGCGTAATGCTACAGGCCTCTGGCTCCAGCACGACGGTCAGCGAAGCCGGGATGACGGATAGTTACGAAATCAGCCTGTCGAGTCGTCCCACCGACACCGTCACCATCGAGATCACCCATGACCCCAGTCAGGTCACACTCAACCGCGATCGCTTGACCTTTACCCCCGACAACTGGGATCAACCCCAGTCAGTGGAGATTTCTGCCATTGATGACAATCAGCGGGAAGGGGCGCACACCACTGTGCTGACGCACACGGCCAAAAGTGCAGCGGGCAGTCCCTATGACGATATCTTGATTGATTTCCTCACAGTGGATATCACCGATAACGAGGCGGGTGGCAAGGCGCTCTTGATCGCGGGCTCTAGAAACCTGAGTGGTTCTGACCGCACGGCCCGCACCCTGCTTGAAGAGGAAGGATTTGAGGTGACCGTAGTGGAGGGCGCAGCTAGCCGCGCGAGTGATGCGGTGGGGCAAGACCTCATCGCCATCTCTCAAAGCGTGACGTCGACCGACGTCGGCAATAAGTTCACTGATGTGGATGTGCCCATCGTGGTGTGGGAGTCGTATCTGCTAGACGACTTGGGCATGGCCAACCGCTATGGCACGACCACCGGTAACTCCGTCACCCTCACCAACAGCAGTCATACGCTGTCGGCAGATCTAGACCTAGGCAACACCGCCATCTATCCCAATAGCGATACCGTCGGTTGGGGAGACCCCAGCAACAACAATGCCATCAGTATTGCCCACACCGGTGACCCGAACCAACTGGCGATCTTTGGCTATGAGGCGGGCGATCGCATGGACGTGGGCACCGCCCCAGCGCGTCGCGTCGCGGCTAACTTTTGGGACACCCCCACCGCTGACGGCGAAGCCCTCTTTGTCGCTGCCATTGACTGGGCCACCGGTCAGGCTCCCACAACCCCAGGCGGCGATCCGGGGAACCCACCCGATGGGGAAGATACGGTGCCGCCAACGGCCACCCAACTGACCGATCAGCTCAGCTCAACTGCGGGCAGCGATGAGGCGATCGGGGTCGCGGTTCGCTATAGCGATGCAGGCGGCATTGATTTATCGTCGCTCGGCGTAGAAGACATCACGGTGAGCAACGGTCAAACAACGTTAGCGGTCGAACGCTTCGTGGTGTCTCCTGATGATCGGACGGTCACTTATTTTGTGAAACCGCCGTCACAGGGCTGGCAAGTCGGTAACAGTGATGACTACGTAGTCAAACTGGTTGCGAGTGAGGTGGCTGATGAAGCGGGCAACTTTGCGGAAGCGAAGACGCTCGGCTCCTTTGCCCTCACCGTAACGCCCGAGACTGACCCTGGCCCTGGTCCGTCAACACCTTTAGGTAGCCGCAGCGTGACGATGGGCGGCGGCGGCTTTGTCACCGATGTGCATCTCCATCCCAAAGAGA
>ERZ1740058.1612-NODE-1612-length-10085-cov-5.576171_pt1 | contig 10085 bp, 8 predicted proteins | sample MGYA00581745_ERZ1740058 | MGnify/ENA primary metagenome ERZ1740058 (study PRJEB43018, sample SAMN04849742) | marine metagenome | isolation source: floating plastic debris | place: Pacific Ocean | collected 2008-08-30 | study: EMG produced TPA metagenomics... | reverse complement strand
GATGCAATGTCCCTACTGTGACCACCCGAAAGCCCATAAGCACGACCGAACGAGCAAAGGCAATCAACGCTTCAAATGTCCTCAATGTGGCAAAACCTTCACGGAGACCCTCAACACCATCTATTATCGACGGCAGGTCACCGTTGAGGAGGTCGAAATCATCCTCCAGACGCATGCCGAAGGCAGCAGTCTACGCGGTGTTTCGCGAGTGAGTCACCGCGCTTATGGGACGGTTGCCAGTCTCCTTCGAGCCACCAGTGAAAAATCTCAGATGGTTCACAATCAGGCGGTTCAATCAGTGGATACTGACGAGATTGTGGCTGACGAGATGGGGTCATTGGTGCAAAAAAACAAAAACACTGTGGCCCCGAGGCGTTAGAGCGGGGGGACTGTTGGATCGGCTTAAGTCTCGCTCCAGAAAGTGGCTTGATTTTGAGTGCCCGGGTGGGCAAACATACCGATACCTTCCTAGACGAACTCGTAGTGAGTACGGAGGGGAAGACCGAGGCGAGGCTCTGGTACACCGACGACTGGGGCGGTTATGAACGGGTGTTGCCGCCCGAGGCCACTCATGTCATTGGCAAAGAAAACACCCAACGGTTAAAACGGACCAATGGCATTGTCCGACAACAGACCGGACGGTGGCACCGCCGTCAGAATAAATTTGGCAAGCTCTGGGAGCAGACCAAAGTGACCACGCGGTTAGTGGTGAGTTACTTCAACTGGATATGGACACATTCTCGCTCCCACGATACTGCCGCTCAACGAGCGGGATTAACCTCAAGTCCTTGGTCTTGGGATGATATTGCGACCTATCCCACGCTTCTCTGAATCACGACCAAATCATTTAAGCTCAGTAGAGAATTTGGATCATTGATAGGCTTAATATTGATAGAAGTATCCAAGAAAATCCAGCTAGGTATATTGGTTTCAATCCCAGTTGTTTTAGTTGCTTTAAATTCGTTTCTAAGCCCATAGCGGCCAGCGCGACACAGAGGAAGAATTGATTGGCCGTCAGCACCGTCACCTTCATCGCCTCAGGGACAACATTCAAGCTGTTGAGCCCCACCAAGCCGCAAAAGCAGAGCACAAACCAGGGAATCGGCAGCGGATTCGAGCCTTGTCGCCCGGTACCCTGATTATTCTGATAGCTCAGGCTAAGCAGCATCGGAATAATCAGCAGCACCCTGGCAAGCTTCGTCACCGTCGCTAATTCTCCGCTCACCGTTCCTTGCTGAAACGCGGTAGCAATTACTTGGGCAACTTCATGGATCGAGACGCCACACCAAATGCCAAAAACTTGAGGGGACAGCTCTAGCGTTGCGGCCATGAGTGGATAGCTCAACATAGCCAGGGTGCCAAACCCGGTGACCGCCGCGATCGCATAGGTCATATCCTCTTCCGAGCTGTCAATGACCGCGTTGGTGGCCACCACCGCAGAGGCACCGCAAATTGACGTCCCGGCCGCGATGAGGTGAGTGAGCTTCTGACTGATCTTGAGATATCGCCCTAGCCAGCAAGTTATGTAGAAAGTACTGGTAGCGCATAAAACTAAAACCACGAGTCCCCCGGCCCCAACCGAGAGGACCTCCTCAATGCTCAGCCTGAGCCCCAGCAAAATCACCGCCAGTCGCAAAACCCGCTTCATGGCGAACTGAATACCGGCACGATAGGGGTAAGGAGCATGCCACACTTGTCGGCATCCCATGCCCAGCAAAACGGCAATTAAAAGTGGATTTAGTTCAGGGATGCCTAGACTACGGCCTAAAAGTATGGCCACACTAGCGACTCCGCTCGCTAGCAATAGCCCAGGCAGGAGTGCTGTTATTGACTCCCGTCGGCCTTTGACTGGAGGCTTCGAGTCAGGCAGCTTTGTTCTGGAAGGTAACTTCACAACTAGATCCTTGAATCGTTGAACGATTGGCGTTGATGAGCCCCTCAATTGCCAAGAACTCAATCAGCGGATGAAAAGCCTTAAATCCACAGCAGAAAATGTTTCCAAACCAAGATGCTGTGCTCACAGCTCTCGCCTTTGGAAGGCAACTTAAAATGGCAACTTAAAATGGCAAAACCTTTTGGAAAAATCGTTCTTATCGAACTGCTCTTAGCCAGGTATCAATCGGCTGCTCCTCTCACCTCCGCTACAGAGCAATGCTCGTTACGCACCTAGAACGTTGGCTCTAGTAGGCCCGCCTCTGATACCTCCCTAGTCCCAAAAGTGTTATTCAACCCCACGGCAATTTGGGAAAATACCTGACTCAAGGGGGCGTCTGGCACCTTTAAGGGCAGGGGCTCTCCGGCATCCCCCTGCTCACAAATGCGAGGATCAATGGGAATTTGTCCCCAAAGCGGCATGCCTAACTCGGTGGCAATTTGGGCTCCACCACCCGCGCCAAAAATGGGCGTAGGTTCGCCACAATGACCACACAACAAGTAGCTCATGTTCTCAACCAGTCCTAACACCGGCACCCCAACCTGGCGGAACATATGCACACTCCGCCGCACATCAGCAACGGCTACCTGCTGAGGCGTGGTCACCATGATGACGCCCGCGATCGGACTTTCCTGAACAATGGAAATTTGGGCATCCCCCGTTCCCGGAGGTAAGTCAATCAAGAGATAGTCCAACTCGCCCCAATCCACCTCATGGATAAACTGGGTCAGAATCTTGTGCATAACTGGCCCTCGCCAAGCCAGCGGATGATCGGCTTCGGCCAACAGGCCGACCGACATTAACTTGATGCCATGGGCTGCTAAAGGCATAAAGCGTTGCCCTGTTGGCGTGTCGACCACTTGCACTGTCGACTGCCCTAAACCCAGCATTTGAGGGACGTTAGGGCCATAAATGTCAGCGTCTAATAGACCCACCTTGGCACCAGTTCGGGTCAGTGCCGCTGCTAAGTTGACCGCTGATGTCGATTTACCCACCCCCCCTTTGCCACTGGCAACGGCTAGGGTTGTCCGCACCCCAGGGATAGTACAAAGCTGCACGTAGGCCTTTTTGCACCAGGGTAGCTGCGCTAAGGCCTGCTGCACCTGTTGCTGCAAATCCAATTGGTGGCTACCCACGTAGAGCTTTAAGTAGATGTAGTCATCGACTAGCCGCAATTTGCGGATCTTGCCCAGACTAACCACATCATTTTGCAGGGTTGGCGCTTGTATTGCCTTCAATGTCTGAATCACGGTGGCCTGGCGCAGTGATTCCTCAGGGGTCGGCTCTGATGCTGGTGCTACGACCTCATTGGCACGGTGGAAAGGGGAAGAATGACTAGGCATGGGAAGTTTCTGATAACGATTGCTGAATTTTGTCGATCGCCCGCTGAGAGAAAATCCGCACATCCATATCCGGATCGTTCAGCGTTTGCTGCAAAGCTGGGAGAGCATCGGGATGCCCTAAATTTCCTAATGCCGTCGCGGCATCACGTCGCACATCTGAATACTCATCGGCTAAGGCATGAATGAGCACCGGTAAAGTGCTATCGTCGGCTGTTTTCTGCAGGGCTCGGGCCGTAAACTTTCGCACCTGCCATTCGGGATCGGTCATCGCCTTGACTAAGGCGTCAATCGCCGCCTCATCAGCCAGTAAATCTAGCGACTGAGCCGCATTGCGTCGAACCTGCCAGTCATCGTCGCTGACCATTAACTCACAAAGTAAAGGCACCACAGCGTCGTCGGTCAGGTGGCCTAAGGTGAGAACGGCAGCCCGGCGTACGCTCGGTTCCGGATCTTTGGCCAAGGCTAAAGCTGGTTCACAACGCACGACCTGATTCAGATAGCGGAGTGTGATTACTGCCGCTTCTCGCAGCTCCGGATTGTCGGAGTCAAAGAAGGGCAAAACGCTGGGCAAGGCTTGAGCATCGTGAATTTTGCGCAGCAGCACTAAAACATTAAGCTGCGCATCCACATTGCCCAGTTGCAATAAATCCAGTAGCTTCATCAAATCATTGGTCGACACTAACTCCTTCAGCGCTGAGAGCGCTTCGGTGCGCACGGCCTCATAGGGGGAACCGAGGCAGTCCATTAAAGGCACGATCGCCACCGGATTCGCAAACTCCCAAAGCGTGGTGATGGCAATTTCCTGCACCCCTGGATCTTCGTCCTTCAGGGCGGTAATGAGGAACTCAATCGTATCTTCATCCCCTAAGTGTTGGAGAGTCTTGACCGCCACTAACCGCTCTTCCAGCTCCGGCGATTGCAGCATTTCAACCCATTGAACAACTTCTGGATCGAGATCAGTGATGGACATAAAAGGCCTCACAAATTTAATAGCGGGAAATTAAGGAGTAACCATTGAGTAAAGTAGGACTTGCGCAAAAGCCCCCTTGATCTATCCCCCAAGTCTGAGGAATTTGGCAGCCGATTTCCCCAGGATGGGGGATGTCGGGGCCAACATCGGATGCCACTGCGTAAGTCCCACAAAGGAAGGGTTAAGCCGTGCTCAGTTGCCAATGACCTAACGCAATAAAAACGGAATCTGTACCGTAATTGCGTTGGTTGGGCATTCCTTTTCACAGGGCAGGCAAAACCAGCATTCGTCGTACTTCATATACGCTTTGCCAGTTTCAGGGTTCTTGGCTAGCACATCTAGAGGACAGACCTCAATGCAGGCTATGCACTTTTTCAAACATTTAGATTCGTCTACGATGACAGGAACATCAACACGTTGAGTCGTTAGAGCCATTAAATTTCTCCAGTGAATCTTGATAGAAGGGAGTTGAAGGGATTATCCAACTAGTGAACCGCGACGTCGTACACCTCTTGCTCTAGATTGACATCCACGATGTAGGGTTGAACGGGCCGTTTGAACAGCGTCATTTCGCCATCTTCAGTTTTCTTGATATTGACGTGGCAAAACCACTCTTCACTGTTCTTTTCGGGATAATCGAGGCGGTAGTGATAGAGTCCCCAGCGACTCTCCTTGCGATAGAGAGAAGCCCGGGCCGCCATCTCAGCACAATCGCGAATAAAGTGCACTTCCATGCAGCGCATCAACTCATGAGGATCGTTCGCCCCCATCAAGTTCAGGGTTTCTTCATAGGCCACAAACTTTGACAAGCCGATATCCATTTTGTGGGGAGATTTGGGTGGCTGCAGATAGTCATTAACCATGCGCCGCAGCTTATATTCCATTTGGGTATGGGGCACACCATCGGGATTATTTAGGGGCTGATAGATGCGAGCTTTTTCAGCGGCCAAAAAGTCGGCATCGAGTTCGACATGCTCTAAGCCTTGCACATAGGTCATCGCATTTTCAGCGGCAATGCGGCCGTAGACAAACGCCCCAATCATATAGTTGTGGGGCACGCTGGCCATATCGCCAGCCGCGTATAGCCCTGGAACCGTCGTTTCGGCCCGCTCGTTTACCCAGACGCCCGATGCACTATGGCCGCTACAAAGACCAATCTCGGAAATATTCATTTCCACCCCATGGGTGCGATAGTTCTCGCCTCGACCTTCATGGAATCGACCGCGGCTGGGACGCTCGTTAGCCCACAATACGGTTTCAATTTCAGAAATGGTGTCATCATCCAGGTGATACATCTTGAGATGCACCGGCCCCTTACCTGAATTCAACTCTTTCCACACTTCCAACATCATTTGCCCACTCCAATAGTCGCAACTGATGAAGCGATTGCCCTCAGCGTTGGCGGTGTAGGCCCCGAAGGGACTAGCCACGTAAGCACAGGCCGGGCCGTTGTAGTCTTTAATCAGAGGGTTAATCTGAAAACACTCGATATTGTTGAGTTCGGCGCCAGCATGGTAAGCCATGGAGTAGCCATCGCCAGCATTAGTGGGATTCTCGTAAGTACCGTAGAGATAGCCGGAGGCGGGTAAGCCCAAGCGCCCGCAGGCCCCAGTGCTGAGCACGACGGCCTTTGCCTGGATCACCACAAAATCGCCACTCCGGACATCCAGGCCAGTCACACCGACGACGCGGCCTGCTTGCACGATGACTCGGGTGGCCATTACCCGGTTAGTGACCCTAACTTTGTGGCGCCTCACCTGGCGAGCGAGAATCTTCTTTAAATCCTTGCCTTCGGGCATTGGTAAAACGTATTTACCGACCCGATGGACTTGTTTTAGATCGTAGTTACCCTCGTGATCCTTTTGGAACTTGACGCCCCAACTTTCCAGCTCTCGAATCAGTTCAAAGCCGAGGCGACCAGTCTCATAAACTGCTTTTTGATTTAAGATGCCATCATTGGCGATGGTAATCTCGCGGGTGTACTGCTCTGGTGTTGAGTTACCGGGAATGACAGCGGACTTGACACCATCAATCCCCATGGCGATCGAACCGCTCCTACGGATGTTGGCCTTTACAAAAATCAGCACATCACTCTCGGGACTGGCCTGCTTTGCCTTGATACCAGCCATTGTCCCAGCGGTGCCACCACCCACTACCAGAAAGTCAGTCTTTAAATACTGGGTATCCACGTAATTACATCCTCAATTTACGGTAGTGAAATCTAAAACTGAAGTGACTAACAAAATCAATATTCGCCTACCCACTCCCAATATTTCTAGGTGCTTGATATCAAATAAAAATCAAGTACCTAGAAGACATATTCAGAACCTGAAAATTATTGCGAATGAATCTCATTAGCGAACTTCGTTATCAAGCGCTTTAGGCATCATTATCTTAAGTAAAAGGGCTCCCGTTCATCAATAGGGTTTGTAGTATCGACTACGGTTTTTTAATCAAATATGTCTATAGACTGATAAATAATCTTCATGAGTTCTTGAGCCTAAATCGGTCTGTCGTAATTGACTTGGAATTGACTGCTTGAGATGACTTTAAATATTGATGAACTTGAGCATGAGTATTCGAAGCGAAATTGCTGTATTTATGGTCAAGGATTTCTAGAATAGACACACTAAAATCTGCTGTTTTTGTTGCTTTACATAAAAATATTGAATCGTGGAAATTTATCAACTTAAAGTTTTCTTAGAGGTCGCTAACTGCCTTAGCTTTACAGAGGCAGCCGATGCTTTGAATCTCACTCAACCAGCCGTCAGTAGTAAGATCAAATCATTGGAATCTGAATTGGAAGTCTCCCTATTCAAAAGGCTGGGGAGACGGATTGAGTTGACTAATGTTGGTCGATATCTGCTTCAGAATGCTCCTCAGTTAATTGACTTAGAAAGTCATTTGCTGTCAGAAATTGAAGCCATTCGTCAAGGTAAATTCAATGCTTTAAGGTTGGGATGTACGGCCGATATTGCTGATAGCTGGCTACCCATCCGGGTATTTCGATATCGCCAGGCGTTTCCTAACGTTCAGGTTACCTGTAGCAGTTTTGATTCGGCTGAAGAACTCTATCGAGCGATTAAAACCGGAGAAATCGATATTGGTTTCTCGGGGCTGAGTTTTTCTAAGTTTGATGAGGTTTCGGAAACGGCGATTGATACGGTTAATTACTCGTTGGTGGTATCTCACAGCCATAGCCTGGCACGGCAACCCTGGCTCAGCCTAAAGGATTTAGTAAATCAATCTTGGGTGCTGCTGCCTGAAGGCTGCGCGAGTCGAATTATCCTACAGGAACGGCTGCATGAGCTGGGCCTCAGCTTAAAGGACATTGCTCCCATTGAAACGGTTGATACTCATCAACTGGTTTCCACTTATTTGCTGCAGGGGCATTACATTAGCTTTGCCTCTGATTTGGAATTTCAAATGGAGCGCCAAGCAGGCGTGATCGGTAATGTACCCCTTGAGGAATTTGCGCTAGGGGCCCCTTTGTTTTTGGTCATGTCGAAACGTCTGCACCGGACGTTGACAGCTGATACCTCGCAATCTTTAGTCAACCAGCAAACCTTAGAGCCGATTCAGCAGTTCATCACTATGCTGCAAGCAGAGCGGCAATCGGGGCCGAAACCGCTGCCTTCGACGCCCTCGGCGACACCCATCCTGTTAGCATCCAGGAAGTTCACGCCAAAGCTGCCGCGGTTTCAAGCGCCTTATTTTCAGATGCGCGCCACCAAGGGGCGACCGTCGGAGACCTTCAAGCTGACCATTGGCACCCAAAATCAGACGATTCAGACGGTTACAGCCGGGCTGATTATCCAGCGGTTGCGACTATTGGAGCACTTTTTGCCCCGCGAAGGCCGCTACAGCAACACCCGCTACCAGGTCCGTTGGGCTAATTACAGTTCTGGTGGGCCCATCGTTACGGGGTTAAAAGCGAAGGAGATTGATATTGGTGTGCTGGGAGATTATCCGTTGCTGCTGAGTGCATTACCAATCGATAAAACCTCCCTGGCTACTGGCACAAGGTTGATTAGTTTTGTGGCGAGTAATCCCGATGGGACTGGCAACGATATTGTGGTGCCTTGTCGATCGCAGCTCAACAGTATTGAAGATTTGGACGGTAAAACGATCGCCGTGCCATTTGAGTCGGCAGCCCATGGCATGTTGATGCGATCGCTGCACCATTGCCAACTGTTGCAGCAGGTCAACTTAACGGCGATTGATACCCTCAATACCCACAGGCTGACCAAGCCCTTGCCCCAGGTCGATGGGTATGCCTATTTTGCGCCGTTCCATGAGATTGCTAAGCATCAGGGGCGATTTCGGCGCTTGCGTCAAGAGCGCATTGACGAGCTACCGACGTTTCATGGGGTGGTGATGCGTGCTGATCTGGCCGAACAGTATCCTGAAATTGCGATTGCTTACCTAAAGGCGCTGCTGGCGGCCCAACATTGGTACACGACCCATCCCATGGCGACGACGCTAGTGAGCAATTGGGTCAATATGGATGCGGCGATCGTGGCAAAAACGCTGCTATCGACGGAAAGTCTAGATGCTAACGTGGTTTACCACTCGGAAACGCAACTGCGACTAGACTGGCTACAGGCCCATATTCACCAGCTTAGCCATATTCAAGGGCAAGAGTTGATGGGCCAGATCAACCTAGGGAGTTGGGTGCAACCAGAGTTTTTAGACCAGGCGATCGCGGCTTTTTAGCCCAGCCGCTATGCTAGCAAGGTAACGCACCGTCATCGGCTGCATCCTAGCGAGCATTATTGATGTTTGGACCGCCACTAACCAAAGACGCGTCAAACTGGTGGGGCACCTTATTTTTAACCTGTGCGGCACTCATTGCCTTTGCCGGAAATTCGATCTTGTCGCGCCTCGTGCTGGGGCACGGCTGGCTCGATGCCGCCACCTTTTCTAGTCTGCGTCTAACGTTTGGTGCTGGCACGCTCGCCTTACTGCTGATGCTGAACGGTGAAACCCACCCCCTGAAAGGAGGCAACTGGCGCGGTGCCACTGTGTTAGTGGTGTATGCGATCGCGTTTTCGTTGAGCTATTTGTCACTCACGACCGCTACTGGCGCGCTAATTCTTTTTGGGGTTACCCAGGTAACGATGTTGTTACTTGCCCTAAATGCGGGTAATCGCCCCCATATCCTGCAGTGGTTGGGGTTAGGGCTGGCGCTTGGCGGTCTGGTCTATCTATTGTTACCAGGGGTTGAAGCGCCTCCCATGGCTGGGGCCGCGCTAATGGGTGTGGCTGGCATCGCTTGGGGTAGCTACACCTATTTAGGCCATAAATCCACTGCTCCATTGGCCCAGACCGCTGGCAACTTTTTGCGAGCGGCTCCCCTAGCGGTGATCATTAACGTCGGCCTGGCGTCACAGTTCCATGCGGAGTTGGTGGGCATTTTGCTGGCTGCCGTGGTCGGAGCGCTAACCTCAGGATTAGGCTACGTGGCCTGGTATGCCGTCCTAAGAAACCTCGCCCCCATTCAGGCAGCCGGCGTTCAGCTTTGTGTGCCCATCATTGCGGCGATCGGCGGCTTTTTCTTAGTGTCGGAACCCCTATCACTGCGCCTCATCTTATCCGCGCTGATTATCTTGGGCGGAATTGCCTTAGCGCTCTTAGGGCGTGAATATTAGACAGGAGATGGTCCCATTGCCGCATGGTTCAAGGAACGTGATGTCTGCCAAAAAGCCGGGACCATGGAACTTAAATGGAGAATGAAGTGGCTCCCAGCCGTTCATTCCGACAGCGATGGAACATCGAGCCTAACTTCGCTAAATAAGGCTCCGTAAACGGCTGGCTGATCATCGTGATGCCGGTGGGT
>ERZ1740058.1610-NODE-1610-length-10086-cov-7.145449_pt1 | contig 10086 bp, 5 predicted proteins | sample MGYA00581745_ERZ1740058 | MGnify/ENA primary metagenome ERZ1740058 (study PRJEB43018, sample SAMN04849742) | marine metagenome | isolation source: floating plastic debris | place: Pacific Ocean | collected 2008-08-30 | study: EMG produced TPA metagenomics... | reverse complement strand
ATGAGTCATCACCGCCTTGGCCATTAATCTCAAACTGTTCAATCTCTTCGTTAGTTAGAGTAAACTGCCCTAGATTGAGCCGATTAAAAATGGCCTGACCTTTAACTTGACGCAAGTCAAACTCATCGCCATCACCGTCGGCACCGTTCACTTCGGTAACATCGAAGCCTTTACCACCGTTAATGAAGTCACTGCCGTCGCCGTTGTTCCAGATAAAGCGGTCATTGCCACTCCCTAAAAAAGCCACATCATCGCCAGTTTGACCAATCACAGTATCGTTGCCATTACCGGCAAAGACGACATCGGTACCACCCCCGCCTGAGACAGTATCGTCACCGCCACGTGACAGTAAAATGTCATCTTTATCGCCGCCTTGGAGATTGTCATCTCCGTTGCCACCAATGAAAATGTCACCGAGATCGTCGATTGTAGGCGCGTCTTTAAACAAGTTCCCTACGATTTCGTTTACTAGAAGAGTTAGAAGGTTGTTCATTTTTGGATTTCCTTTAGTTTTTAGAGGGCTGGAAAAACATTCTCAAGAAAACGACGCAATCTAGTAGTCCTGATGAAAAACCAGGACGGTCTGTACGAAACGTTTTAGTGAGAGAAAGCGTTGATATGGGTTACGACTGAGTAACAGCAGAACGCTCGCTTGCTGCGTTTGCTTGTTTCTATTACACAGTCTGAGAAGCTACGTTATGGGCTACGAAAGGCTGACTTATGGATAACTTGTGTCATTGTGTTGAACGTTATTAGCTTGCCGCAGCTGACAAAACTGCACCAGTCAAGTTCACAGCTTAGGCTCACAAGTTAAGCCACAACTTAAGCCAGCCCTGACATCTTGCGCTAGAGAATAGACAGGAGCAGACTTTCAGCCCCTTTTCTTGATTGGAGGCTACGGTCACAAGCTAAAATTTGAATCTGTATCACAACTTAAGTGCTCTACTATGTTGCAAGAGACGTAAAGCTGGATTGCTCAAGGCTGTCATGCACTCTTGAGTACTGCACCTAATCTGAATCTTCATGGAAAAAAAGTCGAGAAGAGGAAAACGTAGACGTGGCGTGAGACTCTCCTCCCAGGGGTGGGAACGGCTACAACTGGCAGAAACTCAGCAGGCCGCTCAAGATAACAACCGCCAACCTTACACATTAGAGGCACTAACTGAAATTACGGGACTGAGCATCAACACTCTGACAAAGGTGCGCTCTAGTAAGGCACCCGTTGATCGTCAGACGATTGCAGCTTATTTTGAAGCCTTTGGCCTGACGCTGACGGCTGAAGACTATGTTCGTCCGGATGCCGTAGCAGACGATGGCCTCTCTTCAGTCAACGCCTCAGTCCAAAAGGATGCTATCTCAAAGGGTGCTTCCAAAAAGAGTGCCATCTCCAATGTGCAAGTCGATTGGGGCGAAGCCCCAGATGTCTCTATATTTCATGGTCGCAGCGAAGAGTTAGCCACCCTAGAAAAATGGATACAGGCCGATCGCTGTCGGCTAGTAGGGGTGCTGGGCATGGGGGGCATCGGTAAAAGTGCCCTGTCGGTGAAGCTGGCACAGCAACTTCAGGATGAGTTTGACTATGTGATCTGGCGATCGCTACGGAATGCACCCTCAGTAGAGAGCTTGCTACAAGATCTAGTGCTGTTTTTATCTAATCAACAAGATATGGAGGCGACGCCGAATCGTCTAAGGCACTGGCTGCAAGCCTCCCGTTGCCTATTAATTTTAGATAATGCTGAGACCATTCTTCAGGCAGGCAATCGGGCAGGGCAATATCGAGTTGGCTATGAGCCCTATGGCGATCTGTTTCGCATGCTGGGTGAATCGCCGCACCAAAGCTGTGTACTCATCACCAGTCGCGAGAAACCGGCTGAAATTGCCACGTTTGAAGGGCTGGGGCTGGTAGTGCGATCGCACCAGCTACGTGGCTCTCTAACAACTGCCTTAGGCGTCATTGAAAACAAAGATTTGGTAGGCAACATCCAGCAGAAACAAAAACTTTGCAAACGCTATGGCTGTAGCCCATTGGCGTTAAAGATTGCGGCTGGCTCTATTCATGCTTTATTTGACGGTGAGATTGGCCCCTTTTTAGACGAAGGCATATTTCTCTTTAACGGCACACAAAGGCTCCTTGATCAACAGTTTGGGCGGCTCTCAGCCCTAGAGAAAACCATCATGTATTGGTTAGCTATCAACCGTGAGTGGACATCCATTCAAACGCTGGCCAGCGATATGGTGCCTCCGGTCGCCCGAGCTAGCCTACTCGAAGCGCTGGAATCTTTGGGCTGGCGATCGCTGATCGAGCAACAATCTGGACGCTACACACAACAACCTGTCGTGATGGAGTACATCACAGAACATTTAATTGAACAGATTGTTTCTGAGATAATAGAGCACAAGCCAGTGCGGCTGATTCAACAGGCCTTACTTAAAACAACAGCCAATGACGTTGTTCAACAAACACAATTTAATCTTATCCTAGAGCCAATTGCAAACAAACTTTTAACCCATCTTGGCAGTGCCCAAGCCATTGCGACGGCCCTTACTCAGTGCCTAGACTCTTTACGTGGACGCCCGCCCGCACAATCAGGTTATGCGGCCGGCAATGCCCTCAATCTTATGCGTCAACTACAGATTGATGTGTCAAACTATGACTTTTCCAATCTCACTATTTGGCAAGCCTATCTACAGGGACTCAACCTACACAAAGTCAATTTTTCACAGGCTACCTTTTCACAAACAACTTTTTACGACGCCTTCAGCGGTATTCATGCCGTCGCCGTCAGCCCAGATGGCAGTCTGTTTGCGGCAGCCGGTACCAGCGGAGTCATTCAACTTTGGCAGATGGCCAATGGCGAAGAATATGGTTGCTGCCGAGGGCACGATGCCTGGATCTGGTCGATTGCGTTTAGTCCAGATGGTCAATGGCTAGCCAGCGGTAGCGCTGACCAAACCGTGAAGATTTGGGATGTTCACACCGGATGCTGCATGCAAACATTGAAGGGGCACACGAATTGGGTCCGGTCTGTTGTGTTTAGTCCGGATGGCAAGATAGTTGCAAGCGGTAGTTCCGATCAGACGGTCAACCTCTGGGATTTTGAGAGAAATGTTTGTCTTAAAACGCTGCAGGGACATACGAATTATGTCCAAGCGGTATCATTTAGCCCTGACAGACAGTTGATAGCGTCTGCTGGTTGGGATCAAAGGATCAACATTTGGGAGATAGAGAGTGGCAAAAGCTTGCGCGCTATAGACGGAGCAAACAGCTTTTGGTCGATTGCGTTTAGCCCGGATGGTGAAACAATCGCTACAGGCAGTACGGATGAAGCCGTGAGGATTTGGGACGTTCACACCGGGCAGTGCCTCAAAACATTCGCAGGCCATACCTGTGCCGTTCGCTCGGTTGCCTTTAGTTCTGACGGACAGAAACTTGTCAGCGGCGGCGGCGATCAAACTATAAAAATTTGGAACGTGCAGAATGGTCGCTGCGTAAAGACCCTATCTGGCCATGGGAATTGGATTTGGTCGATTGCCTTTAATCCTAATGGCAGCAGGCTCGTCAGCGGCGGTGAGGATCAGACGGTCAGAATTTGGAATGCCCAAACAGGACACTGTTTGAAGTCATTAACAGGCTATGCCAACGCCATTCGAGCCGTGGCCTTCAGCCCTGATGGACAAACCCTTATCAGTGGTAGCGATGACTATACCGTTAAGCGCTGGGATATAGAACAGGAACAGTGCCTGCAAACATTAACAGGCCACAAAAACTGGATCTTGTCTGTTGCTTTTCATCCTGATAATCACCTAATTGCGAGCAGCAGCGCGGATCAAACCGTGAAAATTTGGGATATACAGCGCAACCGCTGTGTGAGGACACTACCGGGGCACACCAATACAGTTTGGTCTGTTGAGTTTAGTCCTAATCGTCAGATTCTCGCGAGTGGCGGGCACGACGGCAGCATTCATATATGGGACATTCAAGACGGTCACCGTTTGGCAGTTCTAAAGCATCCCAGTCAGGTGCGAGCAGTGGCGTTTAGTCCGGATGGACAAACATTAGTCAGCGGTTGTTCTGACAAACAAGTCCGGCTCTGGGATGTCAGTAGTGGTCAGTGCCTGACGGTGATGTCAGGACATGACGGGATGGTATGGACTGTTGCTTTTAGCGCCGAGACGCCCATGATAGCGAGTGGTAGCTCAGATAAGACCCTACGTCTTTGGGATGCTCAGAGTGGAGACTGTGTGAGAACACTGAAGGGGCATACGAATTGGATCTGGTCGGTTGCATTTAGCTCGCAAGGTCATCTTCTAGCAAGTGGTAGCGCAGACAAAACTGTGAAACTATGGAATGCCCATGATGGCAGGTGCCTGAAGACGTTGATTGGCCACGCTAACGTGGTGCGATCGCTCGCATTCAACCCCAAAGGAGATTGTCTTGCCAGTGCCAGCGAAGATGAAACGATAAAACTTTGGGACGTTGAGACAGGCGAGTGCTTTAAAACGCTGAGGTGCGATCGCCCCTACGAGGGCATGGATATTACTGGAGCTAGCGGACTCACTGATGCGCAGAAGGCAACATTACAGGTTCTAGGAGCGATTGGGTCATAAGTTTATCACCGATGAGGGACCAGTATCGAGTTACCGGCATCAAAGCGTTAATCGCCACATAGAACTCTTTTACCGTAAAGCTTGCAGGTACTCACTCTTTAGCTAGTCAAGAAAGATGACAGTGTAGCGACTCTGCTATCTATGCCAGAGAGTGCTGAGATTGATTTTCTGCTTAGCCGCTCAAAAGAAGTGTCTTTACGAGAGGTGGACTTCTCGTAATGTTTTTGCTAGATACAAATGTGGTTTTTTCGTTAAAAGCAGATGCCGAAGGACCGTGATGGACAGATAAAGAAATAGCGACAGCCTTCATGTGCCGAACCAAAACAGTAGAAGATGTTCGCTAACGGTTTGTGAAAAAAGGTTTCAAAATAGCGCTATGTGGACAACCAAGAACCCACACGCCAAACCCGCAGAAACTAGATGGCAAGCAAGAAGCCCAAGCCATAGCACTTAGGCTAGGTGAAGCAACAGAGGGCTTCAATGGATGGTCTTTACGGTTATGGGCAAATAATACTAAGTCCTGTCTACATACCCCCTAAATATGACAATCTAAGGTATGGGTAGAAAACTTCAGATTAAATCTCACTATTCAGTTGAAGAACTGAAAGCTCGCTATCGCGCCTGCCACGACCCAGTTGAGGCAAGGCGCTGGCAGCTCATCTGGTTAGTGACAGCAGGCAAAACGCTCACAGCTGCTGCTGAAGCGATTCTCTAAAAGAGAGGCTTCGCCAACGCCTTCAACTATGACTATGCTCGCGAGATTGTAAGCAACTACAACGCAGAAGGTGCCGAGGGTTTGAGAAATCGGCGGAAAGCTAGTCGTCCCAATAGGACGCCAGGACTGCTGACGATTGAGCAGTACGAAGAGCTAGACGAACGACTCCAAGAGCCACCGTCCGATGGTGGGGTTTGGAACGGTCCTAAAGTCGCCAAAGCGATAGCGGAGATGACGGGTCGTGAGCATGTATGGCCGCAGCGAGGCTGGGACTATCTGAAGCGGTTGGGCTACTCGTCTCAGTCGCCACGTCCGCGTCATGACAAAGCAGACAAAGCGGCGCAATCGGCATTCAAAAAACTTACCAGAGCGGAAAATTGAGCTAGCGCAACAGTTTCCAGATGCAACCATTGAGGTATGGTCGTTTGACGAGCATCGCTTAGGGCTCAAACCTATCCTCAGAAAGGTTTGGGCGCGTATCGGTGAGCGGCCTGTCGCTGCGGTCAACTATCGCTATGAGTGGACCTATCTGTATGGCTTTGTTGAGCCATCAACGGGCAAAACAGAATGGCTGGTTTTGCCTAGAGTCAACGTTGAATGGTTCAATCAAGCACTTGAGGTGTTTGCACAACAGGCAGGGGCTGGTGCAGACAAACAAATTCTGTTGGTAATGGATGGTGCAGGTTGGCACCGTAGCAATAAAGTTGTTGTACCAGAAGGCATTCATCTAGAATTATTGCCTCCCTACTCGCCTGAGTTACAACCTGCTGAACGGCTATGGCGAATCGCAGATGAACCGCTAGTTAACAGAAGTTTTAACACGATTGATGAACTTGAAGATATCCTCTGCCAACGCTGCGCCACGCTACTATCAATGACCGATGAGATACGAGCCCTGACCAACTATTACTGGTGGCCATGATGGTGCTGCTTAGTATTTCGGGGGGCTGCTGCGCGGATTTGGTATGAGACGTTAGAAAAAAATAGTTTTTGCGTTGTGACACGGCATAGTCTGAAGACCTGAGGGTGACAGCCCCATATTCCGCCAAAAAGTCAATTGCTGTTGGGGCAAAGGGGAGGCTGCCACAACTATTTGATAATGCCATCACAAACCTTCCGATCGCTTTCGTCAACATTGACGTTATTGGTCAGGTACTCTCTTGCCCAGTCACATTGTATTGAGAGCAGTTCATCTATATTACCAATCGGCCATAGGCGAGCGATCCCATCACTGCTATTGGTTGCCAGCTGAGTGCCATCGGGGTTGTACGTGACGCTATAAATCGAGCCTTCATGGCCTTCTAAGGTAGCCAGCTGAGTACCGTCTGTGGCCCATAGGTGAACGGTGCCGTCTCTGGCATGGGTTGCCAGCTGAGTGCCATCGGGGTTGTACGTGACACTATCAATCGAGCTTTCATGGCCTTCAAGGCGATTTCGTTCTCTGCCGGTAATGGTTGTCTGTTGCAGTTGAGCTAATACAGAAGTTCTTAATTTGTCATCAGGCATTAGAGTTTGCCAAAAAGATCTTTTTAGTATGCTGGCTGCACGGATACTAGCAACATCGGCATCCAATGTATGATTACTGGCAAGTGCGGTTTTGGATACAGCCACAGAAGTCCGAATCTGTTGAATTTCGGCCTGCCGCATCTGCAAGCCCGAAAACGCAGCTAACCCCATCATCGCCACACCGCCTATTAATGCACTCAGGGTCACTCTCTGCGCTGTTTTACGTGCTTTTCGCTCTTGTGCTAGCTCCCGCTGACGTTGGGCTTCCTTCTCTTTCTCTAACCGATCGCGCCTTTCTACACTCGCTGTAATAAAGGCGCTCACATCTGGAGCAAACCCACCTAAGACCTGATTAAAAGTGTCCTCATCTTTCAGGGCCACGGCTTTGGCTAGCTTTACGCCACTCCACAGTTCATCCTCAGGTTTCTCTTGTTTCCACTGAGCCACATCGTCATTCAGGCGGTTTCGTAGCGCGATCGCCTCACGATTCTCTCGAATCCAGTCTTGCAATTGAGGCCAAGAAGTTAGCAACACCTCATGGGCAATTTCCACCGTGGCACCGGTTGACTCATCGGCAACACCCCCATCACTCACCAACAAATTGGCATCAATTAATTCGGTGAGTACAGTTTGTTCTAACGGGTCGCTAAATCGCGATCGCACTTCCCTTTTCCGCACCGGCTTCCAATCTGTTTCCGAAGCGGTATCACCCCCAATACCCACCAATTTCAAAAATATTCGCTGAGCCGCCAACTGCCCAGATGAAGATAATCCCTGATAAATCTCATAAACCCGCTGCTGAAGTGCCCCGCGTACCCCGCCAATATTCCGATAGGACCCAATATTCAACGTTCGGTCATGAATTCCTCCATCACCGACCTCCGTTTCCCACAGCATATTCAACGTATATTGCAACAATGGCAAATAGCCTGCCTGCCCTTGCACATCCTTAATAATTTCCTCCACTAACCCCGTTTCAAACACCACACCGTGGTGAGCCGCAGGTTGTTCTATTGCCAGGCGCAGCTCATCAGGATGCAGCTGAGTAATCAAAGGCCGGTGACCTTTGGTTGCCTGCACCAGCAAATTAGCGGGGTTAGCATCTAACCGATCCAGGAAGTCTGCTCGCATGGTCACAACAATCTTGAGCGTGCGGCTCCCCTCATGTTCTTGGCATAGCTGTGCCAAACTGCGAATAAAGCGATCGCGCTTGCCCGCGTCACTGGTTGTAAATAACTCTTCAAACTGATCAATAAAAATAAACCAGTAAGCCTCTGGAGTCTTTAAGGTTTTTACCAGTTGGCTCAAGGTATTGACCCCGCCCGCCCTCACAAGCTGCGCCTCAGACTGCTTAAAATAGCTGAGCAAGCTGCCATAGAGCGATTCAAATGGATCTTGATCTGGCGTGCAAGTCACGTTGACCCACTGAGTTCCCCATTTTTGAGAGAGCCAGGGAATCAATCCAGCCCGCACTACTGAAGATTTGCCACTTCCTGAAGCCCCTAAGAGTAAGACAAAGTTGGTATGCTCCAGCTCATTCACTAAGCCTGCAATAAATTGGTCTCTGCCAAAAAACTCATCTTTATCTTTTGGCTCAAAGCTTCTTAATCCCTTGTAGGGAGAGGTAAGAATAAATTCCCGAGTCTTGATTTCATCGGCTGAAATCTGAATGATTTTATTCTGGGTCAGGGTAACAATGTCGGCCTGCACCACATTAAAAATATTGTTGTCACCCTGCAATTGAACATCACTGACCGATTGTTGCTGCGTGGGCTTGGCAGCCTCCTTGCCACCCGCTGGCTGCTCCGAGTTTATGTGAGACCCACCGCTCATGAAATGGACACTCCGGCTTTGTTCACCAAAGTCGCAACCTTGGTGAGCGGCTCAGTCAGTGCTGTCACATCCTCTAACGTTTTTTTAAGCGTAGCGATCACCTTAGCAACCACGGCTGAATTAGGCTGAGGCTTTTGTAATTCTGTCTCTAGTTTTTGCATGGGGATAGCAACCATTGCCTTTTCAGTATCGTCTATATCAGCGTTAGCTGCGATCGCCTGTTTGAGCTGAGCTAGCGCTGTGATCGCCGCCTGTAGCTCAGCGTTCACAACCTTCGCCTGTTGCATTGGGCTTTGATTAATTGTGACACTACCGCCCGCTTGCACCGCATTAAAAGGATTGTTGCTACCGCTAATAGTGACATTGCCAATAGACTGCGACTGGCTAGGTGCAGCCGCGATTGGAACCGGTGCTGAAACACGCTCTTCAGCCTCCTTTGCATCAGCGTTCTCCGCTGAAGAAAGCCTGCCCGGTCGCTTACGATACTTGATAACAGGAATATCTGTATCTGATTTGCCGGCAAGTGCGATCGCACTGCGGCCCACCTTAAAAGCTTCGTCATAAAGACGACCCGCCCCCAGCGTATCGTAAAATCCTTCTGCAAACTGCACTGCTGCTTTATCTCCAATCGGTTGATTCATCCCAATCACGCAGTCTACAAACTGATGGATTGCGATCGCTTGCATTTCTGAGTAACAGGCATTGAGCAAAACACATTCAATCTCACCTGTTTCAAACGTGCCAAACAGGCCCGTAATGGCCTCAGTGCTGACGATGTTTTGTTTGCCAGCATCTGTCTCCAGCACTAATCCATGCTCTCCAGTACCATGCCCAGAAAAGTGAACAATTTGGGGGCGATGGTCGAGCAAGGACCGGCGTAAGTCGGTAGGACGGATGGCTAGCTTAGTGGTGACTTGAAAGCGATCGCGATACTGAGAGCGTTGGATGGCTTCTTCTATCAGCCGCACCTCAGCATCTACCCGCAAAGGAGAATGGCCCGGAATGTTTGGGTTCGCCGTCAAAATGAGAATTCTAATTGGATTCACGAGATACCTGATGGGTAGAGGATTTCTTCTTGAGAAGATTTTGATTCTTCCGGCGTAGAGGGATTTTCTCTTTCTTCTAGGGCCGAAATCCATCTTTGACGTTGGGCTTTTTCTTTCCCATAAGGGATACAGGTTTCTAGTTCCATTGAGAGTTCTGGCGACTGATGGATGAAATATGTCTTCAACCAGTCACAACCCTTCGTCATTAAAGTCTTAAAATCAAAATTCCACAGCTTCACCGTGTTGTCGCTGCTAGCAGAGGCAAGTACTTGACCATCAGGTGAATACACTACACTCGTTACCTCAGCGCTATGACCTTCTAAGGTATTGAGTTCAGTGCCATCCATACGCCATAGCTTCACCGTATTATCTCTACTA
>ERZ1740058.1607-NODE-1607-length-10101-cov-28.694605_pt1 | contig 10101 bp, 7 predicted proteins | sample MGYA00581745_ERZ1740058 | MGnify/ENA primary metagenome ERZ1740058 (study PRJEB43018, sample SAMN04849742) | marine metagenome | isolation source: floating plastic debris | place: Pacific Ocean | collected 2008-08-30 | study: EMG produced TPA metagenomics... | reverse complement strand
TCACCAGGTTGAGAACCAGTCATACGAGAAGACCCTCCTCAATCAAACAAATTTCGGTGAAACCTTACCAGAAAACCTTCAAGACCAAGCCAAGCTTGCCATTCGCGATGAGTACGTCTTCGATTTTCTGGAACTTGGAGATCAACACAGCGAACAGGAACTGGAACGGGCGATCCTTAACCGAGTCGATACCTTCTTGCGCCAGATGGGAGGCATGTTCGCTTTTCTCGGCAGTCAGTATCGCTTAGAAATTGGCAATCAGGAGTTCTTCATCGATCTTCTCCTTTATCACCGGAGGCTCCGGTGCCTGGTTGCGGTTGACCTCAAGGTCGGTGCTTTTCAACCGGAGCATGTTGGCAAGATGCAGTTCTACCTGGCGGTTCTCAATGACACAGTCAGGCTAGAGGATGAAAATCCCTCGATCGGCATCATCCTGTGTAAGTCAAAGGATAAGACGATCGTCGAGTACGCACTCAAGGATTCTGACAAGCCTCTCGGTGTCGCGACATACAAGCTGGTTTCTACCCTGCCTCAAGAACTGCAAGGGCAACTTCCTAGCCCGGAGGCGATCAGCAAGATTCTGGATACTCTATGAATGAAGCGTAAAAGCTTGAGTGGTATCTTCCTACTTTTCTATCTAGCCTCAGCGTGAACTGGTCGCGGGGGACTGGCCGATCGCCTCCTTTATCAATACCGAGTCACACCCTGGCCGGGGCCGTGGAAAACGCTGTCAGGTTGGATCCTCATTTTGCCCTGGCGTAGACCGTGTTTCCCACCACCCCTGCCTTCCCCGCGCTCGGAGGTAGTGTATGTTTTTGTGTAAGCGGATCCAGTGTTGTGGCAGGGAAATGAACAGAGGGGGTGTGCCAGTTGGCGAAAACCGCTGGCCTACTTTTGGATTATTCCTTCCCCAGAGAACCTGTGCCAGTTGCTCGAACCCCTTGAAACCTCGTAGCGGGGCGATCGCCCTTCAAAACCCGCGCGATCGCCCTTGTGCTCTAGCCTCCACCCCCCTCAAAGGCATCTGAGTAGTTGCGGCGGGCCACAGCTATTCCGGTTCTGACGAGAGGTCCTGTAGAGGTCGTCAGATAAAGCTCCCAGCCTGTCTGCAGTTAATTCCGATCTAGTGACTTTTAGGGGGCGGGGTTATAGCAATATGATCCTGCTGCTCGACCAGCTATTCAGCAATGCCGAATGTCGCACTAGCTTCAGGAGTTCCGATATATCGCCAATGCCAAGGTTCGTAGCTTATATTCTGTGGGTTACCTGGTGGAAAAGACATCTCAAAGCCAAACTCGATAGCTCGGCTAGTTAACCATTTAAAGGCATCAGTGTTTGCAAATTCGAGAGATATATCCTTTTTAGGAAAATGACCATCGACTAAGTCGACCGCAAGACCTGTATGATGTTCGCTATAACCTGGTGGAGCAGAAACTTTTGCTGCTTCTTCTATAGAGCCTTTACGCTCAATCTGGTCTTGAAATAGCTTTTCTTGTCTTTCAAAACTACGGAATGCTGATGCTGGGACGATCCAGACGCCGTCGTGCCTTGCTGAATAGATTAAGTCCATTAGAGCGCGAGCTGCTTGTGGAGCAAGGAACTCAAATCTTTGATACTGTTCCGTTCCATAGCTAGCAATAGCTACCAGTGTATCTTGATTTGCTTGACCATATGGGAGATGACCGTAAGCAGACTCGTTGCTATCACGTGTAAAAGAAATAGTGGGCTCGATCTTCTCCTTTCTATAAAGTTCAGTATACAAATCAGACTTCAAGTCAGAGACTATTGGCTTAGGTCTGACCAAGTTTCTTTGCTTAGCCTTGCCAAAAAAATCAAGCCGTGTCTCTGAAGGGAATATGCTGTGGAGATTTGTAGAAATATCTAACTGAAAGAAAAATATCCCTGCGATTATGGTCAACGAAGCAGCTATCATTGCAATAACTGTTAGGCGAAATAACGAACTTTTTTTCAATTCTTCTACAGCTCCTCAGTTCACAACAGCAGAAGAGGCAATCTTCCACGATCCATCAATGAGTTGTAGGTTATAGATTACCTCTGTTCTCTTCAATCCACTACGGTTAGAATTAACTCTGCCATTGATATAGAGTATTAAATCCTCTACAACAGTTACCTGAATGGCTGCTTTATCTTCTGTAGAATAGAATTCACCAACACTTTCAATTCTTTGAGAATTATAGCTGTAGTAAGCATTGTTTTCGATTAACCAATCAATTGTTCCAGCAGCCTTACTATATTGTTCACCCGTTGCAACTTGATTCAAGATTTGCCTATCGTAAGGAGGAGCATTCATTTTAGTCTTGGCATTAAGCCAAGAATTGACGAGCTTAAGAGCTTCATCTTGTGCTATTGTCTCTGGTGCAACCTGTATGTCTGGTAAATCGTTAGGCTGGTCAACACTACTAGACTGTGAGCCATTTTCAGGTGTATCAAGTGCAGTATTTACATTACTTGAGACGGGCTCACTATTGTTAGTTAGAAACATCCCGAAGACTACTAATGTACCAAAGATGCCACCAGCTAGAGACGCTTTCTGCCAACCACTCAATTTAAATAAGCTTTCTTGATTTCTAGATCTTGAAACAGAAATATGATTTTTAGCAACCGGAGCCGATATCTTTTCTGGGCTTACTGCTTTCAGGTTTACTTTTTTAGAAGCAGTATTATGTTTCGTGGATGCTAAAATTAGCTCATCATTTGCTCGAACTCCGGCCTCCTTAAAATTTAATCGATCCTCTAATTCTTGATCTGTTCTCCCAAGGACGAGTCTATATGTAGGATCTTCTGGTAAACCTAAAAGCATTTGCGCCGCTTTACGGCTCTCACCAAGCTTTGAACTGGGAGAGACATCAATGATTTTTTCAGCTAAACCATCACTTCGTCTAAAAACCACTTTCATTGCTAGTTATCCTTAGTGTTAGATGTATCAGTACCAGGGGGTAAGCTAATTTCATCTTCAAAAAGAAAATTGCTTTTACCTTTTATTCTTTTGGGTTCTATAGCTCTTAAGCTATCTTGAGCATCTTCCAATGAGGGTGTAAGAAGTTCTTCCTCTAATTGCTTAATCTGCCTGTTTATATGATCTAGTTCATCCTGGTCTACATCTACATCACCAACAATCTTTGATCTCTGCTCGTAAAGCCTACTTAGATCTTCATACTCAGATTGACTTTTCTTCATGGACATTTCCAGCTGTTTTTGACGCTGCTCATGGCGTGCTTTGACCTGGAATAAGGCGTCATCTACTCGTGCAGTTTCAATTTCCTGCTGAGCATTAAATAAGTAAGCTTCATGTTGAGTTCGGTCTCGTTCCAAGTGCCTGATACTTATTTCTAGACCGTATTGCTCAATTACACTTTCTTTTGCCCACTGGTTGATATAACGTTCTATTGTTGATGAGAGTTGGATATCATTAAATTGAAGCAACTGTGGATCAACTGTTATTAATTTTGATCTGATACTTTTCTCGATAGATTTCTGAATGTCATCCATTCCAAATACTTCACTTTCAATTTCTCGAATTCTTGCACTAATACTTTCAAGCTCTTCTTTACTGTCTTCTACGTCACCAAGCTTAATAATGCTCGAATACTGATTCTTTAAAGCTTCAAGTTCTTGACGCAACTCTTCTTGTGACTTTCTCATAGCTTCAAAGACAGATTGAAATATATACCAGCTGCCTCTTTCAATCCCCTGAACTTTGAAGTCACCGCGAAACTTAACAGTCTCACCACCAATAAGGGAAGGAACTTCACATTCAAATGAGCCAAGCATTCCCATTAATCGCTGAAGATAATCAATAATGTCAGTCGGTTCAGTTATTGGTATAACCCTAAGAACCTTAGCTCCAAAACGCTCTACAAGAACCTGTTGGATTTCATCTTTTAGTTCCTGCTCAACGGACTTTTCTCCCGTTTCTTCATCTGGAACGTAGAAACGCATGTAAAACCTTTCTGGATCAATCGTTCTCAAAATCTCTCTGGTCTTGCTATTGATGGCTTCTTGCATCAAAGCCTTGATTTCACTAACAGACTGATTTAGGTAATCTTCTATCTTTTCAAAAGTTTCGAACTTGACGTTTGCGGTTGTACTTAAAGCTACCTTAATTGCTGTTTCATTCGTAGAGAACTGTTCTCCATCATCCTTAATCTCTAAATTTTCCTTAAGCTCAAAGTGCTCGAGTTCAGGCAGAGAAACAATATGCTGTATAGAATAGCCTATAGATTCCGCTTCTTCCTGCATAGCAATTCTGATACTCTCTGCTTCAGAACGGAAATCAAGCAGCAAGTCTACATATTTCTTTCCAAGAAGTAACGGTTTAATGATCTTCTCTAACTTATTCTCAACCCATACCTGCAGATTTGGTGATTGTGCAGAAATATATCTTCTAACGTCTTTAGGAAGCATCTGAAGAGTATTTTCAACAGGTATCTCCTCGACATATTTTTGAACTTTACACCTAACAGTATGATGTATTTCTACTAGCTCTTTAGGAACTGATAATTCGGTGATCGAAGCGCTGTCCAAATATAGATAGGACAATTTACGACCTCTGTCATACAATATTCTGTTTAGATGGGATGCTAAACCGTTTCTAACAGTATCTTTTAACTCGTAGTAAAATTGGCTGAGCGTAACCTCTTTAAGAATATAACTTTTAATTTCTTGTTGAATCAAGTTTACCAGAGCTACCATCCATCCAGGCTCTTGTTGAGATAGAGCGAGGGCTGGTCTATCAATGACTAACTCCGTTTGTAGTTGCAAATTTAGAGGATCATCAGAGTCAGACGTGTATACGGTGAAAGTGGTGGCTTCAGGCGAACCAATTACTACTGCTTCAAGCTGATTTTCTTGATGGAGAGAGACTCTAATGGCTAAGTTTAGGCCCATCTCTCTATACGCGATGTCAGCAAGCGAATTCTGCAACCAACTTATGTGTCCATGAAAATTTTCAATAAATTCAGAAGATCGCTCATTAGTAATTTTGGCAATCCAGCTTAGTAACCTCTTTTCAAAATCCATTTCGGGATTATCGCTACTAGCAAGTGATAAGGCTAATTTCTCTTCCATCCCCGGAGAACAGCTTACACGATAGGCAATAGTCAAGGGAAGATTACGGTCTTGCGAAAAATCTTTAACACTAGCAGTTAAGCCATCACGTTCCGCAATGTGTGAGGGATCATCACTATTACATACTAGCAAGTAGACGATATTTGAGCTTCCAAAGAAAGGGATCTTGTGAAGTATTTCCTTCTGAAGTCTGTTGACTACTATAACTTTTTCTGATGAAGAAACAGACTTGATTTGAGTGGATGCGATTCCTTTATCAAGATAACGAATAATGTTTCTGAACGGGTGTAACTCAATCATATCGACTTAATCTCCTAAATAGATAAAGGTTTCAAAACCTAAGATTCTTTTTGCAGTGCCTTAAATCTTTTCTTTAATCTCCTCACTAGGTTTCTCCGCACTATGAAATGCTTCTTGAAATCCCGTCTACCTTCTTCTTTATGAATAGTGGCTATATCTAAATAATCCTCAACTAGAGATGTCCAGTTATCATTTAGTTCTTTTCTTTGAGATCGATTTGTGTGCTGGATAATTGAACAGAGTAGACAGTCAGACAGGTCAGTTGTCTCTATGTTTTGCTCTTGATCTTCTAGGCCAAATAAAATTGCAAACCACTCAGCGACTAAATATGCAATATCACTAAGGGATGCAATATTTTCTATAGCACATGAGAAAATAAGCCAGTCGATTAGGTTGCCAAAATTCTCAGAACACTTAAATTCATTTGCTTCTAGTGGCTTGAATAATGGATGTATAGATGGCCATTCCCCATACCATCCTAACGGCAGTCTTTCTGTCGTCTCTGCACAGTAGCTAAACACCGATTTCAATGCGATGATGTTTGACAAGGAAAATTTATCAACAGTACAATTCTTATCAGGTAACCAGTCTTCAAAAAGTGCTAAAAAATCGTATATATACGAGTAAGTACCGCTGCGCCACAAGATATTTTGTATTGAATTGTAGATCTCTCTAGACAACTGTGGAGATTTTTCAAGCCACTGCTTTAACCAGGTGAGCAGGTTTTTGGCAGGTCGAGTTCCTAAAACACCAGACCGTAAGTGTCGATCTATTAAGTGTTGAAATATAAAAAATGCAAGAAAACGATCTTTTGGCCCGGCAAAATTTTCTAAAAATCTTTGAGCAATATCTTCTGATTTTGAGTAGTTCGGTTGAATTTGCAATTCATAAACGAGATTAGCTAGCCTTGTCAGCAAAGTATGGATTCTTCTTTCACGTACTACTTTACTTTGACTATCTGAGTGACTATTGCACTCTTCAAGTACCATAAAGGATGTTTCTAGTAGCCATTTTTCCTCATAGATACTTGGAGAATCTGCAGCAATTCTTGCTGATAAGCTTATTGCTTTTTCTGCGATGTCATCTGAATAGTGTAAGATTAAGCTTAAGTTTTGAGTATGCTTAAACTGCTCTTCTAAGAAAAAAGGCTGTTCCCTTTCTAAATAGAGGGGAAATTCATCTTTGAAACTTGGTACCGAAAAATCAATCCATTTTTGTGAGCTTGAGTTGTAAAGCTTTAAGTATGATGCTTTGATATACTTATCGGGCCCGTCAAAGCTCTTCTTCCAAATTTCTGATAAGAGTTCTATCTCATAGTGTTCTTTGCTACCTAAAGAATCTATCTTCTTATCAGAACTAACACTTTTGTCAGATTCAAGATTCACTTCTTCATTTTTTTCGTCGCTTTCGCTAAGCTTCTCTTCACTAAGATTAGCGGCATTTTCTTGCTGCTGTAGCAATAGGAATACTAGTTCTTTGAAGTCTTTTGGGCTTAGCTTACTAAAATAAGATGCAACATACAGAATCGTGTTTTGGATTCTGTCTCCACCAGTAAACAACGCATCAGGAGTAATATCTATAGAAACCTCTGAAGATCCCTGTCCCTGATTCCCAACTCTTTGCTTTCTATCATGATTTTCAGTAAATTCAGCGTTACTTAGTACTTCTTCTATATCTGCTACGTCACTCTCATATTTTTCCAGGTTATACTTTGCTTTGTCACGGATTTCTGTTAGGTCATCTATTCTTCTTTGAAGACTCCTTGCTTCACTTAAAGAAGTCGTATCTCTTTTCTCTTCAACTAAATCTTTTATCCTTATGTTTGCATTGTTATAATCAATTTCAAATATCTCTATTTCTTCTTTGTATCTTTCTCTCCAAGTCTTTAAAACTTCTAAGCTTATGTCTGAAAATTTATTTTTCTTGCGAGATTCACTAGAATATTTTTCCTCTGTTTTTGATACATCTACCTCATCCTCTAAAAGATTATCTTCTTCGCCTACTTTAAATGAATCTTTGACTCTCTTACGAGTACTTCCTCTAAAACCCTTGTCAGGAATCTTGTCGCTTTTCTTTATACGTAGATCACGATTATCCGTTGCTTCATGCTCAGATGCTGTCTCTGGATTTTCTAAGCTATTATCAGTAGCCGAGTCTATTTCTGGAACTTCTATTTGTGTAAAACTACTACCCTTCTCTGAGGTGTTTTCCTCTTGATCTTCTGTATTTGACAATGACTCCAGAGAATTAAGATTTTCCAACTTCTCATTAGACTCTTTAGATTCTTCTAGAGTAGAGTGATTTTCGGAAAATGCTTTATCTGTCATCGTAAGAAAAATCCATAAGATAATGTACAGCGATATCTTCTGTATGAATCGTAGCTTTTATGTATATCTCTTTTCTTGGTGTGACTTAGTCAGTCGCAGTGAGAGATTCAACTTCTGTGTACAGATTTTCAATCTTTTCTTCGTACTGATTTTTCTCTTCTTCATATCTTCCTAACTTTTTCTTTAAGTTGCGTATTTGCACTAAATTACCCCTGTTTTCATTGATTTCTTCCAGGACAGTCTTAATCAAGTTACTTAACTCAAAGACCTGCTCTTGAGAAAATATAATATCTCTCTCAATACGTTCTACTTTTCTGCGGACTGAAAAAGTTAAGTTGCTTGATCTTTTAGGACGGGATTTTTGAAGTGGATGTGAAAGCTCTAGAGGTGAATCTTTCAAAATACCTTTAAGGCAGTCTGCTGAAATCGCAACTCCACCTTTTCCTGAACCTATTCTATAACTGACTATACCTAAGACGCAGCCGTTCGTTTTATTGATGACTGGCGAGCCACTATATCCTGGCTCTAAACCGTAGTTATCGTTGATTTTTAGATCCCAAGCACTAATACGTTCCTTTCGGTTTTTAGATACAAATTGAATCCTGTCACCTAAAGTACCTTTGACTTGTCTCAATAGAGGATGAGCATTACGGTGAAAGGCATAAAATCCGTAAATTTCAAACGACTTATTTTCTGCAAAATCACTGCACAACTGAAGTGTCTGCCTATCTGTAAGCCCTTCAACTTCCAGAATAGCTACATCAATGCCGCGATCTATTCCCGTATATATAACTCTTCCATCTAGCCCATCTACAAGGAGATCGTCTGAATGTATTGCGCTATCTATTACATGGGCACAGGTAAGTACATAGGATAAACTCTTATTTTTGTGTATGATAAAACCAGTCCCAAAACCGAGACTTTCTGGATTGTCTTTAAAGGATATAATTACTATAGAATCTCGGATGTCTGCACTCATTTATCTTTCGGTTTGAGATGGAGTTTGACAGTTAAGTTGCTAGAGGCTTTCGCTTTAGTAATGTAAATGTTACCTTCACCTTCAAAACCAAATCCTATTTCTACTTCTGCACCCTCGATCTTTAGGTCATTACTAATTTCGCTCCATGCTTCCGAAATTGGAGCGCACACTTTAGTTAAGATGGGTTTGATTTTCTCTAGAGTTGCATCAACTCTATCTGTAGGCTGACTTGATATCTCTTGAGCTTGGTTATCAGGTATTTCAACCTCAACCAAGGTTCCGTCCGTAAGTTCTATTAGCTTATGCGCCATAATAATGCAATCAAAGAGAAATATAAGTTAAATGACTTTAACGACAAGCTTCTTTTTGTTGCCGATTGACAAATTACCTAGCTCTACTCTGACTCAATAGAGAGTCACCTCAAAATTACTTATTTAAATAAGGTATGTCAAGAATTTCGCTTGGCAGAGAAAGTCTGTGTTTGTAATCCTTGGTGGCGCATAAGACTCCCAAAACCCCTATAGACCAAGGATTTTCATCAAGGCAGAGATTTTGAGCATTTAAGCTATCCGCTATGAGACTCAAAACGGATAGCCTGATCGCAGGATAGCTCGAGCTCAATTTCCAACAGGCCAAGAAACACATCCCGTTGCGGGATGTGCCGAGGTAAACATCACCACTTAGCGATCACCCCTCCGTTGCACTCTTCTCCCCCTCGCAACGCTCCATCTGTTGAGAATTTGGAGCTAGCTGCAACAAGTGACGGTGCGATATCACTGCGGTAACGCCGAACCACAGAGGATTGCCGCCATGAACACCACCGCTATTTCAACCAACCAGTCAACCGCTCACCAGCGCCGCCTGAGAGCGATCGTCAAACGCCTGGTCATTGAGTTGGGCTATCTGGAGCACTGCCAGGCCACCGGCCTACAGGATGCCAATGTAGAGACGGCAGCAGCGGGGATTGATACCGCGATCGACTGCCTGAACGAACATCTCACGCCGTAGAGGTCTTCGTTTTTTCTGCCCGCTAAGGCTTCTGGGGCCATGCCTACCCGAAGCTTCTCAGCAATCTGAATATTGACTGAACGATGGCTGAAACCTGCTCTGGGAAGTCTTATCTGGGTATAACGTAACCCCTCGTCAGGCTAGCTACATTGAAGACATTCAAACGGAATACTTCATTCCAACCAAGGAGTTAGTACTCATGACCAACACCAATCAGCAAACCAACGAGCACATTTCTGAACAAGCGCTGACGCAAGTTTCTGGGGGCGTTGACTTTGATCAACTCCGTCGCGAAAACCTCGACAAAGACGCGATTGATTTTGACCAACTGCGCCGGGAAAATCTCGACAAAGATGCCATTGCGGATGAGCAACTGACTCAGGTTGCGGGCGGCGTCAA
>ERZ1740058.1606-NODE-1606-length-10111-cov-10.913385_pt1 | contig 10111 bp, 8 predicted proteins | sample MGYA00581745_ERZ1740058 | MGnify/ENA primary metagenome ERZ1740058 (study PRJEB43018, sample SAMN04849742) | marine metagenome | isolation source: floating plastic debris | place: Pacific Ocean | collected 2008-08-30 | study: EMG produced TPA metagenomics... | reverse complement strand
TCATCGATGGTCGCCACATCACCGGTCCCAAACCAGTTGTCGCCATCGAAGGCCGCCGCCGAGGCCTCGTCGTTGTTGAAGTAGCCGGAGATCACCGCATTGCCGCGCACAAAAAGCTCGCCGACGCTGGTGCCATCGTGCGGCAGCCGCTCCCCGTCTTCATCGACAATCTTGAGGTCACAGCCAAACATCCGCCGCCCCTGCTTCGCCTTGGCATCGATCCGCTCATCGAAGGGGGCGTCGTCCATGGTGCGCGATAGGTTTCCGTGGGTGCCCACCGGGCTCATCTCGGTCATGCCCCAGGCGTGGCACACCTCGGCGCCCATCTTCTCGAACGCCTCGATGAGCGGGCGCGGCGCTGCCGATCCACCAACGACCAAGTCCTTAAACGCAGCGGGCATCCGCCCACGCTTGGCCATTTCCCCCTGAAGCCCCAGCCAGACCGTCGGGACGCCCCAGGCCGCCGTCACTCCCTCAGTGTCCATGAGATCAAAGAGCGACGACCCATCCAGCGCCGCACCCGGGAAGATGAGCGACGCACCGGTCATAGGCGCGGCGTAAGGCAGCCCCCACGCGTTCACATGGAAAAGCGGCACCACCGGCAAAATGCGGGATCGCTCGTGCAGCGAGTTGGGAATGGAAATCGACACAAACAGCGCGTGCAGCACGCTCGAACGGTGGCTGTAGAGTGCCCCCTTCGGATCGCCTGTGGTGCCGGACGTGTAGCAAAGGCCGGCGGCCGTATCTTCCGGCAGCTCAGGCCAAGGGAAGCGCTCGTCCTTACCGGCCAGCAGCGGTTCATAAAGATCGTATACGATCGAAGTATCGGGCGCATGCGCCTCATCGGTCATTACGACCACCTTCAGGTCCGCCGGCAGGTGGTCGCGCAGCTTCGCCACCAGCGGCAGGAAGGTCGTATCCACGAAGATCACTTTGTCCGCCGCGTGGCTGACGATGTAGATGAACTGCTCCGCCGAAAGTCTCGGATTGATGGTGTGGCAGACAGCGCCGATGCCCGAGATGGCGTAGTACAGCTCAAAATGCCGATAGCCATTCCACGCCAGCGTCGCCACGCGATCGCCAACGCCAACACCCATCGCCTTCAAAGCCTGGGCAAGCTGACTGACCCGGCCTAACGTCGCCTTGTAGGTCTGCCGGTGGATGTCCCCTTCGGTGCGCACCGACACCAGCTCGCCAGTCGGGTGCACTTCGGCGGCATACTCGATGATCTCGCTGATCGCGAGCGGTCGGTGCATCATGGTGCCCCGCATCGCATTCCCTCCATATTATTGTGTGCCGCTCATACCGGCGGCTGTCTCACAACGATAAACTAAGGGAGCGACCATGGCGGACGAGATGCAAAAGGTTGTGCTGGCCGAGCGGCCGCAAGGGGCACCAACGGACGCAAACTTCCGCCTCGAAAGCGCACCGATCCCTGAACCTGCCGACGGCGAAGTGCTCGTCAAAGTGCAGTATCTGTCGCTCGACCCTTATATGCGCGGCCGAATGGACGACGCGAAGTCCTATGCTGCGCCAGTGCCCATCGGCGGCACGATGGAGGGTGGCACCGTCGGCGAAGTCATCGCCTCCAACCATCCCCGCCTGCAGCCGGGCGATAAGGTCATGGGGATGCTAGGATGGGCGACCCACGGTGTCGTTCCGGCGAACCAGCTACGGAAACTCCCCGATACCGTGCCCATCTCCACGGCACTCGGGGTCCTGGGGATGCCCGGCCTCACCGGTTGGTACGGCCTCACCGTCCATGGCCGGCCCGAACCCGGCGAAACGCTCGTTGTGGGCGCCGCCACCGGGCCCGTTGGATCCATGGTCGGCCAGCTCGCGAAGGCACGGGGCCTCAAAGTCATCGGTGTTGCGGGCGGCCCGGAAAAGTGTGCCCTCGCCGTCGACACGTTCGGCTTCGACGCCTGCATCGACCACCGTGCTGCGGAGGACGCCCGTGCGCTACGACACGCCATCGCCGCAAAGGCACCGAACGGCGTGGACATCTACTTCGAGAACGTTGGCGGCAAAACGCTGGAAGCCGTCATCCCCCTCATGAACCCTCACGGCCGTATCCCCGTGTGCGGCATGATCAGCTACTACGACATGGGCGGGCTCGGCATGGGCGCAGCCGAAGGGCCCAACATGCTGCCGCGCCTCTGGCGGACCATCCTCGTCCAAAAGCTATCCGTGAATGGCTACATCATCTCAGACCACTTCGACCGCTTGCCGGATTTCCTGCGCGAAGTCGCACCGAAGGTCGCTGACGACACCATCGCCTACCTCGAGGATGTCGCGGACGGACTGGAGAACGCGCCGCATGCCTTCATGGGCCTCCTGAAAGGCAAAAACCGCGGGAAGCAGTTGGTACGTGTGACCCCCGCAATCGCGTAGCGTCAGCTCACTCGCGCCAAATGTCTGCCGCGGCGAAATGGCGGTTCTGAGCTTTGCGGGAGCCGCCAGCGCGTGCGATCACCTTGTGGCACCGGCGCGTTGACGGTGCATCAAAGAGGGGATTCCGGCGTGGGCTTTTTCGACCTCACTGGCAAAACAGCGCTGATCACCGGGTCCACCCGCGGCATCGGGAAAGCCATCGCCCAAGCCATGGCGGAGCATGGCGCACGGGTGGTCATCTCATCGCGTAAACCCGAGGCGTGCGAGGCGGTCGCTGCGCAGATGACGACCGCCGGCCATACCGCGGTGCCGATCCCGGCCAACATCTCCAGTGACGACGAACTGAACGCTCTCGTGGACGACACCGAGGCAAAGCTCGGCCCCGTCGACATCCTCGTCTGCAATGCTGCGGTGAACCCCTACATCGGCCCGCTACTCGACGTGCCGGACGATGCCTTCGCCAAAACCATTGCAGTGAACATTCGCGCCAACATGAAGCTTGCAGCGCGCGTCGTGCCCGGCATGCGGGAGCGGCGCGATGGTGCAATCATCGTCATCTCATCCATCGCAGCCTTCAAGGGCACGTCGATGCTGGGCCTCTACGCCATAACGAAGGCGGCGGACGTGCAGCTGGTGCGCAATCTCGCGTGTGAGTTCGGCGCCGACAACATCCGCGTCAACGGCCTCGCACCGGCCGTGGTGAAGACCGACTTTGCGCGCAAACTCTGGGAGGAGCCCGAGCGTGCCGCCCGCATTGCGGACGCCTACCCTCTCAAGCGGCTGGGTGAGCCGGATGATATTGCGGGCGCCGCTGTCTTTCTCGCATCTCGGGCTGGCGCCTGGATAACGGGGCAGACGATCCTCATCGATGGCGGTTGGTCGGCGATGGACTAGCGCCTACGCTGCCAACTCGGTCGTTCGTCAATTCACGCGCGCAACAATTTCGAAACCGAACAGCTTCGCCGAGACTTCATATTTCAACGCGGCCGGGGCACCCTGCCCGACACGCGCGCGTCTGGAGCTTTGAGAATGCATCGATTTGGCGACGATCTGACCATCGGGATCGAAGAAGAGTATCTGTTGGTCGATCCCGAAACCCGGGACCTCGCAGCCAAACCGCCCTCCGGCTTCATGGCCAAATGTAAAGAGAAGCTCGGCGGCCGCGTCACCCATGAGTTTTTGCAGGCTCAGGTGGAGATCGGGACCGGCGTCTGCCGCACCGCAGCCCAAGCCCGGTCAGAGCTTGTGGAGCTGCGCGAGTGCGTAGCCGATGCCGCCAAAGAGTTCGGGATGCGCCTCACCGCTTCCTCCACCCACCCCTGGGCACACTGGCGGGACCAGCACCCGGTGGACATGGATCGCTATCGCATTCTAAACGCCGAACACCGAACCCTCGCCCGCCGCATGGCCATTTGCGGAATGCATGTGCATGCCGGCATCGAGTCAAAAGATCGCCGCGTCGATCTCATGAACCAGTTCACGTACTTTCTGCCGCACCTCCTGGCGCTGTCCGCATCCTCGCCCTTCTGGGAAGGCGCTGACACTGGGCTGAAAGCGTTCCGCCCTATCATCATCGGCGACCTGCCGCGCTCGGGCTTGCCGGAAACGTTCCGCAGCTGGCACGACTGGGAAGAGATGCTGGACGATCTATCCACCACGGGCGTGCTTCACGATCCGTCGCGCATTTGGTGGGACATGCGCCCGTCCAACCGGCACCCGACGCTGGAAATGCGGATCTGCGACCTGTGCACCTGGGTCGATGACACCATCACCATCGCTGCGCTTTATCAGTCGATCCTCGGCCTCCTGATGCATCTGCGCGAAAACAACCAAAGCTGGCGCTCGTACCGCCGCCTGCTGGTGCTGGAAAACAAATGGCGTGCGCAACGCTACGGCGTGGAAGCCCACCTCGCCGACTACGGCCGCCGCGTCACAGCACCGTTCCACGAACTGATCGACGAGATGGTCGAAATCGTTCGTCCTCACGCTGAGGAGCTGGGCTGCATCGAGGAGGTTGAGCACGCGAAGGTCATCGCGCGCCGAGGAAGCAGCGCCGATTTTCAACTCAAAGTTTACACAGAAGCCATGGCGGCCGGGGACAGTGAACGCGATGCACAGGTGAAAGTTGTTGATTGGCTGATCGAGCAATCGGTGGCTGACAAAAGCCCCGGACTCCCCACATGAGGTAGAGTTGCAGCCAGGGGTTGCTGTGGCAACTTTTCCACCGTCCACAGCACTTCCATGGGCGGGGCGCTGACGGCGCGTTTGGATAGGAGTAGCGTATGCCCAAGACCATAGCGGAGCTGCGCAATCCCATGACCATCCAAAGCACGGCCATTGTGTCGGACGGCGCGCAGCCCACCGATGCCACGAAGATGCACCCTGCCGTCACCGCACTGCTAGCCGGCATCCCTGGCGAGGCAGCAGTCGAGGCGTTTGTGAACGCGCAGACCTTCCCGCTGATCCAGCCCGGCGTCGCTGTGTTCGCCTGGCGCGGCGAGGCGGAGCGGGTGGACTTGGTGCGCTGGATCCATGCCGGCATCGACCGGAACGCATTCCACCGCGTCCCCGGCACCGACCTCTGGCTCCTGGAACTGGAGGTCGAGGACTATGGCCGCTTCGAATACAAAATCGCCGTCAACCGCCATGGCCATGGCCATGAAGAGTGGATGCTGGATGGCCTCAATCCATCCCGGGCAGGTGATCCCTTCGGCGAAAACTCCGTCTGCTCCACGTACGGCTACCAGAAGCCCGACTGGACCGAGGACCAGGATGCGCCGGGCGGGCGGTTCGAGCACATCACTGTGGAGAGCGACGCGTTTGGAGAGACCCGCCACGAGCACATCTACCTCCCCCACGGGTATGATGCCGACACCCCCTACCCGCTCCTCGTGATCCACGACGGCGATGACTTCGTGACCTATGCGGGCCTGCGTATCGCGCTCGATAACCTCATCGCGGCCGGTGAAATCCCACCCATTGTCGTCGCGCTGTCGCAAACCCGCGACCGCATGGGCGAATACCCCCGCGCACGCCGCCACGCCCGGTACGTGGTGAAAGAACTGCTGCCGGCGCTGGAGGCGCGATACAACCTCACGACCGATCCCGCAAAGCGCGCCATGCTTGGCGCCAGCCTGGGGGCCGTCGCCTCGCTGATGACCGCCTTCCGCTTTCCCGGCTACTTCGGCGGCCTGGTGCTGCAGTCCGGCTCTTTCATCCTGGACGAGCGCAAACTGCGCGGTCGTGGCCACCCCGTGTTCCACCGAGTGGCGCGAGTTGTGAAGGCTGTGCGGCGCGCGCCGGAACTTCCGGCCACGAAAGCGTTTATATCTACTGGTGAATTAGAAGGGTTGGCCGACGAAAATCGCGCGCTCGCAGAGTTCTTGGACCAAAAGGGCGTCGATGTTCAGTTCCAAAGCGCCTGGGATGGTCACCATTGGCACAACTGGCGTGACCAGCTGCGCAGTGGCCTTATGTGGGTGTTTCAGCCAACTAATAATGAAAGCTGATCCGGCCCGCCGTCCGCGGCCAGATCGCGGAGGGATACGACTTTATGGCGGACCGCACCGTCAACATCGGCCTGTCGCTTGGGGCCGACATCTGCTGGCCCATTTGCTACGAACATCTCCTGGCTGAAGTCACCAAAGGACTGACCTACGACGGTCAGTCGGTGAACGTGGCTTGCGAGCGGGTCACCATCGAACCGTTCAGCCTGCATCAACCGGTGAAGTACGACGTCGTCATCGACCGCCTCACCCACTGGTATTCCACCAGCCGGGAGTGGATCAAAAAGGCCATCGTCCTCAACGACCTCTACGTCTACAATAACCCCTGGTCGCTGCAGTCGAACGAGAAGCACACGTCCTACTGCGCGATGCTTAGGCTAGGTCTGCCCATCCCTGAAACGTGGATGCTCCCCCCGAAATCCTATGACGTAACCGACGATCTGGAAGAAACGCTTCGCAAATACGCCAAGCTCTTCGACCTTGCCGAGGTTGGCGACAAAATCGGCTACCCGTTCTTCATGAAGCCCTACCACGGCGGCGGCTGGAAGGGCGTGTCGAAGATCAGCAACGTCGACGATCTGCGCCGTGCCTACGACGAATCCGGAACAGAGGTCATGAACCTGCAAGCTGCCGTTCTGCCGCACGATTACTTCGTGCGCACTGTCGGCCTCGGCCCGCAGACGCGCAAAGTGAATTACGACCCCGGCGCACCACTTCACGACCGCTACCGCATGAACGTGGACTTCCTGTCCGAAGAAGACGCGTCGGTCCTCGAAGACACTGTACTGACCATCAACTCATTCTTCGGCTGGGACTTCAACTCGTGCGAAACGCTGAAACGTGACGGCATCTGGCACCCGATAGATTTTGCCAACGCCTGTCCCGACAGCCAGGTCACCAGCCTGCACTACCACTTCCCCTGGCTGATCAAGGCCAACCTCCGCTGGTCCATCTTCAACGCGGTCACCGACCGAAAAATGCGCAAAACGCTCGACTGGGAGCCGTTCTACGAGATCGCCGACAAGGACCTTGCGCCTCGTGAGCGGCTGTCAGAGTACGCCAAGATCGCGCACGAGCGGATGGAGACCGAAAAGTTCCGCGAGTTCTGCCAGACCAAGCTCGGCCACTTGGACGAACTCGCCTACGAGTTCTTCGGCTCCGACAAATTCCGCGATGCCGTCCATCAAAAGGTGACGGCGCTGTTCCCCAGCCACGAAATCGAAGAGTTTACTGAACTGTTTTTCAACCGCGTTCAGAAGTGGAGAGAGCAGGAGGGCCAGCGTGGCGACGAAGGAGGCTTTTAGGTGGCACTCGCCGCGCCTGCATCAGGAGATCACGATCACCCGCTGGGGGCACTACGGCGCCCCCGTTCTCATCTTCCCCACCGCCGGCGGCGATGGGGAAGAGATCGAACGCATGCAGCTCATCAGCGCAATCGCACCGCTGCTTGATGCCGGGCGCATCAAGGTCTACTCGCTGGATAGCCTCGCCGGCCGTGCGCTGGCGGCCAAGTGGGGCAGCGAGCAGTATCGCTTCGCGTTTCTCAATGCGTTTGAAGAGGCGGTCGCCCACGAGGTCGTCCCGCTCATCAAATCCGACTGTCAGTCCGACGCGATCGAAGTGATCACGGCCGGCGCCAGCATCGGCGCTTTCAAGGCCACCGCCATGACATGCCGATACCCGCACCTCTTCAAGGCAGCGATCGGCATGAGCGGCACATACGACTTAGAGAAGCTCTTCGGTATCGGCTCCAACTCCGACTACTATTTCTCCGCACCGGTCGCGTTTCTCCCAAACCTCAACGGTGGCCCGCTGCTCGATAAGCTGCGCCAGCGGTTCATCCTTCTGACCTACGGGCAAGGCCGCTGGGAAAGCCCCGACGAGGCGTGGACCTTGGCCAACATCCTGGGGGCCAAGGGCGTTCCAAACCGGGTCGTCCCCTGGGGCTATGAGTGGGACCACGACTGGGTCACGTGGCGCGCAATGCTGCCAATCTACCTGAACGAGCTCGTCCCCTGAACGTTGCTTAAAAAGACCCGAAAACAAAGAAGACCATGAACGTTCTTTTCATCGAGCCGGCATTCCCCAACAACCAGCGCGAATTCGTCCGCGCCCTCGCCTCCATCGGCGCCAACGTCTACGGCATCGGCGAACGCCCGTACGACTGGCTGGACGGCGAAACGAGAAGCCATCTGAAGGGCTATCAACAGATCGCTTCGGTCACCGATGAGGGCGCGCTGGAGTGGGCAGTGCGGGAGTTCCAGAAGCGCTTCTGGGTCGACCGCCTTGAGGCCACCATCGAAGCGCACACCATGCCGGCCGCTCATGTGCGCGAACGCACCCACATCCCGGGCATCCACCCGCGCACGGCCTATCTGTGCCGCGACAAGGTGGCGATGAAGGAAGTGCTGCGTAAAGCCGGTGTTCCAACGGCAGCGTCGGCGGGGATTTCCAGTACCGCCGAAGCGCGCGAATTCGCCCGGCTCCACGGGTACCCAATCATCATCAAACCGCGCGCCGGCGCCGGCGCCTCCGGTACCTTCCGCGCCAACTCCGACCAAGAACTCGACTACGTCGCCAAAGCCTCAGGTCTCGCCGATGGCGCCGGCGCCGCCATCGAAGAGTTCATTGAGGGCCACGAAGGCTTCTACGACACCCTCACCATCAACGGCCACGTGGCCCACGATTTCATCAGCCACTACTACCCCAACGTCCTCCACGCCATGCGAACGCGCTGGATCAGCCCGCAAATCGTGTCGACCAACCGCATGCACGAGCCGGCCTACGGCGAGCTTAGGCAGATGGGCCAACGGGTGATCGACGCACTGGGGATCGAGACAGCCCCCACGCACATGGAGTGGTTTTTCGGTGCGAAGGGGCTAAAATTCTCAGAAATCGGCTGCCGCCCGCCAGGTGTCGGGCAGTGGGACAGCTACAACGCCGGCAACGACATGGACCTTTACCGCGAGTGGGCGATGGCCGTGTGCCATCACCGTTCAGACCGCCAGCCGAGCCGCCGTTTCGCCTGCGGGATCATCGCCCTGCGCCCCGACAAAGACGGCCACATCGCCGGCTACCACGGCGCTGAGGGCGTTTGGGAGCAGTATCACGACAACATCGTGCAGCACTATTTCCCCGAGCCCGGAACCCCGACACAAGGCGTGGAGGCCGGCTACATGGCGAACGCCTGGATGCGCGTTCGCCACGAGGACTACGACCACCTGCGTGGGATCCTCAACGACATCGGACAGCGCATCCAAGTTATCGCCCACTAAGGCGCCGTCCCCCGCCCCCCAAAGGTGGCCTGCCGACATGCAGCCGGCCAAAAGCATTTGAAAGCGCCGGTCGTGCGTGGCATTCGCGGGGACCGCACCGTGGCGCGATGACGCCGCGCTGGCGCAAGTCAACGAAGACGAAGAAGGCAGGCTATGACGACCGCTCAACGTGTCCGTTGGAATGGAGGATTGCAGCCCCAGTCCGTCGACACTCTTTCTCGGCCGGGGGGCGTGATCGTGAGCCCCACCAAAGTCGGCTACATCATTGTGGCAACGGACGCCGCGGGGCTTGAGCGAAAGTTCGACGCCAAGGAGCGCAAGCGCAACAAGCCCGGCGTGGTGCTGTGCGGCTCGATGGAGCAACTGCGCGAAATCGCTCAGCTCAACGACGAGATCGACGCGTTTTACCAGGCGCACTGGGATCAAGACATTTTGCTCGGCTGCATCCTGCCCTGGCGCGATGAAGGCCGCCGCTACGTCCCGGACGATGGCTCCGACGAACTCATGATGGATAACCGCGGCACCAGCTGCTTCGTCATCAAGTACGGCACCCCGTCCGAGCACGTCGCCGCCAAGCTGTGGGCCGACCGCTCGGCGCTGTGTTTTGCAAGCTCCGCCAACCCGTCGGGCAAAGGCAATCGCGGGCTGGTCGAAGGGATTGGCGATCGCATCGCCTCAAGTGTCGACGTGATCGTTGAGGCCAACGACTATGTGGCCTCCATGCAGCCGGACGCGGACGTAAACACGCGCTACGAGCAAGGCGTGATGGTCTCGATGGTGGACGACGACGGCACGCTTGTCCCCGAGCAAAAAGGCAGCCGCGATGTCCGCCCTGTCCCGGTCCTGATCCGCAAAGGCCTTGCGGTCGTCCCCATCATGTCGCTTCTCAGCGACCACTTCACCAGCTGGGACTACCGCCAGGGTCAGTACTACTAG
>ERZ1740058.1605-NODE-1605-length-10119-cov-8.924483_pt1 | contig 10119 bp, 8 predicted proteins | sample MGYA00581745_ERZ1740058 | MGnify/ENA primary metagenome ERZ1740058 (study PRJEB43018, sample SAMN04849742) | marine metagenome | isolation source: floating plastic debris | place: Pacific Ocean | collected 2008-08-30 | study: EMG produced TPA metagenomics... | reverse complement strand
TGTGCGACGAGCCGCTGGCGTCGCTGGATGCCGGCATGAAGGCCGATTTGTTGCCTTACATCGCTGCGCTCGGTCGGCGAGTTCCGATGGTTTACGTGACGCATGCGTATGGTGAGCTGCTGCGGCTTGCTGATCAGGTGGTGCTGATTGCGGGTGGGCAAACGCTTGGGTCTGGGTCGCTGACGGACGTGTTTTCCGACGCTGGCAGTTTGTTTGCGCTCGGGCCACGGGAGGTCGGGGCTGTGCTTGAGGGGACAATCGCAGGGCACGACGATGGGTTGACGCTCCTGGATATCGGCGGCGTGTCGCTTACGGTGCCGCCGGTTGAGGCTCCGCTTGCCGCTCAAGTGAGGGTGCGCATTCGGGCGAGCGACGTCATTCTTGCGCTGAATGTTCCGGCGGACATGTCGACCAACAACATTCTCACCGGGCAGGTGACGCGGGTCGATAAAGGCGGTGGACCGGGTGCGCTGGTGAGCGTGCGCATTGGCTCGCAAACGCTGCTGGCGCGGGTAACGCAGCGCAGCGCCGCGCACCTGGCGCTCGCGCCGGGCACGCGCTGTTTTGCGGTGCTCAAGGCGCTCGCCGTGCCGCCGGACGATATTACTGTGCGCAGCTGAGGGGCGTCCGGAGGCTCGAGTGGTGTCGGTTCGGCACCAAGGGTTTCGACATCGCAAGCGTGGGCCGCAAACCAACCAGAGACCCCGCTCCGAAAGACCTGGCACTAGCAGACCGCGAGGCCGCACCCGCTGTTGCGTTAGTGCACTACCCGCCCCCCGCTGGTGATCCTTATACTTGCGCTCCGCTCAGGCCAGGGGGAACTGAGATGCGGTACGTTGGCGCCAGGGCACTTGTTGCAGCAAGCCTCATCGTTGCCGCACAGCCGCTTCACGCTGCTGATCCCGAACTCCAGAGTGCGTCTTTCACGGGCTGCCATGTCGGCATCCATGGTGGCGGTGTGTTTTCGACGGCGGACGAGTGGACGCCGGTGACCCCGGGGGGAGCGTTCATCGGCCAATCCCTTGGGAGCCATGACCTTTCCGGCGCTGCCGGCGGCGTGCAAGGGGGCTGCGACTACGCTTTCGCATCGGGCCTCGTCCTCGGTTTTGGCGCGGGCTATACGCTCACGAACGCAAGAGGCGAGCATGCGAGCACCCGCGAGACGGGTGTTTCCTATCTCAGCAAGACAGACGGCATCGGCACCGCAACCGTCCGGGCGGGCTTTGCATGGGATCGCGTGCTTGGGTTCGTGTCAGCTGGCATCGCCGCTCAGCAGGACAAGTATTGGGCTACCACAACGGTCTTGGGCACCGCCTTCGAAGCACGCGAGACCCGCCTCGGTTGGACGGTGGGCGCCGGCGCCGAAGTGCAACTCACCCACGGGCTGTCCGCCTTTGCACGGTACGACTATGCCGATTTCGGCACCGATCGCATCGGCCTCACCCCGCAGGTGCAAGGTTTGAGGCCCGCGTCGGTGGAGATCACCAGCCACACGAGCTTGCTGCGGGCCGGCATCAACTTGCGTTTCGGCGGACCTGGAACGGCGCGCTAGTCGGGGCCATGCCTCGGTTCGATGGCGATATGCTGGAGGGTGGCAACGTTCAGGTCTGGCGATGGCTGAAGGCCGGCCCCGTTACCCATCATCTGAGATAGCGTAGGGAGGCAGTACCACCTCAACCTCGGCAACTGGGGGCTTCTCGCCGTGATCGATCTGACTTTCCTCGTCCTCGTCGTGGTCAGCTTTGCTCTGGTGTTTGTTCTCTGGCGCTTGGCCTCACGCCGACGTGAGCTGCCTTGCCCATCGTGGCTTGCCTGGATGGTCGAGCTCGACAATCCGTTCACGAAGGTGAACCGCGCGAAGTTTATCGTTGAGCATTTGGCGCTCACGCCAGGGATGAAGGTGTTGGATGCGGGGTGTGGTCCTGGTCGGCTGACCCTCCCGCTGGCCGAGGCGGTCGGCCCCGAAGGCGAAGTGACCGCGCTTGACCTTCAAGCAGGCATGCTCGATCGCGTCCGCGAGAAGGTGACTTTAGCAGGTCTCAGCAATGCCCGTTACCTGCACGCTGGCTTAGGCGAAGGTAAGCTACAAAACTTGCGATACGATCGAATCACTCTCGTGACTGTGCTCGGTGAGATACCGGACCAAAACGCAGCACTGAAAGAATTGCATAGGGCGCTTAGACCAGAAGGACTGTTGTCGATTACTGAGGTCATTTTTGATCCTCATTTTCAGAGCTACAAATCGCTTTTACGGCTCGCGACAGAAACTGGGTTCGAGGAAGTGAGTTTTTTCGGACGGCGGTTGGCCTATACGGTCCATCTCAAAAAGTCGGCGGAGCACTGATGTGGTGCGCAAGCGCCGCTTTCAATGTGTCTGTACGCGCTGACTAGTCAGGCGCAATGGGCCGCACTGTTCGCCCAGCCGAATTGATACGCGGCCGCAAACGACCGCTGCGGTTGGCTTCAAGAATGCTGTGTTGTCTCACAGGCTTGAGGGGAGGAAGAGGGCGAGCTGTGGTACTGCGATGAGGGCGGCTACCATGGCGAGCATGACGAGGACAAAGGGGATGCAGCCGACCATCACCTCTTTGAGGGAGCCCGATTTTCGTGCGCCCTGTACCACGTAAAGATTGAGGCCGACGGGCGGCGTGATGAGCGCCATCTCGACGAGCACGATCATCACGATGCCGAACCAGACCTTGTCGTAGCCGAGCTCCACGATGATCGGGACCATGATGGGGATGGTGACCACCATCAGCGACAGCGTTTCGATGAAAAAGCCGAGCACGATGTAGATGGCGACGATGACCATGAGCGTTGCGAGCGGCTCGAGGCCGAGGCCGGTCATGAAATCGCGCAGATCGTTGCCGAGGCCCGCTGCGGCGAGCGTGAAGTTCAAGAACGCGGCGCCGGTGACGACCAGCATGATCATCGCGGTGATGCGCATTGTGCCGAGCAGCGCGTCGCGGATCATCGGTGGTGAGAGGCCGCCGGAGATGCCGGCGATGACGAACGCTGCCCCGACGCCGACCGCTGCGGCCTCGGTGGGGGTCGCGATGCCGGTGTAGATCGTGCCGACGATGACGCCGAAGAGGGCGAGGATGGGGACCAGATGGATGAGGGCGCGGAGGCGTTCACCCCAACCGTAGGCTCTTGTTTCGCCGCCGAGTGCTGGCCGCCAGCTGCACAACAAAGCCGTGACGATGCTGAAGAGGACCGCGAGGAGGAGGCCCGGGATGAGGCCGGCCAGGAAGAGCTGCGGGATCGAGGTTTCGGTGAGGAAGCCGTAGACGATGAGGTTGATGGACGGCGGGATCATGATCCCTAACGTGCCACCGGCTGCGATGGCGCCGGAGAAGAGGCGCGGATCGTAGCCGAGCTTTTCGGCTTGCGGCATGGCGACTGTGGCGACCGTGGCTGCGGTTGCGACCGATGAGCCGGATGTGGCGGAGAATAAGGTGGCGGTGCCGATGTTGGCGTGGACGAGGCCGCCGGGTAGCCAGGAGAGCCACCGGTCGAGGGCGGCGTAGGTTTTGGCCGCGACGCCGCCGCGCACCAGGACTTCGCCGAGGAGCACGAAGAGCGGGATCGCAATGAGCGTCGCGGAGTTCATCGCCGACCAGACCATGCGGCCGAGCCCGCGCATCAGGGGGAAGGCGGAGTAGAATTCTGCGATCCCAAAGCCCAGCAGGAAGAGGACAATGCCGACGGGGATGGACAGCGCCAGGAGGCCGATGAGGCCGGCGCCGATGAAGGTCAGCATCTAGTCGCCCTCGCCGGTGGGGCCGATGGCAGCCTCTGAGTTGGCGAACTGCCCACGGATGATGAGCGCACAGCCCAGCAGCGTGACCAGCAAGGCCATGATTGCCAACCACAAGAGGCCGCCGAACCATATCGCCTGGGGGATCCAGAGTGGGGTTTCGAGCGGTGTGTTGGCCCGTGAGCCGTTGGCGATGGAGCGCTCCAGGACGGGCCAGGCGCGGAAGGCCACCACGATGGCGACGTAGGAAAGCGCCGTCATGGCGAGGAGATCGAGGAGGGCACGGATGGGGCGAGGGGTGACGTTGCGCACCATGTCGATGCGAACGTGCGCCCGCTCCAGGAGGGCGTAGGAGAAGCCCCAGACGGTGATGGCGGCCATCACGTAGCCTGAGATCTCGTCGGTGCCGCCGAAGCTGGCGTTCGCTTGGCGCAGCGAAATGTCGAGGATGATGAAGGCGGCGGCCAGGAGGACCGCGCCGCCGGCGATGAGTGCAACGGCGCGGTTCAGCGCCCGCAGCGTGGCGAGCGCTTCGAGCATGTTACTGCGTGACCGTCACGCCGACGACTTTGCCGACGGTGTCGTTCCAGCGGGCAACGTACTCGTCGGAGGTGCGGGACGCCCAGTCGGGCAGCACTTCAGCTTCGAGGATCTCGCGGGCGCTGGCGATGTCGGCGTCGGTGGCCTCCACGAGGGTCATGCCGCGGGCATCGCCGTAGGGGCAGTCGCCGTTGCCGGTGAGGCAGGCGATGTCGTTGACCAAAGCGTCCTGGGCGGTGGACCAGGCGGGGTCTTCGAACTCGGCTTTGATGCTCTCTTCGATGGTCGCTTTGGTGGCGTCATCGAGGTCGTTCCACCGGTCCATGTTCATGGCCGTCACCACCGGGTCCCAGCCGCCGAGCGGGATCGGCAGGAGGTGGGTGGAGACTTCCCACCAGCCGGCGTTGTAGCCCGAGCCGGCGCCGGTGACCGCGCAGTCAACGACACCGCGTTGCAGTGCGCCCGGGACCTCGGAAAAGGAGACGTTGAGGCCTTCAGCGCCGAGCGCCTCCAGAAACTTCGTGGTCATGCGCCCGGAGCCGCGGATTTTCTTGCCCGCGAGGTCGGCGAGGCTGGAGATTTCCGCGTTGCAGAAGACGACCTGCGGCGGATAGGGCGCGATGGCGAGCACCTTCGAGTTGAAGCGCTCCGCGAAGATGTCGTCCACCATGGGCCGGGCCGCATCGACCATGGCGCGCGCATCGCCGGCATCTGTCGCAACGAGCGGCACGTCGAGGCCTTCAAGCTCCGGCGCGTCGGCGACCGCGTAATCGCCCACGGTCATGGCGACATCGTAGACGCCGTCGCTGAGGTTGCGGAACACATCGCCCACCGACATGCCCATCTGGTCATGGGTGGTGAGCGCGACCGATACGCCGTCGGCGGCTGCGGGCAGCGTGTCGGTCCAGTAGGGCGCCTCGTACTGCTTGTGCAGCGGCAGGCCGGACCAGCTTCCGACGACGGCAAGTTCTTGAGCCAGAACGGGGCTCGCGGCGAGCACCGCAGCGGACGCGAGAAGGGCAGTGCGGATCATAGTTGCTCCTGGAGCGTGTTGTGGGCCGTTTCGCGGCGCTTAGGCGGCGGCGGCGTAGGGTTGAGTGAAGGGTTCGTCGGCGTTTTCCGCGACGTCAGTGATGAGCATGTGCCCCGGTGCATGAGTGATGCAAAGCTCAGGCCGTGCGGCGAGCACCACGTTTTGCGGGGTGACGCCACAGCCCCAGAAGGTTGGGACTTCGCCGGGGTTAATGCTGACAGGCTCGCCATAGTCGGGTTGTGAGATGTCGCTGATGCCAATCGCGGCTGGGTCACCGACATGGATCGGGGTGCCGTGCGCGGATGGGAAGCGCTGGCAAATGCTGATGACATCCTCGACCCGGTCGGCTGGGATCGGACGCATGGATACGACCATGGTGCCGCTGAACGGGCCGGCGGGGCGGCATGCTATGCTGGTGCGAAACATTGGGACTGTGACGTCGCAATCGATGTGCCGCATGGGGATCCCGGCGGCCATTAAGGCGTGCTCGAAGGTGAATGAGCAGCCGATGGCAAACGCGACCAAATCGCGACGCCACAATTTGGTGATGTCGGTTGGCTCGCCTGAGAGGACTCCGTTGTGAAAGACCCGGTAGCGCGGCAGGTCGGTGCGCACGTCCACGTCGGTGCCGAGCGTGCGGAACAGGGGATCGCCGGTGTCGGACACGCCGACTATGGGGCATGGCTTGGGATTGCGCTGGCAAAAGCGCATGAAATCGAGGGCATGGGTGGACGGCAGTATGACCAAGTTGGTCTGCAAGACCCCTGGCGCGAGGCCGGCCGTGTGGCGCTTGTGCGAGCCATCTCGTATGCGGCGGCGCCATTCGGCCGCGCTTGCGTCAGCGCTTAATTCCACCCGCGTCCCTCCGTATTTTTCGCGAGGGTAGCCGATGTTAATATTCAGTCAAATTCAAAGAATAAGCCGTTTGCGATCCAAAATATTTATCGCTCGGCGCCGGCGGCGTGCCAGTTTTTCGCGGTCTCCACAGCGAGTTCTGCCGCGATGTGGGCCATGGGATTGGCACTTTGCGCCCACGTTGATGCGGTGAACGTCAGCGCGTCTGGCTGCCATGGATGCTTGAACGGGACGATGATGCCGGCCCCGATCTCATCGAGCGCCAGGGAAATTGGGTAAGCACCAACGCCAACACCGCGTGCGATGAGCGCGATGGCGGCCGATAGCGAGGCCGACGGAAACAGACGGACGGTGGGGCCATTGTGGGCAAGGGCAAGGTCGCGCATCTCGCGATAGGGCCTGGTCTGGCGCGCGTAGGTGATGATCGGGACGGTCGACAGATCGACTGGGAGCCGAGATGGACTGGCGAGCCATTGCAGCGGGAAGGACGGCAGGGGGCGGTCGACCACCTCCGGATCGCCAAGCGGGCCCATGACAAGGGCAAGATCAAGCTGGCGGGCGAGAAGCTGGCTGCGCAGGTTCACGCTGATGTCGATGGATAGGTCGAGTGTGGCCTGGGGGTGCGCCGCATGGATCGCCGCCAACAGGTCTGGCAGCCAGGCCTGGGCGATGGTCTCTGCCGCCCCGATGCGCACCGTCTCCGTGCCGCTGCCGCGCGCAAGGTTCGTGCGCATGTGGTCGTGGAGGTCGACCATGTGTTCGGCGTAGCGCAGGAGACGGGCGCCATCGCGGGTCACGGTCATGCCCGCTGGAGTGCGCTCGAACAGGGGGTTGCCCATGATCTTTTCGAGGTTGGCGATGCGGTTGGAGAGCGCCGGCTGGGGAAGATTCAGCGTTTCGGCCGCGCGACGCATGCCGCCGGTGCGGTGGACCCAGACGAAGGCGATCAGCTGATCGAGCGTCATCGGCCGAAAATGCGTGAGAAGATACCGCCTTCTGAGGGTCTGGGCGGGATCCAATCGCGGGCGCCGGCGCCGAAATGGTCCTGCCCGCTGCGGGCAGCCGGCTGCACGTTCTGGCTCCACGGCAGGTCGGCGGGCAGCGTGTCGGAGGCGGCGAGGGCGATGGCGCCTGCGCCGGGAAGTTCCGCGGGGCGCATGCCAGCGTGGACGTTGGTCATCAGCGTGCGCCAGAGCGATGCGGGCAGGGAGCCGCCGGTGGCGCGATTGGTGGAGCTGTTGTCGTCGTTGCCGAGCCAGACGCCGGCGGTGAAGAACGCGGTGTAGCCGACGAACCAGGCGTCGCGCCAATCCTGGCTGGTGCCGGTTTTACCGGCGGCCTGCCAGCCGTCCAGCGAGGCTCGCTTGGCGGTGCCCGATGTGAGAGCGGCCGACATCATGGCGTTCATGGAGGCCATGTCGCGCTGCGAGAGCACCTGCTCGGCGCGGCGAGGGCGGCGTTCGTAGAGTAGGATGCCCTCCGCGGTGCGCACGCGGCGGATGACGTGGGGCTCCACACCGACGCCACCGTTGGAGAACGGGACGTAGGCGTTGGTGAGTTCGAGGAGCGTGACCTCGCTGGTGCCAAGGCCGATGGATGGCGTTGCCGTCAGCTCGGAGCGGATACCGAGGCGCTGGGCGACGGCCGCGACCGTTTCTGGGCCGACTTCGGCGGTGAGCTGGGCTGCGATGGTGTTGAGCGAAAAGGCCAGCGCTTTGGCGAGCGTCACGGGGCCGAGGTAGGAGCGGGCGTAGTTTTGCGGGTTCCAGCGGCCGATGGTGGTGGGGCCGTCCGTGCGTACCGTGTCTGGCGAGGCGCCTGCCTCCAGCGCTGCGAGGTAGACGAACGGCTTGAACGCTGAGCCCGGCTGGCGGCGGGCTGAGACGGCGCGGTTGTATTGGCTGTCGTCGTACTCGCGCCCGCCGACGAGGGCTTTTACCGCGCCGGCGGCGTCGAGCACCACCACCGCGCCTTGGCTGACGCCTTTCTCCTGGCCCTCTTCGTCGAGCATGCTGGCGAGTGCGTTTTGTGCCAGCTCCTGAAGCTCGAGGTTGACAGAGGTCTCGACGATCACGTCGCCCGCTGCCGAGCCGATATAGCCGGGCAGCACGGCGGCGACCCAGTCGGCGACGTAGCCGCCACTGTCGGCCACCGGCGCGCTGCGCAGCTTCGCTGGGTTTTCGCGGGCGGCGAGGTGGGTGAGATCGTCGATGGCGCCGATGTCGAGCATGGCGGCGAGCACCGTCGCGCCGCGGGCGTTGGCGCGGTCGATGTTGCGGGTGGGCGCGTAGTAGGACGGGGCACGCAGGAGACCCGCTAGGACGGCGGCTTCGCTGACGCTGAGGTCCTCGGCGCCCTTGGCGAAGTAGCGCCGTGCGGCAGCGTCGACGCCGTAAGCGCCTCCGCCGAAATAGACCCGGTTGAGATACATTTCGAGGATCTCGTCCTTGGAGTGGCGCCACTCCAAGGAGACGGCGAGGATCATCTCCTGAACTTTGCGCCCGATGGTCCGCGAGGGGTTGAGGAAGAGGTTTTTGGCCAGCTGCTGGGTGAGCGTTGAGCCGCCCTGGACGAAGCGGCCGGCGCGGGCGTTGGCGACCATGGCGCGGGCGAGGCCGATGGGATCGACGCCAAAATGGCTGCGGAAACGGCGGTCTTCGATCGCGATGACGGCGTTGGGGACGTGGGCCGGCAGGTCTTCGATATCGATGGCGCGGCCGCCAGTGTCGCCGCGGTTGGCGATCAGCTCGCCCCGCTCCGACAGGATCGCGACGTTGGGGGGGCGCTCCGGCACCGCCCATTCCGACCGCGGCGGCATGGTGGCGGCGTAGTAGGCGATGATGGCGCCGACGCCGACGGCCCCCAACAGGCCGAGCGTGAGCGTGACGCGGGCCAGGAGGCCGAACCAGGAGCGTTTGCGCTTGGCCGGCCGTGCGCGCGGCTTTGATTTGGGCTTCGCACGCTGGGCCGGTTTGCGGCCGGGGCGCGACGGCGAACGGGGCTTGCGAGCCAAGGCTATTCCCTCAACGCAGGTACAAACTGGGGACTGGCAGACGGGGTGTTGCCATGGCGGTGGCGGTGCGGGCAACAGCCCCGCGTAAAGACGGCGCTTGAATGCGCAGGCCTAACCCCTCTCTAGTGATCTGGCGCGGAGGAATGAACATGGCAGCCACAGCGAAAGCGGACGGGACAGAGGACGCGAAAGGTCGGATGCCTGGCGAGGGCGACACCGTGTTCTTGGTGGACGGCTCGTCCTTTGTATTTCGTGCGTATTTCCAGTCCATGAATCAGGACCGGAAGTACAACTACCGTGCCGACGGCCTGCCGACCGGGGCTGTGCGCCTGTTTTGCAACAAGATTTATCAGTTTATCCGCGATGGTGCGGCGGATGTGATGCCGACGCATCTGGCGATCATCTTTGATAAGTCGGAGCAATCGTTCCGGAACGAGATGTACCCGGACTACAAGGCGAACAGGTCTGCGCCGCCGGACGATTTGATCCCGCAATTTCCGTTGATGCGCTCAGCGGTGGAGGCGTTTGGGCTGATCCCCATCGAGAAGGGCGGCTTTGAGGCGGACGATCTGATTGCGACGTACGCCAGGCTCGCCGCGGACGCTGGGGCGGACGTGGTGATCGTGTCGGCGGACAAGGACTTGATGCAGCTCGTGAATGAGCGCGTGTCCATGTACGACCCTGCGTCCGGTGAGGGGCGGCGCGCTGGCGGCAGCAAGATGGGCGTGCGGGCCGAGCGGCGCATCGGGATCGATGAGGTGGTCGAGTATTTCGGGGTGCCGCCCGAGAAGGTCACCGATGTCCAGGCGCTGATTGGGGATGCGACCGACAATGTTCCGGGGGTGCCGGGGATTGGGAAGAAGACGGCGGCGCAGCTGATTGGCGAGTACGGTGACTTGGAGACGCTGCTGGCCGGTG
>ERZ1740058.1604-NODE-1604-length-10121-cov-7.426386_pt1 | contig 10121 bp, 8 predicted proteins | sample MGYA00581745_ERZ1740058 | MGnify/ENA primary metagenome ERZ1740058 (study PRJEB43018, sample SAMN04849742) | marine metagenome | isolation source: floating plastic debris | place: Pacific Ocean | collected 2008-08-30 | study: EMG produced TPA metagenomics... | reverse complement strand
ACTGACGAGACCGTTGTCGAAGAGTCTGAGATGACTGATGAGACCGTTGTCGAAGATGCCGAATCAGTTGAAGAAGAACCTGTTGCCGGAGAAGAGCTCGATACTGGTGAGTTCACGATTGCTGAGCTTACAGATAACAGCGACTCCTTCGAGATTTTGGCAGAAGCGCTTGCAGCTGCTGACCTAACGGAAATTCTTGGCGGCGAAGGTCCTTTCACTGTATTCGCACCTACCGACGACGCTTTTGCAGCCTTGCCTGAAGGCGCTGTAGAACAGCTGCTACTCCCTGAGAACAAGGACGTGCTGGTTCAAGTGCTGACCTACCACGTGGTTCCTGGTGCGTTGCTCTCTACTGACCTAGAGACAGGCAGCGTTGAAACTGTAGAAGGTAGCGAAGTAGCGCTTGATGTTGCTGATACAGTAACGGTCAACAACGCCAACGTTGTAGTCGCTGACGTTGAAGCTAGCAATGGCGTCATTCACATCATCGACCGCGTCATCATCCCACCTTCTCCTGAAGCAGACGCTGGTAGCGTTGAGACAGAGGAAGCAACTTCTGCTGAATAGGTTTGATGGTTTGTCCTTGGGGTTTACCAGCTACTTTTATCGGCGAACCCCACTTTCGAGACCTAACTTTCGAGAAGGTGTAGGACAACAGTATGCTAGCAGCTTGTGCCAGCTGTTAGCCGAGGTCCACCGCTAGGCACAGTCAGGGTGCATCTGATATGCGCCTAGCGGTGGCTCAACTTCGATAAAACGCTTGTGTAATTACGTTCTCACGATTGTCTTAAAAAATACCCCTCAAGCTGTGTGGCCTGAGGGGTTTCTTATTGAGGCTTCTTATTGAAATATGCGACAAATACGTGGTGACTGAGATATTACAGCTAGCTCAGCGCACGACAAGCAGTATTGGCACTAGGCGTCGTTTCGATAGTCACTTCGGTAAAGCCAGCTACTTGAAGCAGTTGAGTAATCACCAGAGAGGCTCTGTCATTCGCCTGATCTAAGATGCCTTGTTCACAGGCAGCGCGCTCTATTTTTACCAGTGCTTCTTTCTCGGCTAAGTCTTGTAGCTGAGGGGCTCGATCTGGGCCCAGATTAAAAAAGCCGCGGTCATAGTCATAGACATTGGAGCGTTCAACATCTATTTTGGTGTCTAGAAGTTTGGGTGGAGGTAGCACAAGCCGAATGGAGTTACCCGTTTGAGAGGCAACCACATCGGCTGTAGAAAGCTCTTCGAGATCCACACCTGCTTGAACTTCACCATAGGCAACATAAAGCAGATTTGTTTTACCGATTGTGAGTTCGCCGAATTTGCGATCGCTCTGCGCAGGCACCACCGCTTCCATCGTAAAAACAGCGGTCGTCAGCTCGCTCACTTCCTGCACCTGCTCTACAACCACAGTACGTACGTCAACCGTCTCTTCGGGCGGCTTAATCGTCAAGGCATCTTTCACCTCAGAGAAAAATTGTCCCCCCGAGCGCAGAAACGCAAGTAGCGCCTGGCTACCTAGCATGACCGGGGCCCCTGTGGTTGCGATCGCCAGCAGTTGAAGCAGCTTGACAATAGACGTTTTCTGCGGCTGGCGCGACTGACGGCGATACGGGCTGTAGTCCGCCGTATCACGTTCAGAATCCTGTCTAGCCGGTGAAGTGGTCTCGCGATAAGAATCGGGCATGGGAAATTTCATAGCGGTAGGCCATGCCTACATCTTAGTGGAACTTTTCTCTAGCGTCCGTTGAGTTGCTCATGAGAAGTGCGCGGGATGAGCTGCCTTCTATACGAAGCTTTCCCTTAAGTTCCCCTAAGTCAAGAGCTAGGTGACGCATTAGTAACACGTCACTGGCCTACCGCTAACCTAGTTCGCCTATCCGACTCAGCCTATCCGACTCAATCGCTATCCCTTTGCTAGCGCGGCCTCACCTCGGCGATACAGCTCTTGGGCATAGTCTGTCCAAGAACCCTGCCCCCAGTAGCGGAAACAGCTCGATTCTACCAGCAACAAGTACAGCAGCGCCACCTGATAGTCAGGTCGCTGCGTCACCGTGGGGTCCGACTGCACCTGTCGGTCGTACTTCTGGTGAAAGCTGGCACTCAGCTGATTCATAGGCCCTAGAACGTTTTCGTAACCGTTCACCCAGCTCAGATCATTGGTCCAAGAGGCACCGTCCATATGGAACTGATGATCGGTCTCTTTTAGAGCTGCGATCGCCTCAGCCACCGCTTCCGGCGTAGCACTTTCAGGGCTCACTCTATTCCAAATCTTATGCTGACCCACCGCCTGACACTGGGGATAGTCGTCCGGGTTCACCCCAGCCGCCTCAATCATCTCAATGTACTCAGTGCCATTGAGCCCGACCACCCCTTCTGTGCTGCGGCCATTCTCCTTAATACCCGCCCAAAACGGCACAAAATCACGACCATACTCATTCATCATCACACCGCCGTTTTCGCCATCAGCAATCTGTGACACGCAGCAGGGCACCGTCACCCCGCCAATCTGCTGACGCCCCCGGCTCTTCGCCTCATGAAAAGGCTGCATCTGCGCCACTAGCTTAGTATCTGATCCCTGCGTCTTAATCAGCGCAGTAATGCTCACCGCCTCACCCCGAGAGTTCCGAGCCACCAGCTTATTCGGCACATACTTATCATCGTGGTGCAACCGCTCACCGCCCGGCCGTTCAACCGAATCTTCCTGCACTAGCAACCAGCGATAGCCACAGTCTTTTAGTGCCTTAATGTATTCAAACAGCGTATCTGGATGATTCGGCAAATGCATCTCCGGCGGCGAAAAGCCCTTCACTCGCTTCAGCGCATCGTAACCAAACATCGCAGCGAAATGATGCTGCCAGGCCTGAATGTGCAGCTTAATATCAGGGATTGGCGTAGAGGGCACCACCGCATGGCTCCACATCGTCCCCATCCACTCTACATAGGGCTCATACTGCGGCTCACACAGCCGCTTCAGATCATTGATAATATCTTCGCGGCCCATTTGCCGAAAGGCCCAGAACAAATTGCCCGAATAGTCGAGCATAATGCGTGGATTTTCACCTTTACTCACCAGGTCTGGAATCCACTCACCCATGCGCTTGTAGCACCAGGCAAAAACGGATGCGTTGTGATTATCGCCTTCGCCCTGATTTTCGAACATGCGCTGCAAGTTACTAATAGTGCTGCCATCGTGGCCCGCTGGCACACTGGGCTGATGCATATGTAGGGCACAGGCAAAACCAGCCGTAATTTTGGCAATGTCTAAATTAGTGCGCGGTAGAAAAATTGGCTCGTCGTGATTGGTAATTTCAGTAATCGTGTCTTCCCAGCCACAGATGTTCGGCAAACCTGAGCGGGTATCGTCAAGGTTGGGATATTTGCTAGGTGCGCTTGCAATCATAAAAAAGAAATCCTGTAGAAGAAGTCCTGAAGAATTTAGTCACGCTCATAAGCGTAGCGAAAGCGACTAAAAGTCAGTAATAAGTAAAATCAAGGCGTTTTACACTCTTTAACAAGTGGCTGTGGCACAAACTGCAACACAAGGGGCTTGACAAACAAATTAAAACTGATGGGTCGAAATTCGGTCCCATATCTGCTTGAATAAACGATATAAACATAAACTTTCATTACAAACTTCTTTGGAGCCACTATGTACATCGTTCAAATTGCTTCCGAGTGTGCGCCCGTTATTAAAGCGGGTGGCCTAGGCGATGTGGTGTACGGCCTCAGTCGAGAAATTGATACCAGAGACCACACCGTAGAAGTGGTTCTGCCAAAGTACGACTGCATGCGTTACGATCACGTATGGGGCATGCACAAAGCGTACGAGAATTTGTATGTGCCGTGGAATGGTGGCGCAGTTCACTGCTCTGTAGACTGTGGCTGGGTTCATGGTCAGCTGTGCTTTTTTATTGAACCTCACTCAGCAGAAAGCTTCTTTAACCGGGGCAAGTACTACGGTGAGTGGGACGACCAAATTCGATTCGCCTTCTTCAGCAAAGCAGCCTTAGAATTTTTGCTTAAAAGTGGCAAACGCCCCGATGTCATTCACTGCCACGACTGGCAGACCGGCCTAGTGCCAGTGATGCTGTTCGAAATTTACAAGTATCACGGCATGACCACTCAGCGCGTGTGCTACACCATCCACAACTTTAAGCATCAGGGTGTATGGAGCGCGGATGTTTTAAGTCAAGTAGGACTCAACCGCGAGTCTTATTACAGCAGCCCCGATCGCTTGGGCGACAACAACAATGCAGGCTCTATCAACTTTATGAAGGGTGGCATCGTATACGCCAACTACGTCAACACCGTCTCACCACACCATGCGTGGGAAGCCAGGTTTAGCGACATCGGCTGCGGCTTACAGCCCACTCTAGAAGTCCACCAGGACAAATTTGGCGGCATCCTCAACGGCCTGAGCTACGACGTGTGGAATCCAGAAACAGACAGTCAGCTACCGGCAAATTACGGCATCGCAGACTTTGAAAACAAAGAGCGCAACAAAAAGGCCCTGCGAGAGCGCCTGTTGCTAGAAGCAAACGACAAGCCCATCGTCGCTTTCATTGGCCGATTGGATCAACAAAAAGGTGTACATCAGGTGCATCACGGTCTGTACTACAGCCTGGCAAACGACGCTCAGTTTGTACTGCTCGGCTCAGCGTCCGAACCGGGTCTGAATGACTGGTTCTGGCACGAGAAAACGCATCTCAATGAAAACCCAGACTGCCATTTAGAGATTGGGTACAACGAGGAACTGGCGCATCTTATCTATGCGGCAGCAGACATCATGATCGTACCTAGTAACTACGAGCCTTGCGGACTCACTCAAATCATCAGCCTAAAGTACGGCACGGTGCCAGTGGTACGCGGCGTAGGCGGACTGGTAAACACTATTTTTGATGTGAACTATGACACAAACAAACAGCCAGCAGAGCGTAACGGATTTGTGTTCTTTGAGAATGATAGCTTTGCACTAGAGTCAGCGCTGGGTAGAGCTTTACGGCTATATCATCAAAAACCGGAAGACTTTGCCATATTGGCAAAGCGTGGAATGGACTGTGACTACTCTTGGAAGCACCCTGGCGACCAGTATGTGGGTGTATACGAGCATATTCGACACAAGTAAATAGATTAGAGGGCTTTCTCCAAAGGCAAAGACTCAAAGACCGACACCCAAAAGACCGAGTAGACAAACTCAAAGAGTACTGTTCTCTATCTAGCTTGTAAGAAATTGGGCTACTTTACGAGGGTATCGCTTGTTTTGAGGCGTTAGCAAACGGTTCATCTTGAAAGGGTTGAGAATGTTACGGAATCAGCCGCGCGTACTAACCAGCAAGCTCTCATCTCTCAACCAAGCCATGAAACCAGTTGGCTAACCGTCGAGGCCACTGCGAAGGACTATCCTTTGATCGTACCTGCAAATTAACCATCGATTGCAATAGCGGCAAGCCTCCCACCCTTAGTCCTAGCGCCACATGCGCGACAACCAAAACAACCATCGAGACCCAAGCAAATACGTGCAGGTTGTACCACACGTTATCCCACTCACTGTTCATCAACGCTTTGGCACCGCCAAACTGTCTAGCAGATACCATCGACAGCAGAAGCGTGCCCAACAATCCAGTATTGATCAGTCGATGCAACGCAGACTGACCCGAGGGCTGATTCAAATAGGGTAGCTGCTTCATAGATTTCAGCTGAATCAGTCGCCTACGTCCGGCAAATAGACTGTAGAGCAAGAAAGCTGCAAAACAGACGCTGACAATTTCTCCAATCTGATGGTGAATGCTAAGCCACTTTGAATCGGCCTCCGGTAGAGGCAAGCGACCAAAGCGATAGTCCCAGGTGTTATACAGCCAAAAGCCAGTGACCATAGAACCCAATACCAAAAGACCATTGGCAGCATGCAGTAAACGAAAAATCAGCGGCTGATAGGGACTGGTTTTTGGCATAATAAATTTCTCTATAGCGTTCGTCACTTAGCTCTACACATCGCTAATAGGTAAAACTGTTGATGCCTATAGAGCGAAGTGGTCAACAATCGCAAAATGCATCTGGCAATTGCTACACAGTTGCCTCAGATTATCTTCATTTTCAGCTTATAGGCTTTCTGTTTTAATAGCAGCAACAATACGTAAACGGCCGAGCAAATACACTGGGAAAGCTAAGGGTACTGACGTTTGCAAGCAAAACAGTCCATGCCAACACAGCAGATTCTACTTAGGGTACGACCGATGTACCGCGAGGAACTGCATGGTGTTTTGCAACTCATTCATCAAACCATTAGAGCTATCAACTGTAGAGACTATACCTCTCGACAAATAGAGAAAATTATCCGTATCCATCGTCGTTCAATTTTAGAGAATGGCACCGTCTTAGTAGCAGAGCACCGTTCTCAAATTGTTGGCGTTGCCAAGGCGGGATTCAGCTTTTGGGGAACGCAATCGATCGAAGTCGTCTTTACACACCACCAGTTTGTGCATCAGGGAATTGGTAGGGCGCTAGTCGCTGAGCTAGAAAGAAAAGCCAATTTGCGCAATATCAAAAAGCTCTCCGTTTTCTCTTCACTATCTGCCGTTGGTTTCTACCAGGCACTAGATTTTGAGCCGCTGGGTAAGACGTCCACCTCTGGAAATCTTCCATGTGTCTATATGGAGAAACAGCTTCGAGCCTCTACGATCCTTGAAAAGATTTTAGAAATAGGCCAACTTCTCTTTGGCTTATTTCTCGTTTTCGCAGTGCTCTATGGCCTTATCTACATAGGCTGCTTCTTTCTAATTTACGCGCTTTAGCGTACGGTTGCTCGCGAAGTCAGGACTGTTTTATGACCATCGTCTTACGGCACTAGAGGTTATAGATATACGATAAAAGCGTAATAGAGCGCTCTTGAAACAGCTGAATTCAGCATTGCAGCGCTTTAATATATCGCGCAGCAGAGAGGTTCACGCGCTCTTTTGCATTAGAGACAACAATCGCTGGCCACCAAGCACCGTAAAGCCGGTCAAAGGCATAGGGTTCTACAGCAGACTCAATATCACCGACCTTAGCTGCAGAAAGCGGAATGTAGTTAGGGTAGCTGTACATAAAGCTCACCCAGCACTTGTCTGCGACGACCTGAATCACATCGCCAGTCAGCAGCACGCCTGCTTCGGCTGCGCCCGAGCGCCAGTGGCAGACTGTACCTCCGTCGAAGTGACCACCCGCTTTAATCAGCGTTAGATCTTCGCTAAGCGTGAGCGTTTCTCCTTCCCAGAACTCAATGCTTGAATCGGGGCGCATCATCCACATGCGATCTGCCGCATGGAGATAAACTTTGACATCAAAGGCGTGCGCCCACTCGACAGCAGAAGCGTAGTAGTGAGGATGTGAAATTGCGATCGCACTCAAACCTCCCAGCGCTTTAACCCGCCCAATGGTTGCATCATCGATCAAACTAATGCAATCCCAAAGCACATTTCCCTGAGCCGAGCAGACCAATAAAGCCCGCTGACCAATGGCAAACTTAGGCTCTGTGCCGATACCGTAAAGATTGTTTTCCTGTTGCTCAATCCGGTTACGACGATCTTTTTTAAGATCCAAGAGAGTCGTCCACTGCTGACCGTCATACCCAACATACTGCCGCTCGTCCGTGCAGATAGGGCAATGTTCAGGCACTTCTGCAGTCTGCGCAAACTGCGTTCCACAGGTCACACAAATGAAGTTATCCATAGAAATGCATTCCTACAACGTCTTGGCTCAAATGATCAGACAGCAGCAACAGCGTCTATCTCGAACAGCATGTCATCACCCGCTAGTCGTGGTACCGGAATTCACCTTTACTTACACGGAGACTGATGACAAGACTCTCGCTGACCGGACACGTTAGCTTGCTGACCCACCAAAACACTCGCTAAAACAGTCACCACACCCACAAGCTGCACTACGGAAAGTGTCTCTTGCAAAAAGACATAGCCAATCAGCGTTGCCACCACCGGACTGAGCAATCCTAAATACGAAACAGCTGAGGGATTCAGCTTGTCGATACCGCGAAACCAAAGCGCGTAAGCTAACCCAGTACCAATTAGCCCCAGATAAATAAATCCCCAAAGATTTGTTCTAGTAATTTCAGTAAAAGGGCCTTCGGTAATAAGAGCAATCGGTAACAGCATCAGTCCACCAATCGCCAGTTGCCAGGCCGTAAACACAATCAGAGAAACCGGCGGATGCCACCGCTTAACGAGCACTGTTCCTAGCCCCATCGCACCCGCACCCGCTAGAGCAGCAATGATGCCAATGGTATCGAGCTGTGCGCCAGGGCCCAGCACGAGTAAGCCAACACCAATAAAACCAGCGATCGCAGCGACAAAAGACAGCTTAGCGGGCTTGTCATTCAATATTGACCAGGAAAACAGCATGACTAGCAGCGGCTGAATCGCGCCTGTAGTCGCCGCTACGCCACCCGGGAGCCGATACGCCGCGACAAATAACAGCGCCTGAAAAATGCCAATGTTCAGCCCGCCTAGAATGAGCATTCGTATCCACCAAATACCCTGCGGCAGCTTTCTAAGGCCAATAGTCAGCAAAAGCCCAATAGGCAGCGCGCGCATAACGGCTACTAGCAATGGATGCCCGGCGGGCAAAAACTCAGTAGCGACGATGTACGTAGTTCCCCAGCTGATAGGCGCTAGCGCGGTCAGACAGACATCGAACAAACGAGATGTCGATTTGGCCATAATTTATCTCGACTTCAAGATACTTGACACTGAGAAGCTTAGCACATATATCTCAACGTCGAGATACTTATCATCAAGGCACTTCAAAATGTCTTGATGATAAGATAGCTTCCACCGAGGCCCTCAAGTATTTGGCTATTTGGCTGCAATGGTTTCACGCCCGAACGATCCGGTCGACAAAATTTTGGCGCAGTGGGCCAGAGAACGCCCTGACTTAGACGTCTCGCCCATGGGATTGATTGGGCGAACAACAAGACTGGCAAACTATCTGCGTAAAGCAATCGGTCAGACTTTTGCAGAGTTTGGCCTGCTTCCGGGCGAATTTGATGTTCTGGCCACCTTACGCCGTTCAGGATCGCCATACCAGCTCTCACCAACTGAGTTGTTCAAATCAATGATGGTCTCTTCAGGCACGATGACGAACCGGATTGATCGACTAGAGAGTTCTGCATTGGTCAGACGGATTCCAGATCCAGGCGATCGCAGAGGCACACTCATTTGTCTGACCGATAAAGGCTTTGAGCTAATTGATGCGGCCGTCACCGCCCACGTTGCCAACGAACACCGCATACTAGAAGCCTTAGACGACTCAGAAAAAGAGGCACTTGCTCAACTGCTCAGCAAGCTTCTACTTTCCTTCGAAGAAACTCCATAGGCCTGAATTACTGATACACAGCGGACTTATCGTTATCTAATTCTCAAAAAGTAACAGATAAACTATGTCACGTTCACTTGAGCAGTATGATAAGCCTCAAATCGTTTGCTCATGTTCTCTTAAGCCATATTCTCTCAGGCCACAGTCTCTCAAGTCACAGTCTCCCAGGCCATATTCTTTGCTCAGGCCATATCCTTTGAAAGCCACATTCTGTAAGCTGTTCTTCTATTGCGCATGGATTCTGCCCTCCTAACGGCGTCATCGGCTAGCGTCAGCCCATCGTCCCCTCAGCTTGACGTGGTTGATATCACCAAGCGGTTTGGTCGCTTCACCGCGCTCGATAGTGTTTCAATGAGGCTCCGCCCCGGTAGCGTGCATGCACTGCTAGGCGAAAACGGCGCGGGCAAAAGCACGCTTGTAAAGTGCGTCATGGGCTTTTATCAGCCGACTGCGGGCAAAGTGCTGATTAATCAAACGGCTTGTACCATCAAAAGTCCCAAAGATGCTCACGCATACGGCATTGGCATGGTGTATCAGCATTTCACCTCTGTGCCCGCGATGACAGTTGCCGAAAATCTGGTTCTCTCTCGTCCTGACACGCAGCAGATCATCAACTGGAAAAAAGAACTTCAGGCGCTACAAACCTTTATTGAAAACTCTCCTTTCAAAATTGAGCTCGATAGGCCGGTTGCTGAGCTAGCAGCAGGGCAAAAGCAGAAGCTAGAGATTCTTAAGCAGCTGTATCTCAAAAGCCAGATTC
>ERZ1740058.1603-NODE-1603-length-10129-cov-12.363014_pt1 | contig 10129 bp, 6 predicted proteins | sample MGYA00581745_ERZ1740058 | MGnify/ENA primary metagenome ERZ1740058 (study PRJEB43018, sample SAMN04849742) | marine metagenome | isolation source: floating plastic debris | place: Pacific Ocean | collected 2008-08-30 | study: EMG produced TPA metagenomics... | reverse complement strand
GTGAAGGAAATGTGGGCCTTTGGCGACAATCGCATTGCCGTGCGCTTTCAATATGAGTGGCATGATGACGCCGGGCAGTGGTATCGCGCCTACGGCAACGAAAACTGGGAGTTTGACGAGCATGGTCTGATGCGTCGTCGCGAAGCCAGTATTAACGATCGCCCCATTGCCGAGGGCGATCGTCGTTTCTTTTGGGAGGCCCCTGGCCCCCGCCCCCAAGAGCATCCGGGCCTGATCGACTCGCCCGAGTAATCCGCATCATGACCGGTGAACGGGGGCAACTTGTTCGGTATTGTCCTGCTCGTCAAAAATCAGCAATGGTATGATGTGCTCATGAAAGCAGCGCATCCAGACATCATTGTTGTTAGCCCCAGCGGTGAGTATTTGCTGCTTGTTGAGGTCAAACTTGGCGATGGTCCTGAGCTTCATCAAACTGCTATTGAGCAGTTGCAGTATTTAATGACATTAATGGGATGCTCCGTTGGTTTGGCAGTAACTGGTCCACGGATTTCTCTGCTCCACGACTCTTTAGAGCAACCAAATGGTGAGTCAATTCACATTGTTAGGGAAGCCCAGTTACCGAGTTACTTGCTGCCCTCGCTAAACGAGCAACCAGCCAATCGATTCGGATTTGAGTTTGAAAATCGCATTCAGCAATGGCTAGACAACCTTCAGAAGACAGCCAATCTCGACAATTTGTCTGCTGACTTGCAAGATCTTTTGGCAGACTCTGTAATGCCTTTGCTGCAATTTGGTGAGATTCGGGCTGCTGGCCCCCGTTGGAGCAAAGTAGCCAGTTGAAACCAGCGGTCATTTTCGTGGAGACAAACTGGGTCGTAGATGTTGTGGCTCCAGCTCATTTGCAAAGTGCCCAGGCTCAACAGCTATTGCACCGCGCTAAGGCCGGAGAGCTCATGATTTTTGTGCCCGCAATTTGTTTGGTGGAGGCTCGCGAAACAGTCCCTCGCAGATTTGCTTCGCGTTCTCGCTCAGCCGATCTGCGGAAGTTTGTTAAATGGGCCAGAAATCAAGAACAGCTTAGTGCTGAAGAGGCAAAAACAGCATTTAGGGTTTTTGAGCAGTTTGATTGCCTTGTAAATCGAGAATTGACCCAGGTTTCAGAGCGGCTGGACGAACTCGCAAAGCATTCCGGAATGAATATTTTCTCGCTGTCTGAATCCATGTTAGAGCGCCAGGTTGTTATTGGCTCTATGGGACTCTCGCTCAAGCCTTATGACCTGGCTATTTTGGCAGCTATTTTGGTTAAAGCTGAAGAGCTACGAGAAGCTGGTTATGCAGAATTAGGGTTTTGTGAACTGGATTCTGATCTGCAACCCTGGGATCGAACCGGTAACCGTAAGCCGACTCTCAGCCATCTCTATGCCGAAGCCCAAATACGAGTATACGGGGATTTTTTGGTGTGAGCTGCCGATAATCTGCCAGATGAATGGCAAGAATAATCCGATGGCTCAGTTAAGTTCTTAAATCGACTAACTGTCAGAGCGGCGCAGGCGGTCGAGTTCGCTTTGGAGGTCGGCAAGTTCTTGGCGCAGGCGGTCTACCTCACTGCTGCCCGAGGTGGAAGGACCGACATCAACAGTATTGTCGGTGGGGGATCGCCCATAATTCCCCGCCTTGATTCGCGCATACTCTTCTGAAACGGCCCAAGACTTGAGATAGCTGAGGCGATCAACCGGAAATGGATGACTCAACATTGGCCCCGAACCGCCACCGTTGTACAGCAGGAACTTGTACACCTGACTCAGGCCATCTTCGTCTAGATTGCGATAGTCGTCGGCCTGTTTCTCAAAGGCGGCGAAGTTAAGTTCGTGGGCAAAGCGATCGCTGCCGCCCGCCACTCGCATCATCGTGTTGCCCACCAGTCGCCAGTCATCGGTTACTAGGAGCGCGGCGCGATCGCAAGACAATTCCGCCATGCGCCGCCACTCATAAAACGCATAGATCAGCCCCGTGCTAATCATATTGCCAATACCAAAGGTGAGTTCGCCAATCACCGATGCTGTAGTCATCGCCCAAATTGCCATCTGGGTAAGCGTTGTGTGGCCGCATTTCACGTGTCCCAACTCATGGGCCATCACCGTCCGAATCTCATCATCGCTGAGTAAATCCAACAGCCCCGTATGCATCACAATGCAGGGCTGCTCTTCGCCAATGGCATAAGCATTAACCATCGGATTTTGCGTCACAAACAGCGTTGGTGTTGGTCGCACATCCAGCGACTGCACGCACTCGCGAAACATTCGATAAAGCGTTGAATATTGCTGTGGCCCTACCTGCACGCTGTTGCCCATCAGCGACACGTACTGGGGCCGCTCATACATAAATTCCACAAACTTGCGGGCCACGATGTCGAATCCGGGAAAGGCTCTCAAGGCAGCCTCAGCTTGCTGATCCAACGGATGCCGAAAGGCGTCGCGGCTGATGCCAGGATATTCAGGCATAAAATCACCAGAGCAAAAAGGAATTGTCCTCCCAGTCTAAACAATGGCTTATGAAGCCGCTAACGTCTGAATAGGTTCGAACTCATGTCCATTTTGTGCAACAACGCTGTAAATCCATAAGCCATCAGCTGCTCAGCCCTATGTTGGTTAATCCAAGTTGTCTACATGTGGCCTCTCACCTGAATAAATCCAGTTTTTGGGCAAGCAAAACGCCGATCTTCCTGAACTTTTCCCTATCGACACATCAAAAAAGTTCAGGCATTTTAGTATCAAGTTGGCTTAGTTAATGCTGGTTGCGGATGACTGATCGATACTCCATCATCTGGAACCGATAGAGTTTGCGTTTTTACAGGATGACGTCGGGTATTCTCGCCGTCTGGATGGCTTGGTATTTTGCAAAAGTATCAGGATTTATAGGCTTTTAGCGGAAAGATAACAGTTTGTCGGCTTGGTTAATCACGCTATTCATCAGTGATGAATGGCCTGTTTTGGGTTGGCAATAGCGAGTCAGCAACAACAAGAATCTTGGATTCTAACGAACTCTAATTATTAACGAAATCAAAAAACTTCAGATTGCTTAGTCCAAATTGGAACAGCGTCGATTAAATATGGGGCGATCGCGTTCTCGATCAGGTTTTGGGCTTTGCACTGTTTCATCACTATTGCAATATGAGGGTTCATTACCATGCATCGCGCTTTAATTTTTAGCATCGCTATCGTAGCTGGTGGCACATTGGTCATAAACCAGGCAGTTTCTCAACCAGCTACTGATTCAGATTTTGAAAGTTTATCTGCCTGCGGGAAGTTGGATGCGATTGCTCGGGCTGGCAAGTCAGTACCAGACTACATCACCGGCTCAGGCTACAGACAGTTTGATGACGAGATTCGAAGCACCTGCACTTGGCATTTGGAATCGCTCAATGTTGCCCTTAACAGGGTGGGCAGAGATCCGGCATTTGAGGCGCTGACAGCTTGCCAAAAGCTAGATGCGATTGATAGGGCTGGGAAGTCGGTAGCTCAATACATCGCAGGCTCTGGTATCGAAGATTTTGATGTCGAGATTATCAACAACTGCCCTCAGTATCGAGCTGCACTGGACGAGGCTGGAGGTCTTAGGATTGGGGGAGGACCGCAAGAAATTTCGTACTGTGCATCGCTAGACCTCATGAAAAGCGAAGGTGAATCGCCTTCAGAAATCATTGCTAGATCGCTAGACATTGAAAACACATCAAAAATCATCGCAGATGAGTGCCCTGAATATCAAAGTGACCTTGAACAGGCAAAAAAAATTCAACAAAACGCAGTTGCAATAGAAAGCATAGGAGGAGGAGTTCCCTTTTCAGCGCTTTCCCCTTGTACTCAACTCGACATCATTGAAAACGAGCCCAATAAGAACATCATTGATTACATCGTCGGTTCAGGTATTGAAATTTATGCCAATGCCGTAAGAAGCAACTGTACCTGGCACCTATCAGTATTAGAAGAAGCGGAAAGACGCACATATATTCTTTTCAGCAACTTCGATGGAAAAGTAATTGATCCAGAATTTGAGGCGTCAACTCCTTGTCAAAAACTAGATGTAATTGATGAGGTGGGTAAGTCGGTGCCACAATACATCACAAATTCTGGCATCGAAGACTTTTTCACAGATATTGAATCGAGGTGTCGTCGTCATTTCGAGTCTTTAACTGAAGCGCGATAAATTGTCGATAACTCTTGAGGATTTTTTATCAGTAAGCCTTTAATCAGGATGAGAATTTAGGTCTTCTTTAATGCAAGAGAAAAATGAAAAACAGTACTAATTGTCTTGAAAAATTTGTCAAAATAATGGAATTAGTGAGCAGTATTGCAATTATTTACGGCATCGTAACTTATGTTGTTTCTGAAGGAAATAGGAGAGATGCCGAAGTGTATGGTGCATGGCAAACTATTACATCTGCTTACGATCAACCTGGCAATGGTGGACGTTTTAGAGCTCTAGAATTCTTGAATGCTTCACCAGATGCATCCTGGCGTTGGAAATTCGTCCCAAGACTTTGCGAAGAAGATAAAAAGTTTCCGCTAAAGTTTCTCTTTTTCTGTTTCTCTTGGCCCAAAGAAAGTTTAGCTGGTATCAATCTAGCAGTAGAACAAGAAGAGGTGAATGAGAAAACAGATAGGGTATTCTTGCAAGAAATTTCTTTGCCGGGAGCTGATCTTACTAACGCAAATTTGGAGAGTGCATTTTTAAGTGATGCAGACTTCAGAGAAGCGTCGCTTTTAAGCGCCAATTTACAAAATACAGTGCTTGGTAGGGTTGATTTGACAGATGCAGATTTGCAAGAAGCAAATTTGGGAGGAGCATTTTTGCAAGGAGCTGACCTTCAAGGTGCAAATCTTCAAGGCGCAAATCTTGAGGAGGTCAATCTTCAGGGCGCAATTCTTTGGCGGACGCAACTAGAAAGAACGAATATCAATGACTTTCAATTAGAAGGTGAGCTTCCTCCAATACTGTGCGTTGAACAACTACCTGATGGAATAGACATTTCTCCTGAGCGCGACTGTGATTTTTTGGCGGATGCATTAACGAAAAAGTATCCAGAAAAGTTTAAGGATACTCAAGCAGCTCAAAAATACATTGATAGTTATCAAGACTAAATCGAATCACTACTTTTGCTCTAGACCAGCGCTCAATTTACCTTGTGTTATAAAGGGCGTGCCGTCAAGAAGCCCCGCGATGGATGCTAATTTTCTCCGCAATTTCTTTAAAGCGTCAAATCCCGGCAATCCGGTAGCGGATCCGCGCTACTACATTGATTTTGCTGCGGTGCGGGGGGGCGATATTGTGCGAGAGCTGGCCCGTACCATCATTGACCTGTCGCCAGACGAGGCCACGACTCAGCTGATGACAGGACACATCGGCTCTGGCAAATCGACAGAGCTGCTGCAGTTGCGGGAACGACTTCAGAAGGCGAACTTCCACGTGGTTTACTTCGACTCTGGCCAGGACTTGGAGATGGCAGATGTGGAAGTGACAGACATTTTACTGGTGATGGCGCGGCAAATCAGCGCCAGTTTGGAGCAGATTGGCATCAACGTCCGGCCCACCTATTTTCAGCGGCTGTTTCGCAGCATTGTGGATACGCTGCAGATGCCCATTGAAATTTCCGATGTGTCCCTGTCAGTGGGCATTGCGCAGATTACTGCCCAGTCGAAAGAAAGCACAAATCTACGATCGCAACTGCATCAGTATTTAGAGCCGCGCACGAAATATATTCTCGATGCCATTAACTCGGAATTGATTGCCCCCGGCATTGCCCAGCTCAAAGCGCGAGGTCAGCAGGGCCTAGTGGCGATCGCCGATAACTTGGAGAAAATGCTGCCTAACCCCAAGCCCAACGGGCGATCGCAGCCAGAATATTTGTTTGTGGATCGGGGGGAACAGCTCAAGCGATTGGACTGTCACGTCATTTACACCATTCCCCTGGAGCTCGTTTTCTCCAACGATTTGCCAATTTTGATGAACCGCTTCGGCCTGCGCCCCCGAGTGCTGACCATGGTGCCCGTGAAAACCATTGACGGCGAGGTTAACCCCGACAGTATGGCCAAGCTGCAGCAAGTGGTGATGGCGCGGGCCTATCCCGACCTGTCTGTTGGCGATCGCCTAGACCGCATCCCCGATATTTTTGATACTCCAGCTACCCTTAATCGCCTCTGTGCTGCCAGCGGAGGGCATATCCGCAACGTCTTGCGCTACGTCTCCGGGTGTCTGCGCAAACAGGGATTGCCCATCACGCAGGAAACCTTGGAGCAGGAGCTGCGGGATGAGCGCAACGAGCTGCTGGGCATCATCGACGGGGCGGAATGGCAACTGCTGTTTCAAGCCGTGAAAGCGCGTAACTTTCAGGGAAACGATGAGTACAATAGTTTGTTAAGGAAGCTTTTTTTGTACGAGTATCGGGACAATCGTGGACGCTGGGTCGATATTAATCCCGTGCTCACCGAAACCGAGGTCTATCAGCAGTGGATGAAGACACCGTAAATCCTGTCAGTCGCGCCTACTCCGACGCGGAACTGCGCCAGTATAACCAGACCAAACTGGCGGAGTTGGAGAACACGCTGCGGTATTCTCAAGGTGAATTTTCGCTGATTATCGTTGCCTGCGACTACCATCGCCTGCGCCATTTGGTGAATCAACATTTGGTAGACGCGGGCTTGGCGACGGTGATGCAGCTACCGCGAGAGTTTGTGAATCTGCGGGAAACCATCCAGCTGGCGATCGCTGAACCAACGCCGCCGGCGCTGTTAATTGTCGGGCTGGACTATCTCACCAAGGCTCATTTACGCACCGTGCTGCAGGGCTTCAACATGGGCCGCGATGATTTTCGCCAGCAGTTCCCCTTTCCCTTGGTCCTGTGGATGAACCGCCGGGTGCAGCAGCAGTTTGCCCAGTTTGCCCCGGACTTTCGCAGCTTTTCGCCAGCGGCCATTCAGTTCACTCTGCCTGCCGCAGAACTGCTGCATTCTCTGCAGGTGGGCACCGATCAGCTATTCCGCAATATTTTGACGCGGGGGGGCGATCGCGAGCTGTCTACCCTGTCCATTCGCCTGATCGGCAGTGATGCCCTGCGCAGCGAACTGGAATTTGCCATTCAAGATTTGGCGGCCCAAAACGTGGTACCCGAGCCGCAGCTGCAGGCCAGTCTGGACTTTTTGCAGGGGCGCGAAGCTCACAGTCGTCTGGAAATGGCGACGGCTCGCGATCGCTATGAGGATAGTCTCGCCTTTTGGCAGTCCCAAGTGGAGGCTGCTGTCCCCACGGATAGACCCGACAGCCTGACGGCGGTTGATCGCCGGGCCGTGCTGTGGCTGCATTTGGGGTTGTGGTGGCGCAGCTACGCTGTGGTGCAGCGGGTGACCTACAATGCGTCTCTACGGCAGGCGCGGCGCTATTTTGAGCAGTTAATCGAGCATTTTCGCGATCGCGATCAGACGGTTCACCTAGCGCAATTTATTCACGCTCTGGCCGAAGTTCGGCAAAAGCAGCGGGACTGGGTAGCGCTGGAAGATCTGGCCAACGAAGGCATTCGGCTGCATCAAGAAACCCAGGATGCCGTTCGTTTGGCCCGCGATCGCGGCTTTTTGGCCGAAGTCGCCCTGATTAAAGAAGACTGGCTCACCGCCCAGGACGAAGCCAATCGCGCCCTGCAAATTCTGGAAACGGCGGAAAATTTCCTTGTCACTGACGACAGTGATATTGACCTCGCTAATGCCCTCGAAATTGCCAAAAGCTTTCAGCGGGGCTGGTATCGCTTCCTGCTGGGGGAAGCCCAGATGCACCTGGGGCAATCGTCAACCGCCCTGCAGTACTTGGAAGCGGCCCGCTGGGAAACCGACCCCGACGTCGATCTCACTCTGCACCTGCGGGTGCTGAATCAGCTGATACACCACCATTTCGAGCTGGGGGACTATTGGGAAGCCTTTAACGTTAAGCAAGACCGCCGCCAGGTGGAATATCGCTACAGCCTGCGGGCTTTTATCGGCGCAGGCGCCGTGCAGCCCCACCGGCAATTGGCTAAGGCCAAAACCTTCGACGAAGTCACTCAGGCGGCAGTGGCGGCGGAAATTCGGGCCTCGGGTCGCCTGCGAGATGTGGAAGCGCTGGCCCAGCGTCTGCAAGAAAACTCCCACGCCGTGGTGATTGTTCACGGGCCATCGGGCGTGGGCAAAAGCTCAATTCTGACGGCGGGGCTGCTGCCGATGTTGCGCCACCCGGGGAGCGCGATCGCCGGCAATCTTACCGTTCCCCTGCTAGTGCAAACCTACGGCAACTGGCGGCAAACCCTCGACGCCGCCCTGGATGAGGCCCTAGCGCCCTGGCCAGCCGCTGCGCCAACCCCTGCTGAAACCGCCGCCCCGACCACAGCATCTTTAATGGCCAAGCTGCGCCAGGGAATTGATGATAAAAACCGTGCTTTCGTACTGATCTTTGATCAGTTCGAGGAGTTCTTTTTTGACCAGGAGGAGCCCGGCGATCGCTATCAGCTCTACGAATTTCTCGGTCAGTGCATCGACAAAGCCTTTGTCAAAGTGGTGCTGGCCCTGCGGGAAGATTACCTGCATCACCTGCTGGAAGCCGAGCGCATCATCAACCAAGTGGTCAAAATGCGGGACCAAGATCTGCTCAGTCGCGAACAGCGCTATGCCCTGGCCAACTTCACCCCCGCCGCCGCCGAAGGCGTCATCCGTCAGCTCACCAGCGCCGCCCAATATCCCCTGCCCGATGACCTGATTCATCGCCTGGTGGGCGACCTTTCAGCGGTCACCGGCGACGTGCGCCCCATCGAACTCCAGGTCGTCGGCGCCCAGCTCCAGCGGGAAGAGATCAACACCTTGGCCCAGTACGAAGCCCTGGGGGACATGCCCAAAGAAAAGCTGGTGCAGGACTACCTCGCCTACGTCGTCCACGACTGCGGCCCCCCCAACGAGCGCCTTGCCTGGGTCGTCCTCTACCTGCTGACGGAAGAAGACCGCGAACAGCGCCTCTTTCGCCCCCTCAAAACCCGCGATGAACTGGAGTACGAGCTAGCGCTGCTGGAAATGCCCTTCAACGATCGCCAGCTCACTATGGTGCTGTCAATTCTGGTGGGGTCGGGGCTAGCGTTCGAGATTCCCGAGGAGCCCGAAGCCCGCTATCAATTGGTGCATGACTACCTGGTGCGCTATGTGCGGGATGTGCAGACGCCAGGGCTGATGGCGGAGCTGGAGGAGGCGCGGGCGGCGGCCCAGGCAGCGGCCGCAGCGCAGGAGGTGGCGGAGGTCGAGCGGGATAAGTTGGCGGAAGCGAATGCGGTGTTAGCTGCCGCAAATGCTGAGGCCGAAGATGTGGTTGATCGGGCCCAACGCCAAGCTGGACTGATCGGAACGGTAGCTGCAGCGGGGGTGATTGGGGCGATCGTGCTGGCCTCGGTATTTGGAACCTTAGCGCGGAACTCGAACTTGATGGCGGAAGAGGCGACACAAGACGCTGAAGCCGCCACAGAACTGGCAGAAGCCGAGAAGGCTCGCGCCGATGAACAAGAAGCCTTAGTAGCTGAGCTGGATGATGAAGCGGCGGCATTAGAACAACGCATCGAAGCGGCTGATGAGGAACTGAAAACGGCTGCAGGCAGAGCGGCTGAAGCCGAACAGCAAGCGGCGGATGCCGAGCAAAGACGGGAAGCAGCGGTGGCAAATTTAGCACAAGTGCAGCAACAAGCGGAGGCGAGCGAACGCACCCGCAGAGAAGCCGAAGCGTTAGCTGAACAAGCTCAAGAAGATTATGATGTGGCACAAGCGAATCTCAAGGCAGCCCAGCGGGAAAAGGCGGCAGTAGAAAGCGAAAAGCTAGATGTGGATGTGCAGCGTCAAGCGCTTGAGACTGAACTACTGATGGCATCGGGCTTGAACTTTGAAGCGCTGCAAACGGCAACTAAAATGGGCCGTCAATTACAGCAGCCAGAAGCCCTTGTGGCTCAAATGCCACGGGCTCATTCCGTGCCGCTGGCAATCTCAACGACGGTTGGGGCTCCTCGTGCATCGATTCCTGGCAGTACCCGCTTAAGAGCGATTGCGTGGCTTCGGGAAACCATTTATCAACCCGACTGGATTGTCCGCAATACTCTGAGCGGCCATGACAGTGAGGTCAT
>ERZ1740058.1602-NODE-1602-length-10154-cov-7.646599_pt1 | contig 10154 bp, 9 predicted proteins | sample MGYA00581745_ERZ1740058 | MGnify/ENA primary metagenome ERZ1740058 (study PRJEB43018, sample SAMN04849742) | marine metagenome | isolation source: floating plastic debris | place: Pacific Ocean | collected 2008-08-30 | study: EMG produced TPA metagenomics... | reverse complement strand
AATCGAAAGGGAGATAGCTCAAGCGTATTTATATATGCTTGCGTTAAATACGCTTCGGCCTCAGCCTGCTTGAGAAGATGGCGGTTAAAAAACGCTAAACTTAAGGTCTGCATAGGAACACGTGCTAGCAACGGGTCTGGTCCAACTAAAGCCTGTGGCACTGGAAACACACCTTCCTCATCACCTGCTAAAAAAGAGAAATGTGTTCCGGCTTCTACGATGAGCAAAGATTTCACATCGGACTGTATCCATTGAAAGGGCACGATTTGTTCCGGTAGTGCGGGCACAAAAAAATCATCAGCGCTAGCAACGATCAAGGAAGGAACTGTTAATGTACTTAGGCCTGATTCTCCAAATAGATAACTGGTGATGGGGTTGAGTGCGATCACAGCTTTTATCCGCTCATCTTGAACAGCGAAAGATGCGTCTATCGGTATCTCCAGTAGACGGCATTGAATTAACATCGACAGGTTTAGCGTGGGCCGATCTTCTACTGTTTCAAAACATGCCTTCTCTAACTGGCTCCGATTATTCAGCTCGGCTCCAGCCACTGCTAAGGCTGTGTAGCCCCCAAAAGACTGCCCCAATATACCCACTGAGTCTAACTTGAGAGACTGCAGAACAGGTTCTCTTTGAGCTCGTTGCTCCAGTGTGTCTAAAAGGGCTGTTATATCCCGAGGTCGGTACAATAGTTCTGCCGGGTCGGGAGCCCCCTCCAACCCGTTTAAGAATCGCTGAAACTTAGCGGTACTCGTTTCGGCATGTTCGGGAATGGCAACGGCATAACCATGGGAAGAAAGATAAGCTGCTAAGTAGGCAAGAGTCTGACGGTTTGAAGCGGTTCCATGAGAAATAATAACAACAGGAACTTGTTCAGATGAATGCTCAATTGGCAGATACAGATCGGCAGAAGAAGCTTGCAAGCGCTCGGGATTTTGGAAGGAAAAAGTCTCTATTCTCCAGGAATATTGACCTAGTTGATCCAACTGTAAATCTGGAAATGATGATAAATTATTTGTTTGGGTTGCGGCTACTTGTCTCAGGTCAGCGAGTACTTCATCCCGTTGGTCAAAGATTCGTTGGTTTTCATCTAGAATCTGCCGTACCAGAGACCAATCTAGTTGTATAGTTCGAGAGGGAAAGTATCTCATCACATTCAAGAGCGATAGCCCGTTCTCACTATCTGCAGCTAAAATCAATGCCGCCCGAATGCCACGAGCACCGCTTAAAAAGCTGTCGGTTTGCACAACTTGACCCATGCGATCTAGCAGAGGTTCACCTACTGGACCATAGGTAAATTGAGATATAGTGACCGCAGACAGACCAATGCGAGCAGTCAAAAGGCTCTGCAAGGAGTCTAGCTGTGCTTCACTCAAACGGCGAGTTAAGATGCTTAGACGCTGTGGCGATTCTCCCGTTTCGGCAAAGTATTCAAGATCTTCTATATATATAGTTGGCTCAAAAGGTCCGTAGAAGAATTGGATGCGTTCGGCACTCTTTGCAGGTAACGCCGCTAGCAGTATAGAACAGATTCCCAAAAGGCCAGACTGCCAAGAATTCAAAGTATAATCTCCTATATTACCAACCAACAAATGTCTGAAGTATTTTTCTCAGTCTGCCTGAGTGTTGACATTTAAATGTTACTCAGGAAAAACTTATCTTAAACTTGAGCAGCTTTCCCCCTTAGGACTAGCCTCATCGCTGTAGTACCTTAAGGGCTATATTAGGAAAAAGCTGGCTCGATACAGCGAACTGTACCCACGCTGTAGCCAATGTTTCCAAGGTGCGAGCTATTTTGAGTTCACCAGCATCTACAGAGCTATAGCCGCAGTCTTCTATCAGATGGGCCACGATCGCCTTAGAAGAAGCATCATCGCCACAATAGAAAATCGTCGGCTTGTCTTCTCCAAACTGTCTAGAGTTTGATGCAACAATTTCTGCGAAAGTAATATTAAAAGCCTCAACCACCTTAGCACCAGGTGCTATCTGTTGAATCTTCTCAGCAACAGAAATTTTAAAATCTGTTTGAATACCGATTGTTTCGCCTGTAAAATCAGGCTGTAGACCGCTTACACATGTGATGATTATTTTGTTTTCCCAAGACGACACTGAGCGCATCATCGCTTCTAAAGCTGGTAACCATACCGCGATTAAAATAATTTCACTTTGTGAGACGGCTTCTTCGAGGCTGCCTACCGTTGCATTAAGGCCTGCCGACTTAGCGAGATGGTTTAGCTTATTCTCATCTCTAGAAAAAGAAAATATAACTTGATGATTAGCCTTTGCCCATAGTTTTCCTAATCCGCCTCCCATGTTTCCTGAGCCAATAATTGCAATTTTCATGCATGCCTCTCCATTAAAAAGGTTTGAGTCATCAGTTCTGTCGGTGATGGCGGTATCAAAAACACAACTATGCCTTTCATCGTACCTGATGCCTAAAACAAGTTAAAGTTGTAGCCAACACCCACTAAAGTACCAACATCCGTATCATTATCACTAAAACTCACATTCACTCGATTAGTGAGCGTAAAGTCTTGGCTCAGTGGAACATCCACCCCGGCACTGAGCAACGGGCTGATATCACCATCGCTGATAGAAATGCCACCGCCGAGAAAAGGAATGGCTTTAACAGTCCCCTCTGTATTCGCAATAGGAATTTCTCCAGTAAGTGCCGTCGCTGAAGCAGTATCATCACTAATAATAAAAGAGCCTCGTAGCGACAGATAATCAATAATTCGCGTTCTGGTGACGATGACAAACCCTCCATCGCTCAGAGCACTTTCATTACCACCAAGACCAACGTTTCCTCCAATTCCTATGTAGCTTCGCTTTGGTTCAACCTCAAGGTCTGTTTGCTCAGTTGATAACGATGAAGGCTCGACTGGTGAAATTTCAACTTGGGCGATCGCACCTGAGGCAGTCAAAAAAACACCCATTCCTAAAAAAACAACTGCCAACGGTGGGGCCATCTGATATATCTTTGACATGATGTCTCATTTACTAAATTTTCTCTTTGATCTGTACAGTCTCTCAAAGCGACTGAGGTCGCACGATCCTATTTCACTAAATGTGCTTCTAAAAACCACAGGCGTTTATCGATGGTTCGAGAGATTTCCACATATAGATCATTGGTGTCCTGGTCACCCAGAGCGTCAGCTATATTAGTATTTTGGCGTAGGAGCCTAGCATAGATTGCGTAGCGATCTGCTAACGCTGCAACATGCTCCATCCCATTCACCGCATTAAAGTCATATTCAGGCATAGTTGATTGGCTAGCAGATGTGCGCACAGTGCCTATTGCTGTTCCAGCTAAGGTTGTCACACGCTCAGCTATCATGTCACTATGGCCTTCTAGCTCGCCTGCCATCTCATCAAAAAGGAGATGCAGCTGATAAAAATCTTTGCCTTTAACATTCCAATGTGCCTGCTTTGTTTGAGTTCGCAAATCTGTTGTTGCAGCAAGTGTTTCATTGAGCATTGAGACAATCGACTGGCGAATATCTAAGGATAAATCAACGCGAGTGGAGTAGAACGCAGACTTAGGAGGTGTTGTTGAAATCATAGTTTTCTCTAGTAAATTTCAGGTATTCTTTCTACACGAGTGAACCCTCATCTCAATGGGCACAGAAAACGAAACGGTATATCTCGGTTTTCAGCTCAGTACTCCTTCCCGTGTTTAGATTACAAGTCAAATCGGTCTAAATTCATCACCTTGCTCCATGCGGCTACGAAGTCATTCACAAATTTTGACTGTGAGTCCTGACTACCATAGACCTCTGCGATTGCCCGCAGCATTGAATTTGAACCAAAAATTAGATCTACCCGAGTAGCTAGCCATTTACGCACACCTGTTGTGCGATCACAGCCTTCAAACAGATCGTCATCATCTGAAACTGCTTTCCAAGTGGTGCCCATATCAAGCAGATTCACAAAGAAATCGTTTGTGAGCATCTCTTGCCGCTGTGTAAAGACACCATGCTGAGACTGACCAGTATTGACATTTAAAACTCGAAGACCCCCCAAGAGAACTGTCATTTCAGGCGCACTCAAACATAACAGTTGTGCTCGATCAAGTAGTTGTTCTTCTGCCGACAAAGAAGATTTATACTTGAGATAATTACGGAATCCATCAGCAAACGGTTCAAGATATGCAAAGGAATCTACGTCGGTTTGCTCTAACAACGCATCTGCACGGCCCGGAGTAAAAGGCACAGTGATAGTATATCCAGTGTTTCTGGCAGCTTGTTCAATCCCTGCGCACCCGCCCAAAACGATCAGGTCAGCCAACGAAATTTGCTTACCGTCAGACTGCAAATTATTGAATTCGCTCTGAATAGCCTCAAAAACATGAAGCACCGTTGAAAGTTGCTCCGGATTGTTAACGTCCCAGTCCTTCTGTGGAGAAAAACGGATACGTGCACCATTTGCTCCACCGCGCTTATCAGACCCTCGAAAAGTTGAGGCAGAGGCCCAAGCTGTTCCAACCAGTTGAGAAATAGGAAGCCCCGAAGCTAGGATTTTTTGCTTAAGCGTACCAATATCTCTATCATCAACAAGCGGATAGTTGACAACTGGAATAGGGTCTTGCCAAAGCAGATCTTCTGTGGGTGCCTCTTTCCCTAAGTACAGCGTTCGTGGCCCCATATCGCGATGAGTAAGCTTGAACCAAGCGCGGGCAAATACATCTGCAAACTGCTCTGGGTGTTCTCTAAACCGTCTTGAGATCAACCCATAAATAGGGTCAAGCTTTAGAGCCATATCTGCTGTTGTCATTATAGGAGCATGACGCTTGGAGGGATCATGTGCATCGGGTACACTACCTGCCAAGGCACCCCCTTTAGGCTGCCACTGATGTGCGCCTGCAGGGCTTTTAGTCAGTTCCCATTCATGATCAAGTAAGTTTTCAAAATAATTGTTGTCCCACTGGACAGGGTTCTTCGTCCAAGCGCCCTCGATGCCGCTAGTAATGGCATGAATACCGACTCCAGTCTCAAAGCTATTTTCCCAACCAAGACTCTGCTGCTCAATGCTTGCAGCTTCAGGCTCTGGGCCAACCAACGTCGCATCGCCAGCACCATGACATTTTCCAAATGTATGACCACCAGCTACTAGCGCTACAGTCTCTTCATCATTCATTGCCATTCGCCCAAAGGTTTCACGAATATCCCTTGATGAGCCCAAGGGATCAGGCACACCATTCGGTCCCTCTGGATCCACATAGATTAGCCCCATCTTGGTTGCACCCAGCGGATTTTCGAGACTGCGATCGCTCGTGTAGCGCTCTTGATTGATCAGCCATTCGGTCTCAGACCCCCAGTAAATATCCTCTTCAGGTGCCCAAATATCTTCGCGTCCACCCGCAAAACCAAACGTCTTGAAGCCCATTGATTCTAAGGCGCAATTACCCGCCAGAATGATCAGATCAGCCCAGGAAATTGTCTGGCCATACTTCTGTTTTATTGGCCATAACAGCATACGGGCCTTGTCTAAATTGGCATTGTCAGGCCAGCTATTGAGTGGTGCAAATCTTTGGTTTCCGGTAGCTGCTCCCCCGCGGCCGTCACCAAGACGGTAGGTACCTGCACTGTGCCAAGCCATACGAATGAAGAGAGGGCCATAGTGCCCATAGTCAGCTGGCCACCAATCTTGCGAAGTCACCATTAACTCGAAGATATCTTTCTGCAGAGCATCTAAATCAAGGCTATTAAAGGCTTCGGCATAATTAAATGCTTTGCCCATTGGGCTAGATAAGGGAGAGTGCTGGTGGAGGATGCTTAAGTTAAGTGTATTGGGCCACCAATCTCGGTTAGCAGTGCGCGTCAATTTTTGTGCAGTGCCCATAAAAGGACATTTACTTTCATTTCCCATATTGTTTTACAAATCTGTATGCAGAGATTTTCCACGTTCCTGAACTTAAATTTTCACTACCCCTAGTGGTGTCTGACTAATGACAGGTTAATTTCGAACAATAATCTTTCCAGCCACATCTTCTTGACCTGTACAGACATAGCTGTATACACCTTCTGGCGTATTAAATGTTCTCTGGAAAGATTCATCCGATAAGACTAAAGATTCCCTGTGAGAAAGATAATTGTATACTTCCTGAGCAATCTCATCTTTTTCGATAATAGACGGACGAGGTTCGTTGAATTCTGCATTTTCAAAGATGACACCGCAAAAAGGATCATCCGTTAACGCGTTAATCCACTTGACGCTGTCCCCAGCTTTGATTGTAATCGTCGCAGGTTCAAAGGTAATTATTCCAGATTCTCCTGAAATGAATACCTGTTCCACTGCAGCTAGTGCAGGGTTGGCCCAAATAGACATCGTAGCCACAGTCGCCAATACTACTAATAAAATTCCTTTGATTCGACCAGCCGCAAAACGCAAAACTATAGACACAGTGATTCACTCCAAAAAACAATTTTGAACTAGCGTAGATAAACTCTGATTTTCTGAAACTTGCTCGACGCATACAGCGATTTCCATCGCACATACTCAGTAGCTTCCATATGACAACAGAAGTTGTCCTGAACAAGAATTATGAAAATTCTGACTGTACTTCAAAGAAGCGAGAGCTACAACCGGTAAGCGTCTGTCTACTTTTGAATCAACAGGGAGAATTCTCTAATTCACCGAAACTTAGCTGCTTTCCTTTAGAGCACGCACAATGGACTGAAAGTCTATTTTATGGTGAGAGCCATTGCAAAATGGTTGATTAGTTGAAGCTCCACAGCGGCAAATAGAAATAGTATCCTTCTTAGGAGTAAAGCTATTGCCCTCCCCATCAAAAAGCTCAAAGGTATTCTTGATGACTATCGGCCCGTTATCTATAACCGTTATATTCGTGACATCAGACATGCCAATCTCTCCAATTTAAGCTGACAAACGATTCAGATTTTTAACAACTAAAAAGCTTGAGGCTGCGGCTTTTAACTAGTTAAAAGCCGCAGCTCCTACCACTTCTATATTTGCCGCAGCCCCATACTTAAAAATAAGGCTGTAGTTATTTCCCTAACCCAGCTTGAGGAATGGGAGGATGCCCCAATAGCCCTACATCTTTCTTCACCTGCTCTGCACCTGTCGCAACGCCTAGAAAATTATTCATAGCAGCATAGTATTGACCCATGTGCTCACTCAGGAATGCGCCAATCGGCTTTCCATTGACCTGCGTGTTCTTAGATATTTCAGCAAGTACAGCAACCCAAGTTGTAACGATCGCGCCTGCGGAGGCTAAGCGCTGCATGGTCACTTGTGTAATGAGCGGATTGAAATCAGCAGACGCATCAATAACAACGTAAACTTCATACTCTTCTCGAAGCGCAGAGATAGCTGGGAAAGCGGCGCAAACCTCTGTGGCTAAACCAGAGATAACCAGTTTCTTACGCCCTGTGCTCTCGACAGCAGCTTTAGAAGCTGGGTCATTCCAGAAGTTTACAAATGGACGGTCAATTACCTCAACATCAGGAAAAAGGGCCTTAAGCTCGGGCATTGTTGGCCCATTAGGTCCTTGAGGCCAGCTAGTACCCATAACAACCGGAATATCAAAGGCTTTTGCGGTTTTAGCATGGCCCAAAATATTATTCTTCAGCTGAAGAGGATCTACAGATGTGAGAAATTGCATCAAGCCAACTTGATGATCAATCATCATAAAGACGCAATTGTCTGCGGTGAGTTCGCTAGTGGGAAGAGTCATAGAAATAATGAGATCCTGTTGTAAAGGCTACGAAAGCTCCACATAAGTTAAAGTGCAACAGCACTTGATATAGCTTTCAGTACTCTTCTTATCCTTTCAGATTCTAAATCAGTAGTCTCATCTAAAATTGTTTTTTTTGGTGATTTCTTGTGGGTTTTCAAGAGCCGTCAGCACACATGCTAAAACCTTATTAGCCTGTGAGAGTATTCAATTTATGTAAGAAAAGAAAATCCGAATGTACAAATCAATATCAGAATGGGTGTCTCTCATTTCCTATCTGGCAGAGGATTTAACAGATAGAAAATAACGTTATTCCAATCATTCCTAACCGCTTGCGCTTGGTAGTTCACTCGAAAAAGCGCAAGAATTTAACAATTATCGCAATATTTGATTATACATATGGATGAAAATTTATAATCCTGGGGTTGTTTGATGTGTCCTAATAGGCTCCTTTATGGAAGAGTTCGTAGTTCCCACACAGCTCGGGCGCTATCATCTTTTGAATCGTCTTGTGATAGGAACTCGCTGCCGTTTAAAGGCTGAGAACTACTGTCCTTGTCTCGGCGCTGAAGATGACTATGCACAGTTTGCGCCCTCTGCACTCATTATTTCAGAGCCTATTTTAGTTGATGCTTCCAATATTTCGACGAGAAGTAATATGGGAGACTTTGTTGTTGGGCTCTTTGATCACTCGCACATTGAAGCTTGGCGAAAGATTAATCGGGCTGTTCATAAAAAGGGTGGCAAGATTTTTGCGCAACTGTGGCACAGTGCTAATCTGCCGTGTCTATGTGCGATACACCCAGAGCTAGAAAAACAGCTACCACATAATTCTTCTCAGCAGAGTAGGCCGCTACTGCGACATCAAGACGCTATTGATCAATTTCGACGAGGGGCTCAACTTGCGCTCGCTGCTGATTTTGATGGTATTGAGATTCACGGTGCCTTGAGTCTGCTGAGTAGACAGCTTGGTTCTTCCCAGCTCTCTGCAGACTATATGAAAGCAGAAGGTATCAATATAGATGACGCAGCGCTTCTCCTAGAGCTAGCAGACGTTTTATCCGCGATTTGGGATGGCGATCGTTTGGGTATTTTTCTTTCTTGTAGTCCAGAGTTTAGTGGCGCAGATGACATCGATCCAGAAGCGACGCTATATTCAATAGTTGACAGTTTAAGATATACCGATATTGCATATATCCATATGGGTGAAGTAAAACAAAACAGTACTGTTATGGAAGATACTAAGTCTTCTATGCTAGATACTTTTCGTTCAATTTATAGAGGAGTGATTGTTTTTAATAGTGAACAGCTAGGCGAAGCTGTGGAAGTTTTAAAAAAAGATAGAGCTGATTTCATATCGCTTAGTGATACGAGGGCTAAGGTGACCAATGCAATAGAGTGTTTGCTGCGTTGAAAGGCGTTGAAAGCTATAGCTGCTCCCGATAGCGTTTGGGTGTCGTACCAGTTGCCTTACGGAAAGACTTGCCAAAGTGTGACTGGTTTGAGAAACCGCACTCAAACGCCACTTGACTAATGGAGAGCTGGCGCTGCTTGAGCAATCGTTTAGCCTTGTCAATACGCTGATGAATAACGTATTGGTGAGGAGCAAAGCCAGTGGACTGCTTAAACTGACGTGCGAAGTAGTAACTACTTAAAGCAGTCATGTCTGCCATCGTGTTGAGGCTGAGGTCTTTATCAGTGAGGTGACTGTCGATATAGTCAAGAATTTCTTTGAGTTTGTAAGGTGCCAGCCCCCCGGATTGATCTTTGAGCTTGGCTTCAAAAGTGCAATAGTGACGCAGCAGATGAATTCTGAAACAGGCTAGAAGGGATTCTCTGTAGAGTTTTCCTCCCAGACCACCTGTACGAATCTCGTGCAAAAGGCAGTAAGCGTAGTGAACAATGTTCTCATCTAAGGTGAAGAGTAACGGCCTCAGCTCAACCTTGCTTGGGTTAGCGCATTCAGTTTGTTCAGCGACTTGGCTGATGGATTCCTGAGTGAAACCAAACATTAGACATTCATCTTGGCTTGACCAAGCAAACTCGCTTGGAATGCCTCTGGGCACTATGCAGAATGTATTTTTAGGTCTGTATCCATGAAACGCATTGCCTGCAAATCTGGCGAATTGACTTTCATCTGCGTTATGCGCCAGCATAATGACATGTTCGCTGAGTGCAGGTATTTGTATTTCATCTGGTGGCTGAATAGCGTATTCAGCAGAAATTCCATCGATAGAGAGAGAACCATCCACCAGCCAGTTTTTCACGACTGTCAATTCCTGACAACAAGTCACATTAGCTAAAACTTCCGATTGCCTTTGAGACATTTTTAAAGCTCTGCTTGGTAGCGTACTCAACGGACTGAAGAAGTTAAAAGCTCTTCATATAAAAGGTTCGCTCAATTAAGCACCTCTGTCTTTCAAAAAATCACGATAATAAGCAGTGATTTTTTGTAACT
>ERZ1740058.1601-NODE-1601-length-10175-cov-5.901482_pt1 | contig 10175 bp, 6 predicted proteins | sample MGYA00581745_ERZ1740058 | MGnify/ENA primary metagenome ERZ1740058 (study PRJEB43018, sample SAMN04849742) | marine metagenome | isolation source: floating plastic debris | place: Pacific Ocean | collected 2008-08-30 | study: EMG produced TPA metagenomics... | reverse complement strand
ACTCCTTTGAGCTGATGGTAGACGATGCCGTGAAGCATAACTTTAAGTACGTGGTGTTCGGCTATATGGTAGAGGGCGAGCGGGAAACGCTAGACGATTACCGAAAAGTAGCTGAGCAACTGAATATCGCGGGTGAGCTTTGCCAGAAGGCCGGTATTGATCTCTGCTACCATAACCATGCCTTTGAGTTTGAACCGATGGAGGGTCAGGTACCCTACCGTATTCTGATGGAAGAGTTTGAGCCGGGCACGGTATTCTTCGAGCTGGATGTATTCTGGGCCAGCCTGGCCGGCCACGACCCTATCGGACTGATGAAAGAGATACCCGGACGTATCAAACTACTGCACCTAAAGGATAAGAAACCCGGCACCCCTACTATGTACGATCATAATGAGGTTCCCCACGATGTCTTCCAGGAACTGGGCGACGGCGTAGTAGACATCACCAAGATCATGCAACTAGCTAAAGAAACCGGAGTAGAACAGTGCTTCGTAGAACAAGACCAGTCCCCCGACCCAGTAGCCAGCATCAACCAAAGCATGAGCTATTTACATGATATTGAAGGTAAAATATAAATCAACGCACATTTAGCGGTGCAGATAAACTAACTTATCTTAGGGCAAACGCTACGAACATGAAATTTACTTTTGTCTTTGTCCTGACTCTGCTGCTTAGTTATCCTACTTTGGCTCAAAGCCTAACGGGAAAGGAACTGTTGGAGAAAGCTATTGCCTACCATGATCCGGATGGTCGTTGGGCTACGTTTAATGATGCATTTACAGTAGTGATGACCCGGCCGGATAATCCTCAACGGGAAAGCCGTATTACCATTAATTTGCCGGAAGAATACTTTAGCCTGAAGGCCGAGCGGGATACCATTGCTACCCAGTACATCATTGATAAGAGTGATTGCCAGATGTTTTATCAAGGAGAATCTATTGATGCTGCTGCTGCCCAGTCGGTAGATATGAGCTGTGAGCGGGGTACTATGTACCAGAACTATTATACTTACCTGTACGGCCTACCCATGAAGTTAAGGGATCGCGGCACCAACATTAACCATCCGGTAGAGAAAAAAGAGTTTCAGGGAAAGCAATACCTGGTACTAAAAGCCACCTACGATGCTGCCGTGGGCAACGATGTCTGGTACTTCTACTTCCACCCCGAAACCTACGCCATGGAGATCTACCAATTTTATAAGACCGACGACAACGGTCAGGTGATTCCCGATAGTGGCGAGTATATTTTACTATCGGAAGAAGCAACCGTTAACGGTATTAAGATGCTCAAAGTGCGCGCTTGGTATTACAACCAAGACGATAAGTACCTCGCTACTGATACCCTGGTTGAAGAGTAGAATTCGTCTTGAAGCTTCTGTACGTAATAACTTCTCCCAGTTTTCAAGAAGTAGCATAATACATATAGTGGGTCCCTTTGTCATAAGCAACGCTTGCCTTAAACCAAGCAGGAATGATTTGTTGATTGGAGGTGACAAATAGCTATATTCAACATACTACTATCAAACTAATGTTCAACCTAACAGACTATCTATGTTTAGGGCAAGTAGTTTTATCGGAATTACAGTCAAAGCTGAATCAGTGAAGCAGATTTGCGAATGGCGGGAGATACCGGTCAGATTGAAACCTTATGGTAGCGGCTAATTCAGTATGAGCAATTCAAACTAGTAAATCGTAACCTGCGACTGAAAATTACGCATCATGATATCTACATTATAGTAGGTAAAATCCTTACTCGAGTTCAATAAACACCACAATCTTATGAAAACGCAGTCAACTTCTATCAAAAATCAAGTAAAGCCCGGTAGGTACGTAGTAATCCTGAAAAACCAGTCTAGTCAAACTATTAAAAAAGTACAGAAGGACTTAGGCGTACAACTTACTTCTTCGGAAGAGCTTAGTGATACGTTACGAGCTCACCAAGTCATTGATAATAGTAATGGATTGGTATTTAAGAACTTGAATATAGCGGTGATAGATAATATTGAAGCGGCTAAACTACAAAGTGTTGCTACCTCCCGAAGCCCGGTACTCTACTGGGAAGAGGAAAAAGAATTTCGACCTGCCAATGAGTTAGATCAGCTTCGAGAGATTAAAAACACGCATCGTTTGCTAAAACAGCAGATTGATCAGCTCGAGGAAATTATAAGAAGCAGACAAGACGAGGGTGATACTGGTTGGGAAAATGCTACGTGGGGAATAAACGCCGTAGCTTTAAAAAAGAACGGTTTCACAGGTAAAGGAGTAAACGTTGCCATTCTGGATACTGGTATTTACCAAAAACACCCTGACTTTGCGAATAGGCTTATAGAAGGAAAGTCATTTATTCAGAATGAAGTGTGGAATTTGGATGGAAATGGGCACGGTACTCACTGTGCCGGAACAGCGCTCGGGGCTCAATCAGCCCAAGGCGGTATGCGCTACGGAGTAGCACACGAGGCCAACACTTTTATTGGAAAAGTACTGTCTGACGCTGGCAGTGGTAGTACTAGCGGTATTATTGACGCAATAGATTGGGCTATCGAGAAAAAATGTAAAGTCATATCCATGTCTTTAGGGTCGCCAGTTGGTGTTGGTGAGCCACCATCACCTATCTTTGAACAGGTAGGCAGAAGAGCACTAGAGAAGAATTGCCTGCTAATTGCGGCTGCCGGAAATGATAGTCGTCGCCCAAATACGCCTCGTCCCGTAAGTAGTCCCGCTAATGCTGAATCGGTGATGGCCGTAGCCGCTATTGATCGTCAACTAAACGTGGCTAGTTTCTCTAACGGTGGCATTAATGCGGGAGACGGAGGTAGAATTGATATAGCAGCCCCGGGAGTAGATGTGTTCAGTTCTTTTTCTGAAAATGCCCCTGATGGATCACTGTACGCTAGTCTGCATGGAACCAGTATGGCTACTCCGCACGTTGCTGGAATAGCAGCATTGTATTGTGAAGCTTTTCCTTCGTTATCTGCTGCCGAGATTTGGCTCAGACTGGAGAAGAATGCGAAGCAACTACCCGATCAACTAATAAGAGATGTGGGTAGGGGTTTGGCGCAAGCCATTTGATATGAGGAAAAATGTATATATAGGCCTTGTAGATAGAGACTTCACGTTGAATGATGAAGTGCTAGGATATTTTAGAGATCAAAATATCAATGTGTTAGACTTCAAGGAGAACTTTGATATTATCAAATTAGAGTCTTGCGACACACTAGAGTGTAAAAATTTGAAGTATCTAACCCATTTAGAACTAGACCGAATCGTCACTACTCAATCAGAAGATGAAGACGAATAGTATTGCGAGCATTCTGGTAATTGGTGCTATATACTAAGTTCGCCTTCTTCGCCAACATGGGATTATGTGCAGTGGCTTCAGGGTATGATCAGTGGCCCTCATACAAAATTTAATATCATCTACTAGTCCTTTGGTATCTTGTGGACTTCGTCGTCGTGTAAGTCTTCGACTCATATTATCAGGATTAAAAAGCTAAGAAGACAGCTGAAAAAAAATTACTAACCAGCTATTCATACAATCTGAATGCACTGTTGACTGATTACAGTATCTACTTCCTTTCGTAGGAACTCATTCAGCTACTGATTAGCCAGATCATTGGCCTCCTGGCGAATGGCATCAGTGTAGCGGCTCCAGTGGAAATCAGTGTTTTCCTGTCCGTTGAGGTGCACCAGTGGCACCGACCGATAGAGCGGCTCGGTTACTTCTACCAAGCCTTCCCAGTGAGCAACCGCTTGCTGTAGATGCTGTACTGCCTTGTTTTTTTCTTCTGCTGTCTGCCTTTGCCGGTAGGTATGTAGCGCCGTAGCGGCTCGTAGCTTTTCTGCTACGTACTGACCGAGATGTGCCCAAGCTATCACGTCGGCTACTTCGTAGCGCAGTGTGTCGTTATTAGTAGTATCTATTGACTGTACCAACTGTAGGGCTTGCTGGCTAATTGCTTCCATTGAATCAGCCAGCGCAAGCGGTGAGATCTTTCCGGCAGGTATCTTCTCTCCTGATTGAGTAAGTGTTACAAAGTCAGGGATACCTAAGTAGTTAGGCTCCAAAGGATCTCGGGAAATGAGTTGTTCGGTAGTAATAGGTGAAGTCTGGTCGTTAGAGAGTGCGAGCATGCCTTCACTATATAGCGTAAAGTCCCAGTTGCCGTTGTAGAAAGAGGCAATCTGCAAAGGAACATTACTAGCTAGTTGCATCGCATCAAACAGCGTAGAGCCTACCTCCCCGTAGCGGCGAGTGAAGCTATTAATAAATAGCTGATTAGGAGTTTCGGGCTGATAGAGTAATCTTCCCCACAACTGATAGAATAGCCATTGCCGCTGGTAAGCATAGGTAGCAGCGGGCGTGATTTTATCAAAGTAATTCACCGCGGGAATGTAGCATTCCGAACCCACGTAGTAGCCCGCTACGTATTTGTGACCATTGCGGCGAATATGCTCGCGAATAAAGTTGGACTGCCCCCAGCGGAGCGTAAAGAAATCTTCGTTCCGCATCATCCAAGCTAGACGATAGTTCTCTGGCATGGGGTTCCAGTAGGTATCAGTAATGTCGCCCCCGTGCACCTTTACCAGCTTAGGACTAGAAAACGCGTGCGACCAGTTAAACTTCAGTTCGGTCAAAATGGGCTTCTTCACCCCGCTCAGTGTGTCTAGTGAAGCACGGGTCATTCTTTCTACCACCGGATCGGTAGAACCATCGCTGCCTGTACCCGCCGAAAGCGGTAGCCGATGAATAAATTCTATTTCACGGTCCGCTGCCCGGATGCCCTCCATAAAAGTATCCAGTATCCACTGCTCTCGTTCCAATGGAGTCATGCCACCCATTCCTTCTCCCAGTGTAATCCCCAGCCCGGTCAGGTTAGGGTACTCGTTAATTACTTGGGTGACGCACTCCTTGGTATACTGCTTTACGGTGGCCGAGGTATCACCGTCAGTAAAGTGAGTTTCTCCTTTACTATACAACGCCCCACCGTAGCTGTCGGCAAATTCAGGGGATACAAAGATATTCCAGTTGATGATATAGGTGCGAATTCCTCGTTCTTTGGCCATCGCAAATAAGCTGCGCCAGAACTGTTGCCAATCGGCCAGTTCTTCATCGCTAAAGCCGGTAGCTTCTGGAAAGTTGGTCGGGCGGATCAAGTAGTTAAACGGGTGTAGGTTCCACAGTGTGAGCGCGTTGAAGCGGTTCTCTACCATCATATTTAGAAAATCCTCCCAGTAAGAAAGGTCGCGACAGGTCTCCATATGTAGTTGCAGGGCCTCACTGCGTCGGTACGAATCCCAGGGCAAGTTGTACTTGATCGCCCGAAAGGGAAAGCGAGCTTGCTCTTTACGGCCTTTAATACTATCCAGACTTCCGTATTGTCGCAGCTGCGCGGCCAGTTCCAAAGTCCCGTATAGCATGCCATTGGAATCATTTCCCTTAATTTTTATATCAGTTTCATTCACTGATAGGGTGTAGCCTTCATCGGTCATTTCATCTTGCCCACCCTGAATCATTATTGAGTAGTGACCACCAGCATCGACTAGTTCATAACCTGAGCTTTTAAGTTGTTTGCTAAGCCTAGCAACCGCAAACTCAGATTGAGAGTAAGCTACATCGAAGACTAAAGTAACAGTGTTGGATGGCGAAGAGGAGGTGCATCCTAATGTTATATAGCTTACACACAGCCCTAATGCCAGGAGTCTGAATAGAGAGAAAAGTAGTTGCATAGCAGTGGTCGTAGTATAGGCCAAACATACTGTAATTATTGAACAATACCGAAATGAGTTTATACCGCTGATTTAAAATATCCATACTTCTGGCTTCCATACATTCCTGGCCATTTTGTCGGTTTTCAGTTCCCAGCTTTATACCGCGGTCGATATATCCACCAGGAGCCATCTCGCTTCTTGTATTCAACCACCATCAAGGAAAAACTCAAAGGCACCTTCATACACCCAATGGCCGAAAGTGAGTCAATTAACACTATGCCGGTAGAATTACTGTTAGACGAAGAACTGATTATTCGTAAAATTCACTACGCCAAAAGCCTGAGCAATTGCTTGACTACAGCCCTTATTTACTGCTTTACCGCAATCAGCCAACCCGTTCACTTCACTGCTCAATGCTAGAGAGTTATACAAAAGCTAATACTGGCAAGAAGCTCTCTTATATCGTTTGGATACTACAAGGTGAGGTGCTTATTTTATGGTGAAACTTCTCTACGCACTACCATGAACTACCGCAACCAACTCTCACAGAGATGGGACAACGTATCTAAAAGAACGATTCTAACACTATCCCTTTTAATCCTAGGGTGTGCATCGGCCTACACCCAGAAGAAACAAGAGGTTGAGTTTGTTGGTAGTGTCCGGCTTTTTCAGGTAGGGGATTGTACTATATCCGAAGACCCCCGTAACGTGAAATTAGTAGTGGGTGTCAATTCAAAAACGAAGACTCTTACCGTTAAAGAGTTTCAGGAAGATGAAAGCGGTACATTCCAACGAAATAAGTTTAATAAGTGGAGTGGTGAGATACTTAATGACGTATGCCTTCGCCTGCAAGCCGTAGCGGATATTGAGTGTGAGGAAGGAAAGCGTACCGAAACTCTGCATTTTATCGGAATGATTAATTGCTCGGAGGGAGGTAATTCCTGCACTATGAAACTGGAGGATACCTTCGCTATGTGCCCGGCGAGTAACTGTATATTCTCTATAGAGTACGACTTAAAAACCAACAGTATAGAAAGGTAACATCTACTCGAGTAATTATCCTCATATTCGCTATATTATCAGCAAATTGCTCGTTCATAATTTAGCCTATACTCATGAAATTACTCTACACTCTCACCGCTCTGCTTTTTACGGCTTCAACCCTATCAGCCCAGATCAACGCTAAGCTAATGCGCTACCCGGATGTGTCGGCTACCCACATCACCTTCGTTTACGGTGGCGACATCTGGATTGTACCTAAAGCCGGAGGCCGGGCAGTGCAGGTAACCCACTCGCCCGGTGAAGAATCCTACCCTAAGTTCTCCCTCGATGGTTCGGAGATTGCCTATACGGCGAGCTACAATGGTAATTCCGATATATTCGTAATGCCCGCTACGGGTGGCGTACCTACCCGCGTAACTTACGCTTCCTATCCCGACCGAATGGTAGATTGGCACCCCGACGGAGAGCGCATTCTGTTTGCCTCCCGCCGGGAAACCGGAATCCCGCGGGTGAACCAGTTCTTTTTGGTAGATAAGACAGGCGGACTACCGGAGAAGCTGGCGGTGCCCTATGGAGAACTTGCCAGTTATTCGCCCGACGGTTCCAAGCTGGCCTATATTACTAAAATCACCGAGAATTACCCTTTCAAACGTTACCGGGGTGGGCTTACTTCCGATATTATTCTGTTTGATCTTACCACCAATCAGGCGACTAACATTACCGAAAATACGGCTAACGACGGTCGCCCCACCTGGGCTGGCGATCAGGTATACTTCATTTCTGATCAGGGCCAGAACATGCGCCGCAACCTCTGGGCCTACGATACTACCTCTACTGAAACCCGGCAGGTAACCACCTTTACCGATTTTGATATTACCTACCTCTCCGAAGGGCCCGACGATCTGGTATTTGAAGCTGGCGGCGTTCTTTACCGTATGCCCCTGGGCTCCGACTCCTACGAGGCAGTATCGGTACAGGTGGTAAGCGACCTTTCAGTAGAAATGGTGCAGATGAAGAACGTGGGGAAACAAATTCAGCGTATGACAGCCTCGCCCGGCGGCAACCGCATTGCCTTTGAAGCTAGAGGCGAACTGTTTAACGTTCCGGCAAAAGAAGGCTTTGTCCTCAACCTAACTAATTCCAGCGGTGCCTTTGATCAGAACCCTTCCTGGTCGCCCGATGGCAAGCATATTGCCTACTGGAGCGATAAATCCGGGGAGTACGAAATCTATCTACAATCTGCTCGGCAGCAGCAGGAAACTGCTCGAAAGCTAACGCAGCGAAACGGCGGCTTTGGTTATAATCTCTACTGGTCTCCCGATAGTAAGAAGATTGCGTTCGTAGATGAGAAGAATGACTTTAGCATTGTAGATGTGGGGAGTGGCGAAACTACTGTAGTGGATAATTACCGCTGGAATATCGGACACGGTTCTCGCTACTATTTCCCCCTCAACTGGTCGCCCGACTCTAAGTGGCTTACCTATTCGGTAGGGTTAGATAATACGAATAGCGCTATCTATGTTTATCAGCTAGACGAAGGAAAAACACGACAACTCACGAACGGTTACTATTCGGACTATAATCCGGTATTTAGCCAGGACGGAAAGTATTTGTTTTACTTCACCAATCGATCATTTAGTCCGGCCTACTCCGGGCTGGGCGATGGTACCTGGATTTATCCCAACACCACTCAGTTAGCCGCTATCAGTCTGACCAAAGACGCGCCCTATTTGCTATATCCCAAGAACGATGAGCTAGCTGATGAACCCAAAACCTCTAACGAAGAGGAGGACGACAAAAAGAAAAGGAATAAGGACGAAGAGAAAGAAGACGAAGCTTCTTCGGTAACGGTAAAAATCGATTGGGACGATATTGAAAGCCGTTTAACCATTCTTCCCCCCAAAGCCGGAAGTCTAAGAAACCTCATGGCCTTTGATGGTAAGGTAGTGTTTCAACGCTCTTCCACTACTAACTCCGACGAAAAGCCTTCTTTGGTTTTCTACGATCTGGAAGAACGGGAAGAGAAGACTATCATCGGGGAATTACAAGGTGTAGTACCCACTGCCGACGGGAAAAAGCTACTGGTGCGAGCTAATAACCAATACGGTATTATCGCCCCCGACCCCGATCAGAAGATTGACAAGCCGATTCCTACCGATGCCTTGGTGATGCAGTGGAACCCCAAAGAAGAGTGGCGACAGATCTTTAATGATACTTGGCGGCGCCACCGCGATTTCTTCTACGACTCAGCCATGCAACAGGTAGACTGGGATGCTATGAAAGAGCAGTACGGAGCACTGGTTGAAGATGCTCGCACCCGCTGGGACGTGAGCAGCATTCAGGCCAACCTTAACGGGGAATTAAGTGCGGGCCACACCTACGCCTTCGGCGGCGACACTGAAAGTTCCCCGAATATCCGTACCGGCTATCTGGGTATTGACTGGGAGCAGCAAGGAGATGCCTACCGGATCAAACGAATCGTACGACCGGCCGTTTGGGATACGCAGGTACGTTCTCCCTTCGACCGTTCCGGCACCAAGGTGCAGGTCGGTGATTACATTCTGGCGGTAAACGGTCGTACATTAGATCCCACAATAGATCCTTTCGCCGCCCTCGATGGGCTGGCGGGCAAAACCGTATCGCTAACGGTTAGCAAGGATGGAACGATGGACAATGCGGAGAACGAAGTAGTACAGTGTCTGACCCAACAGCAAGAACAAACACTTCGGTATCTGGCCTGGATAGAAAGCAACCGGCAGATGGTAGACAGTTTGTCGGACGGGCAGCTAGGCTACATCTACATGTCTAACACCAGTACCCAAGGGCAATTAGAACTGGTAAGGATGTACTACGGTCAGTTGGATAAGCAAGGTTTTATCATTGACGAACGGTTTAACGGAGGAGGGCAACTAGCGGACCGTTTCTTGGAACTGATGAAACGGCCAGTGGTCTATAATCTGTACTGGCGTCACGGTAAGCACCACCAGTGGCCGCTAAAAGCCAATACCGGTCCTATGGGTATGCTGATTAATGGCTGGGCGGGTTCTGGGGGAGATGCGTTGCCCTGGGCATTTCAGGAGCTAGAAGCCGGACCCATTGTGGGTGAAAGAACGCTAGGTATTCTGGTAGGCCCCGCTACCGGCCACTCTCTAATTGACGGTGGCGGCATTACTGTACCCGGTGCTCGCCTGTACGATAACGATGGTCACTGGTTCTGGGAAGGAGAAGGAGTAAAACCTGACTTTAAGGTATGGGACGACCCCAATCTGTTAGTAAAGGGCCGTGATCCTCAGATGGAAAAAGTAGTGGCTGAAGTGATGAAACTGGTGAAAGAAAATCCACCTACTAGCACTCCGCCGCCGCCGATGGAAGACCGTACTGCCAAGGGGCTGAGTAGTAACTAATTGAAACCGCGTCCCTTTAGATTAGCAATATAGAGTTAGTACTGTAAAAGTGCTAGTTTTG
>ERZ1740058.1600-NODE-1600-length-10178-cov-7.903092_pt1 | contig 10178 bp, 9 predicted proteins | sample MGYA00581745_ERZ1740058 | MGnify/ENA primary metagenome ERZ1740058 (study PRJEB43018, sample SAMN04849742) | marine metagenome | isolation source: floating plastic debris | place: Pacific Ocean | collected 2008-08-30 | study: EMG produced TPA metagenomics... | reverse complement strand
CATAGTCGATCAGCCCCTCATCGAGCGGCCAGGCATTCACCTTGCCTTCCCAGTCGTCGACGATGGCATTGCCGAAGCGATATACTTCCGTCTGCTGGTAGGGCACGCGGGCGGCAAGCCAGGCGGAGCGGGCGGCCAGCATCGTCGCTTCGGACGGATTGGCGATCAAGTTGTCGATCGCGGCATCCAGCGCCTGCGCAGTCAGCAGCGAGTCCTCGTACGCGGCAAGCGCAATGTCGGAATAGGTTTTGATCACGTCGCTGCTCGTATCAGCGACCGCTGCCGTCACGCTCAGCGCGCTCGCAGCAATAATAATTGCGCTTTTCATGCGTTTCTCCCAGTACCATCCTGTGGTGCCGGACCAGAAGATTTTGCAGGCACGAAGTCAAGCGTCCGCGACAGATTTAATTGTCACCATCACAGTAGAACTTGACTGACTAAGTCATGAACTCTGATTATAATAATTACAATCAAAATCTATTGGGCGTTTCATCAGCACTCCAACAAGCACTAAATGACGTCGGAGAATCGCCGGCGGCGTCGATCCCCCACCGTCAATTCCGCCCAAAAATCATCCTGTTCGCCCATTGCGCGCGCGTCGTCAGCCATCAGGTGGTCGCAATAGGCCTGCGCGCTCGTCCAGCGAGTTTGAACGATATAGCGGGTCGTCCCGCCACTGGCCTCGCCCCGCAACAACCGCAGATCAGCTGCCTGTTCTGCGGCCATCAACCGCGCCCGCCACCGCTTCACCCGGGCTTCGAACTCGCGCTCGGCACCGGTGCGCACATCAACCTCGTCAAACACGAGAAAGCCATCACGATCGCCACTGCGCTGCACCTTGGCAGCAACCTCGGCACAGCACCGGTCCATGGCATCGTTGAGGACTGCCGGATCGCAACAGTCAGCCCTCACATCGCGCAAGCCCTGGAGAAAATCGCCCGGCGCGTCTCTCAACGGAAAATCTGACATCGACCTGGTCCAACACACGACAAACCCACCGCAGGACTACACCAAACAGCGCCGTTGCCGAATAGTTTTCGAACGAGCCAGCGCTATTCTTGCGCCAGCCCCCGAAAAGTCGGGTCCTCCAACTAGACTTGAAGCCCGCCCGCCTCCGCCAAAAACGCAATGACGCCATCCACCCCATCGCCAGCGCGCAAGTTGGTCATCAAAAACGGCTTGTCTGGCCGCACCCGCTCCGTGTCGGCACGCATCACTTCCAGCGACGCCCCCACGTAAGGCGCAAGGTCAGTCTTATTGATGATCAAAAGGTCTGACCGCGTAATCCCAGGCCCACCCTTGCGCGGGATCTTCTCTCCGCCCGCCACATCAATCACGTAAATCGTGATGTCGACGAGCTCCGGCGAGAAGGTCGCCGCCAGGTTGTCGCCCCCCGATTCCACCAGCACCAAGTCGGCGTTCGGGAACTTCCCCTGCATCGTATCGATGGCCGACAAGTTGATCGACGCATCCTCACGGATCGCAGTGTGTGGGCACCCGCCCGTCTCAACGCCCATGATCCGCTCTTCCGCCAACGCCTCCGCCCGCGTTAGGATCAGCGCATCTTCCTTGGTATAGATGTCGTTGGTGATGGCGATGATGTCGACGCGGTCGCGCAGCGCCTTGCAAAGGCGCTCCATCAGCATCGTTTTGCCCGAGCCCACCGGCCCGCCAATGCCCACTCTCAAAGGCCCGTTAGGAGTTCGCATAACAACGCCCCTTTAGCTGCGGAAAAGCCGAACGTGTTGTGTTTCATGGCGCATCGCCGCGATGTCCAGCGCGATCGCCGCGCTGCCCACATCATCCTCGGCCGCATCAATCGCCGCGCGCGTCACCTCAACCGCCACCCCCGCCAGCGCCGCCGTGATGCGCTGCCCATCGGTCTGCCCCAACGGCACAAGCCGCACCGCCGCCGACACAAGATTGGCCGAAAACGCCAGCAGATAGCTGAGGCACAAGGGCTCCAACGCGATGCCGTGACCGCGCCCCGCCACCCCAAACGCCACAGGATGCGCCACCTCCCCGCCACTGAGGGGTTCGCTGAGCGGCCAAACCGCATCAATCAGCTTCGCAAAAGACGTCCCCTGCACCACCGTCTCCGCCCGCCGCTCAGCGCTGGGCGCGAGCGCCAGGGCGAGCGTGTTCACCGTCCGCCAATCCGCCGCGCCATAGGCTTTGGCGAGAAGCACCGCATCCACCCGCCCCGCGCCGTGGCGCAGCACCCCCTCGATCGCCGCCTGCGTCGCGGCCGCATCCCCCATCAGTCCATCGGCTTCCAACCGCTCCAACCCGTGGGAGTAGCTAAAGGCCCCCACCGGACAGGCCGGCGAGCCCCAAGCCGCGAGCAGCGCCATATCGGCCGGCGACACCGCAAGCGTGTCAGTGATCATGCGCGTGGCCGTGCCCGTGATGGTCGTGGGCATGATGGTGCCCATGCCCGCCGCCATCGTGATACGCGCCCACCTCAGGATCGAACGGCGCATCGAGCACACTCAGCGTGCCCCCAAGCCGCTCCACCATCGCCTCCAGCACATGATCGCGCCGGATGCGCAGCCTGTCCGGCATAATTTCGGTCGGCGTGTGCCGATTGCCCAGATGCCACGACAACCGCGCCAACCCATGCGCATCGGCCGCCGTGATATCGACCACCGCCTCCGGCAGCGCCTCCACCGTCAAAACGCGCCCATCGTCCATCGCAATGCGCTGCCCATCGCGCAGCCGCGTCGCCTTGTCCAAATCCAGCAGAACCGCCTCGCCATCGGTGGTCCGCAAGGCAAGCCTGCGCCGGTGACGCTCCTCAAAGGCAAGGCGCACCGTCGGGCCATCGCCGGTCGCCTCAGTCAGTGAGTGAGCCCGGATCATGGCAACACGCCCTCCACCCAGTCCGCCGCGAACTCGGCCCACTCGCCATCGGGCGGCACATGTCCGCCCGGCCATAGCGCTAGCTCGAGCGCGGTGCCCTCATCGCAGCTCGTATATGTCCGCCGCCAGTACCGCCCCGACGTCTCAAACTCATCAGCGCGCAGCTTCGTGCACCCATTCTCCGCCCGCCATCGCTGCAACCCTTCAAAAATGTCGCCCTGATAGATCGCCCCGTTCCGCAGCGGACGCCCCTCCAGCGGCACAGTCTGATCGCGCCACCCGTGGGTATGAAGAAGCTTCACCGGCCCGCTGCAGTCTTCGGGGTGTGGCCGCCAAAACCCGCCCGCATAGGGCGTATAGGCGGCCGCCAGCTGATGGTCCGCACACGCCAAATACCAGACGAGCGAGCCCCCAATGGAGTAACCGGTCAAAACAACCTGGTTCGGATCGACCCCGTGCCGGTCCACCAGGTCGTCAATCAGCTCGCGCGCAAACGCCAGCTCATCGCGCCGCCCTGGACTTTCGGGCCGGAAGAACCAGCCCGGCCCGAACCGCGAGTTGGGCCGTTCCAGCCCATTGGGCGCCGCCACAGCGAACCCACGCGCCAGCAGCGCCTTCGCCCACTCGGTCCCCAGCTGCCGCGCCCCATTCCCGCCAGCACCATGAAAATAAAGAAACACTGGATGCGGCCCCGGCCCCTCCGGCACCGCCACGTGATAGGTCCCGAGCGGCGTCGCGCATGGATCCTCCACACCACCGCACGCCGCCTGCCCGTGGGCGGAGACCACCGGGCACGCCGTCAGCAGCGCAACCACCAAACCGCGGATCAAACGCTGCACCGCGCACTCCCAAAACCCCAGATCACGGAAAAGAAAAGGGCCTCATGTCGCCAACCCCGTCAACCGTGAAGGCGCCGCGGGTCGCCGTCGGGCCGCAACCGATCCAATCGCAGCAAAACTTATAACTGTGATTTGCATCAATAATAAACAGCCACCGCGCACCCATCTTGAGTTCATCGAGATCATTCAAAGAGATGGACTGCAACAATGCCATTGCCATTTTTCGACACCAACTTCTTTGGCCCCAACGGCGAAACCAACGACATTTTACCAAACACGTTTGACTTCCCTGAACCGATCGACACGTCTTACTTCAACTGGGTTTATGCTGGGACGCCGGGTGATGACGGTATTCAAGGCACCAGCAGCGACGAAACCATCAACGGCGGGGAAGGCAAAGACACAATTGATGGCGGCGCCGGTAACGACAAGATTTATGGCGGCGAAGGTGATGACAGCCTGAGTGGCGGCAGCACCGGCCAGCTCGGCGACGAAGACGAGATCTACGGCGGAGCCGGCAACGATACCATTAAAGGCGGTAGCGGCGACAACGAACTCCACGGCGGCGACGACAACGACACCATCATAGGCAACATCGGTCGCGACGATATCTGGGGTGGCGCCGGCGCCGACGAACTGACCGGCGGCCGCGGCGTCGACGTTTTCCACTTCGACAACGGCGACAGCGGCACAATCCGCTACGACTCCTCCAACCGCCCCGTCTTCGACGATGTCGACATCATCACAGACTGGACCAACAACGAAGACAGGATCGACATCAGCGATTTCTTCACAGGTCTCGTGGGACCCAACGAATCCATCAACTTTGTGGCCAACGGTCCCGCCGGAAGCGCCGGAGACTGGATCCGCGTCGGCGGTGAAGGTCCAACCGGCAACGGCAACTACAGCCACACCCGGATCGACTTCATCGCGCGAGACGCGGCGACCGGCACAAACGAAACGATGACGATCGTGCTGGAGGGCGACCACCGCAACACGCTCGACATGAACGACTTCATCGTCTGACAGCAGCCAAAGCAAAACCCCTGACAGCAACAGTGTTCAGGGGTCCTAGCCGAGCCAAACGTCACTGATCCAGCAACGCCTCAATACATAAAGTACCGCTGCGCCATCGGCAGCTCGGTCGCCGGCTCGCACGTCAAGTGCTCCCCGTCCGCCGTCACCCGGTACGTCTCCGGGTCCACCTCAATGTCCGGCGTCGCATCGTTGAGCTTCATGTCCGCCTTGCCGATGCCCCGGCACCCCTCCACCGGCACCGTGTCCTTAAAGGTCCCATAGTCCACCCGCGCCGCGTCCTTCGACACAAACGTCACCGACGAAGCCGACAGCGACGCCCCAAACGCACCAAACATTGGCCGCATGTGCACCGGCTGCGGGGTCGGGATCGAGGCGTTCGGATCGCCCATCTGCGCCGCGGCGATGGTCCCGCCGATAATCACCAAGTCAGGGTTCACCCCAAAAAAGGCCGGCGACCACAGGCAAAGGTCCGCCCGCTTGCCCACTTCCACAGACCCCGTGTGCGCCGAAATCCCGTGCGCAATCGCAGGGTTGCTCGTCACCTTCGCGATATACCGCCGGCAGCGCAGATTGTCGGCGTGCGTCTCTTCCGGCAACGCCCCCCGCTGGACCCGCATCTTGTGCGCGGTCTGGAACGTGCGGCTCAAGACTTCGCCCACCCGCCCCATCGCCTGGCTGTCAGACGCGATGATCGAGAGCGCGCCCATGTCGTGCAAAATGTCTTCCGCCGCAATCGTCTCCTTGCGGATCCGGCTTTCGGCAAAGGCAATGTCTTCAGGGATCGACTTGTCGAGGTGGTGGCACACCATCAGCATGTCCAAATGCTCTTCGATGGTGTTCACCGTGTAGGGCCGCGTCGGGTTCGTGCTCGACGGGATCACGTTCGCCAGCCCCGCCACCTTCAAAATATCCGGCGCGTGCCCGCCGCCAGCGCCCTCGGTGTGGAAGGCGTGGATCGTCCGCCCCTTAAACGCCGCGACAGTGTCCTCCACAAACCCGCTCTCGTTCAGCGTGTCGGTGTGGATCATCACCTGAATGTCGGTCTCGTCCGCCACCGTCAGGCAGGTGTCGATGGCGCTCGGCGTCGTGCCCCAATCCTCGTGCAGCTTCAGCGCCATCGCGCCGCCGCTCACCTGCTCGTGCAGCGCCGCCGGCAGCGAGGCGTTCCCCTTGCCCGCAAAGCCAAGGTTCATGGGAAACGCGTCAGCCGCCTGGATCATCCGCGCAATGTGCCACGGCCCCGGCGTACAGGTGGTGGCGTTCGTGCCCGTCGCCGGCCCCGTGCCCCCGCCAATCATGGTCGTCACACCAGAGGCCAGGGCCTCATCGATCTGCTGCGGGCAAATAAAGTGAATGTGGCAATCGATGATCCCGGCGGTCAGGATCTTGCCCTCCCCCGCAATCGCCTCCGTCCCCGGCCCGACAACAATTGTCACGCCAGGCTGCGTATCAGGATTGCCCGCCTTGCCAATGCCGACAATTCGCCCGTCCTTCAGCCCCACATCGGCTTTCACAACGCCCCACCAATCCAAGATCAGCGCGTTGGTGATCACGGTGTCGACGGCGCCATCCTCGCGGGTTGCCTGGCTCTGCCCCATCCCGTCGCGGATCACCTTGCCGCCGCCGAACTTCACCTCCTCGCCGTAGATCGTGTGGTCCTTCTCCACCTCGATAAACAGCTCGGTATCGGCGAGCCGCACCTTGTCGCCCACAGTGGGGCCAAACATGGCGGCATAGTCGGCACGGGAAATTTTCGCAGGCATCGCGGGTCTCCTAAGGCGGGCCCATACTGACGGCGCCCCGTCAGGATGACAAAGGCCGCTCGCTCAATCGGGCGCGGCCAAACTTTCGGCCATGCCGCGGGCACAGGCAAGGCGTCTGCCAACCCATCAGCAGGCCCAATCACACCGATAAGAACAAAGTATTCAATGATCTCAATTGTGTGAGACGCATCACAAGCGCCGGTGACCCCCACCCCCAAGTCAAGTGAGTTGATGGTCAACTGCGTGCGACAGGGGCCATCAACACCGCGGACTCCGTGGATGAACCGGGCGTATCACAGTATTCGTCCAAACAATACAGTGGCACGCCTTGTCGACAGTCAGTGGGTGGTAGGGTGGTGCATCAACTGGAGGACCAAACGAGTGGCAACACCCGTGAACGGTTACGTGTCCATATTCCAGGATGCGACTAACGGTGACGATGAGTTTGAGTTCATGGCCGGCGTTGGAACGGCGAACGCAGGGAAGGGAGATGACGCGTTCATCTTCAACCAGTTCGTCAACAGCGTCGACATGGGCAAGGGCAACGACACCGTTATCTTCAAAAACTTTGCCGGCGCCAATACCGTAAAACTCGGTGCCGGTAATGATATACTCCAGGGTGAAAACGCCGGATACATCGCGAACATCGACGCCGGAGACGGCAACGATGACGTGACGATCAACGGCGCGGGCACAGTCGATCTCGGTAAAGGGAACGACCACCTCGAAGCCTCCCAGTGGGTGAACAGCGTCGATGCCGGAAAGGGCAACGACACTGTCATCCTCAACGGTGGCGGCGGGACGGTCGATCTCGGTAAAGGGGACGACATCCTGGAAGCCTACGCGTGGGTTAACAGTGTCGATGCCGGAAAGGGCAAAGACACCGTCACACTCCATAGCGGAGGCGGGACAGTCGATCTCGGCGACGGGAACGACGTCCTGGAAGCCTACGCCTGGGTGAACGAGGTCGACGCCGGACGCGGCAACGACACCGTCACACTCCATGGCGGAGGCGGCCAAATCGACCTCGGACGCGGCCACGACACATTCGTGTCGACCTCAGGCTGGGTCAACAAGGTCGACGGTGGCATTGGCAATGATGACATCACCATCGCCGGCGGCTATGCCTATGGCGGTGAAGGTAAAGATGACATCAAAACCGACGGTAACAGCGTCACGTTTGCCTACGGCGAGCACGGCAAAGATACCTTCGAGTTCGAAGCCACCAACCAAAAGCAGTACAACCAGTTCGATGGTGGTGCTGACCGCGATACGCTGATCATCGAAACCTCAAGCTGGACAGACAGTGACGAGCAATCGCTCGAAAACGACCTGGCTGGCTACACGGGCGATAACTCAGCGTACCTGTCCCAGTTCAACATCCGCATTGAGGATATTGAACGGGTGGTCGTGAAGGTCTCGGGCGAGGAGCAGTACAGCTTCGACGCCGACACCTTCGTGTAACGCGGCGGGAGGGGGCTTTCGAGCCCCCTCTTGTCCGCTCCGAGGGCTGGGAGGGCTGGCAAGCCGGCCAGATCAGCTCGCGTTCAAGACGCAAGAACCGGGCTGCGAAACGGACCGATGCTCCAAATCTCGGGTTGGATCCCTCAGCCAAGCAGGCCACATCAAAAGACCCCGCTACCGTCAGCAGAAAAATCGCCTGGAAATCGTCACAAAATCTCAACATTGATGGCGATTGGGGCTAACTTTTAGGCAGCGGCGATGCCATACTAAGCAAGTCGGTTCAGGCAAGGCCGGGATGAGCACTCATCCCACGCGGCCGCGCCTGGTGTGATTGTTGGGTCGGTTGGGTGGCGCACTAATAGGAGAGCCGATGGGTGGTACAGGTAGAACCTAACTACGTCTCCATCTTCGACGAAGAGGACGACGGGCCGGAACACGTCATCTTTAAGGGCGGCGTGGGGAGCGCGTTCGGCAACGGCGGCGACGATCGCTTCGTGTTCGAACGCTACGTTCAAAACGTCGACATGGGCGGTGGTGACGACACCGTTGTGTTCAAAAACAACGCTGGCGCATCAAGCGTCATTCTCGGCAACGGCGATGACCGCATCCTGGGTGCCAACCCAGATAAGGGTCAAAATGCAGGCTACATCGGCAGCATAGATGCCGGTCGTGGTGACGATACCGTCATCATCAACGGCGCTGGCACAGTGGATCTTGGTGCAGGCTTCGATGTGCTTGTCGCCAACGGCTATGTACGCACGGTCGAAGCCGGCCGCGACGACGACATTGTTATCCTGAGAGGTGGCGCCAACACCGTCGATCTCGGTGGTGGCGACGACTTCCTGCGGGCTGAGCGCTACGTCAACACCGTCGACGCTGGCCGCGGTGACGACATCGTCAGGCTCCTGGGCGGCGCCAACACTGTCGATCTCGGCAGCGGTGACGACCAACTGAGGTCCGATCGCTACATCAACACCGTCGAAGCTGGTCGCGGAAACGACTTCGTGCGGCTGGATGGCGGCGCCGGAACCGTCAATCTGGGTCGCGGCGACGACGTCATGACCGCCGGTGCCTGGGTCAACCGGGTCGATGCGGGCAGCGGCATTGACGCCGTCTTCCTCAACGGAGGCGGTGGCACGGTCGATCTTGGCAACTCAGGCGACCTCCTCGTCGCCGAGGGCTACGTCAACACCGTCGACGCTGGCCGCGGTGAAGACCTTGTCGTCCTCACCGCAGGTGGCGGTAGGATCGATTTGGGCGCCGGGGACGACGCCTTCCTGTCCACCGCAGGCTGGGTCAACGAAGTCAACGGCGGTAACGGCCGCGATGCCATCGGCCTCGCTGGCGGAACGGCGCGCGGCGGCAATGGTGACGACCTCATCGCCACCGACGGCAACAGCACCACCTTCGCCTTCGGCGATAGCGGTGACGATCTCTTCCTCTTCCTCGCCACCGAGCAGAACCAATACAACGTGTTCAACGGCGGGGCGGAAGACGAGCGCGACACCCTGGTCATCTTCGTCGATGAGTTCGACGCGGACGACATCGCGGACCTGCAAGATGACCTGGCGGGGTATGCCAACGGCCAGTCGGCTTACCTCTCCCAGTTCAACATCCGCATCGAAGACATCGAGCGGGTTGTTGTGCGCACACCGCCCTCGGAAGAAGAACCGTCAATGACGCTCTTCACCGCCAACTTGGATGCCATGGTCTAAGCCGACCGGAAAACTGACACCAAAAAGGGGGCTCTTCAGCCCCCTTTTTCTTTGGGTACCTCGCGCGATACCTAAAATCACGTCGAAAAAATGAGGCGCCGTCAACCACAACACTTAGCGCGGTATGCACACAATTCCTCCACAACTGTGGCGTTCGAGATCAACGTCCCCCTAGCCGACCTCATGCATCGCGTGAGTCAGCTCGGCCGCCACCGGCAGGATTGGGCGTCAACCGGAGAGCCGCTCAGTGGCATACGTTCAAACCGCCTACGTCTCCCTCTTTGATGAGGAAGACGACGGCCCCGAAGACGTCACCTTCAAAGCCGACGTCGCCAAAGCCGTCGGCAACGGCGGCGACGACCGCTTCACCTTCGAAAAGTACGTCTCCCACGTCGACATGGGCGACGACAACGACACCGTCGTCTTCAAAAACTTCGCCGGCGCCGCCAACGTCATCCTCGGCGACGGCGATGACCGGCTCCTCGGCTCCAACGCCG
>ERZ1740058.1598-NODE-1598-length-10188-cov-9.549492_pt1 | contig 10188 bp, 8 predicted proteins | sample MGYA00581745_ERZ1740058 | MGnify/ENA primary metagenome ERZ1740058 (study PRJEB43018, sample SAMN04849742) | marine metagenome | isolation source: floating plastic debris | place: Pacific Ocean | collected 2008-08-30 | study: EMG produced TPA metagenomics... | reverse complement strand
GGCCCCAACATCATGAAGGGGTACTACAACAACCCCGAAGCGAACCGCGCGAGCATGATGCCAGAGGGTTGGTACCGCACCGGTGATCTTGGCCGCATGGCGCCCGACGGTGCGTTGTTCATCGCGGGCCGCCTCAAGGAGCTTATCATCCGCTCTGGCTTCAACGTGCACCCGCCCGAGGTGGAGGCGATGCTGACCCAGCATCCCAGTGTCGTGGTTGCAGCTGTGGTCGGCCGGCCCATCCCGGGCAACGAGGAGATCGTTGCCTTCATCATGGTCGAGGGCGACACCGACGAGGCGACGCTCAAAACCTGGCTGCGCGAACGCCTCGTGTCCTACAAAGTCCCGCAGCACATCATTATTGTTGACGCGTTCCCCACCGCCGCCACCGGCAAAATCTTGAAACACAAGCTCCTCGGCCACTTCGCCGACGCGCTCGCTGAACGCCAACCCGCATGAGAGAGACGCATGTCTGACGCTGTCCACATCGAGCGCGCCGGTCCCATCGCGCTGGTGGCGATCCAAAACCCGCCGGTGAACGCCGCCTCCCACGCGGTCCGCGAGGGCCTGTGGAACGCGGTCGAAACGCTGGACGCCGACTCAGACGTCAAAGTGATCGCTGTCTACGGCAGCGGCAGAACTTTCATCGCCGGCGCGGATATTCGCGAGTTTGGCAAGCCGCCGCAGGAGCCGATGCTCGGCCGCGTGTGCTCCAAGATGGAAACGCTCGGCAAGCCCATCATCGCGGTCTGCCACGGCAACGCGCTCGGCGGCGGCCTCGAAACCGCGCTCGGCTGCCACGCCCGCGTCGCAATCGACGGCCTCACGGTCGGCTTTCCCGAGGTGACGCTCGGCATCCTGCCTGGCGCCGGCGGCACCCAGCGCGCCCCGCGGCTGACCGGTATCAAGGCCGCGCTCGACCTCATCACGACGGGCAAGCGCGTCAACGCCCAAACCGCGCTGGAGCTTGGCCTTGTCGACCGCGTCACCACCGGCGACCCGCGCGACGTTGCTCTCGCCGCAGCGCAAGAGGTGCTCTACGGCACCCTCAAAACCCGTGCCGTGCGTGACATCGATGTAGAGCCAGACGACGCGGCCATCGACGCTGCCGCGAAGGCGCTCGCCGCCAAACAGCCGCTCCTTTTCTCGCCCCACAAATGCGTCGAGGCGGTCGCTGCGAGCACGATGCCGATCGATGACGGCCTCGCGCGCGAACGCGAACTCTTCGGCGAGTGCATGGAAAGCCCGCAGCGCGCCGGCCTGATCCATGCGTTCTTCTCAGAGCGCGCCGTGACCAAAATCCCGGAGGCTGGCGCAACCCCGCGAAAGATCGAAAAGATCGGCGTCATCGGCGGCGGCACCATGGGCTCCGGCATTGCCACCGCCGCCCTGCTCGCCGGCCTCAGCGTGCGCCTCAACGAGCAAAGCAGCGAGGCACTCAGCCGCGGCGTTGCGACCATCGAGAAGAACCTTGAGGGCGCCGTGAAGCGCGGCAAGCTTGCCGAGGACAAACGCCGCGCGGTCCTGGACGTCAATTTCCATGCCAGTACCGAGCTGTCCGATTTTGCCGACGTCGACCTTGTCATCGAAGCCGTCTTCGAAGACCTCGACGTGAAGAAAACCATCTTCAAGTCCCTCGACGGCATCGTGAAAGACGGCGCGATCCTAGCGTCCAACACGTCTTATCTCGACATCAATGCGCTCGCAGCAGGGACCTCCCGGCCCGCCGACGTCATGGGCCTCCACTTCTTCTCGCCCGCCCACATCATGCGGCTTCTGGAGGTCGTGGTGGCGGACAAGACCGCGCCAGAAGTGGTTGCGACCGGCTTTGCGCTGGGCAAGAAGCTCGGCAAAGTCGCCGTGCGCGCCGGCGTCTGCGATGGCTTCATCGGCAACCGCATCCTGTCGCACTACCGCAAAGTCGCCGACTATCTGGTCCTCGACGGCGCCACACCGCAGGAGGTGGACGCCGCGCTCGAAGGTTTCGGGTTCGCCATGGGCCCGTTCGCAGTCTCAGACCTTGCCGGCCTCGACATTGGCTGGGCGACCCGCAAGCGCCAAGCCGCCTTCCGCTCCAACCAGGAGCGCTACGTGTCGATTGGCGACCGCATCTGTGAGGGTGGCAACTTCGGCCGCAAAACCGGCAAAGGCTACTACGTCTATGGCGGCGACAAGCCCGTCCCGAACCCTGACGTCGAGGGCTTCATCGCGGCCGAGCGGGCCGAGAAAGGCATCACGGCCAAAACCTTCACTGCCGACGAGATCGTGGACCGCTACATGACCGCAATGATCGCCGAAGCCGCCCGGGTCCTCGACGATGGCATCGCCCTTCGCCCCATCGATATCGACGCCGTCTTCCTGTTCGGCTACGGCTTTCCTCGCTTTCGCGGCGGCCCGCTGCACTACGCCGACACCTTGGGCGCTGCCGAGCTGAAGCGCCGCATTGAGGCCTACGCCAGAGAAGACAGCTACTTCTGGCAGGTCCCATCGCTGATCGCACAGATGGCAGAAGACGGCACCACGTTCGCGTCGCGCAACTGATACAATACGGGAGGAACGGTCATGGATCTGAATTTTTCCGCCGAGGAGCTGGCGTTCCAAAACGACGTCCGCGCCTTCCTCGCCGACAAGCTTCCGCGCGAGTTCGCCGATAAAGTCCGCGCCAACAAGGAGCTGGACAAGGCCGAGTTGGAGCGCTGGCACGCGATCCTCAACGAACGCGGCTGGCTCGCCGTCACCTGGCCAGTCGAATACGGCGGCACGGGGTGGTCCCCCGTCCAGCGGCACATTTTCGAGGAGGAATGCTGCCGCGCGAATGCCCCGCGCATCGTCCCCTTCGGCCTTCACATGCTCGGCCCCGTCCTCATCAAGTTCGGCACCAAAGAGCAGTGCGACGCGATCCTGCCGCGCATCCTCGATGGCCGCGACTGGTGGTGTCAGGGCTATTCTGAGCCCGGCGCCGGCTCCGATCTCGCCTCGCTCAAAACCGCTGCCGTGCGCGATGGCGACCACTACGTGGTCAATGGCCAAAAAACTTGGACAACGCTCGGCCAACACGCCAACAAGATTTTCTGCCTCGTGCGCACCTCCAAAGAAGGCAAGCCGCAGCAGGGCATCAGCTTCGTCCTCGTCGATCTCGACACCCCCGGCATCGAAATGCGCCCCATCAAGCTGATCGAGGGCGGCTATGAGGTGAACGAGGTCTTCTTCACCGATGTGCGGGTGCCCCTCGCCAACCTCGTCGGCGAGGAGAACATGGGCTGGACCATCGCCAAGTATCTGCTGACCCACGAGCGCACCAACATCGCCGGCGTCGGCTTCTCCGTCCAAGCGCTCGAACAACTGAAAAGCCTCGCCCGGCAGGAGCGGCGCAACGGCAAACGCCTCATGGACAACCCGCTGTTCGCAGCCCGCCTGTCGGAGATCGAAATCGATCTTGAGGCGATGAAGATCACCAACTTGCGCATGCTGTCCGACGCGCAAAAGAACGGTGCGCCGGGGCCGGAATCCTCAATGCTGAAGATCAAAGGCACCGTCATCCGCCAAACGATCAACGATCTAGCCCGCCGCGCGCTCGGCCCCGCCGCCGCCCCCTTCCCGTCTGAGGATTTGGAGAACGCAGCGCTCGCGCCCGCGGACCACATGCACAACGCGGCGGAGTATTTTAACAACCGCAAGATTTCCATCTTCGGTGGATCCAACGAAATCCAGCGCAACATTTTGACCAAAGCCGCGCTCGGACTGTCGTGAGGCAACGGCCGTGAACTTCGACCCCACCGACGACCGCCGGATGCTGGCCGACAGCATTAGCCGCTATCTCGCCGACAACTATGGCTGGGAACACCGGCTCAAGATCGCCTATGAGGCACCCTTCCACGACCCGCAAAAGTGGGCCGAGATGTCGGAGCTTGGCGTCCTCTTCGCTTTGGCCGACGAAAGCGCCGGCGGGTTCGGCGGCGCCGGGTTCGACATCTACACAGTGTTTTCCGAGCTAGGCCGCGCGCTGTGCCCCGAACCGGTGCTGCCGGCGCTGATGGCGGCAAAGCTGCTCGCCGCGGCGGGCGAAGACCTCACCCCGCTCCTCTCCGGCAAGACCCGCTACGCCGTCGCCATCGGCGAACTCTCAGCGCCCTACGACCTCGACGAGATCGAAACCGAAGCGTCCGGTGATACGCTGAGCGGGCGAAAAAGCGTCGTCTACGGCGCGCACGGCGCTGACACATTCCTTGTCGCCGCCCGCAATGGCGATACCATCGGCCTTTACGCCGTGGCGGCAGACGCTGCCCGCCTCACCACCTACGGCCTTATCGACGGCGGCAGCGCGGCTGAGCTCTTCCTCGAAGACACCCCGGCGCGCTGCATCCTTTCCGATGCCGCCGCAGCGTTCGCGGACGCGCAAGATGCCGGCGCGCTCGCACTGTGCGCGGAGGCAGTCGGCGCCATGGACACCTGCAAAGACACGCTCCTCGACTACCTCAAGACGCGCAAGCAGTTTGGCAAAGCCATCGGCTCGTTCCAGGTGCTGCAACACCGCATGGTTGACCTCACCATCGAGATCGAGCAGGCGCGGTCCATCACCATCCTCGCCGCAAGCCGCATGGGCACGCCCGAGCAATCGCGCACCGTGTCGATGGCCAAAAACCTCATCGGCCGGGTTGCGAAGCAAATCGCGGAAGAATCGATCCAGATGCACGGCGGCATCGCGATGACCTGGGAATACCCCGCCTCCCACTACGCCAAGCGCCTCATCATGATCGACCACCAGCTGGGCGACACCGACTACCATCTGCAGCGCGTGATGGCGGCCAACCAAGCGGCGTAGAGTTGCGCTCAAGCCAAGCCCGTCAGCGCGCTCGCGCAAGCGTTGGCCCTTAACAAAGCCTTAGAAATGCCATCCCTTGGGATGGCGCTTCTGCGGGCACGCCCATCTCTCGGGCAGCCGCCAAACAATCGCCAGATTATTGCCCCGCTTACGGCACACTTGCTTCCTTTACGAGACTGTAATGTTCTCGTAACCTGTAATCATAGAGCGGTGAATTCTAATAAACTGACGTAATCGTCCTAAGGGGAGGACGCGTTTTGGCGATGCTTGGCGCATCCGCACGGACAATGCTGGACCGGTCCGCAAGACCGGACAGGCCCCGTCGGACGTGCCAAATGCGGCGTCCGTCATGATGGTTGCGCCGACAGAATTTCGCCTTCTTGGCCCGTTCGGCGTCGCCGTCAAAGGCGAGCTGATCAAAGAGCAACTCACCGGCCCGGCCAAAGAGCTGCTCCTGTATCTTCTAACGCACGACGCCCCCCAACACAGCCGTTCAGCGCTGCCAGCCAACGTCTGGGATGATGAGCGCACACCCTCCCGCGCCGCCTTCAACACCACGCTGTGGCGGCTCAAGCGGTTTATCAAACTGCTGCCAGGCGTCGACCTGCACTGTGGGGGCGACACCATCGGCCTCACGCTGCATCCTCGCTGCAGCGTCGATGTTTGGTCGCTGCGCCGCGCGGTCTCTTTCCTTGACGCCCCGCTCGCTCAGCCAGTCAGCGAAAACGCGATCGCCGCACTCCTTGGAGCGGCGCAAATGTGGCGCGGTCCATTCCAGGATGGCGGCGACGCCCACTGGGCCCTGGTGGTCCGCGAAGCGCTGCAGATGAACTATTTGCGGGCGCTCCAAGCACTGATGCGCCACGCGCTCGAGTGCGAGAACCACGACTGCGCCCTCGCCTACGGCCAACGCGTGCTCGCCGAAGATCCGTTCCGCGAAAGCGTCCACTGCGAGGTGCTGTGGCTGTTGGTGCTGACCGGCCAGCGCGCCCGGGCCATCCGTATGCACGCCCGTCTCACCGACCTTTTGCGCAAAGAACTCGGCATTGGTCCCATGGCCGAAACCCAGGCCGTCTTCGAGTACATCCGAGACGGTCTTGAGGCGCCCGCGGACCCCGTGGAGCCTCCTCACGTAGCTTTGCCCCTCGACCGCCTCGTCGCGCGTGTGGAGCGGTCCCGCGCTTCCATGGACGCTGCCGTCCGCGCCGCTGGCCGCCCCTCCGCCTAACACCCACCGGACATCCAACGCCGAGCCGTTGCGCCAAATTGCGAGCGGCTGATCGACATCTTTGGCATCGACGGCCTGCGAACGCAGAAGCCGAACGGCAGAAGCTCATGCGAAACTGATGTTTAGCCCACCAACGCCCGGTGATGATCCGGTGATCCCGGACGCCCGAAGCTGAAAGCGCAACGCGAGCCAAGCGCAACCGCGCCGTCAGGGCGGCGTGACGGCGCCCCGTTAGCTTCTCGCTGCATTCCCATTGGGTGAGGGCAAGCGCGTGAACCAAGCGACGCCAGGCGGACCGCAGGACGACACCCACGCCTTTGTGCTGCGTATGCGGCGCGAGCCAGCACCGTTCCCCGATCGGGGCGAGCCCCCCACCGAACCCGAAGCGCGCCTGCGCATCCGGGTCGAGCACGTCAACACGCGCGACACCTCACTGCACGACACCATGGACGGCGCACTCGCCTGGCTCCGGCGACGCATGTCGGCCGTCCTCAGCGCATCGCTGTTCCCCGACGATCCCGCCGGCCGGCCCTGAAGGAGGCAGACATGTACAAGCACCCAGGCGTCTACATCGAACACGTGCCGAGCGGGGCGCTCGCCATCGAGGCGGCCTCCACCTCGACGGCAGTGTTCGTCGGCGCAGTCCGGCGTGGCCCACCCGGAGAACCCGTTCTCATCCTAAACCGCGGCGAGTTCGTCGATAAATTCGGCGAGCTCAACGACGAAGCCGGCGGCATCCGCGACATGGTCGCCCTGGGCGAGAGCGGCCCCGATTACTTCGGTCACGCCGTCAGCGGCTTTTACGCCAACGGCGGTCGCAAGGCCTACATAATGCGCCTTCTGGGTGCGAACGCCGCCAAAGCCACCGGTGCCGTCGTCGATCGCTCCTCTGGCGGCAACCAAGCGCTGTACCTGACGGCAGCCAACGAAGGCGCCTGGGCCAACACGATGGTCGCCAAGCTCGGCCAGGTGGACGATGCCGACGCAACGCTCGGCTATCTCCTGGAGCTTGGCTACGAAGTTCCAGGCGCCGGCGCGGAGCCAGACTTCATCGCACTTGAAAGCTACGCCGGGGTCGACATGGACCCCAACGGCGCCCGCTTCGTCGACAAGATTGTCAACTCACAGTCCGCGCTTGTGACCTGCGAGCGAAAGGCCGTTGGCGTTGCAAGCGGCGGCGAGAGGCTGCAGGCGCTGCGCTCGGGAAGCCTGCGCACGCTCAATTTCAACGACCTCAAAGAAGCGGTCCTCCGCCTCACGGTGAACGGCAGCTCGGTCCACCTCACCTTCGCCGCCGACCTTTCCACCGTCACGGCCGTCCTCAGCCCAGGAGCCCCAGCCGAGGAAAGCAACGTCGCGACCCCCGACAGCCCGGTCTCCTCGCTGTTCGGACTTGCCGAGGCCGTGGAAGAAGCCGTCCAGGGCCTCACCGGCATGGATCGCTTCAGCGCAGCCCAAACCGACGACAACCAGCTCCTGCTGGTGCCGCCACCGGTCGCCGCGCCGGGAAGCGCGACCATCACATCCACCGCAGCCCCCGGCGGCGCCGCGGAGCCCGATGGCCGTATCGTTCTCGCGTTCGACACCGCCACAACGCTGAATTTCCCGGGCCAAGACAAAACCTACTTCATCAATGGCGCGGACGGTGATGCGCCTGGACAGGCGCAGTACGACGCCGCGTTCCTGACCATGCGCGACTACCGCGACATGTCGATTGTGCTCCTCCCGGGTCAAGTCTGGGGTGCCGACCCGAACAACCCAGTCAACACGATCATCCAATCGGCCATCGCCCACGCCGAGTACATGAAAAACCGCGTCGTCGTGGTCGACCCCGCCGACCCCAGCGTTTCGGCGAGCCGGCTCAACACCGGCAAGGACGTCAAAGACAAGAAGTTCCCCACCTCCACCTTCTCCGCGCTCTACTACCCGTGGCTGGAGGCGCCCAACCCGCACTACGACGCCGACACCGCCCCTAACCGCGAGCGCAGCTTCGCGGTGCCACCATCGGCCTTCGCCGCCGGGCTTTGGGCGCGCATCGACGGCAGCCGCGGCGTCTGGAAGGCACCGGCGGGCCTGGAGGCGACCGTGCGCGGTGCCCTCGGCCCCAACCTTCTGATCGGCAACGACCGGCAAGACCAGCTCAACGAGTGGGGCGTGAATTGCATACGCAACATCATCGGCCCGTCGGTGATCTGGGGCGCACGCACCCTCGCCACCAAGGTGAAGCCCGACCAGCGCTACGTGCCCGTCAGGCGCACCTCAGCGATGATTGGGGAGAGCCTCTACAACGCGCTCCAAGCGGTGGTGTTTGAGCCCAACAAGCACGTCCTCTGGGCCGCGTTGCGCGCCGGCGCCGGCGACTTCATGGACCAGCTTTTCCGGGCCGGCGCGTTCCAGGGGGAAAAGGCGTCGGAGGCGTACTACGTGCGCTGCGGCCTCAACTCCACCATGACGCAAGCCGACATCGACAGCGGCATCGTGCGCCTCGTCGTCGGCTACGCGCCGCTGAAGCCGGCCGAGTTCGTGGTCGTCCAAATCAAACAAATCGTCGGCCAGCGCGGCTAACCGGAGGAGCACCCATGCCAGCACCCACGTTCCCCAATAACGCGCACCGCTACGACCCGTACCGCACGTTCAAGTTCCAGGTCGTCATCGGCGGGCGCACTGTCGCGGGCCTTTCTAAGATGGGCGCACTCAAGCGCACCACCGAGGCCGTCAAATGGCGCGCGGCCGGCGATGTGTCGTCCCAGCGCGTGATTCCCGGCGGCTCGTCCTTCGAGGCAGTGTCGCTGGAGCACGGCCTGTCCCATGATCTGGTGTTCGAAGAGTGGGCCAACGCGGTCAACAACGTTGCCGACGGCGATGCAGGCGTGAGCCTCAAAAACTACCGGCGCGAGGTGGTCATCAACGTCCTCAACCTCGCCGGCACACCGGCCCTCGCCTACAAGCTGAAGCGCGCGTGGGTGTCGGAGTTCCAGGCATTGCCAGAATTCGACGCCAACAACATGAACACTGTCGGCATTCAGATGATCACCATCCAGCACGAAGGCTTCGTGCGCGATGAGGGCGTTGAGGAGCCGGTGGAAGGCTAATGCGCGAGCCGCTCACCCATCCGGTCGCCTGGCCCACCGTCTGCTTCGCCCGCGAAGTCGGCGCGCTGGAACTCAGCGTCGGCGAAACGGTGGAAGGGGCGGCAAGCCGGCCTCAGCGGGTGAGCGCGATCCTGTGCGCCATGATCGGCGAGATCGACGGAGCCGAAGCGACGCCCGACCTTGTGGAGCGGCTGTCGAGCGGCACGCGCGAGTGGCTCCTCCAGCAATGCGGCGCGCGGTGCCGCCCGGCGGACGATTGGTTCGAAACGCGGTGCAACGACTGCGGCGCAACCTTCGACACCAGCTTTGATCTCGCCGCGCTGCCACGGTCTCACCCGGCCGAGAATTTTCCCGTGGTCTCCGTCGAGTTGTCCGATGGTTCGCTCACGTTCCAGCTCCCCTGCGGCCACCACGAGCACCTCATGGCGGCGGGCGCGAGCCTGCCCCAGCTCCTGGCAGCGCTTTGCCTGGACGACGAAGCCGACCAGGCGCTCGCAGCACTGACCCCGTCAGACCTCGAAACCATCGACATCGCGCTCGACGCGGCCGCGCCTGATGTGGCCGACCGCATCGCCCTCACCTGCCCTGACTGTGGTGCGGTGAGCGAGGCGCGTATCGATCCCCTCGCATACGCCTTCCCCGGCGCTGACCCACTGCTGCGCGACATTCACCGCCTATCCCGCGCCTACCACTGGAGCGAGGCCGATATCCTAGCGCTCCCGACCAAGCGACGACATCGCTATGTGGCGCTGGTGGGTGGCGGAGGGACGCGATGAGCCTCTTCGCCAACCTTGCCCGGCGCACCGCGGACGAGGATCCGGCGGCCGCCGCTCGCCTGACGCCGAAGGACCGCGGTATGGGCAGCGCATTCGGCGCACGCACGCTCAGCGGCACCGTCGCGCGCATGGACGAAGAGCCCACCGTCCAGAAGGCCGAACCAGATGAGCCCACCGAAGCGATGGCGCTGCGCGCGCCTGGGCAACCAAGCGTCCGCCGGGAAGACGCTCTCGACGATGCCAAAGCCGAGCGGCAGCCAACCGTGCGAC
>ERZ1740058.1597-NODE-1597-length-10190-cov-5.657425_pt1 | contig 10190 bp, 9 predicted proteins | sample MGYA00581745_ERZ1740058 | MGnify/ENA primary metagenome ERZ1740058 (study PRJEB43018, sample SAMN04849742) | marine metagenome | isolation source: floating plastic debris | place: Pacific Ocean | collected 2008-08-30 | study: EMG produced TPA metagenomics... | reverse complement strand
TGAGCGGCAGTCTTACAAACTCGATTTGGCGTTTCCCGACGGCTCACAGATTGATTTATTCTCCTTTCCTCAACCGCCGTCGCGGCCGACTCGTCCTGAGGCTTGTGGTTTACGCCAGTTATCTCTAGCGGTTGAACAGTTGGCTCCGTGGATAGAGCAGCTAACTGCCGCCAATGTGCCAGTCGAAGACATTCGGATTGACGAATTTACCGGCTACCGCTTTGTCTTCTTTGCTGACCCTGATGGTTTACCGATCGAGCTGTACGAAGTTGGGATGACAATGGTGTAAATTTTTGTCGGCTAATCCCTAGACTGGTATTGGGCTATGCAACCGATTGCTCAATACAGGATCAACGTATGACTCGGCGTGAAGATTTAACGTTGCTCATTTCAGCCATTACGCTGACCGTAGTGGCGTTACTCGTGATTACCTTAGAAGCGCAATTTTCACCCACTACGGCCACCTCAGGTGAGACGGCAATGCGTGGGTTGCTAACAGACCCATTTTTACAACTGCCCACGCCGAGTTCGGTGCGGGTCGTCTGGTTCACCGAGTTTGCCGGGCAGCAGCATACGGTTGCCTACAGTCCGCAACCGGCAGATGACTTAGGCAGTAACGCCCAACAGGTCGTGGCTGAAACTCTAAAATTAACTCGCCTGCGCGAAGATCAGGCATCGCATCTACCCAGTGGCACCTCCCCAAAAGTGACGACGCAGCGTCCGATTTGGCGACATGAAGCGGAGATTGTGGGGCTGCAGCCTGACCAGCGGCTACCCTATCGAGTTGAGAGCATCACTGATGCAGGGGAAACCGTCACAAGCGATGTTTTTACCCTAGCGGTAACGCCGTCTGAGGGCACACCACTCAAAATCTTGTTGACGTCTGACCACCAGTCGAAACCCATGACGGCAGCTAACTTGCAGAAAGTTGCTGAAACGGTGGGGCAAGTTGATGCAGTGTTCTTTGCCGGGGATTTGGTCAATGTGCCCGATCGCGCCTCTGAGTGGTTTGATGATGCCGCTGGCGCTGCTTTTTTTCCCGCTTTGCAAGGTCGTGGCAACTACACGCTCAACAATCGAACTTATTACGGTGGGGCGTTACTCCAGCACGCACCATTATTTCCCGCGGTGGGTAACCACGAAGTGATGGGTCGCTTTGCCGCTTTGACACCGCTAAATGATCAGTTTAATGATCCGGTGCCTCGGCCAGCGGCCGCAGCAGTGTATGACGCTCAAACAGACTTGTTCAACGCCGCCGGTGATCCGGCAATCCGCCAACAGTGGCTGATGAATCACTCCTTCAACACGGTTACCTATAACGAACTCTTTACCCTGCCAACGAGTGAGGTGCCGGGGCGCGATCGCCCGACTAGCGAGTTTTACGCAACTACGTTTGGCGATATCCGGTTAGTTTCTCTATTTGTGACGAATAGTTGGCGGCGTCCGGCGGTCGAACCGCATATTCAAGGACGATTTCAGGAGCGTATGTCCGACTTAGGTAATCCGATTGCTTGGGGACACGGACAACATATTTTTGAGCCGATTCGTGAGGGCAGCCCTCAATATCAGTGGCTGCAGACAGAATTGGCTAGCGACGCGTTTCAACAGGCTCGCTATAAAGTCGTGATGCTGCATCACCCGCCCCATAGCCTGGGAGACAATGTTGTGCCGCCCTTTACCGATCCGGTCATGTTGTACGATCGCGATGCTGCTGGTGCTTTACGGTCGGTGCGCTACGACTATCCGCGTCGCGATGACTATATCATTCGCGACCTCGTCCCCTTGTTGGAAAGTGCTGGCGTTGACCTTGTCCTGTATGGGCATTCACACCTGTGGAATCGCTTTGTGAGTCCGTCAGGAATGCACTTTTTAGAAACCTCTAACGTGGGTAATACCTACGGAGCTTTTTGGCAGGATAAGAGTCGACGAACACCGCCAGCTGAGGAGAGCGAGCTATTTAATGGTTATCAGCAGTCATACTATATAGCTCAGGGCGATCCCAATGGGTTAGATCCGGTGGTACCGACTCTAGCCCCGCTGCAAGCTGAGGACGGTACTCCCTTACCCTATATTGCCAGCAGCGACATTACCGCTTTCAGCATTTTCGAAACGTCTAGTGGCAAGGTTTCTAGCTACTACTTTGACACCCGTGCCCCTAATTCTGAGGTGGTGAAATTTGACGAATTTGCCCTGGGACGCAACGGCTAATCGATTTAATCCGTATCTTGCAGGCTGGCTGGCTTGAGATATTCAGAGTCGAGAAGGAAAGGGTATGAAGCAGCTTTGCCATGCGATGGCAGAATGCGGAATTCTGAATATCCTTCGGGAAGGGCAGAGCCCTACGGAGTTCGGAATAAGAACACTTGCTGTGTAATGCTTTCAGGAATTAAAACTGTCCTGATTGCGGAGCGCTATATTTGAGGACAGACAATTACCCCAAAGACAAGGCAGAGCGACAGCTTAAGAAAAACAAGGTGTAAATTCCCAAACTACCCATGGCGAACATCGCCGATCGCAAAAAAGGAACATCCAGAATATAAAAGACACTGTAGAGCAAGCGGGCAATGACGTAAGCGATCGCCGCTCCTAACGCTACGGTGGACGCTTGCCCAGTGACATAAGCCATCAGCGCCGCCGGTGCATACAACGCTAGGGACTCAAAAGAATTTTGATGAGCCCAGTTGGCGCGCTGAGCATAGGGAGGCATCTTGGTCGTCATCGTGCGGGGCGCTGACATGTCATAGCCCATCTGCAGGCGTGCGACCCCGACTACGATAAACGGGGCGTAAACTAACACTGCCGCAATGACAATGGATATGAGCAACATCGCTGGCATCGGAAGGGGAGTCAGAAGTGCCATAACAGCCTGAGCAAAAATCGGTTAGTCAAAATAGAAGAGCGTGACAATTTTACGCTGATCTTCGGCATCTTCGCAGGTGCGTAACAGCGTATGACTATCGTGAAAGGCAAAGCAAATGAGTTGCTGACAGCGAGAAATAATTTCTTGGTTGCAGATTGCACTGGCTTCAGCCAACGATAGAGAGTCGTTGCTGCTATTTTCCACCAAGTGCATGACTTGGTTCAGCTGATCACGTGACTCCCGAGGTTGCTTAGACAGGCTCTGAGGCAAAATAACCGTCAACAGGTTGGGATCGCCCTTCAATGCGCCGCGAATTGCTGCAGAATTAGTGCCAGTGGCCCCAGAGGTCAGAATGCGGTTGCCGCCAACCACCAAGGCGTAGGTCATCAGCTCAATGAGCTGAAGGTGAGTAATGGGCACATGTCGGGAGCCTAAAACCGCAATACGCTTAGAACCCGATTGCTGAATTGCCGCCAACTCTTGCAAAAATACGTCAACCTTGGATGACTCCAAGGGGGCATCAATAGACTGACTCAACGGAGACACACGAAATGGGTGAACTGGCCCATTGTATCAGTCAGGTGGAAAATGTTAGCTATAGGGCGCGATCGCCGGTTTTTCTAAGCCAATTAACCTCAGCAACCGCGCCATATCAATCTGCGGAGCCAGGTACTGTTTAATCAACGGAATTTTGTCAGCATTGTTGAGCGGTAATCGCCCAAAGAGCATATCAATGCGCTCGACGGTGCTGAGCGTATCAGTAATAACTGAAAGTACCGGGACTTCCTTCTCGCGAGCCAGATTTAACACGTCTTTATTGGGAGCAATTTGACCGGTGAGAATCAAACAGTGAGTTGAGGTTTCTAAGGCGGCAATTTGGAGATCACGGCGATCGCCACCTGTGACCACCGCCTGGTGGGTACCCTGACCAAAAAAACGCAGCGCTGAGTTGACATTCATGGCTCCGATCTTGAGACTCTCGACGACTAAATCGAGATGATCTTCACCACAGAGCACATCCGCATCTAAATACCGAACTAATTCGGAAACCCGAATGCCTTGCAAAAAAGATAACTCGGGCAAGATGCCCAAAACTGGAATCGCTAACTGTTCCAGGTAGGGAGCGATCGTATTGCGAGTTAATTCATCATCGGCTTCGCTGACTTCGTTCAAAATCACGCCTAGCAAGGCCGGACCGAGACGTTTTTGGGCAGCGACTAACTGGTCAATCATGCCGACAGTGTTGGAGTGGATGACCAACAGCACCTTGGCTTCTAAGGCGCTCGCCATCTCTGGCAAAGAAAGATTAAATAGGGCACCCTCCTCGAGATTGGAAGGTCCCTCTAGCAAACAAACATCACCTTCAACCTGATGCCAATATTCATCCAGTGCCGCTGACAGGCTAGAAGCAGCTGGATGCTGAATGCGCTCCATCCAGGATTGCCGGTTGAGCGATAGCAGGTTGGGCGACTGCTGTGCCGCATTGAGTTCAAGCGTTGTCGGGATAAAAGTCAAATCACCATCGGTGACATCAAGACCATATCCAAAGGCATCAACGGATGCTAAAGGCTTGCCCCAGCCGACCTGAAATGCCATCGCCTGTAGCTGACTACCAATCGCGACAGAAAGGGTAGATTTGCCGCTGTAGGCCGCTGTCGAGCCGATCATCAGATGTTTGGCGGTATTGGGCACTCCTCTCGCTCCTTACTAATGATTACCTGTGGGACTGCCCCCTTAATTCTGCCACTTTTAGCGAGTGTTGAAATGTTGAAGTGCAGTCTTAATCGTCTAATCGTAAAAGCTTACGATAAAAGGATTTAGAAAAATCTGCAGGCTGTTTGTGACGCAAGGCCACCACGACATCAAATAGAAAGTCAACATATTCAAAAGTCGCCATGGTGATCTCGTAGCTTAAGTCAGCATCATCATCAAATTGCAAACGACACCGAGTCAGATCAGCCGGCAGCGTGGAGACATTCCAAGTCGCAATAAAGGGAATGCTATCGCCTTCTTCAATGGTTCGTTCACCCTCTAAGTTGCCTCGCTTGTAGAGGCCAATTGCATAGGGCAGGGCATTGCGTTTAGTGCCTTGGTAATAAGGTAGATAAACACCAATTTCAGCTTTGTTGACGGGTTTGATCTCTTCAAAAGTCAGTGACATAGCAGCTCTGAAAATTTGCTTGACTAGCGGCTCAAGCGAGGTAGTAAGCAAATCCTCACTTGCCCAGCTTTAGCGTTCCCGAAATTCAAATTGTGCCCTCAGTGATAGCACAACAAGCCTCTCTACCGACATGACATTGATCGTTAAGAACCCTTAAGCAGCTAGGATGAGAAAGACTGAGGTCAAAGTTTATGTCTCGTTTAAAAATCATTGAGAGCGATCTCTCTTGAGCTGTGATGACGAGCCGCGATCACCCAAAATGCTACTCGTCATTAGGGTGAGGTCGTGCTCATGCCAGTTTTTTCAACGGTTTTGTCGGTACCCGGTTTGAATCTAGGGGTGCCCTGGTCAGACCGATGGCGGGTCAGAGACAACTGGCGGCGCTTGATCTTGAGTCAGTAGTCAGAGGAGATAACCAGCGGCAATTATGTTAAATAGCGTCAGAGGCAGCTCAGTTAACGTTTCTCCTTTGGCAGCGGATGATTTTCATCGCTATGAACGGCGGCGCTTAAAAGCGGCGATCGCCCTCGTGAGTGTCTGGGCCTTTACCGCCGCATTACACTTAGTCGCCTTGGGGCCGTGGATCGTCTATGGCTTAACCTTGATCACGGCTTATCATTTGTTGCGATTGCTATGCCAAGCCCCTAATCCTCGACCCGAGGCGTTACCCAGTTGGCAAGATACGCCTGCCGCCGAGCGCCAAGCCACTGATTTGACGCAGTGGCCAACGGTATCCATTTTGGTGGCGGCTAAGAATGAAGCTCCGGTGATTGAACGACTGACGGCCTCGCTCATGGCCATTGACTATCCGCCCTCGCGATTTGATGTGTGGCTCATTGACGACAACAGCACCGATGGCACGGGGCCGCTGATGGACCGACTGGCCCAAAGATATAGCAATCTGCACGTCAGCCATCGAGATGAAAATGCGACTGGCGGCAAGTCTGGAGCCCTTAATCAGGTATGGCCGACCACTACGGGCGAGCTCTTGCTGGTGTTTGACGCCGATGCACAAATTGCCCCTGATTGTTTACGCCGCGTCGTGCCCCGTTTTCAACAGGAGCGCGTGGGGGCAGTACAACTGCGCAAGGCGATCGCCAACGGTACCGACAATTTTTGGACTCGGGGGCAAGTGGCTGAAATGGCTTTTGACGCTTACTGCCAGCTTAAACGAGTCGCTGTCGGCGGGATTGGTGAGTTGCGCGGTAATGGCCAATTTGTGCGGCGTACGGCTCTGGCTCAATGTGACGGCTGGACCGAAGAGACCATCACCGATGACCTCGATCTCACTCTGAAGCTACAGATTAATGGTTGGGATGTGCCATTAGTGATGGCTCCTGCCGTGAGGGAAGAAGGGGTGACGCGCGCTCTGGCGCTCTGGCATCAGCGTAACCGTTGGACCGAAGGCGGCTATCAGCGTTATCTAGATTATTGGCGGTTGATTAACCCTCGCCGTCTAGGCTGGGCCAAAGTGCTAGATTTAGCGGTTTTTTGGATCATTCAATATGGGTTGCCTACGGCGGCATTGCCTGATTTCATACTGGCGATTGTCCGGCATCGTCCGCCCATGCTGATTCCTCTATCGGGAACGGCCGCGATATTCGCCACGGTAGGCATGGCCCGAGGACTCCGACAGAGTCAAAGTGCGTCGGCGTTTTCGATTTTGGTGCAAACAGTGCGCGGTATGGTTTATATGACCCATTGGTTGATGATTGTCGCTACGGTGACTTTTCGCATGGCGATTCGTCCTAAGCGCTTGAAATGGGTCAAAACCCAACACGGCGGCTCTGAAACGAACCCGGTTATCGAGGCGAGTATTTCTTCTCAATCCTGAGTCGGAATCCGCTCAGGTCATCCGGTCTTGCTTGCCCCAGAACTGCTGGTTCCCGAAGGCTACGAAGGGTTTTTCTAAAAGCTCTGCCCTGCTGGCAAAATAGTCTGTATGCCGCACTCTGCCGTATCACACCATGCTTGATTCCCGCATTCCCGACGGCTCGCTACGTGACAAGTGGACTCACTTTAAAGAGCGGAGTCCCCTCGTTAGCCCCAACAATAAGCGCCAGCATACGGTCTTGATTGTGGGTACTGGGCTGGCCGGGGCGTCGGCCGCCGCGACCCTGGGCGAATTGGGCTACCACGTTAAAAGCTTTTGCATTCAAGATTCGCCCCGGCGGGCCCATAGCATCGCGGCTCAAGGAGGCATCAACGCGACGAAAAACTATCCCAACGATGGCGATAGTGTCTGGCGACTGTTTTACGACACGATTAAAGGGGGCGACTATCGCTCGCGCGAAGCCAATGTTTATCGTTTGGCAGAAATTAGCAGTCACATTATTGATCAGTGTGTTGCTCAAGGGGTGCCCTTTGCGCGGGAATATAGTGGTTTGCTAGCGAACCGTTCCTTTGGCGGGGCGCTGGTTTCGCGTACGTTTTACGCCCGTGGCCAGACGGGGCAGCAGCTTTTGCTGGGGGCTTACAGCGCGATGATGCGTCAGGTACAAGCGGGACAAGTGCAAATCTTGGCCCGGCGAGAAATGCTTGACTTGGTGGTCATTGCCGGGCAAGCCCGAGGCATCATTACCCGAAATTTAGTGACAGGGGCATTAGAGCGGCACAGCGGTGATGCCGTTCTGTTATGCACGGGTGGTTATGGCAATGTGTATTACCTTTCAACCAATGCCAAAAATTCCAACGTGACGGCGGCGTGGCGCTGTCACAAACGCGGGGCCTATTTTGCCAATCCTTGCTATACGCAGATTCACCCCACCTGCATTCCCGTCTCGGGCGACTACCAGTCCAAATTAACGTTGATGAGCGAAGGCTTGCGCAATGATGGGCGGGTGTGGGTGCCTAAAGCACCCGGCGATTGCCGGCCTCCGGGCGAGATTGCTGAGAGCGATCGCGACTACTATCTAGAGCGTCGTTATCCGGCTTTTGGCAATTTGGTGCCGCGTGATGTGGCCTCACGCAATGCTAAGGCGATGACGGATGAGGGCCGCGGTGTGGGTGAAACTGGGCTATCGGTGTATCTCGATTTTCGGGAGGCGATCGCGGAGCAAGGCCAGGAGGCGATCGCGGCTAAATACGGCAATCTATTTGATATCTATCAGCGCATCACGGGGGAAGATCCCTATCAGGTGCCCATGCGCATTTACCCCGCCGTCCACTACACCATGGGCGGCCTCTGGGTGGACTATCACCTGATGAGCACGATTCCGGGTTTGTTTGTGTTGGGGGAAGCCAACTTTTCCGACCATGGGGCCAATCGTCTGGGCGCCAGTGCTCTGATGCAAGGTCTGGCAGATGGTTACTTTGTCATTCCGCAAACGCTGGGAGCGTATCTCGCGACGCTGAAACCAGCGCCCGTCGCCACCGATCACCCTGCCTTTGATGAGGCTGAAGCCAGCGCTCGCAGCCAAATCGAGCAACTCTTAAAGATTCGTGGCGACAAAACTGTCATGGCGTTTCATCGAGAATTGGGGAGGTAGGTCTGGGACTACGTCGGCATGGCGCGCGATCAAGCGGGTCTGGAAACCGCGATCGCCCGCATTCAAGATTTACGTGAGGAATTTTGGCACAATCTCAAACTACCGGGTGATGCCAATACCTTGAACAAGAACCTGGAGTTTGCAGGGCGGGTGGCTGATTTTATGGAGCTGGCGGAACTGATGGCGCGAGATGCACTGCACCGGGAAGAATCTTGCGGGGGCCATTTCCGGTCAGAGCATCAGACCGCTGATGGGGAAGCCAAGCGTGATGACGACCATTTTGCCTACGTCGCCGCTTGGGAATATCGAGGCCGCTATCGCACACCCACCCTATACCGTGAAAACTTGCACTTTGAGAATGTGCAGCTTACCCAGCGCAGCTACAAATAACGGGCCTATTGTGAGTTGACTGGTTCAAAGCCCGGCAGCCAATTTTGCAACTGCTCCCAAACGGCTTGTGGACCCACACCTACGACAACCAGCACGAGTAACCCGATCGCAATCAGAATCGCGATTCTCAAAGTTGCTCGCACGACCTTGAGCAACCAAGTCGTCGCGAGAAACAGGAGGACTAAAATACCGATGACAATTGCGAGTTCCATCGATGCATCCTACCTTCAAGCCATTACCGGAGACGTGAGATGTTGGGCCACTGCCCCCGTTTCCCGACGCGCCCACTGATCGACCGTCAAAATATCCTCCAGAGCCGGTTGCGCCACCAGGTCATGACGGTGGCGATCGCACACCTGCTCAATCACCTTCGGAATTTCGAGATAGCTGATTTTTTCGGCGAGAAATAGTTCGACCGCTTTTTCGTTGGCCGCATTCAGCACTGCGGTCATGGTTCCCCCTGCCCGGCCCGCTGCGTAGGCCAAATCCATGCAGGGATACTTGGCATGATCAGGCTCGCGGAAGGTGAGATTTCCCGCTTTGACCAGATCAAGGGGTTCCCAATCGGTATAGACGCGATCGGGCCAAGCGATGGCGTACAGCAGCGGCAATCGCATATCGGGCCAGCCGAGTTGAGCCAGCACTGAGGTATCTTGCAATTCAATCAGTGAGTGAATGATGCTCTGGGGATGAATAACGATATCAATGTTGTCGTAGTCTTGACCAAACAAGTAGTGCGCCTCAATGACTTCCAAGCCTTTATTCATGAGCGTGGCGGAGTCCACTGTGATTTTGCGGCCCATGCTCCAGTTGGGATGTTTGAGCGCATCGGCAACGGTTACCTGGGGTAGTTTTTCGACTGGCCAGTCACGAAAGGCGCCCCCTGATGCGGTGAGGATAATGCGTCGCAATCCCCCCTCAGGAACGCCTTGCAAGCATTGAAAAATAGCAGAATGTTCAGAGTCGGCGGGCAGCAGCTTGACGCCATGTTTTGCCACCAACGGCAGTACGACTGGCCCCCCTGCGATCAAGGTTTCTTTATTTGCCAGCGCAATATCTTTGCCCGCTTTGATCGCGGCTAACGTCGGTAGTAATCCGGCACAGCCCACAATCCCGGTGACCACTACTTCGGCATCGCCATAGCGCGCAACTTCTACCACTCCGTCATCGCCCGCCAGGATTATGGGCTGGGGCTCAAGTCCGGCTAACGCAGCTTTGAGGTCTGGCAATTTGCTTTCATTATTAATCGCCACAATCTCTGGTTTAAACTGACGCACCTGCTGGGCTAGCA
>ERZ1740058.1596-NODE-1596-length-10196-cov-8.659895_pt1 | contig 10196 bp, 9 predicted proteins | sample MGYA00581745_ERZ1740058 | MGnify/ENA primary metagenome ERZ1740058 (study PRJEB43018, sample SAMN04849742) | marine metagenome | isolation source: floating plastic debris | place: Pacific Ocean | collected 2008-08-30 | study: EMG produced TPA metagenomics... | reverse complement strand
GCGTGGATCAGGCGCCTGGCAGCCGGGTGGCCGCTGGCGGCGATCTGCCCGACATTCCAGACGACCGGGCGCGATGCATCGATATTGGTCGTGCCGATCAGCAGGATGCGGCCATCGCGGTGCGCGGCGGCAAGCTCCGAGACGACCTCTGGCGTGATGTACTGTTCGAACAGCGCTCTGTAGCCTGAGGTGCTGAGGAGGGCGGTGACGCCGAGAGGCGGCCATTTGGGGAAGCCGTAGTAGATGTTGCGGGCTTTCAGCGAGCGGGCGAGGGAGATGTTGGCCGCAGCTGTGGCGGGTCCGGTGGAGACCACCAAATCGGCCGACCGCGGCAGGTCGCCCTCGAAGGAGGCGAAGCGCTTGGGTTGGGAGCCGCCCAACCCTATTGCGGCGCGCAGCCGCGCCAGCCGGCGCGAGGAGGTTGGCACTTCGCGCATGGCGACCCAGACGGCGTGGGTGGGACCAAGGCGTGACAACGCCAGAACGATCCCCTCGGATGACCTGTCGTGTCCGGCAACGCCGTCGGAGAGGACCACGACCTGCCTCAGCGCCAGTGCTCCTCGATCCAGGGGGTCGGCCTGATCTGTTTGCGCAGCCGCTTGTACCATTTGTCCTCCGGCCAGACGCCGTCGCGGGCATGGTCGGGATGGGGGTAGCCGGTGAAGCAGACCACCCTGGTGTCTGGCGGGAGCGCAGCGGGGCGCACGTAGTTGAGCGGGAATTTAGGCACCAGCGTGTGTTTGAAGCTGACGCACCAATCGGGCGGCCAGAACACGCGTGAGGATATGGTGCGCGACTGGAAGGTTTGGCTGTTGGGATGGCGACCGACCGTGCCGGCGGGATCGGCCATCAGCGTGTCGTAGACTTCCTGGTGGCTACCGGCATCGAGCCGGAAAACGCTGGTGTTGCCGATGCCGCTGCCGGGCTGCGTCCAGTTTTCTATCACGCAGTAGCTGGCGTCAGGGGCGTGGTCGAAGAAGCCGTCGATGCTGCCGGTGATGACAACATCAAGGTCGATGAACAAGAAGCGGCCGGTGAGCCCGCTGGGTGCGGCTTGGGTGAGACCGATTTTGCGCCACGCTTTGTTGATGTGGCTGGGGGGCAGGTCGATGTGCGGCAGCGGCAGGGTTTCGATGCCGTCCGACAACCCGTCGGTGTTGTCGGTGAAGCAGATGAAACGCAGCGGGCGGGCGGTGTTGCGCGACACCATGCTGAAAAGCGTGTTGGCGTAGTCGGCGCCGTACTTCTCGCCCCACTTCATGCATACGACTGTCTGCGGTTCGTTCATGGGGCGCTCTTACAGCAACCGCCGCGCGCTTGGGGAGATGGCGCTGTCAATTTCGGCGTGCTGCGGGACTCATTATCGCGCGAGTGCGGCAATGTCGCTGCGGGATGCTGCTTCCGGGGGCGCTCGGCTTGCGCATTTGTGGGCCGGATTGCATAGCCATTTTCATGGCAATCATGCGCTGGATTAGTGCCATGGGCACTCGCATCATCGCGGCTTCCGTGATGTTGGCGCTGCTCATGCCGGGGATCACTGAAGCGCTGCGACCGTTTCTGGGCGTGTGTGTGGTGACGATGCTCATCGTGTCACTGTTGCGGGTCGATTATGGCGCTTTTCTGGGCCGGCTGAAGCAGCCGGTGCGGGCGGTGAGCGGGGCGGTTTGGATTACCGTTCTCATCCCCGTTTTGGCTCTCGGGACCGCGACGCTCGCGGGGGCGGACGCGGCAATTATCCTGGTGGTGCTGTTTTTGTTTTGCTCGCCGCCGCCGATTGTGTCCGCGCCGGCGTTTGCGATGCTGATGGGGCTCGACGGTGCGCTGGTGCTGGCGGTGATGCTGCTCGCAACCATTGCGATGCCGATCACTGCGTCCCTGACGGCGGCAGCGTTCGTGCCCGACTTGCCGCTCGACGCGGTGTCGTTGGCGTTGCGGCTCGCGGGGATGATCGCGGTGGCGTTCGTGGTTGCGACGGTGCTGCGGCGCTGGTTCGGTGCGCAGCGGATTGCCGATGCAAAGCCTGCTTTCGACACGATCAGTGTGGTGATCGCGGTGGTGTTCGCGCTGGGCGCCATGGACGGTGTCGGGGCCGCGCTGGTGAGCGATCCGGGTTTCACGCTGCTGGCGGCCCTTGGCGCGTTTTTGTTTATGCTGGGCCAGATCGCGCTCACCTACGCGCTGTTTCGCCCGCTCGTTGGGGCGGACGCTGTGGCGATTGGCTATGCGGCTGGCAATCGAAATGCCGGCCTATTTGTGGCCGCGCTCGGCCTTACCGACATTGACCCGACGGTCTGGCTGTTCTTTGCGCTCAGCCAGGTGCCCATTTTCCTGTTTCCGCTCATCTTGCAGCCCATCGGCCGCCGCCTCTCTGCGAGGTCCGCCGCCGCACCCGGAGTATCGCCGTGATCCCGCGCTATAGCCGCGCCGAGATGGCCAACATTTGGTCGCCCGACACGAAGTTTCGCATTTGGTTTGAGATCGAGTCCCACGCTGCGGACGCGATGGCGGCGAGCGGGCAGATCCCGCAGTCGGCGGCGGACGTCATTCGTGAAAAGGGTGGCGCGGCGGTCTTCGATGTGGCGCGGATCGACGCCATTGAGCGCGAGACCAAGCACGACGTCATCGCGTTTCTGACGCACCTTGCTGAGATCGTTGGCCCAGACGCGCGCTTTGTGCACCAGGGGATGACGTCATCGGACATCTTGGACACCACGCTGGCGGTGCAGATGACGCGTGCGGCGGATCTTTTGATCACCGATGTGGAGAAGCTGCTCGCGGTGCTGAAGCGGCGTGCGCTGGAGCACAAGCGCACGGCCACCATGGGTCGTAGCCACGGGATCCACGGGGAGCCGACCACCTTTGGACTGAAGCTCGCGCAGGCCTACGCCGAGTTTGACCGGAACCGCACGCGGCTGATTGCGGCGCGGGCTGAGGTTGCCACGTGCGCCATTTCGGGCGCGATGGGGACGTTTGCGCACATCGATCCGGCGGTGGAGGCGCATGTGGCGGCGCAGATGGGGCTGACGATTGAGCCGATCTCCACGCAGGTGATCCCCCGCGACAGGCACGCGGCGTACTTCGCGGCGCTGGGTGTTGTCGCAAGTTCTGTGGAGCGGCTTGCGACCGAGGTGCGGCATCTGCAGCGCACGGAAGTCGGCGAGGCGGAGGAGGCGTTTGGCAGCGGGCAGAAAGGCTCGTCCGCCATGCCGCACAAGAAGAACCCCGTGCTGACCGAAAACCTCACCGGTTTGGCGCGGATGGTGCGCGCTTATGTGACGCCGGCGCTGGAGAACGTGGCGCTCTGGCATGAGCGCGATATCTCTCACTCCTCGGTGGAGCGGATGATTGGCCCGGACGCGACTGTGACGCTCGATTTCGCGCTGGTTCGGCTTGCTGGGGTGATGGACGGGCTGGTCGTGAACGCGGACCGGATGGCCGAGAACCTTGCGATGCTGGGTGGTTTACATCACTCGCAGCAGCTTTTGCTGGCCCTCACGGTCGCGGGTGTGAGCCGGGAGGACGCCTACCGCATGGTGCAGCGCAACGCGATGGCAGCGCACCAGGGCAGTGGGCGGTTTCGCGACCTGGTGCTTGCCGATGACGAGATCGTCGGTAGGTTAACGAAAGACGCAATTGACGCCGCGTTCGATGAGGCGTCCCATCTTCGCCACGTGGACACGATCTTTTCGCGCGTGTTTGGGGATGAGCAGAGCTGAAGGGGGAGCGCATGCTTCGGCTGATTTTGACGGCAATGGTGGTGGTGGCGGCCTCGCAGACAGCGACCGCGCAGGTCGATACCTTCAACGATATCAATAATATCCGTAAGGCGACGCCAACCTGCCAAGCAAACCCGAACTCGCCGATCCGCGGCCGAGTGTCGGGCAATACAACGGGAGCTTTGGATCAGACGATCCCGGTGTCGTTCGTTGGGTGCTTTAAGACGATGCGAGAATGCGACCGGTGGCGGGGGCAGGCAAGCCGGATCATCGATTCCACCATCATCCAGTATTCCTGCGAGCCGCGTTAGGCTTTGCCGGACGCTCCGGCGGCGGGTGGGCGCGGTCTGTTGACTGCGCTCATGGTTCGGTTCGCGCTTTAGACCCTCGTTAGCCTGAAACGGGCATGATCGCTGCCGCAGGAGGCGATCATGGCAGCATCAAACAATGCCGACCGCGCGAAGCGGGCGCGGCTGCAGTCAATCCTTGATGGGAACGACCCTCAGTTTGGCTTCGCCGTTGGCCTGACGATCCAAGTGCTCATCATCTTGTCGGCGCTGTCCATCGCGCTCGAGACGCTGCCCAACCTGCCGGAATGGTTCCGCACTGTGTTGTGGGTGGAAGAGGCGATCATCGTCGCGCTGTTCAGCGCCGAGTATGCGGCGCGGATTTATGCAGCGCCGTCGCGTCGTCGGTACATTTTCAGCGCGTTTGGGATCATCGATCTGATGGCCATTTTGCCAAGCCTCCTGTTCATAGGGCTCGACTTGCGCGCTGTGCGGGCGCTGCGCGTTTTGAGGCTACTCTCACTCTTCAAGCTGATGCGCTACCAGGCGGCGCTGAACCGTATGGGGCGCGCTTGCGTCAGCGTAGCGCCGGAGATGATGGTCTTTCTCATCATCGCGTCGATCATTTTGTATCTGACGGCGTGCGGCATCTATTTCTTCGAGAATCCCGTGCAGCCCGAGGCGTTTGCCTCGATCTTCCATTCGCTGTGGTGGGCGGTGGTCACGCTGACGACGGTTGGGTATGGCGATGTGTACCCGGTGACCGTGGCGGGGCGGATCTTTACCGGGATTGTCGTGCTTCTCGCCCTTGGGATTATTGCGTTTCCCACCGGCCTCATCGCCGCGGCGCTGGCTGAGGACCGTCAGGCGTCGCGCTCTAACGGCGAGGAGACCAAGTAGAGCGCGAGGCACAGGAGCTGCGGCTGGTGCGAGCCTCAGAGGACGTCGAGGAACACCTGGATGATAATGGCGTTGGCAAGGTCCACGAAGAAGGCTGAGACCAGCGGCAGGATGATGAAGGACATCGGCGAGGGGCCGTAACGCTTGGTGACGGCCGTCATGTTGGCGATTGCGGTTGGCGTTGCGCCGAGGCCAAACCCGCCGAAACCTGCGCCCAGGACGGCAGCGCGGTAGGTGCGGCCCATCATCGGGTAGAGCACAAGGATGCAGAACGCGATTGTCATCGCGACTTGCGCTCCGAGGATGATGAACAGTGGGCCGGCGAGATCCGCCAGCGCCCAAAGTTGCAGGCTCATCAACGATATCGCCAGGAAGACGCTGAGCGAGAACTCCGACACCAGTGCCAGGATTGGCGTCCCCGTCACGACCGGGAGCGAGGGAAACAGCCTCGGCTGGATGTTGGCGATCAGGATGCCAAAGATCAGGCACGGCACGAAGAGCGGCAGTTTCAGGCCGGCTTCGTCGATGGCGGCGTGGGCGGTAAAGCCCAGGATGATCGCAACGTTCACTGTCAGCAGGACGCGCATGAAGCCGACATAGTCGAGCGTTGCGAGCTCCTGTTTCTGAAATGGGACACCGACGATGGGCGCGGCGTCCTCGTCGCGCGGCTCGAGCTTGTCGCGGCTGATCAGGTATTTGGCGATGGGGCCACCGATAAGCGCTGCGAGGATGAGGCCGACTGTTGCCGCGGCAACGCCCATTTCTACAGCGCCCTTCACGCCGCGCGCGGCAACCTCCGGCCCCCAAGCGATGGCTGTGCCGTGGCCACCGACGAGCGAGGCGGAACCCAACAGAACCGCCGCGGCGCTGGGTAGCCCCAACGACGTCACGCCGATGAGCGCGACGATGTTTTGCAGGATCATGTAGCCGATGGTGAGCCCAAGGAGGATCATGAGTGGCTTGCCGCCCCGCACAAGATCGGCAAAGCGCGCGTTGAGGCCGATGGTGGTGAAGAAGACCACAAGCAGCGTGTTCCGGGTCCCGAACTCAAACTCGATCGTTGTGGCGAACACGACGAAGATGGCCCACACGCCGATCGCCACGAAAAGGCCGCCGGAGACGGCCTCGGGAATGTTGAAGTTTTGCAGGGGCTTGAAGCGACGCGTCAGGAACGCCCCGATGAAATAGACGGCCATGCCGATTGTGAATGTGACGAAGTCCGGGATTTGAACGACGTGTTCCATCCGACGCCTTTTTTCATGGACACAACGGGCCGTCAGTGCGCCCGTTCCTCATGTCGCCTGCGGCAACGCGTAGGGCAGCGCTGGTGAAGACGCTTAAAGCGGATCGATCGGCGCGCGTCAGCCGCTTGCGCGAGACAGGTTGGCTGCTGCCCACGCAGGCATGAGCACGGGCAGCGGGTGGCGAGCGCGTTGCATGGTGGCTTTTGCGGCCGTCGCGATCCACCTGCTGAGGATCGACCGGTGAGTGCCGGTTGAACGCGTTGTGCGGAGGGGTTCTCACATGAGGGTTGGATGGCGCGTGGCTCGTGTCGCACTGGCCAAGTGCGGATGAAGCAGTGTAGGGCGAACCATGGGCTGCGTCCGCGCCCGCAAGCCGGAGTGCTGCAGTAAGACCTCATGGCCGCCCTTAACTCAGCCCTGTTCATCGCGTTTGCCGCCTGCCTCTTAGGGGGCGCCGTCGCTGTGTTGTTGTTGCGCGACATGGTGCGGGCGGCGCTGTTTTTGGTGCTGGCGGCACTGAGTTGCGCGGCGCTTTGCGCGCTGCTCGGTCACCAATATTTGGCGCTGTTTTTGGTGCTGGGGTACGCGTGCACGACGCTCGCCATGCTCGGACTCAGCGCGCTGTGCTTCACCGGCAATGGCGGGGACGACACCCATGCGCCGGCCTATTGGCGCCCTGCGGCCGCGGTTGTCGGGCTTATTGTGGCGGCGGAGGTGATGCTGCTGGTTGTGTTTGGCGATCAGCCCGCGATTCAGCCCGCGTCGTCGCGATCGATCGCAAAGCTGAGCGCCGGACAACTCGTACAGTACTGGCCGCAGGCGCTTCTGGCTGGTCTTGTGGTTTTGACCGGGCTTGTGGGAGCCGCGGTGATTGCGTTTCGGCAGGATGTGGCCGAGATGGACTTTAACGCGTACGAGCCGAATGAGGGCCTTGTGCTGAGGGACGTGGCGCGCAGCGGGGCTGACGCGCAATGACGCTCATGGCTGCGTGTCTTGTGGTGTCGAGTTGCCTATTCGCGCTGGGGATCGTTGGTGCGCTCCTGGCGCGATCCAGTGCGCTCGCGCTGATGATGAGCGTTCAACTGGTTTTGCTTGGTGCCGGCCTCAACTTTGCAGCCTTTGCCGTGGGGCGTGACGATCCCACCGGCATTGTCTTGGCGGTTCTGGCGTTCGTGGTTGCTTTTGCGCAGGTGCTCTTGTTCGGCGCGCTGCTGTTCGCGGTGTTGCGCAACAATGACAGCGTTTCCCTTCGCGTGATCAACATCTTACGGGACTGACGATGGTCGAACTCATCCTGTTTTTGCCGCTGATCAGCGCGGCCCTCGCGCTTGCAGCGTCGAATGTGATCGGGGCGCGCACGGGGATGGTGATCTCGCTGGCGCTGATGACTGTCGCAGCATTGCTGTCATGGCTGATTGCGTTCTCGGTGACGTTCGGCGGGGGAGGCACCGATCAGATCGTGATCGGCGAGTGGTTCGTTGCCGGCGACCTGGACGTGGCGTGGACGCTGCGCCTCGATGCGTTGTCGGCGGTATTTTTCGTGATCATCACGACGTTGTGCGCGCTCGCCCAGCTATATGCGCTTGGCGCTATGGCCGATGGGCCGCGTGGCTTTTGGTTCAACGGATGCCTGTCGCTGCTGGCTTTTGCGCTCCTCTTGTTGGTCAGCGCGGACAACTTTGCGCAGCTCTTCTTTGGCTGGGAGGGGGCGCTCGCCGCAGCGTTCATGCTGATCGCGTTTGAGCCGGAGCAGCGCACCGCGAGCTCGGCGCCGTCGATGTTTGTGGCCATCCACCGTGTCGGGAGCATTGCGATTCTGCTCGCCATCGGTGCTGTGCTGATGACGACCGGCTCGCTCAACTTCAACGACCTTTTTGCGGCAGTGCCGCTTCTTGCCGACGAGCCGTCCGGCGTTCTGGGGTTGTCGGTGCTGACGGCGATCAGTGTGCTGTTTGCCATCACGATTTTGGTGCGGGCGGGCCAGGTTTTTGTGCACGGATGGTGGAGTGCGGCGGCGACGGCTCCGATCACGGCAGCGGCGGTGATTGCCATGGTAGGTGCGGGTTCCGCTGCGGTGTTCCTCGCAGCGCGGCTCTCGCCGTTGTGGGAATTCTCGTCGACCGCCGGGGCGGTTTTTGTGGTGTTTGGCGCGCTGACGGCGGTGCTTGCCGCCGCCGCTGCCGGGGCGCAGCAAGACACACGCATGGTAGGGGCGTTTGCAGCCTCCTCGCAGCTCGGCGTGGTTCTCCTCGCGGTAGGGGTGGGGGCCTACGGTGTGGCGGTGCTGCACTTCATAGCGGCCGCTGTCGGGATGATGCTCTTGAAGTTGGTGATGGGCTCGGTCGCGAAGGCTCTGCAGGGCGAGTATGATTTGCGGCGGATGGGGGGGCTCTGGCGCCAGCTGCCGTTCACCCACGCTTTGGCTTTGGTAGCGGTGTTGTCGTTGACGGGGCTGCCGTTCACGACGGGTCAGATTTCCCGAGAGTTGATAGCGTCGGCGGCGTTCGATAGCGGCGGGTTTTTGGGGCTGGCGGCTTACGCGCTGTTGCTTGTGACCGCGTTTTTGACAGCGCTGTTTGGCTGGCGCCTCATTTTCCTGACCTTTTACGGCAAGCAGCGGGCTGGCTTGGATACGATGAAGGCGGTTCGTGAACCGTCCATCGCAATGAGTGTGGCGATGGTGCCGCTGGCCATTTGTGCGCTGGCCGTTGGGCTGGCACTTGCGCCAGCGATGCAGGCGACGGACGGCGCGTTTTGGGGCGGCTCGCTGTTCTCGTTGGTGCCCCGGGATCTGAGCGATACGCCCTTCTTGGTGGTGGCTGTCCCGGTCGTCGTATCGGCGCTTGGGACGGTGCTGGCGGTGGTGCGCTTTTGGGGGCCGGCGCACCGCGGGCAGGCCGGCGGCAGTCCAATCGGAGCCTCTGTGCGCGCCGCGGCCCAGATGGGGACGCAGTACAAAACGTTGGTCGTCTTGCCGGCGATGGCGGTTGGCCAGCGATTGTGGTGGCTGGATAGCCGCGTCATCGACCGGCTTGGCGCTGAAAAGGTGCCGACCACAGCGCGCCAATCATCCAAAGCGGTGGGGCGGATGCAGTCGGGTTATCTTTATCACTACGTGTTTGTCATGATTGCGGGACTTGCGGTGGTGCTCGCGCTCATGCTCGCGTCTGCCCAGGGCTTCCTGTAAGCCCACCGGCGCGTATGGGACGCTGTTCTTATGGCTGATTGGCCAATTCTGTCGATATTGATTTTCTTGCCGCTGGTGGGCGTAGCGTTCATCCTCCTGGTGCGCGGCACTGACCCAGCGTCGGTGGAGAATATTCGCCGCGTTGCGTTGATCACCACCGCGTTCAACTTCGCGGCGTCGCTTGCCCTTTGGGTCCTGTTCGATCCGGCGGAGCCTGCCTTTCAGTTTGTCGAGAAACGCGCCTGGATCGCTGGATTGGCGAACTATCATGTGGGCGTGGACGGCATCTCCATGCCGTTTGTGGTGCTGGTGGCAGCCTTGATGCCCTTTTGCGTGCTCGTGTCCTACACGAAGGTCACCGACCGTGTGCGGCAGTTCATGGTGGCGCTGCTTGTTCTTGAAACGCTCCTGATCGGTGCATTCTGCGCGCTGGACCTGGTGCTGTTTTACATATTCTTTGCTGGCAGCGCGTTGCCTTTGCTGGTCATTATCGGCGGCTGGGGGGGCGTCCGCCGGATTTCCGCGGCTTACAAGTTCTTTCAGTTTTCGCTGGCCTCGTCGGGTGTGCTTTTACTGTCGCTCATCGCACTCTTTTTCGCGGGCGAGACTAGCGACATCGTGGCGCTCCAAGAGCTAGATTTCTCCGAGGGGCTGCAGCTATGGCTATGGCTTGCGTTATTCGTCGCGTTCGCGATCGCCATGGCGCTGTGGCCGGTGCACACCTGGATGGTCGATGCGGTGGCTGAGGCGCCGGCTGCGGCAGCGGCGTTGGTCTGCGCCGTTGGTGTGAAGCTGGGATTTTATGGCTTTGCCCGGCTGGTGTTGCCGCTCTTTCCAGCGGCGTCGGCCGATCTCAGTTGGC
>ERZ1740058.1595-NODE-1595-length-10202-cov-8.966887_pt1 | contig 10202 bp, 10 predicted proteins | sample MGYA00581745_ERZ1740058 | MGnify/ENA primary metagenome ERZ1740058 (study PRJEB43018, sample SAMN04849742) | marine metagenome | isolation source: floating plastic debris | place: Pacific Ocean | collected 2008-08-30 | study: EMG produced TPA metagenomics... | reverse complement strand
CAGCGAGGGCGGGGTCGATCCAGCCGACATTCCCGTCGGTCCTGCGATACACCACGTTCAGCGTGTCGTTAGACGCGTTGCGAAACATGAGCGCTGGAGCCTCGATCAAATCCAACTGAAGAACGGCCATTCCTACGGTCATCGTTTTAATCGCTGTGGGCGTTTCCGCTACCACCAGCGGTGCGTAATTTTCCGGCACATCGTCGTCTTCCTCCGGTCCGGCGAGGACAGCTTCGTTGGCCATCACTGCTGGCATAACAGTCTTGGGTGCGCCTTGGTGGGCGCGCAGCCGGCGCTTGTAGCGGCGCAATCGCTTGTCGATCTTCTCGGCCGATTCTTCAAACGCCTGCGTGGGGTCGTGCGCGTTGGCGGACGCGCGCAGCACGACGCCGGTGTCCAGATGCACCGTGCAATCACTTTCAAAACCCGCGCCCGATTTCGTCAGCGTGACGTTCGCTGTGGAGCCGCCGTCGAAATATTTTTCCAACGACGCGTCGAGCCGTTCGCTGATGCGCGCGCGCAGCGCATCGCCCACGTCCATGTGCTTACCGGCAATTTTCAGCGACATTTCAGCCTCACCAAGCTAGTTGCCGACCAACCCTAGGCCGACAAAAGGGGCTCGCGGAAGCCATTTTGTGACGCCGCGATGTCCGCAAGCCCCGGTGATGTGGGTTGTTACTGTGCCGTCATTCCCGCCTGCAGCGTTTGGTGACGGGCCAGTCTCCGCCGTTCCACCGACGAGGGAATGTTCATCGCCTCGCGGTATTTGGCGACGGTGCGCCGGGCGATGACGATGCCGTTCGACTTCAAAAGCTTCACGATTTCATCGTCTGAGCGGATGTTCTGAGAGCACTCATCGTCCACCAGCGATTTGATTTTCGAGCGGACGAGATCGGCCGAGACGGCGCCGTCGGTGGTGTCGATGGCAACCGCGAAGAACGCACGGAAGGGGAAAATGCCGCGGTCGGACGCGAGCGCCTTGTGGGAGACGACGCGGCTCACGGTGCTTTCGTGCATCCCGATATCTTCGGCAACTTCACGCAACGTCAGCGGTTTTACGTGCGTCGCCGTGCCGTCGAAAAACTCACGCTGACGCTTCACGATGGCGCTTGCGACTTTGACGATCGTGCGGGCGCGTTGGTCGAGTGAGCGCGTCAGCCAGTGGGCTGAGCGCATGCACTGGTTGGCAAACGTCATGGCGCTTTGGTCGCCGGTTGCCGCGATCTCAGCGTGATATTCAGCGTCGATCAGAACCTTGGGCAGCCGCGTGGTGTCGAGCGCCACATGGTAGCCGCCATCGGCTTGCCGGCGCACGATCACCTCGGGCTCCAAGGCCTGGACCGGTGTTGTGTCGAAGGCGAGGCCGGGCCGTGGGTCGAGCGATTTGAGCTTGGCCATGACGTCAAACACGTCGGCTTCGCCGCAATTGGCAAGCTCGGACAGGCGGCGCACATCGCGGCGCGCGGCGAGCTGCAGGTTGTCGAGGACGTGGCTCGCGGTTGAGCAGAGCTGGCCTTTGTCCATGAGCTGTAGCGCGAGGCATTCGTTCAGCGAGCGGGCAAACAGTCCAGCCGGGCTGAGGCCTTGCAGCGCCTCCAGGGTGTCTTCCACGTCTGCGGGTGACACGCCGAGGGAGGCGACGGTTTCTTCGACGATCTCGGGGTCGAGCCGTCCTTCTTCGCTGAGCGAATCGATCAGGTACATCGCAATGTGGCGGCCTGTGTCGTCCAGCTTCAGGCTCGCCAGCTGGCCAATGCAGTGGGCTCTGAGCGACGGGCGTTCGGCGACGCGGGCAATGGCGTCTCCTTCGATCCGGGCAAAGCCGTCGCGCGGCGCGCTCACCTTGCCGTCCCTGCGGGACGTGAGCGTGAGGAGCGGATTGCGGTCGACTTCATCGCGGACCGCTGCTTCAAGCTCCAGATTGGACATCTGAAGGAGCTTGATCGCCTGCATCAGTTGAGGCGTCATGGCGAGAGTTTGCCGCTGCGCCTGAACGAGCCTTAGCGAAAGCGTCACTATGCGAACCTCCGGCACGTTGTTTGCATAGTGAATGAAGCGTAAAAGTGGCTCGTGTCAAAGCCATAACGGCGTTTTTTTAGGCAAGCCTAAAAATTGCGCATTCTGCCTATAACCTGAACTGCTCGCCTAGGTAGAGCCGGCGCACGTCCTGATTGTTGATTACGTCGTCAGCACTGCCCTCAGCCAGCACAGCTCCGTCCGCAATGATCGTCGCACGGTCAATCAGACCCAGAGTCTCCCGCACATTGTGGTCGGTGATCAAAACGCCGATCCCGCGGTGGGTGAGATGGCGCACCAGCGCTTGAATGTCAGAGACTGCGATCGGGTCAACGCCTGCAAACGGCTCGTCGAGCAGCATAAAGTCCGGCCGGGCAGCGAGCGCGCGGGCAATTTCCACGCGCCGGCGCTCACCGCCAGACAGCGCGGTGGCGGGGCTATCGGCAAGACGCGTGAGGCCAAACTCGTCGAGCAGCTCGGCCAAAGCGTCTTGGCGGGCGGCCCGGTCCGGCTCCGACAGCTGCAGGATGGCCATCACATTTTGGGCAACTGTCAGCCCGCGAAAGATCGACGCTTCCTGGGGCAGATAACCGATGCCAAGACGCGCCCGGCGGTACATGGGAAGCTTCGTGACGTCGAACCCATCAAGCGTGATCGATCCAGAGTCCGGCTTGATGAGCCCCGTGATCATGTAAAACACGGTGGTTTTGCCCGCGCCGTTCGGGCCCAACAGGCCGACAGTCTCGCCCTGGCGCACAGTCAGCGAGACTTCGCGCACCACGCGGCGGCGGCCATAGCTCTTGGCGAGCGCCGTCGCCGCGAGGCCAGCGGGCTCGGTAGCGACGTCCGTGGCCGCGGCAGTGAGGCGTTGATCCATAGTCATGGCCTTGATTGGGCGGCCAATCACCGCCACCACCTGTAATGTGCCCGATGTGGATGAAAATTTCATCCATCCCAAGAGGCACCCCACTATGTGGGTGGGATATGCCCACATCCGATGGCATTGATGAGAGGAATGTTCGCGTGGCCACCGCCAAGCAGCCCAATGGTCTTTTAAAGCTTGCCCTCGAACTGGGACCGCTGGTCACGTTCTTCGCGGTCAACAACCGCGCCAAGGTCTGGGATTTGTCCGATTTTGGTGTGTTTCGCGGCGCCCCGCCGGACCAGGTCGCGATCCTTGCCGCAACGCTCGCCTTCATGATCGCGACGGTGATCGCGCTGCTCATTTCGCTGGCGCTCTACCGCACAATCCCAGTGATGCCGCTTGTGTCGGGCATTGTCGTGGTCGTATTTGGTGGGCTCACACTGTATTTGCAGAACGATCTCTTCATTAAGATGAAGCCAACGATCGTTAATTCGCTCTTCGCATTCGTGCTTTTGACCGCTTTGCTGGTCTTTCGTCGACCTCTTCTCAGGTTTGTATTTGACTCAGTCATCGAGCTCGATGATGAGGGATGGCGGATATTAACTCTACGCTGGGGGTTGTTCTTCGTATTCCTCGCGGTTCTCAATGAGGTCATCTGGCGCGGGTTCTCGACCGACTTTTGGGTCTCGTTCAAGGTCTTCGGTGTCATGCCGATCACAATCGCATTCGCGCTCAGCCAATTCCCGCTGATGCGAAGGCACGCCATCGACGATGATGAGGAAGACGAGGAGGATGAAGACGACGAAGAGGACGACGATGCCCCGGACAGCCTGCGGGCGGATACCATGCGCGAGGAAGCGCGCTCGTGAGCGCGCTTGAGCTCAAGATCCCGCCTCCAGTCTGGTTTATCGCATCGCTGGTCATCGCCTATGGCCTTGACTGGCTGACGCCGGGTGCGCGGCTCTCGGTCGCAGGCCTGCCGCAAATCGGCGTCGTCATCGCGATTGTGAGCGTTCTGTTTGCCCTCGCCGCAATTCGCGCCTTCCGCCGCCATGAGACAACGATCCACCCCACCCACCCCGGAAAAACCACGGCGCTGGTGATGGAAGGGCCGTTTCGGCTCAGCCGAAATCCCATGTACCTCGGTCTGGTCGGCGTGCTCCTGGCGGCGGTGTGCTCGCTGCAAAACCCGGTGTCGCTGGTCGCAGTGCCCTTTTTGGTGTGGGCGGTTATGCGCTTTCAGATCATCCCCGAAGAGCGGATTTTGGCGGCAAATTTCGGCGAACCCTATGCCGATTATTGCCGCCGTGTGCCCCGCTGGTTGATCGTTTAGAGCGCGGTGGCGCGCACGCGGTCCGCTTGGAAACGTCCGCCCCCGATGCTTCGATCGTCATCGAAGCGTCGAGACTCCGGAATATCCCAAGGTGCGCGCCGAGCCTCGGCGTCAGCGTCTTCGCGCGACACTCCAATGTCTGCGAGCGCCTCGTCGCTCAAATGTGCGAGCGCGCGCCGCTCCGCCGAGATGTCGATCAACCGCCGCATTGTGCGGATGAGGAGGGGAACAAGATGTATCTGGACCATGGGACCGTCTCCGTCGCTGTGACTGGTCCATTGTGTGCGCTGGAGCGGGCCGACGTTTCGTCCCGGATCGAAGCATGAAAGAGGGGCCGAACATTGCGCGGATCGCGGCGCTGATCGGCGATCCCGCCCGTGCCAACATTTTGAGCGCGCTGATGGCGGGCAAAGCGCTGACGGCAAGCGAGCTTGCCGAAGAAGCGGGCGTGACGCCGCAGACTGCGTCCTCGCACCTTGCGAAGCTGGAAGCCGGCTCACTCGTCATGCCGCGCAAGCAGGGGCGCCACAAATATTTCGCCCTCGCCAGCGACGATGTGGCGGCGTTGCTCGAAAGCTTGGATGGGGTGGCTGCTGCGCGGGGGCTGACGCGCACACGTACTGGGCCACGCGATCCTGCGCTGCGCGATTGCCGCGTGTGCTATAACCACCTCGCTGGCCACCGCGCCGTTGCCATGTTCGATGCAATGGTGGCCGCCGGCCATCTCGACCGCTCCGCCGGTCTGTCGCTGACCCCTTCCGGGCACGATTTTGTCGCCGGACTCGGTGTCGATACGGCTCAGCACGCCGGCGGCCAGTTCGTCGCTGAGTGCCTCGATTGGTCGGAGCGCCGCTCGCATCTTGGCGGTTGGTTGTCGCGGGCGCTGTTTTCCCGCTTCGAGGCCATGGGATGGCTCCGTCGCGGACAGGGGACGCGCCTGGTTCGTTTCACGCCCGATGGGATGCGCCAGTTCAATGGTGCGTTCCGGATCAACGCGTAGACCGCTTCCCCGATGACTATTCACGGTCATTGGATCAGGAAGCGGTCTAGATTCAAAGCGACGAGCAATTTGGCTTTCGAATGGCCGTGCACGGTCATTCGAAAATTGGTCTAGCTCGCGCAGATGCTAGAAGGCCGCGGGGTCAAGTTCGACGTCGCGGGCGACGCCAGGTGCGTTAGGTTGTCCCCCACCGCTCTTCGTTCGCTTCGATGGCGGCAATGCGATCTTCGCTTGGTGGGTGGCTGCGCAGCCATGCCGGCGGGCCGGAGCCGTGCGCTGCGGTCATCCTGTCGAGCTTGTGGAACAGGGTCTTTTGGCCCGCGGTCCCAATGCCCGACTTGATCAGCAGCGCTGTTGCGTATTCATCGGCCTCATACTCGTCCGTGCGCGACAAGCGCGCGGTGAGCATTGAGGCGACCGCGCCGACGATCATTGGCCCGACGAATGGGACAAAGCGCGACAACACCAGCGCGCCCCCCGTTTGCATCGCCTGCGCGACACCAAAGCTGATCATCCGCCGCTTGGAGTGGCCGAGCGCCACGTGCCCCAGCTCGTGCGCGACAACGCTCGCCAGTTCATCGGCGCTGAACGCCCCAGATCGGAACTTTTGGTAAAATCCGCGGGTGATGAAGATACGCCCGTCCGGTGCGGCAAGACCATTTACCTGATCGACGTCATAAATGTTGACCGGGATGGTCGGCAGCTCGAGCGCGTCGGCCATGCGGGAAAAGTGTGCCTGAAGGGCGCTGTCCCGGAGAGGGCTCGAGCGCTTATCCAGCTCCGTCTTAGTGGACGCGATGGACGCGCGCGCGGCGAACACCGTGTACGCGAGGGTGAGGATGACGACGAGCGCTATACCGTGCATGCACGAGAAGTGGCGGCGCGTCGATGGCCGAACAAGAGGCGCGCCCGGGACCCATCGCCACGCTAGCCATAGCGTTCCACGAAGGCCTGGAGGATTTTTGGGGGATGCCGCGCATCGGCTGCGTAGGCTTGGGCCGTCAGGCGCTGCGCATCTTCCGGCGGAAAATAGCCACGGTGCAGGTACACCCTGATACGCTCGGCAAACACGGCGCCATCGGCCTCTGGGTGAAACTGTGTAGCATACACGTTTTGGCCGTGCCGGATCATCTGAAACGGGCAGTTGTCCGCGCCGACGAGGTGCACGCAGCCGTCGGGAAGCTCTTGCGTTGCCTCCTTGTGGCCGACCAGCGCGGTAAAGCCAGCCGGTAGGTCGCTCAGCAGCGGATCCTGTCGCCCTTCGTCTGTCAGGTAGACTTCCGCGGGTCCGACAGGCTCGCTCCAGCGGCGCTTTGAGACTTCCGCGCCCAGATGATGGGCCAGCACCGAGATGCCGTAGCAGCACCCCAAAAACGGGGTGTCGCGGGCGACGATGTCCGGCATCAGCGACAAGATCGTGGCCTGTGCGCGCGCTTCGGGTTCGCGTTGGCTAGCGGGATCATCGCTGACGCAGCCGGGGCCGCCGCCGACAATCACCCCGGCATAGTCGTCGAGGGCGAGGTTTTCGGGCAGCGGATCGCGCTCGACGCGGATCCGGTGGGTCCGGGCCGGGTCGATCCCGCCTTTGTCGAGGAAGGCTGCAAACTCCCCGTCGGCGGCATCGTCTTCAGGGCGGAGCTGCAGAATGAGAAAGGGACGCATCGCCAGAAGCTAGAGCACTGCGGGCTCAGACGGAACCGCGTGATGGCCTTCGGGCGACCGCAACCGCCCCGGGGATTTACGACGGCGTAGCACCTGCTTCGCCGTCGCTTTGATCTAGGCCCGGCGGTTCTGGCGGTTCTCGATCAAATCATCCACCACCGCCGGCTCAGCCAACGTGGACGTGTCGCCCAGCGCGCCGAAATCGTCCTCCGCGATCTTGCGCAAAATGCGGCGCATGATCTTGCCGGATCGAGTTTTCGGCAGGCCCGGCGCCCACTGGATGAGGTCGGGCTTGGCGATGGGCCCGATCTCGGTGCGCACCCAATCGGACAGCTCCTTTTTGAGTGCGTCCGACGGCTCGCGGTTGTTCATCAGCGTCACGTAGCAATAGATGCCCTGGCCCTTGATGTCGTGTGGGTAGCCGACAACCGCCGCTTCCGACACTGCTTCGTGCGCCACCAGCGCCGACTCCACTTCCGCAGTGCCCATGCGGTGGCCCGACACGTTGATCACGTCGTCCACGCGGCCGGTGATCCAGTAGTATCCATCCTCGTCGCGCCGGCATCCGTCGCCGGTGAAATAGGTGCCCGGATACTGCTGGAAGTAGGTGTCCATGAAGCGCTCATGGTCGCCCCACACGGTGCGCATTTGGCCGGGCCAGGAATCGGTGATCACGAGAACACCGTCCGTTGCCCCGTCCTTTACGTCACCTGTCGAAGGGTCGAGCACCGCGGGCTTTACGCCAAAGAATGGTGTCGTTGCGGAACCGGGCTTCAGTGGCGTTGCGCCCGGCAGCGGCGTGATGAGGTGCCCGCCGGTCTCGGTCTGCCACCACGTGTCGACGATGGGGCAGCGGCTTTGGCCCACCACCTCGTTGTACCAGCGCCAGGCCTCCGGGTTGATGGGCTCACCCACGGTGCCGAGGATGCGCAGATCCGACAGATCGTATTTGGTGACGAACTCTTCGCCCTTGCCCATCAGCGCACGGATTGCTGTGGGGGCGGTGTAGAAGGTGTTCACCTTGTGCTTCTGGCACACGGCCCAGAAGCGGCCGGCATCCGGGTAAGTGGGCACGCCCTCAAACATCAGCGAAATGCCGCCGTTCGCGAGCGGGCCGTACACGATGTAGGTGTGGCCCGTCACCCAGCCGACGTCAGCGGTGCACCAGTAGATCTCGCCGTCCTTATAGTCGAAGGTGATCTCGTGAGTCATGGAGGCCCACAACAGGTACCCGCCGGTGGTGTGGACCACGCCCTTTGGCCGCCCGGTCGAGCCTGAGGTGTACAGGATGAACAGCGGGTCTTCGGCGCTCATGGGCTCGGGCGGGCAGTCACCGCTGACGCCCGCTTCCATCTCGTGAAGCCAAAAGTCGCCTTGGGGGCGGACAGCCACCTGCTGCCCGGTGCGCTGCACCACCAGGCATTTCACTTTGTCCGAACAGTCGAGCAGCGCCTTGTTCGCGTTGTCCTTCAAGTTGGTGGTTCGACCGCCACGCGGGGCACCGTCAGCGGTGATGAGGACGGTCGCGCTGCAGTCGTTAATGCGGTTGGCGAGGCTATCGGGTGAGAAGCCGGCGAATACCACAGAGTGGATCGCTCCGATCCGCGCACAGGCGAGCATCGAGTAGGCGGCCTCGGGGATCATGGGCAGATAGATCACCACCCTGTCGCCCTTCTTGACGCCCAGTTCCTTCAAAACGTTGGCAAACTTGCAAACGCTTTCGTGCAGCTGCTGGTAGGTGATGTGCCGCGCTTCAGCGTCGGGATCGTCCGGCTCGAAAATCAGCGCGGTTTGTGTGCCGCGGTCGGCAAGGTGGCGGTCGATGCAATTCGCCGCGACGTTAAGCACGCCATCCTCGAACCATTTGATCGACACTTGGCCGTGGGTGAAGTCGACGTTTTTGACAGTCGTAAACGGCGTGATCCAGTCGAGCCGCTTGTTCGCCTCCGCGGCCCAGAACGAATCGCCGTCCGCCACCGATTGCTTGTAGAGGTCGGCGTATTGCTCAGCATTCACATGGGCGTTGTTGGCGATTTCAGGGGGGACAGCGATGGTGCCGCTCATGAACGTTGCTCCCGACGTTTTTTCGTTGCCGTGTTTGGTAGCGGTTTTGCCGCCAATTCGTAAACCGAGGGCGCCGGAAGGGCCTAAAACAGTCAACGTTCAAGGTTGACGCGGTGCTCGTTGTGAAAACTTTACCGGCCGAACCACCGGCTATCCGGCGCTCACGGAGTGCGCCGGAAGTGACACGAGCGCGTGATAATGCCTTTCATGTGCTATAGCACGTACTAACTCCGGGGCATGGCTTGCGCTGGCCGAAACCAGCGCGCAGACCGCTGGCTAGGCGCCAGCGAAACACACAAGGACCCGCCCCGATGAAAACGACCGTGCACACGCTTGAGACTGCTCCGGACGCCTCCAAACCGCTCCTGGAAAACTCCATCAAAGCGTTTGGCCGCTTGCCCTCGCTGCACGGCGTGATGGCGGAAAGCCCCGGCCTTTTGGAAGGGTATCAGCACCTGCACCGTCTCGCCATCGAAGGAACCGCGTTCGATCCCACCGAACGCACTGTTGTCTGGCAAACCATCAATGTCCGCCACGCCTGCCATTATTGCGTCCCGGCGCACACCGCGATCGCCCACCGCGAGAAGATCGACCAGGCGGTGATTGATGCGGTGCGCGATGAAACTCCGCTGCCCACCGCTAAGCTAGAGGCACTGCGCACGTTCACGCTCCAGGTCCTGGAAAGCCGGGGCGAACCGTCAGCGGCCGATATCGCAGCGTTCGAGGCGGCGGGCTACGGTGAGCGGGCAGTACTCGATATCATCCTGATTTTGGCTCAGAAGGTGATGTCGAACTACGTCAACCACATCTTCGACACGCCGACCGATGCAGCGTTCGCGAAATTTGCCTGGACACCGAAAACGGCTGCTGCGGCAGAGTAACCGCTCCGAGCGGCGCCGCGAGTTGGTTCGACCGCGGCGCCCGGTTCTCCTTTGCCTTGAATGCGTTATTTCGTTGGCCAGCGGGCATCGCTCGCGTAAGCGAGACAACGAAAGCGCCATTAAAGCGCCAATGGAGGACATCTATGACATTCATGCGTACAGCCGCGGCTGTTCTGGTGGTGGCCGGCCTTGCGGCCACGCCGGTGAAAGCGCAGGAGGCGCAGGACTATCTCCTCGCCACTGCATCGACCGGCGGTACCTACTATCCGGTCGGCGTCGCCCTTGCCACGCTGGTGAAGGTGAAGCTTCAGCCCAAGCAAAAGATTGGCATGAGCGCCATCAACTCGGCCGGTTCTGGCGAAAACGTTGCGCTGCTGCGCG
>ERZ1740058.1594-NODE-1594-length-10204-cov-5.290472_pt1 | contig 10204 bp, 5 predicted proteins | sample MGYA00581745_ERZ1740058 | MGnify/ENA primary metagenome ERZ1740058 (study PRJEB43018, sample SAMN04849742) | marine metagenome | isolation source: floating plastic debris | place: Pacific Ocean | collected 2008-08-30 | study: EMG produced TPA metagenomics... | reverse complement strand
TCCATCGGGTAAGGGTGGCAAGTCATCCTTACTAGCCGCAATCACGTTGAGAAAGGGTGGCTGACTGATCGTAAAGTCAAGGGTGATGGTGTCGAGCAACTGGCCATTGGCATTGTCTTGGGAGTAGAGGGCAAGCTCCATCGTATTGACCCCCGTGGGCAAGCTGCCGCCAGTAAAGTTGCCGCTGCGATCGCCAAACAGGCTATAGGGCTCGATATTTTCGGTGCGCGACTGGTCATCATTGAGGCTGAGCACGATGCTTTCGACTTGCCCATCCAATGCGCTACCGCTAATCACCCGAGCCGAAATGGTGAGGTTGGAAGTCGACAGAATGCTAGCGTCGATCGCCATGCCCGGCTGCAGAACTTGAATCAGGGTATCGGTGTCGGCATCGTACAGTCCAATCTCAATGACAGGGTTTGTTGAAGTGCTCATGGGATGTCTTCCTTTCCAGGGTTGGCAACGTTTCTAGCGATGTCCCCAGTATCTGGATCTGCACTTCAGGTTTGTTGAGGTTTTTTGAGGTGTTGGAGTTGGGGAAAATTCAGGTATTAAAAATCCCCTCACCGTCAGACGAGGGGATGCGAGCAATTGATGGGTAGTGTGGCCAGCCTTAAGCTTTATCCGAATAGAGAGCGAGGGATTGCTATAGCTTTGCCAGTTTTAGGCACAGCAATGGGCACACTATACAAAGTTTTGTATCATCGCATTTTTAGGTCCGTGTCTATGCCCGTTAAGCAGTCTGGCGATCTCGACTTGCTCCCCATCTCGGTCGGGATTTTGCACTCATGCAGTGGCACCATGGCGATGAGCGAATTGGCACTCATCGATGCCGAGAAAATGGCGATCTCAGAAATCAACCAGGACGGCGGTATTCTCGGTCGTCAAATCTTGCCCATTGTGGAAGATGGCGCGTCCCAAGCCGAAATCTTCGCCCAAAAAGCCCAAAAACTGATTCAGCAGGATCAAGTGGCCACCCTGTTTGGCTGTTGGACCTCCTCCAGTCGCAAAGCCGTCGTCCCCGTGTTAGAGGCCCACAACGCCCTGCTCTGGTATCCCCTGCAATACGAAGGGCTCGAAACCTCCCCCAACGTGTTTTACACTGGGTCTTGCCCTAACCAACAGGTGCAGCCAGCGGTACAGTGGCTACTGGAAAACAGAGGCAAACGCTTTTTTCTGCTGGGGTCAGACTATGTTTTCCCCCGCACCGTCAACAAAATCATCACCACAGATCTCCACCGCCTCAGAGGTGAACTAATCCAAGAAACCTACGTTCCTTTAGGGAGTGTCGCGTTTGGCAATATCATCGACCAGATCCAAACTCTAAAGCCAGATGTGGTCTTTAGCACCCTGAATGGGGACAGCAACCTGGCCTTCTACCAGCAATACCACGCAGCGGGCCTGAGGCCAGAGCAAATCCCGATCATGGCCATCAGCATTGCCGAAGGAGAACTGCAAACTATTGGAGCAATTGCAGCGGGCCATTACGCTAGCTGGACCTATTTCCAGAGCCTAGAGTATCCTCACAACCAAGCCTTTGTACAAAACTTTCAGGCCCGCTATGGGGCAACCCGCGTCACCAGCGACCCTATCGAGGCCGCCTACCTCCAGGTTTATCTCTGGAAGCAGGCGGTGGAGACAGCCCAAAGTTTTGAAGTCGATGCGGTGCGGCAGGCGGCGATCGGGCAGACCTTTGATGCTCCTGGCGGCACCGTGCGCGTCGAGCGCAATCAGCACCTCTGGAAACAGTGCCGCATTGGAAAAATTCAGCCCGACGGTCAGTTTCAGACTGTATACGAGATAGAAGACGCCATCCAGCAGCTGCCCTGGCTAGGAATCGAGAATTTAGAGACTGAACAATCCCCCTTGATTTTGGACTTGCTAGGGGAAGTCCCCCAAGTCATCCAGTACAGTTGCATTGCAGCAGAGAAATCCCGCGATCTGGAGGCTGCAAACAAGCAGTTGCAACGGACCCAGGATCAACTACGGGACTCTGAACGGCAGTTTCGGAAACTCACCCAACGCCAGGAGCTGCTGAAGCGTACCCTCTCCAGCCAGATTCGCGCCTCCCTTGACCTAGATACCATCCTGCCTATCGCAGTGAAGGAAATCCGGGAGTTATTACAACTAGACCAGTGTGAGTTTTGTTGGCGTGACGGCACTGCCCCTTCCGTCCAAGTGCAGCCCTTTTACCAGGCCCACACCAATGGGCTGCCGGACCTAAACCCCCATTACACCCAGATGGATTGGGCCTGGTTGCATCAGGCCCTCGGCCCCAAGCCCCTGTTAGTCATCGATCAAGCGGACACTGTTCCCCCACTGACAACATCCGATCACCATCGGCTCACAGAGCAGGGAGTGAAATCCCTGTTAGCCACGCGGGTGCAGCCCCGCTCTGGCCCCCACGGCTATCTGGTCTGCACCCGCTACCATGAGTCCCGCCGCTGGAAACGCCATGAAATCGAGCTGCTAGAAGACATTGCCAGCCAACTGGCGATCGCGATCGAGCAGGCGACGCTATACGACCAGAGCCGTAATGCGGCTCGACAGGCGATCGAACAGGCCGAAACCCTAGAGCAAACCCTGAGCAATCTGCGTCAAACCCAGACTCAGTTAATCCAGAGCGAAAAACTCTCTAGTCTAGGGCAACTGGTGGCAGGCGTCGCTCACGAAATCAACAATCCGGTCAACTTCATCCAAGGCAATCTGCCTTACGCTGAGGCTTATATGGCTGACCTGATGGAGCTAGTAGCCCTCTATCGGAAACGCTACCCGGTTCCCGATGCTGACATTCAGGCCAAAGCAGAAGACATTGACCTCGACTTTTTGATAAAGGACTTACCCAAGCTCATCAGCTCAATGAAATTGGGTACCCATCGAATCTGTGAAATTGTCAAATCCTTGCGCACCTTCTCACGATTGGATGAGGCTGCCATCAAAGAAGTGGATTTGCACGAGGGGTTAGAAAGCACCTTGACTATCCTACACAACCGCCTCAAGAGCAAACCTGATCGGGTCGAAATTTTAGTCGAACGCGATTACGGCAAATTGCCCTTAGTGGAATGTTTTGCTAGTCAGCTGAATCAGGTGTTTATGAATCTAATCAGCAATGCAATTGATGCCCTAGAAGATCAACTAGCTGCATCACCACTCAGCGAAACAGCCCAGCCCTGTATTCGGATTCAAACAACTGTCCCTAAAGCCAACTTTGTCGCGATTCACATTATTGATAACGGAACTGGGATGTCAGGAAAGGTCAGCGATCGCATCTTCGATCCGTTCTACACAACTAAACCCCCAGGTCGTGGTACTGGACTAGGGCTGTCCATTAGCCATCAAATTGTGACTGAAAAGCACAGTGGACAAATACAGTGCTTCTCGACCCCTGGCAAGGGCACCGAGTTTGTTATCACTCTACCTACCTGCTCAGCCTCTTTGTGAATCGTTATAAGTAGCTGGGCTGAATTAAACGCTGGATGGATGGCTGGTTTCGACTCCGCTCAATCGGCGAGTTTACTTGCCAGGCAAGCATTTGAGGGTTGAGCGGAGTCGAAACCCGTCTGCGAAATAATCGTGCCTGCCTACTTATTGCTGACACCACTCATAATCGAGAAATCCACATCGATACCTCAGGGTATCTGTGGCGCTTAAAAGCTGAATCTGTATGAGTTCTAAAGAGAAATATGAGTAGTTTAGGCCCGCTTCCTGGAATGGTTTCAGCCTCTATAGTTAATCAAGAGAGGAGGACTAAAAATTCTCGTGTCGGCGGTTCAAGCCCGCCTCCTGGCATACGTTTCAGCCACACCCCTATGCGTTTGTACTAGAAATTTCCCTTTAAAGGCTGCTTTTTCGCTTCTGAAAGTTAGCTTGATTGTTTGCTTGGGTCTACAACCAGTCAGCTTGGCAACTCGTTCCCATCGGACAAAGGCTTCAGAGTTAGTCGGACTGCCCCTGGTTCGGCGGTTCAAGGCCGCCTCCTGGCATCGTTTCAGCCGTCGATAGTAGAAAAGCCATTAAAACCCTAATGGTGTGTGTATTCTGATGGCTTCTCTAAGTCATCGTGTTGAGCGGCAAGATTCTCTCTAATAAGTTTTTAGGCGATACCTACACATTCTCTTAGAGTCTGTTCTGGCGATCTGAGCTGACTCTTAAAATATGAACTCGAGCGGCAAGCTTCGGCTAGCAGCTGCCGGTGTTCTGGTTACGCTGAACGTCTGCTCAGCGAAAGCGGACACCTACTGATACAGTTTGCAGTCATCTTCCAGAATCGATCTGTCAGGTGATTTGGCGCGTTGACGCATTGCGGTCAGTTGCACACAATACGCCGTCCCATTGGCACATTGACACTATGGTTGCCTGCGACTATGCCTGCGGAATACACCACAAGGAGACCAGAAATGAAGTCCTTAAAAGCTCTGAAGTCCGCCTTTTGTACCGGGATCGCGTTTATTGCATCAGCTTCAACCGCGTGGGCTTGCACCGGTATCATGCTGACGGGCATAGACGGCAGCATTATTCGCGGAAGAACTGCGGAGTGGGGGCCATTCGACCTCGAAACGAAGGTCAACATTATCCCAAAGGGTTTTACCTATAGCGCAGGGGAGATGCCGGACGGGCAGGAAGGCGCTTCTTGGATAGGGCGCTTTAGCATGGTCGGTATCAGTATGCTTGATCACGGCGCCCCGGCTGATGGGATCAACGAGGCAGGGCTAACCGCAGGACTGTTTTACCTGCCGGGTTATACGGAATATCAAGAGTACCTGCCAGAACTTGCGGATAACAGTATTCCGGGTGATTTACTAGCCAGTTACACCTTGGCGATGTTCGAAACAGTGGATGAAGTCCGAGCCGGTCTAGAGGACGTTCGTGTGGTTGGTGTTGTAGATGAGACGCTGGGTTTTCCTTTTCCACTCCATATGATTGTGGCGGACCGCTTTGGCGGAAGGATCGTTGTTGAATACATCGACGGCGAACTCACGATTTTCGATGCCCCACTGGGTGTCATTACCAATTCGCCGAATTATGACTGGCACATGACAAACCTCAACAACTACGTCAATCTGACCGCCATTGGACTGCCAGAAGTCGAGGCAAGTGGCGTTACCTTTGCCCCACTTGGCGCGGGCAGCGGCATGATCGGCTTACCGGGTGACTTCACACCCCCATCGCGTTTTGTCCGCGCTGTCGCTTTCTCTCAAACAGCGCGTGAAACCACTGGCGGTTATGACACGGTGCGTGAGGCATTCCGAATTCTCGATAATTTCAATATTCCAGCTGACGCCGCCGAGGGTGCGCAAGATGATGTCCAATCAGATGACTTACTCTATAGCGCCACGCAGGTCACGACCGCTAGCGACTCCCAAAACCTCGTGTACTACTATCACACGATGTTCGATCGGACGGTCCATATGGTCGATATGAAAAAAATCGATTTCGATGCCATGGGCGAAGAGAGGATTGTCTTCGAGACAAGTGGTGACCGCGAACCCACAATCGTCGACGTGACCCCTACCAACTAAATTCGCACCAGCTCGGGCTGCGCTAAGACAGTCGCAGAAGGCCACCCGAGCTGGTGTAGCGGTTTGCAAACAGTAATCCCAGGGCTCGCTGTTTGCAAACCCTCCACCCTGTAATCGTTTCAGTCTCTAGGGGGGGCTAATTTGGGGGACTGAAAATCCTCGTGTCGGCGGTTCAAGCCCGCCTCCTGGCATTGTTTCAACGATTTCAATGATTGCTCAAGTTCCTACACTAGAGTGATGTCAGATTCTAGGTTGAAGTTGGTAGTCTTCAGATTGAAGCCGCCGTTTTGTCCAAAAGAGATATAGGTATTGCCGAGGGCTTGATCCACTTTAATGTCGCTATGGTCACTAATACCGTAGACACTCGCATCAATTTCAATATGGTCGAACCCCGTCTGGAAATCTTCAATAACCTCGGCAAACGAATTAGGGGCATTTTGGGTATCAAAGACGAACGTATCAGCACCACCGCCACCGATATATCTATCTCGTCCCAACCCACCGTTGAGAATGTCATTGCCAGCACCGCCCGAAAGCGTATCATCACCTGCTAGGCCAAAAATCACATCCTGTCCTGAAGTGCCTGTGAGGTCATCATCACCATCTGTTCCAGTAATAATACGGCCTGTGTCATCACTGCCTATTTCCCCGGAGCCGCTTCTAGGAGTTCGGACCTTTGAATTCAAGGAATTTAAAGGATTCTTTGGCCCCACTTTTTGCGGACCCTTGCTTAAGTCACCTTGAAGATTTCTATCACCAAATCCCCCAAAACTACCGTAGTGCTGAGGGCCACCTCTTCCTTCAAGAGCACTATGTATAAAGCCCTCCTTACTAGGATCCTTCCTTAATGCCTTGGGGAGGACTTTCCTCGCGTTGCGTAAAACATTTGGTAGCAAGTCATCACTGGAACGGCTTAAGGGAGTCATAAAGGGGAGCATGGCTTGGTATCTCTGGTGCGTTTTGTTTCCACAAGTATCTCGATCTGGACTTCAGGTTTGTTGGGAAAAATTGAGGTGTTGGAGTTGGGGAAAATTGAGGTATTAAAAATCCCCTCACCGTCAGACGAGGGGATGCGGGCAATTGATGGGTAGCGTGGCCAGCCTTAGGCTGTATCCGAATAGAGAGCGGGGGATTGAAAATCCTCGTGTCGGCGGTTCAAGCCCGCCTCCTGGCATCCGTTAGTGGCATTGTTCTGCTGTGGCTTTGATTTGCGTACTGAATAGCGTCCCTAGGGCATGAGATCTCAATGAAGCCGTCCACCTAAACACTCATCACATATATGATCAAAAGCCATTGAAAGCCTCGTTAAGAGAGTGTTCTGATGGCTTTGATATTCCATCATGTTAGGTGGAATGATTCTCCTGAATAAGTAGTTAGGCGCCCATCACCCATCGCAGATAGTCCCTCATACCTACGATGACCTCTCGGCGGTCCGCCTGCACGGGCGTTGTTAGACTGTGATCGCTTACTTTAAGGAATTCATAAGCTCGGAGCGTTCCAAAGCATCTATCTGTGGATTGGGAAAAGTTACTTTTAAGGAATGCTCTACGGCTATATGACTGAAGATCCGCTGCTAAAACTATCCGGACTGATGTCATTTAACTCTTGAAGCAAATCATTGAAAAAATTAACTCCTTTCTGTAATCTCTGCTCCAAGAGACGATTGCCTTCATCAGTAAATAAAGGACTATTTTTTCGAGTTTCCCGCTTAATTGTAGCAAGATACTTTTCAATAGAAGTAGTCGGCAGCAAGTTTTTGTTACTCTTCAACATCAACCAACGTGCAGCGCCAATCAAGCCGAGTCCTTCAAGTTTGTCAGCATCAAATAAGATTTTAGCTTCAATAGAAGCTGGTGAAATTCGTTCTGAACCATGTATAGTGTGGCTGATTATCCCCTGAGTAACATGCTCAATAAAATTGGATGAAAAAGACTGTTCAGCAAGGATTTTTTCTGCAAGAGCGATAGTATCGGGAATACTATCGCTCTCACGTTCATCTTCATGACGCACAATATCGTGCAAAATAACCATTGCATCAAGAATGTTTAAATCAACACCTTTTTCTGTTGATGCTATGACCCGGGCATTGATAAACACACGTTCAATATGCCACCATCCGTGTGCGACTCGATTCTTGTCATAAAAAGCCTTGGCACTCTTAACTAAAGCATAAATTTCCTTGGAACAGGAAGTTTCTAAATATTCGACTTCAGCATCCTCTACATTAGCAGAAGAAGTCTTACAAGTTGGACTTTGCCAGTACGACTCATTTTGTATGTAGACACCTATACTTTGAAGTACGGCCTTAGAATAACTCTCTCCAGAAATACTTTCAATAGTGCAGTTCATCTTAAAGACAAGCTCATTTAATATTGAGAAGCACTCTTTTATAATGCCATTTCTTTCAAAGAAACTACGTAGACTAGCAATATCAGATTTCTCTTTTTCCAATAAATTTATGCTTTCAGCATCTATGATTTCATGGAATTTTACAGTTAAACAGTTATTTTTCTTTTGCAGGAATTGCTTTGCTCTTTCTCGTTGATCATTTAATTTAGGGTATAAGATGTCATTTAGATCATTTCGGATTTGAAAAGCGAGGCCGAGAAGGTGTCCACATTCACCAAGCTTCTGAACCATCTCTGCCGATCCTCCTCCCAAAATTGCACCAATTTTCAATGAACTTTCCGTTAAAGATGCTGTTTTTCCTGCAATAGCAGCCAGATATTGTTCCATTGAGATAGCGCTTGAATCTTCAGAAGAAATATCAAGCAATTCTCCTGAACATAGATTTCGGAGAGTATTGTTCAGAATCCGAGAACACTGTAATACAGTTTTGGCCGAGTAAGCTTGCTCCAAGCCTTCTATAAGTTCGTAAGCACGGGAAATTAAAAGATCGCCAAAAATAATTCCGCGCTCAACGCCAAAGACTGTATGGAAGCTTCTACGCCCACGACGATAATCATCATGATCAACAATATCATCGTGGATCAGTGTGAATTTGTGGAGTAATTCGACTGCTGCCGCTGCATCTGTAACTCTTTCTGAGCAGCCACCAACAATTTCTGAACCTAATACTACTAATGCAGGGCGTAATCGCTTGCCTCCTGCAACAGCATAACGAAGCATTTTATTATGTTCAGAATCTTTAAAGTGAAGTTCATCGAGTCGTTTTACAACACCTTGAGTCCGACATCTAATCTCTTCTTCTACATTGATGCGAGTATCCATGACTAAGTTCTCTACTTGATCTAGGTGTCAATGTTGGCTATTCAATAACTGATAGTTCGTCTAACCACTTGTTAGAGATAATAATTCCACCTAACATGATGGAATATCAAAGCCATCAGAACACTCTCTTAACGAGGCTTTCAATGGCTTTTGAGCACGTATGTGATGAGTGTTTAGGTGGACGACTCCATTGAGACCTCATACCCTAGGGACGCTATCCAGTATGCAAATCGCGGATTAGGTTCTTTCTTCTTGTGGGCCATGTTGCGGTAGTCTCCTGGGTTCATAGGCACTTAGCCGCTTACTAAAAATTAAAGGGGTCGCCTGTACTCAGTGGGCTGTGGTTCATTCCGAAGAGGTGATTTATTTCGAGGCCGTGTCCAGGCCTGGGGCTTCAATAGAAGGAGTGGAAACTTCGTAGGACTGACCGAGGAAGGAAAGTTTCATGGGGAATGCCGTTGTGCGAGAGGTGTGTTTCGTTCAATGAGTTAAGTGTCTCGATCTGGACTTCAGGTTTGTTGGGAAAAATTAAGGTATTCAATAATCTGAAATTCAGGTCATATTGAGGACGTTCCTCACGTTCACCCATAAGAAAAAGCGCCAGTACTCTCGCACTGGCGCTTTCGGAGCCCCAGATAATTGACTCAGGAGTCGGGCACCAAGCTTGAATAAAGTCTCCTCAATGGCAAATCAAGGGGGCAAAAAGGGAGTGTGTGAGCAATGGGACATCGGAAGAGGAACAACAAATGTATCAGACGCAAAATCATGTCTTAGATTGTCTGCAAACGCTCTTAGTGATTAATCATCAGCAATGTCGTTTTCTAAGCACAGAATTATTATCCCGATAACGCTCACGGTGTGGACTGCTTGGCTAATATTTCTAGGATTTCAACCAGCTTTTGAGCATCTGATCAACCATTGGGAAATCGCCTTAACCATGGCCTTTGGTTCTGTGATTGCGGGGGGGACCAGTGTCGGCGGTGGAGCGGTGGCCTTTCCAGTATTTACTAAGCTGCTCCAGATCCCCCCCTACGATGCCAAGGTATTTTCCCTGGCCATTCAAGCTGTGGGGATGAGTGCGGCAGCGATCGCGATTTGGCTGACGGGTATTCGTGTCGAAACTCGCGTGATTGGCTGGGGCAGTCTAGGAGGATGCTTAGGGATTTTTCTAGGGTTGAAATGGGTCGCCCCTTGGTTGCCCCCCGATGCGACCAAAATGGCCTTCACGACACTGCTCAGCAGCTTTGCCATGACGCTTCTGGCCCTCAACCGAGCGAGTCCATTGCGCCACCTCGCGATGCCTAGATGGGGATTGCCGCAAAAAGGACTGATTTTCCTCACCGGTATTGTGGGGGGTCTCATGAGCGGTCTTGTGGGCAACGGTATCGATATCGTGATGTTTTCTGTGATGGTGCTGCTCTATCGTGGCTGCGAATAAGTTGCCACCCCGACCT
>ERZ1740058.1593-NODE-1593-length-10211-cov-6.896613_pt1 | contig 10211 bp, 7 predicted proteins | sample MGYA00581745_ERZ1740058 | MGnify/ENA primary metagenome ERZ1740058 (study PRJEB43018, sample SAMN04849742) | marine metagenome | isolation source: floating plastic debris | place: Pacific Ocean | collected 2008-08-30 | study: EMG produced TPA metagenomics... | reverse complement strand
AAACCCACCGGCAATAAAGACGACCTTCTATGCGGAAGGTCGTCTTTATTGCTTATTCAAAAATAATACATATGAACTACACTAAAATCACCAGTCAACTAGTGATTAAGAGATGCTAATAAAAAGTTAGTAACCTAACCTTAATCGGGAATCATCGCCGCGATGTCTTCAACAAACTTCTGATGGTCCACCACCGGCTTAGAGATGTAGCCATTGGCACCGCTCTGGCTCAAGAAGGTTTCCTTATCGCCATCCATTGCGTGAGCCGTTACCAAAATCACCGGCACGTCCGACGTTTGTGGGTTGTCTTTTAGCATCTGAGTGATCTCAATGCCATCTACTGGCTTGCCTTGATACATACTGTGAGAGAGCGAAACGTCCATCAAAATGACGTCAGCCTCCTTGTTCTGTGCAATGCTGATAACCTCCTCAACATTCTCAGTGTGCTTGACGTTTAGCCCGCCACGCTTCGTCAAAATCTTTGAGAAAACGCGAGCGTTCACCATGTCGTCTTCCACAATTAAAACGGTCTTCATGACTTTATTCTTAGCGTGAGAATGAATAATTTGAGAGAGTACAGCAACAGCAACAGGTGCACAGGCCTAGAATTAAGGCGACCCCCTACAGCCCGCAACATCCAAAACAGTCTAGATAGTTTGACGAAGCTGCACAACACGATTTACAACCTGTATGGCGTAGTATTGCTGATTCCATCCTAGAGTATTGCAGTTTTTCGGCCCTTCCGTATCACATACGCTTCTAACCCCCTACCCGAGCTTATCCATTCAGGCAACCATTCATGGCGAAACAGTTAAACTTTTCCAAAGAGCAAATCGTTCCTATCTCCCTTCATACCGAAGTGCAGCGCTCCTATTTGGAATACGCCATGAGTGTCATCGTTGGGCGCGCCCTGCCCGACATTCGTGACGGACTCAAACCCGTACACAGGCGCATACTATACGCCATGTACGAACTAGGACTGGTTCCCGATCGCCCCTTTCGCAAGTGCGCCCGCGTCGTCGGCGACGTCCTGGGTAAGTATCATCCCCACGGAGACCAGGCGGTGTACGACGCGCTCGTGCGCATGGTTCAAGACTTCTCTAGTCGCTATCCGCTGCTCTCGGGTCATGGCAATTTCGGCTCTGTCGATAACGATCCGCCTGCGGCGATGCGCTACACCGAAACGCGCCTAGCAGGCATTGGCCATGACGCGCTACTTACCGAAGTCAGCGAAGCCACCGTCGATTTTATCGATAACTTCGACAGCTCACAGCAAGAACCCGTCGTTCTACCAGCGCAGCTGCCGAACCTTCTCCTCAACGGTAGTTCGGGTATTGCGGTGGGTATGGCCACCAATATTCCTCCTCACAACTTAGGCGAAGTTATTAATGGCCTGATCGCGCTTATCGATCGACCTAACTTGTCCAACGATAAACTCTTCGATTTAATTCCTGGGCCCGACTTTCCAACCGGCGCAGAAATCATTGATACCAAGGGAATTCACGACGCTTACCGCACAGGACGCGGCAGCATTCCTATTCGCGGGGTGGCGAGCTTTGAAGAAATTAGGCCCGGGAAAGGCAAGCGATCGCGCCAGGCGATCGTCGTCACAGAGTTGCCTTACCAGGTCAACAAAGCCAGCTGGATTACAAAAATTGCCAGCCTGGTTAATCAAGGGAGAATCGAAGGCATCATCGATATTCGAGACGAAAGTGACAGAGAAGGGATGCGCGTTGTTATCGAACTCAAACGCGAGGCCCAGCCTCACCTGATTTTGAACGATCTGTACAAAATGACGCCGCTGCAAACCAACTTCGGGGCCCTCATGCTGGCCATCGAAGAGGGACAGCCTCGACAGTTCTCACTGCGAGAAATGCTCGAAGCCTTTCTCAACTTTCGCGAAGAAACCCTCATCCGCCAGTACAGCCACGAGCTAGAACAGAAACAGGCACGGGCGCATATCGTCGAAGGTCAGCTGATTGCCTTAGACAATATTGATGATGTGATTGATGTCCTGCGCAGCGCCCCCGACGGCACCACCGCCAAAATGCAGATGCAAGAGCAGCTAGGGCTCAGCGATCGCCAAGCTGACAGCATTCTGGCGATGCCGATGCGCAAACTCACCGGTCTAGAGCAGCAAAAGCTACGCGACGAAGCTGAAGAACTCGCCAATCGTATCAGCGAATTAGAAAGCCTAGTAGAAGATCGCAACGTGCTTATGAAGTCGCTCAAAAAAGAGCTGCGCGCGCTCAAAAAGAAATTTGGTGACAAACGTCGCACCCGTATTCAAACTGCCGCAGAGCGGAAAAAAGAACAGCAGGTGCTCGATGAAATCGCAGCCGAAGAAAGCGAAGAAGAATTCGTTCTTGAATTTACTCGCAAAGGCTACATCCGCCGTACGTCGGCAAAGGCTTACAAACGTCGAAAGACCAAGAGCGAACCCACCCACAAGACGCTAGAAGAATTTGACGACATCGACATCCAAACCGAAATTACCAATCCTACCCAAGAAATCCTTGTTCTCACCCGTGACGGCAAGGCCTACACCGTTCGTGTCAGCGATGTTCCTATCACGAGCGCTCGGCAAAACAAAGGGGTCCCGCTTATCAGTCTATTACCTAGCTCCGCTGGCAATACACCCGACGACGTCGTCACGCAGATTGTGCTCAACGAGGAGCGCTTGCAGCAGCAGCTTATTCTGATCACCAGCCAGGGCAAAGTTAAAAGACTGCCCACCGAAGAAATGACCAGCATCAGCGGCCGCGGCCTGACGGCTGTCAAGCTCAAAGACACAGACACTCTAGAATTCGCCTTCACCGCCAACATGGGCAGCGATCTCATTCTCTCGTCCTCTGGCGGTCGTCTGCTCCGCTTCCGCATCAATGAAGACCAGCTACCCGACATGAGCCGCACCGCCCAGGGGCCGCAAGGGATTCGCCTACCCAAAACGGAGCACCTCGTCGGCTGCGTCCCCGTGCGCCCCAAAGACACCCTGCTGCTCATTTCGACCAAGGGCTATGCCAAGCGTATTCTCGTCAGCAACTTCAAAACCTCTAACCGAGGGGGGATCGGCTCTCAGTCCTTTAAGTTCAGCCTCAAGAGTGATACCCTCGCTGCTATGGAACTCGCAGTCCCCCAAGCCAACGTCACCGTCCTCACTGACGCAGGTCGGAACGCCAAACTTTCCCTGGCCGATGTACCTTTGCAAGGGCGCTCTCAGCCCTGCGATCGCATCGTCACGCCAGGCCGCAGTGAACTCATCACCGAAGCCCTGATCACCGACATCCCCTCAAATCTGGAGGATTAAACCATCTTGGCAAACGTCCTCCTCAAAAACATCACCAAAATCTTTCCGCCCTCAGCGTCTAAAAACCCTGACTCAGACGCCGCTAACCCGGCAGCTCCTGACCCAGCAACCCCTAACCTGAGGAGCCCTGATCTGAGGGGCCCTGACTCCAACCAGCCGGTCCTCGATAACATCAACCTCACCATCAACAACGGTGAGTTTATGGTGCTAGTAGGGCCCTCTGGCTGCGGTAAAAGCACGCTACTCAGATTAATTTCTGGGCTAGAAACGCTAACCAGCGGTGATATACAAATCGGCGATCGCACCGTCAGCACCCTTCCCCCCAAGCAGCGCGACATCGCCATGGTGTTTCAAAGCTACGCTCTCTACCCGCACCTCACCGTCTACGACAATCTTGCCTTCGGCCTGCGCCGCACCCTGCCCACCGCGTCCTACGACACCAGCAGCGATACTATCACTCGCCCCAACCGAGTAGAGAGCACTCTCGTCGGCCTCACTCGAAACCTACCCAAGCCACTGCGCTACGAATCTCAAACGGAAAGAACCATTGCCAAACGAATTCGTAGCGTTGCCAAAATGCTACAAATCGAACCGTTGCTAAACCGCTTACCCAAACAGCTCTCCGGCGGTCAGAAACAGCGCGTCGCCCTTGGCCGAGCAATGGCTCGCAACCCGCAGGTCTTCCTGATGGACGAACCCCTATCCAACCTCGATGCGAAACTACGCACCGAAACCCGCACTCAAATTGTTAGCCTGCAAAGGCAGCTAGGGACCACCACCATCTATGTCACCCACGATCAAACCGAAGCCATGACGATGGGCGATCGCATCGCCGTCATGAATCAGGGCAAAATTCAGCAGGTCGCCCCGCCGCTCGAACTCTACCGGCAGCCAGCCAACCGTTTCGTCGCCGCCTTCATCGGCTCACCGCCCATGAACTTCTTACCTGTCACCGTCAGAGCACAGCAGCTAGTCCATGAACGGTTCACTCTAGCCCTACCTCAGATTTGGCAAAGTGCGATCGCACCCTATAGCAACCAGCCACTGACCCTCGGCATCCGCCCCGAACATATCGCCATCGGCCAAACCCCCACCGCTATTCCCGCCCTTGTGACCCAATACGAAGCCCTCGGCAGTGAAACCTTCGCCACGCTCACCCTAGAAACCACACTCCCCACAGAACTCAGCCAACTCCCTGCAAACCCACTCCAAATTAGAGTCCCTGCAGATCAACCCATCGAACGCGGCAGCATCCTCCAAATCAGCTTTCCCCCCGAAAAAATTCACCTTTTCGACACTCAAACCGAACAAGCCATCAGACCCTGAGCCAGCCTTCCAAATTCAGTTGCATAACCTCCATAAAACAAATCTCCACAGAACAAAAGAAGGGCTCAGCGTTGCTGGGCCCCCATCGGTCACAACAAATTTAAGCGCGCACCTCAATCGTCCTCATCCACCATATTCGGACTAATCAAAGTAATATCGAACTCATCCGGCGCAACCCCCGAAAACGTATCTCGCTCCAGCTGATAAAAAATCGCTCGCGCCTGCGGCCCAAACACAATCTCATCTTCATTACTTAAGTCGTGAGCCTGTGCTTTACGCCCATTAATCAGCATCCCATTCGCACTCGGCTTCCCCTTCAAATTCCCATCCACAATCCGATAGTAATCCGTCTCATTATCCTTCGGTAGCTGTACCAAAGTCGCATGGTGTCGCGACACAAACTGAGACGCCAACCGAATATCGCACTTAGGATCTCGCCCGAGCGAATACACAGAACTATCCAGAGAAATCTCACGACGTCCTTGACTATCTTCAACAATCAAAATGCTGGTGAGTCTAGGAGAATTAGAAGACATAGCTAATACCGAAATAGAGATTAAACCTGTGGCAACCGTGCCCAGTACAACTTACCGAACCATGAACACTTTACAACCCTTTCGTCGAATCTGGCGTGATTGTAATCCAATAGAGAGAAGACAGAGCGCCCGCACAGCTTTCGACTTTTGCAGCCTTTTCTAGAAAATGTGCCCGAACTAGCAACGCCAAGCAACCTGTAACATCTCAATGGGCATAAAACTCAATGTGCACAAAATATGTAAAAAAGGAGGCAGTTCTCAATAAACTACCTCCAAAGAGCTATCTTCTCAAAATTAAACCTGTTCAAGCCCACTATGCTCAGGCCGATCAAGGCTTACTTCATTACGCAGCAACCGAACCAGCAGGAACCTTAGCCGCGGTCAAACTACGGTAAGTCTCCCGCATTTTCAGACCCACCAGAACTTGAAACAGGCCACTGCCGTTATTCGAACCAGGATAATCGCGGTGCTTTAGCAGCAGCTCAGTCATCTCACCATAGTGCTCAGTAGACGTATTGCTCAAGTGGCTTTCCACATAAATTACTTCCTCCAAACGGTCAAACTCACCGTCTAGCTCCAGCACAGAAACCTCGTTGCCATAGTAGCTGTCTGGACCATACTGCATCCGCAAGCCAGGATAAGAACAGGTCAGTTTACGTCCGCAAGGAATCCAGTTAATCGTCGATCCCTCATCAAACAGGTAGACCGGATCAAAGCCCTTCACATCCTCACGCTGAATCAAACGAACGCGAAGAATCTTGTTCTCCTTATCGTCTTGAATTAGGTTTGTAGGCAAGATTTGAATGACCACATCGGCATACTGCTTCTGCACGTCAATATAGGCTTCAAAGTCAGGCTTACGAGCATTGATCGCAGCCAAAACATCCTCGTAAGTATGGCCACGCTCAGCCATATCACGTTGAATTTTCCAATTGATTTTGACTTCATCGCTAATATCTAAATACACGCTGAAGTCCAGCAGGTCACGGACCCGCTCGTCATATAGCGGATGTAACCCCTCAATCACCACAATCTTGTTGGGATCAACTTTCTCCGGCGGGTCTAATTCACCAGTCTCGTGGTTGTAGATAGGCTTATCAATCGTATTGCCTTCTTTCAAAGCCTTGATTTGCTCGTACATCAAATCAAAGTTATTTGCCTTCGGATTCAAAGCAGTTACCTTCTGCTCCTTGCGCTGCTTGCGATCCAAGCTATGGTAATCATCCAAACAGATGACCGTCATAAACTCTTCACCAAAGAGGTCTGCCAACCGACGCAAAAAAGTCGATTTGCCGCATCCCGAATCTCCGGCAACACCGATTAAAACTACCTGGCCTTCGTTACTGGTCATAGGGTCCTCTACAACAAAGTCAAAATTATTTTTAAAGAATTAATAGCAAACAGTCGCAAAGGGCCTGTCTGCTCCTAGCTGCCGATAGCCATCCTCAACCCAGTAATCAAACCGGTCAAGAGTCCACACAGCAACGCAATCTTTGCCCATCAGCCAGCGCCACAAGTCAAAAAACCTAAAAGCAGCAGCTCAAAAAGAAAAGGCCCCTCCAAAGACATCACGAGCTGTGAATAGCCTTAAACGAACCCACACAAATCACACTTCGTTATGATTTGAAACTTTTGATTACGTATATTGAATATTATCAGACACTACGACGTCCAAACAACCCGCTCCCTCAGCAGATCCCCATCGATCCGACTAAATTGGATCCTCTGACTTTCCCATATGCATACTCGTGCGCAAATCAACTCAAAAGCCCAAAACTAATTGCTACACCAGCCACCATCGGACTTTGAGCCCTACTGACAAAAAGCCTGAATTTCATCAAACGATGACCTCTAATTCGAAAACTCACATTACAATCTGGGCAACGAATTATCCTTTCGTAAAATACAAAAGATGAAATCCATCGGCTCACAGTGATAATCTAGTGCTCATATAGATATATGAAGCCACTTAAGGCGATTACCAAGGATGTATAACTCCAGCAGCACTGGCAGCAGTGACAACAGCTCAGCCAGCAGCCGTCTCTACGTTTACGAAGTAGAAGGTCTCGGACAAAGCGGACAAGCCAGTGATATGAGTGCCCCACTCCGTCGCAGTGGTACCCAGTCTTTCACAGTGCCCTACAGCCGTATGCAGCAAGAAACCAAGCGCATCATGCAGCTGGGTGGGACTATTGTCAGCATTCGTCCCGTTGGAGAAGCCGCCGAAGCCAGTGCAGCTTCTAGTAGTAATGCCAACGCATCCAGTGGTGATAGCAGCGCCCCCGCCAAGTCAGCTAAACCCTCCGCTAACACCTCTAAGAAAAAGTCAATGACTCAAGCCAAAGAAAAGAAGAAGGTTCCCGTCAATATCTACCGTCCTAAGAGCCCGTATATGGGTGAATGTCTCTCCAATGATGAGCTGGTTGCAGAAGGGGGCATCGGTACCGTTAAGCATCTAAAATTTGATCTTTCTGAAGGCGATTTGCACTATCTTGAAGGTCAGAGCATTGGCATCATTCCCGATGGTGAAGACGAAAAGGGCAAACCTCACAAGATTCGCCTGTACTCCATTGCATCTACGCAGCATGGCGACGATGTAGACGACAAAACAGTCTCCTTATGTGTCCGACAGCTAGAGTACAAAGATCCTGAAACTGGCGAACAGGTAAAGGGCGTTTGCTCCACTTTTCTCTGTAACCTAGACGTCGGGCAAAAGGTAAAGATCACTGGCCCAGTGGGTAAGGAAATGCTGCTGGCCGATGATCCCAACGCCAACATCGTTATGATGGGCACAGGGACTGGTATTGCACCCTTCCGCGCATACCTCTGGCGTATGTTCAAAGACAAAGAGCGTGAAGCAAACCCCGACTACCAATTCAATGGTAAAGCGTGGCTCATTTTCGGTATTCCTAAAACCGAGAATATCCTCTACAAGGAGGAGCTTGAGGAGTTGAAGGAAAAGTATCCTGATAACTTTGAGCTAACGTATGCCATCAGTCGTGAGCAAAAGAACTCGGAAGGCGGACGGATGTACATTCAGCACCGCGTTGCTGAGAACGCAGAGCGTCTGTGGCAAATGGTCCAGCAAGACAACACCTACGTCTATATCTGTGGTCTTAAGGGTATGGAAGATGGTATTGATGAAGCAATGGCCGCCGAAGCTTCCAAGGCAGGTGTTGAGTGGTCTGATTACCGTCGCACACTAAAGAAAGCTCACCGTTGGAATGTAGAGACTTACTAAATCGCCTCGATCGGTCACACTCGACTAGGTCAACAGCTGGTCGAGTTGACTAGTCAAGCCAATCGAATAAATCTAAAGGAGGGACATTCACACAGAACGTCCCTCCTTTACAATTGGAAAGTCATTTTTTCGAGATCAAAACATTGGATTCAAAGGCGACGACATTGAAGGTAGGACTCCTCGGCATGGGCACCGTCGGCACGGGTGTCGCGAAAATTCTACTCCAGACGGAAGGTCGTCATCCTTTGCTCAATACGTTGGAAATCATGAAGGTCGGGGTACGACAAATCAAACCTCGCAGCGTGTCTCTGCCAGACGATCTCTATACCACTGACCTCGACAGCATCATCGCCGATCCCAATATAGACATTATTATTGAAGTCATTGGCGGACTAGAACCTGCTCGAACACTCATTCTTCAAGCCATCGAAAACGGCAAACATATCGTCACCGCGAACAAAGCCGTGATCTCTCGCTACGGCGAAGAAATCTACGAAGCCGCTACTACCGCAGGTGTCTACGTCATGATTGAAGCTGCCGTCGGTGGTGGCATTCCGATTATTGCACCGCTAAAGCAAGCCCTTAGCGTCAATCGCATTCAAGCCGTTATGGGCATTATCAACGGCACCACCAATTACATTCTCACCCGCATGCAAAACGAAGGCGGCGACTTCGAGGAAATTCTTACCGATGCACAGGCTCTTGGATATGCAGAAGCTGATCCCACTGCAGATGTAGACGGACTAGACGCTGCCGATAAAATCGCTATCTTAGCCGCACTCGCTTTTGGCGGACGGGTTAACCGAGAAGACATCTACTGCGAAGGCATTCGCAAGATCAGTGCGGCTGACATTTCCTATGCAGAAAAATTGGGGTTTGTGATTAAGCTGCTAGCGATCGCAAAAGTCCCCTCTCAGCCTACTGACACTATCAGTATCCAAGCCCGCGTTCACCCCACATTAGTGCCGACGGACCATCCGCTAGCTAGCGTCAACGACGTCAACAACGCGGTCCTAATTGAAGGTGATCCCATCGGCCAGGTTATGCTCTACGGTCCTGGTGCAGGCGAAGGGCCGACTGCCAGCGCAATTGTTTCTGACCTCATGGCCATCGCTGCTAGTCCTACTGGCAATCGCAAAATCAATCCGCTTCTCGGCTGCACCCACACCCACACCCTTAGCATCGTTCCCAATACCGAAGTCGTTACCCGGCTCTACGTCCGCCTGTTGGTCAAAGACACCTCTGGCGTCATTGGTAAGCTTGGCACATGCTTTGGCAAGCACGACGTCAGCTTAGAATCCATCGTTCAAATCGGCATTCAAGACGGCATTGTTGAACTCGTCGTAGTCACCCACGAAGTCCCAGAAAGTGCCTTTCAAGCTGCCCTCACCGAAATTCGTCAGTTCCCTGAAGTGAACGAGATCCCTAGTCTGCTACATGTTCTCTAAATGACTGACAACGTCTCCGGCAAAGATCTCTATCAGTGGAGACAGTGGGCCGTAAAGCTTGCAGAAGAAAACGACATTGAAACCAGTGAAGTTGACTGGCTACTACAAGGATTGACACCGCTTAAAAGTCTGTCTCTTCGGCTCGGCAACTATCGAAAGGAACTGAACATTCCAGTCCAGGTAACATTTTCTCAGCTCACCGAAAAGTGGCAGCAGCGAATACAAAGTCGTGTCCCTGTTCAATACCTTGTCGGAGAAACCCCTTGGCGGAACTTTATGATAACGGTTACGCCAGATGTTCTTATCCCGCGCCCAGAGACCGAACTTATCATCAATATTGCAGAAGAATTAGT